>Ga0164290_1000515_pt1 | contig 118706 bp, 108 predicted proteins | sample Micstemetagenome_FD_108782 | JGI IMG/M metagenome (GOLD analysis project Ga0164290, IMG submission 108782) | Contaminated culture microbial community from soil near Moab, Utah, USA - Microcoleus steenstrupii SON62 (Illumina Assembly) | ecosystem: Environmental > Terrestrial > Soil > Soil crust...
CAGGCGGCGCAGGCTTCAATCTTCGATCTCACCAGCAACAAGCTCCGGCCCGAAGGTTGGACGAGTTCTGATGCGGCGGGCCTGCCAATCTTTCCGGCGATCGTGCGATACGACGAGATTGAGCGCGGCGAGATCAATCATGCGCTGCGTGTGACGGTGCGCAATTCCAGACGCGGCTACGTTCATCCAGCGACGCACTTCGCCAGCCGAAAGACCGATCCCAATCTGCCGCGGATGGGTGAGCGGCTAAGGTTGCGGGCCGACTACGACACTAGTTCCTATTCCGAGCCGGTTCAGGTCATCCTGCGAGCTCTGAAGAAGCACGGCATGCTCGTCGCCGACAACGGCATCGAATGGGCCATCTCGTGTGCACCTGACGAGCGCATTCCCGTGCTGCACGACGAACTGAGAAAGGTGAAGGGCTCTGCCTTCGAAGTGGTGCGAGCACCGGGCGACAAATCGGAGTGACGGCGTTCACTCGAAGAATGCTCGCCTGGTGGGCGTCGGCTCACGACGCTGCCCGCAGCAAACTCGCCCCAGCCCAGACGGCGGCCAGGCTCAGGCACACATTCGCGGTCACGTTAAGCAGTGCAACCGACAGTCGCCCCGTCTCCAGGGCCCGCAGCGTGTCCCAGCCGAAGCTTGAGAAGGTTGTGAGTCCGCCGAGGAAGCCGATCGCTATCAGGTGACGCACAGCCGCGGCCCGGGCGATGGAGTCTCCGCCTGACTGAGACCCGGCGGCGGAATTGGAAAGGCCGCCGACCACTTGTGGCTCCAGGTTCAAGAGCCACTGCCCCACCAGGCCCATCACAAAACAGCCGACCAGGTTGACCAGTAGTGTCCCCCAAGGAAACGCCGTTCCGGGCATCCGACCGGCCGCCAGACCGACGCCATACCGCGCCGACGCGCCGATTCCTCCGCCAATTGCCACGAGCAACAGATTTTGCATGAACCGATTCCCGGTTTGGGCGTCTTAGAGCAGTCCCGCGTGTGGGTCAGACCACCCCAAGTCGTGAAAAAACAACGAATTACGCACTCCCGCAGCCGCCCGAACCTTGAACGGCGGGGGTCTGTGTCATAATCTGATATGTTTCCCCGATGCATCCGGCAGGCGATCGCATACGCGCCGTCAGCGCCGCCGTTTGCCAGTAAGTCGATGATCTGACGGCAGTTACGGATTTCAGGAGCGTCCTCGATGGCCACCATCACCAGCCCAAAGACCGACTCACAGTTGATGAGCGGGGCTGACATTCTCGTTAAATCGCTGGTGGATCACAACGTCGAAGTCCTCTTTGCCTACCCGGGCGGCTGCAGCATGCCCATGCACCAGTCGCTGACGAAGTACGGCGTGAAACTCCGCACGATTCTTCCCCGCCACGAGCAAGGTGGAGCCTTCGCCGCCCAGGGCTATGCCCGCTCGACCGGCAGAGTGGGCGTGTGCATGGCCACCAGCGGCCCCGGCGCCACGAACCTCGTCACCGCCATCGCCGACGCCAAGCTCGACAGCATTCCGCTAGTGGCCATCACCGGCCAGGTGCCGACGACGGTCATCGGTACCGACGCCTTCCAGGAAACTCCGATCGTCGAAGTTTGTCGCGGTATCACCAAACATCACTACCTGGTGACCGACATCAAGGACCTGCCGCGCGTGATGAAGGAGGCGTTCTTCGTCGCTACCACTGGCCGTCCGGGCCCGGTGCTGATCGACATGCCCAAGAATGTGCAAATGCAGACATGCGTGCCCGACTGGGACGAGCCGATGCAATTGCCGGGCTATAACGGCAAGCCGCGTCTGGCCCTGCCCGAGCAGATCAAGCAAGTCGCCGCAGCCATCAAGCTGGCCAAGCGGCCGATCATCTATGCCGGCGGCGGCATCATCTCGGGCGAAGCGTCGAAGGAACTGCGGGAGTTCATCCGCAAGACGGGCATCCCCACCACGATGACCGTGATGGGCCTCGGCGCCTTCCCCGCCGACGATCCGCTCTGTCTCGACATGCTCGGCATGCACGGCAGCGTGTACGCCAACTGGGCGGTGCGCGATTGCGACCTGCTGATCGCGCTCGGCGTGCGGTTCGACGATCGCGTGACCGGCAAGCTGGAAGCCTTCGCCAAGCACGCCAAGATCGTGCACATCGACATCGACCCGTCCGAGCTGAATAAAAACAAGGAAGCTCACATTCCGATCTGCAGCGACGTGAAATACGCGCTGAAGGAACTGAACAAGATCGTCGAAGCTCCGACCGATATCGCTCCGTGGGTTCGCCTCTGCCAGGACTGGAAGAAGGCCCATCCGTTCAAGTACGACACCACTTTTGAAGGCATCCTGCAACAGCACGCCATCAGCGAGCTGAGCCGGCTGACGCAGGACCGCAAGACGTTCATCACGGTGGGCGTGGGTCAGCACCAGATGTGGGCGGCCCAGTTTTACAAGTTCAAGCATCCGCGCACCTGGCTCTCGAGCAGCGGCCTCGGGACGATGGGTTTTGGCTTGCCTTCGGCGATGGGAGTGCAAGCGGCTCATCCGGATGCGCTGGTCGTCGATATCGATGGCGACGGCAGCTTCCAGATGAATATTCAGGAAATGGCCACCTGCTACTGCGAGAAACTGCCGGTGAAGGTGCTGCTGCTCGACAACCAGCACCTGGGCATGGTGGTGCAGTGGGAAGATCGCTTCCACGACAAGAACCGGGCTCACACCTACCTCGGCCCGATCGACCATCCCGAGTACAGCGGCCAAGGCTGTGACCGCTATGCCAACGATCGCTACCCCGACTTCGTCACCATCGCCAAGGGCTACGGCTGGGGCGCGGCAACGATCTGCGATAAGTCGGATCTGACCGCTGGCCTGGAAGAGATGATCAACAGCGACGGCCCGTTCCTCCTGAACGTGGCGGTGCCCTACGTCGAGCACGTGCTGCCGATGATCCCCGGCGGCAAGACGGTGGATGATATGATCACCGAGTAAAACGGCATTCCGTTTCCGGCGATCGTCTCAACACAATGCCGGAGATGAGTGATGCAGCTGTTCTACGACGAGCGCGACGCCGCGAGCCATGAGGCTCGCGGCAGTCGAATCTTGTACTGGCTCGACGATGTTGGGGCCCTGCCGCTTAGCGAAGCGGAGGGGGAGTCCGAAGGATTTCTCTTTGCTGGCGCACGTCCGATCCAGGATTATCAGCGGCTCGTCGCGCCGTTTCCTCGGATTGCCGACCGGCCTGCGGATCGTGATCCGCTGCTGACGCTCGATCGCGTACTGGATCAACTCGCTCAGGCCGATATCGAGATTAACGCTACTCGCACGTGGCGCATCGGCTTTGACGACCCACTACCAGCGGATTTGGTCTACCCGTTGTTTGTCCGATCGGCGGGATCGTCGCTCAAGCTTGGCGGCGCAATCTCGAAGGTCGCGAACGAGGACGAGTTGCTCGCCGAGATGTCCGAAATTCGGCGACTTCTCGGCTGGGATGCATTGATCCTCGCCCGCGAGTGGTGCGACCTGGCTAAAGCAGGTGACGGCGTTTACGGCCCAATTCCTCTGGAATTGCGCACCTGGATCGTGGACCAGATTCCGTTCGCGTGGTCATTCCACTACCTGAGCGTGCTCGAATCTCCGGCTGGCTTTCCTTTGGGGAATACTGACCTCAAGGTCCTTCAGCGGATGGCACAGCAGGTCGGTTCTGTGTTTCGCTCCCGGCTCGTGGCCGCCGACTTTGCAAGGGATATTTTCGGGCGGTGGGTTTTTATCGAAGCCGGGCCCGGCAGTTGTGCGGGCACTGCGCATGAGACGGTCTTCAAGGCTGTCGCTTGTCGATTGATGGGCCAGGAGACTAGCCCGTTTGGCCAGCCGCATGGCGGCATCTTTTTAAGCTGATCCTTTGGCAGACCATGAAAGAGTTTTACGACGCTTCCAGGCGGCTGGCGGTCGAGCTTCCGGGCGATGATTATCGACAATTCCGGGCCTACGCCGACCGGCTTGTGGCGATGGGGGGCGAACTGGTTGAGCAAATCGACGGCTTCGAGCAGCTGTACTGGGATTTTCTCTTCGGTGAGACCATCGTCGTGCTTCACGCGGACGTGTTCGTCGGCGTGAGTGTGCATGTGGAAGGCGTTCAAAACGATGTCCTGCTGAGGCGCGTGGCCGCTGCACTCGTTGACACGGCATGACTCCGTCGGCCGATCGGAATTTGCACCCGCCCCAATCACCGCTTACCATAAGCGACCGATTGACTAGCCTCTCCCCGCACTACATCAACTTGAGGTATGCGCCGTGAAACGAATTGCTTGTGGTTCTGCTTGGCTGGCACTGGTTCTCTTCGTTGCTCCACTCGTTGGCCCACTAGCTGCTCAGGATGATGCGAAGAAGTCGCTGCCGAAGACGATTGGCTCCATTGAGCGGGTTGATCCGGTGTTTGACAAGATCGTGCCGGAGGGCGCCGAGATTGAAGTGCTGGGCGGGCTGTTCGATTGGTCCGAAGGGCCAGTGTGGGTAAAGAAGGATGGTTACTTGCTGTTCAGCGACATCCCGCCGAACAAGATCATGAAGTGGCAGACGGGTAAGGGCGTCTCACTATTCCGTGAAGGGGTCGGCTACACCGGCAAACAGCCGTACAGCGAAGAGCCGGGGACCAACGGCCTGACGCTCGACTCGCAGGGCCGGCTGGTGATGTGCTGCCACGGCGATCGGTGCGTCAAGCGGATGACGCTTCCCGATGGTGAACCGGAAGTGATTGCCGACAAGTACGAAGGCAAGCGATTCAACAGCCCCAACGATCTGGTCTATCACTCCAGCGGCGATCTGTATTTCACCGACCCGCCGTACGGCCTGCCGAAACGCGAGAACGATCCCAGCCGAGAGACCGAATGGTTCGGCGTCTATCGACTTGGCAAGGACGGCAAGGTGACGCTGCTCACAAAGGAAATGACCCGGCCGAACGGCATCGGCTTCTCGCCCGATGAGAAGACGCTATACGTAGCTCAGTCCGATCCGGCCGCGGCGATCTGGAAGTCGTTTCCGGTGAAGGCGGACGGCACGCTCGGGGAAGGCAAAGTGTTCTTCGACTCGACGAAGTGGGTGAAGGACCGGCCCGGTTTGCCCGATGGCCTGGCCGTCGACAAGGAAGGCCGCATCTGGGCGACCGGCCCGGGTGGCGTTTACTGCTTCTCGCCCGAGGGTAAGGTGCTCGGCCGGCTAAACACAGGTGTGCCAACGGCCAATTGCAAGTTTGGCGACGACGGCAGCACGCTCTACATCACCGCCGACATGTACCTTGCGAAGGTTAAGACAAACACAAAGGGGCTTGGCTTCTAAGCAGCCTGCTCGATGGCCAACACCATCCGCACGAGCGGATGGTTCACCACCTCTACGCGGCAACCGCCAGGCAGTCTTTAAAGGTGCGCAGCAAGCGGACGGTGGTCTCGCGCGCCTGTACGTCATCGCCGCTCAGGCGGGCCGATGAAATGAGTGAACCAAAGCTGAGAAACAACTCGCGGTCGACTCCTCGATACGCTTCCAGGTTCAGTAGACCCATGTTCCACGAGCCAAACATGCGATCGTCGATCTCGTTGTCGCAAAGCCTTTCGAGGTCGGTGTGTCGCTCGTCTGCTGCAATGCGCTCGAACAGCCGTTCGAGCACAAGCCGTCGACCTTCCAGGACCTGCAAAAAGCAACCGCCGCTGAACAGTAGCAACCCGGTCACGGAGGCGCTTGCGTTATTGCGGACGGACGTCTTGTGAATTTCTTCCAGTTGACGCGATATGTCGACGTCGCAAAGCCCGATGGGAGCCTTGATCTTGCTCAAGTAGATCAATTGCCGCAGTTCCATAATCGGTCCATCGGCGATCAAGGCGATCTTCTTACAGTCGTTCGCCCTCGTGTGCGGGATTTGCGAGCCGGTTAGCGCGGATTCGTTCAACTACCCGGTCCTGGCGAAGCCGCTCCGCGACCCGCTGGATTGCACAGAGACGCAAGAAGCCCTCTTCGCGGGGAGCGCTTGTCCCTGACTCGTCGGCGGGGGCGCGGTATTATGGCCTCCATGTCCATCGCTCAAGCTCGTCCAGCTGTTGATGCTGTCTATCTCCACCCCGACGACAATATTTGTGTCGCCGCCCGCACCTTGCCGGCCGGAACGGTCCTCGAAGCGGGGGGGCGTGAAGTGGTCCTCGCCGAGTCGATCAAGATCGGCCACAAAATTGCCGTGCGGCCGATTCGCCATGGCGAGTACGTGCGCAAGTACGGCCAGATCATCGGGCAGGCGACTGCTGAGGTGCAACCGGGGCAGTGGGTGCATTCGCATAACCTCGTGAATGGCGATTTTGTTCGCGACTATGCAAGTGCGCAGGCAATTCCACCCGAACCAGCACTAATCGCCGATCGCACGTTCCTCGGCTACCGTCGCAAGGATGGCCGCGTCGGCACGCGGAACTATTTGGCGATCATTTCCACGGTCAACTGCTCGGCGTCGGTCAGCAAGTACATCGCCCAGCGGTTCGATGGATCGCTGCTCAAGCAGTATGCCAATATCGATGGCATACTGCCGATCACGCATACAGGCGGCTGCGGCATGCAGTACCGGGGCCTGCAGCACGAGCTACTCAATCGCACGCTCGCCGGCATGGCGCGGCATCCGAACATCGGCGGCTACCTGCTGGTCGGGCTCGGATGCGAGCAAGGTGCCATGGGTTACTTGCTCGACTCGCAGCGCCTTGTGCAGATCGATGGCAACGGCCGAGTTCCGGGGCCACCCGTACTCTCCATGCAGGACTTGGGGGGCACGCAGAAAACGGTTGAGGAAGGCTTGCGTCAACTTGCGGCGCTCCTGCCCCGGGCGAATGACGTTCGTCGTGAACCTGTTCCCGCCAGCGAGATCATCCTGGGCACCAATTGCGGCGGCTCCGATGGAAACAGTGGAGTGACCTGCAATCCTGCGCTCGGTGTAGCTTCAGATCTGCTCGTTGCTTGCGGAGCCACCTCAGCTCTCGCCGAAACAACAGAGATTTATGGGGCTGAGCACCTGCTCACCCGGCGAGCCCGTTCGACAGCTGTCGCCGACAAGCTGCTGGAGCGGATTAAGTGGTGGCTGCATTACACTTCGCGCGACGGGGTCGAGATCGATAACAATCCATCCGTCGGCAACAAGGAAGGCGGCCTGACGACGATCGCCGAGAAGTCGCTCGGGGCCATTGCCAAGGCGGGCAGCACGGCGATGAACGAAGTGTATCAATACGCCGAGCAGATCACGGCCAAAGGCTTTGTGGTCATGGATACGCCCGGCTTCGATCCGCCCAGTGTGACCGGCCTGGTCGCTGGCGGCTGCAATATGGTGGTTTTCACCACGGGCCGGGGGAGCTGCTACGGCTGCAAACCGGTCCCGACGATCAAGGTCGCCTCGAACACGCCGATGTACGAGCGGATGATCGACGACATGGACATCAACGCTGGGGAAATCCTCCAAGGCCGCAGTGTCGACGACGTCGGTCGCGAGATCTTCGAGAAAATCCTTGCCGTCGCGAGTGGCGAGAAGACAAAGAGCGAATTGCACGGCATTGGCGAGGAAGAATTCGTGCCGTGGCAAATCGGGCCGACGCTCTAGGGCACCGCTTCACGCGAGCGATGTTCAACAGAACGTTTCTCTTAGGAAAGGCGCATGAAAAAAGGCGATCACTTGATCGCCTCTCTGTCCGATAGCGCCGAGGCGAGTGCTCAGTAAGCTCGCACCTCAGCGCCGTTGATTTGTAAACATTCTCAGCCTAAGCAAGCTTCCAATTCGTGAGAGTTGGCCTGTCTGTCGTTCCACCGTACGACCAAATCATTTTCAATTCGAAGCGGTGTGACAATGGGTCGCAGTGTTTCCTGGGCGATCTGCTTCTCGAAGTAGCTCGAGACGGTTCCGAGGATCTGCACACAGTCCCCTTCTAGCTTCAGCCGAATTTTCTTATTCATCAAATGAGGGCTACGGGAGATTGCATCTTTTGCACGTCCAAGCACGTCGGCTTGATCGACCATCATGGGTGAAACCTTATTGACGTGGGGAGGGTTAGGAGTGTGAGAAGGCAGCGACCGGTAGAGCAGCGTGCCTTTACACACCAAAAGGCGACGTCTTCGTTGAAGACGCCGCCTCATTTCGACTGGCCAGGACTTCGCGGTTCGCAGGCTTTCCGAACCTGCGAACCAGCAAGGGACCCTAGCTTTACTTAGGGCATCGGACGACGAACGCCACCGAACAGGAGGCTGATCACGAACAACACCAGGAACACAACGAACAGGATGTACGCGATGTTCGTAGCGCCGGCAGCAACGCCCGACAAACCCAGAAGCCCTGCAACCAAGGCGACTACCAGAAATACTAAGGCCCAATACAACATGGCTCGCTCCTCTCTGATTTTGAGTCAGACGCTTCCAACCGCGAGGTGATCGGAGCGTCAGTTTTTAAACTGAATGGTTTCTCTGTAAAGCATTCGCCGTGCCAAGAGGCGATCACGCGCGAGAATGTCGCAAACCACGCGTTTTTGCGGCTAAACAGCTAGACGTTTGCAGCAGTGCCCCACTGACTTTTGCCCACGGCCGGGGTGATTGGTTGCTATCAACCCAATCCGCATTGCAATCGGCCACATTTGTGAAGATAGGTAGGCTTCGTCATCGGGCGAACCGATCAACCGGGGCAGATCAGTCACCGGCAGCGGGCTCGACGCGGATTGAGCGACGCAAACGAAAACGCCGCAAGGGAGCCTGCGGCGTGTGTCGCGAATATAGTAATTCTGGACCGTTAATAACCGGCAGTTGCCCGGGCGTCGCTTGGTGTAGCCTGTGGCCGCATGCTGCCGCGGAACCATTCGATATTCCGCTGCAATTCGGCTTGCGACCTCGGAAAAGGCGATCCCAGTTTCTTCAGGAAGACATAACCGATGCCGCCGAAGAGTCCTGCGAGCACCAGGCCCAAGGCCGCTGCGAGCAGGAAGGAAAGCCAATGCGAAAGATCCGCCACCTCAACCAGCACATAGGCAAAGCACACGAGCAATAGCGGCAGCGAAATGATCGCTAATACGCCTGCCACGGCAAATAGAGCAATGGGCGTGACCACCCTCTGCGTCGCCGTCCCAAGCTCTGCCTTGAATAACTTGGTCTGCAACTCGAAAAGTACCGAAGCATCGTGAGCCAGGTCGGCGATGCTATGGGCAACGGCACGTTGCGGAGACCGCTTGGCTTCCGTTTGAAATCGGGAGTCGATCATGATCGCTTTACCATCCATCCCAGGAGAATGCCAAAACCAAATGCAGCTCCGACGCAAGCCGCTGGATGCTCAGCAACAAAGTCCGTCACTCCTTCCATGCCTTCTTTGACGGACTGCATGTCGAACTGTGGTTTGTCCGCCGTTGCGGTCCCGCCCGACTTGTTCTGACCGTTGGTCAGCATCTCAATAATGCGGTTCTTCATGGTGCTGCTCCTGGGGCTTCCGCAACATGTTCATGCCGGGAATCTCGAGTTTTCCGGTCTCCAAATAGTGCGTAACCACGTTCCTGGCGATGCCCGAGGCGCCTTGTAGAGCAGCCGACATCACCATGCCCATGACCACACCCGCAAGACCCTTCTTCTGTTCCTTCTCTTTCTGTTCAGTATGAGTTCGCGGTGGCGGCTCACTGGCGCGCGGCGCTGGTGCTGCGACGGCAATTCGCGGCGGCACGAGCAGGTAACCGACAAACGCAGCTGCACCCAAACACGCCCAGGGATAGTTGCGAACGTAGTAACGCCAATCCGAAAGCGTGCGGGCATTGGTCACGAGCGTGTTCATGTCGTGACGCATTTCGCCACGAATCTCACTCATCTGCCGCTGGATGTCGGAGATGTCGGTCGTTTCAGCCATGGTTCACCCCGGTGATCGAGCCGCGAACTTTCGCCGCACGGCTTCCACGAATAAGCCCCGACGATTACCGAGATCGCAGCAAGGCGCCGATCGTCAGTCCTGTGACAACGCCCGCCGCGAACATCACGGCCAGCGATTCGAACGGATGCGAGCGAACGGTGTCTTCCGCCTGCTGGTAGGTGTCCTGCATCCGCCGCGAGTACTGCTCGTAAGTCTCCTGTACGCGCTGGCTGGCTTGTTCGTAGCCCTGGCGAATCTGATCGCCGGCCTGCGGGAACGTCTCCTCGAGTGCCTTGGCAGCCCGGTTGGCATACTGCTTGGCCGTTTCGGCAGCTTGGTTCAAGCCCGAGGAACCCGAGGCGGTCATATCGCCAAGAAACCGCTCAATCTGCTCGCGGCCTTCCCCGGTCTTCCGCTGAATCATGCCGACGAGCTGATCTACGTTGCCGTCGAAGCGTTGCACATCGTCGTCAGAGAGCTGGCCCCATTTGTCTCGGAGCTTCCCTTTGAGTTCGTTCCAATTGCCTTGCAGAACCTGTTGATTAATCATGTTTTCCAACTCCCGCGACCAGAGAATTCGGACGGCAAAGTATATACGCCACAAGCAACTGCTGTGCCACGATTTAAACCGCCTCTTCGTCGTTTTGCATGCTGCCGGAATGCCCGGTTTTTCGCCTTATTAGGCGTTTTCCGCCGACAAACGACGCTCCATTCAGCAGCGTCACCGACCAAGTGAAGATCCGCCGCGCTTGTATCGCGACTGACCATCCCGGTTGAAGTGCCTTCAATTACGTCAATCCGCTGACCCCGGCCCTATTCGGCGAGAGGCGAGTCGTTGGAGCGACGCGATGGCTTCATTGTGCAAGCGGCATGCAGTGTGCATCCGTTGCTCGAGTAGCTCCGCGTTAATGTCGCCAACTCCGTAGTGTTTCCCTGAGATCCGTAGCCATGCTCCATCGTCCAAATCTTCTCTGCATCATTTTTGCCAGCGCGATCGCAAGTGCTGTGCTCTCGGGATGCAATCGAGGCGTGACCACCGAAGACGTTGGCGACAAGCAGGAGGAAGTGGCTGAACTAGCCAAGGATATCCAGCAGCTCGAAGCAGAGAAAGAAGAGCGTGTTGCCGAGGCCGCAAAGGAAGAGCGCGAAAGCATCGAAGAGGAGCTGCAAGAAAAACGTCAAGCACTCACCGAGGAGCAGAAGCAACTAGCCGCCCTCAAAGTGCGTCAGTCGTTCGAGGACGACATGCAAGCCAAGCTCGACTCCGTGAAAATGCGAATCGACGAGCTGGAAAAACAGGCGGAAGATGCTGAGGGAGAGCAGGAAGTTCAGCTTCGCCAACAGGCGGAAGCCTTGCGCACTCGGCACAAGCAGATGCAAGAGAAGCTGGACGAACTGCGTTCCACATCCAGCGATGAGGACTGGACGACGAACAAAGCTGCTTTGGAGGAAGCTTGGCGATCGGCAGAACAAAGCCTGCGTGGACCGGCCGCAACCGATCCATCTACAGATGCTGCCGAACCCAAGACCGAACCATCCAGTGATCCATCGTAAGGATCGACAAACGAACCGACACAGTTAGAGCCCTTTGACCTACGGCTGCCGCAACTCGCAGTGGCCCCTGAAAACGAAAGATGAATGATTATGAGCACCGAGACGAAACTCAATCTCAGCCGAGAAACAATCGACCAACTGCAGGACCTCATTCAGCTGAACATTGACAGCCGCGACGGCTTCAACGAAGCCGCTGCCCAGCTCGACGACATGACGATCTCGTCGATGTTCCGCCAGATGGCCTCGGAGCGGGAGCAGCAAGCCGCGGAGCTAAGAACCCTCGTGGCGGCCAACCGGGAAGAGCCCCAAGATTCCGGTAGCATGGCTGCCGCCGCTCATCGGATGCTGATCGACCTGCGGGCCGCCCTTGGGGGTGGTACGGCAACAATTCTGTCCGAAGCGGAGCGCGGTGAGGACTGGATCAAAGGCAAGTACGAAGAAGTTCTCAAAGGAACGGCCGGCAGCGCCGTGAACGATGTTCTGCAGCGGCAGTACGCCGCCGTCAAAGCAGCTCACGACCGCGTCCGGGATCTGCGAGACGAGTTTAAGGCTGATTCCTAAGATCCAGCCGCGGGAACCCAACCCAAATACCAACGCATCGCCATCGGTCGAAGTGGTCTGGAATCTTCCAGACCAGGGCCCTGGCGGTGCGTTTTTTTGGTCGTCTGGCGACCAACGAGACCGAAGCCTATCCAGTTTTCATGGTCGCTGATCACTCGGTCATCACGCCTCATAACTTGAGCGATTTCTGCAACTTGTTTGGAGCTATTGACTTGTGGCGCACTCGCCAGTTGTGGCACGGACCTTGCTAAATACGGCCAACACAAGTCACCTGTCGACTGGTGCGAGGTTAGTCGGTAGGAAAGCCAATCAATCTGCAAGGAGTCGTAAGATGCTAGTTCTCACTCGGAAGACGGGGCAGTCTCTGTACATCGACAACAACATCGTGATCACCATCACGCGAATCGAAGGCAACCGCGTGAAAGTCGGCATCGAAGCGCCCATGGAGTGCTCGATCGTCCGTGGTGAGCTGAAGCAGCAGCAGGAAATGACCCTCGAGCTGGCCGAGAGCCACTAGGATCCCCCCGGCTGCCTCTGCGAGTTCTGCCGTCGAACGACCGTCCGGTTGTCGAAGCGGACTCTCTGGCTGCGGTAATCCCGTTTGATCTTGTGGGCGGCTGCGTAACTTGATACACGGTCGGAGCTTCTGCTCCGAATTTCAAGTTTTCGCCGTTGATGCCTAAGCCGCCCCTGCCACCGACGAGCATTCGCCACAAGCGGCGTTGGAGCTTGGTCAGGCAGGCATACCTTTTGGGCTTTGCATTACTGGCACTGAGCGGCTGCGGTGCTGGTCCTGCGGCTGGCGTGCGCAACGCTTCGCCTGAGAATCTTTTTGGCGGTAGGTACCTTGACGCACAAGGCCAGGTGATCGGAGGCGTCGGCGAGCTTGCCTCGTATCCTCCCAAAGCCTGGCATCCGCCGCTGCTCGCCCAGCTTGAGACCTGGATGCCCGCGCGCCCTGGTGCCAGTCTCGATGGAGGCGGCAGCTACTCTCCGCTGCCACCCGACACCGCAGCAGGACAGAGCCAAAACACGCCGGCATCAGCTGGCGGCGCCGAAGCCTACCCGGTCATACCGGCATTCTTCACCGACGATGCGCTGGAGCCGTCGAACCACCGCGATTGGGTACCGGAACATCAGCTGCTCGCATGGGCGGAACTGAAGGGCAACGAGCTCACTGTCCACAACGTGCGCAACTGCGAGTTTTACTCGTATCGGGACTGCATTGTGGACCACGACGACCGTACGTATCGGCTGAGCGATCTGCGGAGTGTCGATTTCCTCGTCGTGCCATTCACTGGCGCCGAGGCCCTCGCTCACACCATGCTGAGCTTCGGCTTTGCCAACGGTGACTACTTGGGCGTTTCCGTCGAAGTTCGCCTGGAGAAAGGCGAACAGTATCACCCTGTCAACGGATTGCTGAAGCAATTTGAAATCATCTACGTTGTCGCCGACGAGCGGGATTTGGTGCGCGTGCGCGTCGAGCACCGCGATTGCGAAGTGCTTGCCTATCGCAGCAAGGCGACTCCAGAGCAGGCGCGAGCCCTACTGCTGGACATCTTGAACCGGGTGAACCAGTTGCACGACCAACCTGAGTTTTACGACACGCTCAGCAACAATTGCACGACGAACATCGTTCGCCACATCAATCGGTTGGCGCCCGGCCGGGTCCCGTACGACTATCGGGTGCTATTCCCGGGATTCGCGGATCATTTGGCTTACGAGTTGGGACTCATCGACAACAGTATTCCCTTCGCCCAGCTCAAGTCCAAGGCGAGGGTGAACGACCTTGCGCTGCGGTATAAAGACAGCGAGTACTTTTCCGCACAAATCCGTGGCGAAACGATCCGGCGCTAGAGGCAGTTATGGATGTTCGCAATCTCGACGAGGCCACTCCGTTCATTACCAAGGACGGCTCGGAGATTCGCGAGTTGTTAGCCCATCGAAATTCGTCCATTCGAAAACAGAGCTTGGCAGAAGCGCGCATCGCACCCGGTCAAACGACCACGCCGCATTACCATCCGGAATCCGAGGAGATCTATTTCGTCCTCGAGGGGAGCGGAGAGATGCGAATTGGGGACGAGGTGCGTGAGGTTCACGCGGGCGACGCGATTGCTATCCCGCCCGGGGCGGTTCATCAGATTCGCAACTCTGGCGACGTCACTCTGAAGATCCTCTGCTGCTGTGCTCCCGGCTATGAGCACAGCGATACCGTGCTGCTCGACAGCTAGCTCGAGCGATGGCTGCCGTCTTTCTGTGACCGTTAAGGTCGACCAATTCCCGGCCCCCCTTCCGGTCGGAAGGCGTGTCAAACTGATTCGGTTGTGGAGGTTGCCTTGCGGCCGGCGTTCCGATTTGACTGCCCGGCCGCATCGTACCGATTCTTCCTCGGGAAACGTTGCGTCGCAGCCTAACGGCGTCGGCGGACCGCTCGACTCCCGGGAGCCAGTGAATGAGCCGACTTGCGCATGGAATTTCGTGGAAGCTGCTAGGCGGCGTCTTCGTGCTCTTTTTGCTGAGTCTTCTAGCCCCCAGCCTCTGGAAGGGGTGGAACAGCGATTGGCTGCTGCAGGGGGATTGGCGGCTTAGTCATTGGGAAACGCCCAAGCCGCTTCCATCACTGCGTGGCCGACTTCCGGGGCGTAGCGAAGCGAGTGAAGTGCTGCATGCTGGACCGGTTGCTCGTCCGAGGTCGCGACCTGCGCGCTTGCAACCAGCCGACGTGGCCATCGACGTGAAGTCGGAGGCCAGTTCGCTCGAGGCCTATCACGTCCCCAGCCAACTTGCTTCCACGGGGCCGATTGTCGCAGAACGCATTGATCTTGATCCCTCGATTACTGAAACGCCCAACTTGCCGGCACCGCGAGCCGGTATCGACGACGAAGCGTCGCCAACGCCTGAAACCAGCGAGCCGCAACTGACTTTGCCGGAAGACCATCCGCTGCCCGCTACTCGCGAGCCAGCGACGCCACAATTGCCGCCGGCGACTGGCGGGCAATGGGCTTACCCGGTCAGCCTGGTCGATCAACTGAAGCTGCTCGCCGAGGCAGAACCAGCCTCCGCCGATTGGGTCGATCAAGTGGTGGCCACCGTCGATCAACTGTCACGCGTGCGAACCCTGGATGACCCCGCGGCCGCCCAGCTGATCTCAAGGCTGAAGGAACTGGCGGACAGTGGGCGTACGCTCGCTCTCACGATCGATGATGAGGACCGCCGCTCGCGCATCTTGCGGGCCGGTTATTCCATCATCCGTCGCGTGAGCATTTGGGAGCCTGCTCATGTGCTGGCCCAGCGCGGCGAGACCACGCAAGCTCTGCCGACCCCCGCCGAGTGGAAGCAGACGATGGCCGACTTGTACACCCTGCTCGGTGGCAGCGACCAGGCGGCAACGACTTGGCGCGACTATCTGCTCCTCGAAAAGGCCCGTAGCCAATTCGGCTACTCGGGCGTGCCGGCCGAAGAGCAGCGCCGGCTGGCTCGTGACATCCTGTACCGTCTTCAGAGCCCGGCGCTCAGCTACCGGCAGGCGAAGTTCCTGGATGATGAACTGTTTGAGCGGTTTGCCTCGCAGTTGCGCCTGTGGGCGAATGAGCCAAGCCAGCTTGCGGCACTGCTTGCTGCAATTGAAGCCTATGAGCACCTGGAGCAAGCCGAGCAAAGCATCGCTCTGGCCGATTTGTATAACCAACTGCGCTGGTCGCCTGATCCGGCTGTCGAAGAACTCGCCGAAACGGTGAATGCCTACTATCGCAATGCGAATGTTCGCGTGGCGATCTCCGCAGCGCTCGTCAATCGCATGCTGCCCAAGTCGACAGCGATGCAAGAGCCGGTGCGCGACATGATTCAAGGTGCCTATGTCGAAGGCTCGAGCGCGACGCACACCCAGCTGCAACTGGTTTTGCTACCCGACGAACATTGTTGGCGGCTGGGCCTCGAAGCACGCGGTTCAGTCACCTCCAGCACCGCATCTTCGAAAGGGCCAGCCAGGTTTTATCAGGACGGCCTGTCGTACTATCGCGCTCGGAAGATGCTCATGGTCGACAATCGAGGCGTGCGGATGTTCTCGGCGGAAGCACAGGCAGATGCCAAGAGCCACATGATCGACTTTGAAACCGATTTTGACGGCATCCCATTCCTCGGTGGGTTCGCGCGTGGTCTCGCGTTGCAAAAGTATGAGGAAGTATCGCCAGCGGCTAAGCAGGAAGTCGAAAGCAAGATCGTCGGCCGGGCGAGTGGGCAACTCGACCGCGAAGTGGCGGTGAAACTGCAGGAAGGGCAGAAGAACTTCCAGGTGAAAGTGCTCGACCCGCTGCGCGAGCTGAAGCTGGATCCGACGGCTGTCAGCATGCAGACCACCACGGAGCGGTTGATCGCTCGCTACCGGCTGGCCGGCCGAGAGCAAGTTGCCGCTCACACGCCGCGGCCACAGGCTCCGGGCGATAGCCTGCTGAGTGTGCAGATTCACGAGTCGGCGATGAACAACGCGATGGAGAATCTCGGTTTGCAAGGGCGGCGGGTCGAACTACGCGAGCTCTACAAAGAAATCACGGCCCGCTTCTCGCAAGGCAACGCGCTCACGCCTCCGGATGATCTGCCGGAGGGCGTGTTTGTGACCTTCGCGGAGCAGGATCCCGTCCGTATCGATTGCCAGGATGGGCGTGTTCGGTTGACGATCCGGCTGAAAGAGCTTTCGCACGGCAATAAGAAGTGGAACGACTTCCTGATCCGCGCCTACTATGCCCCCGACTCCGACCAGCTCGATGCCAATCTGGTCCGCGATGGCGTGATCGAGCTAGGTGGTGAGCGCCTCCGCTTCGGCGATCAGGTAGCACTGCGTGGCATCTTCAGCCGGGTGCTTTCACGCAATCGAAAGCTGGAATTGGTGAACAAGCAAATCGCTCAGTCAAAGGAACTGCGAGACCAGCAGGTGACCCAGTTCGTCATCCACGATGGTTGGCTCGGCGTGGCACTCGGACCAAAGTTGGCCGATCGCACGACCACGCTGACGCCGATCCCCGGTGCAAAGAATCGCTAGGGCGCACTAGCGACCGAAGACTTCGTCCCAGCGCTCGAGCACCTGCTGCGGCGTGGCGACCCCAGTGGTGCCAAGCTGCTGCACCGTGATCGATGCGACGAGATTGCCAAACGCCGCAGCCTCCAGCGGACTGGCGCCTGCGAGCAGCGCAACCACCATTCCACTAGTCGCGGAATCGCCCGCACCGACGATGTCGACCGGGCCGGCGACCGGCAGGCCAGGTACGACTCGACAAGTGTTCGGTGGCTCGGTGACGAGAATGCCCTGTTCGCCGAGCGTGCAGAACACCGGCCGGTGCGTTTGGTTGACGAGTCGGCGCGCGGCATCTTCGGCCTGTCGATTCGCATCGGTTGCAGCAGTGAGAGCCGAATCGCCCTGCCCTGCTCCGGCAACTTCCTGACGATTGCCTTTGAGCACCCCAAAGTTGAACTTCGTGAGCCGGCGGCGGCTGTCGACAAATACCAGCTTGCCCGGTTTCTGCCGCTGCAGTTCGGCGAGCGTCTCGCGCACGGGCTGACAGACGACTCCTTCGTCCTCTTCTACGATCTGATCGAGAACGATCACTCCGTCGGAGGAGCGAAAGACGTGGGCAACTCGTCCGCACAGTTCGACAACTGCGTCCATGTTCAGCGGCGACCGACTGCGGAAGTCGAGACGGTTAAGCTCCTGCCAGCCGCCATCGCGCGTCGGCCGCATCGGTTTTGTATAGGTTGGTGTCAGCCGATGTTGCAGGCACATGATCTGCGAAGTATCGACCGGCAGTTTGCGAACTTCGCGGAGCAGGTCGTAGCCGTTGCCATCATCGCCAATCACAGTGACCGGCGAGAGCAACCCCACGCCGAGAGCGCCCAGGTTGTTCATCACCGTGCCAAGCGCGCCGGGCAAGTTACGCACCCGTTCGACCTGCCATGCTTCAACGCCGGTCTCGATGGAAAGTTCCCTGACGCCTGGCATCAGTTCCAAATAGCGGTCGAGAAACAAATCACCAACCAACCCAATCGTCAGCCGCGGCAAGGTGCCCAGGATCGACTCAACGCGCTCGCGTGAAATCATGATGGCGGCTCCGCTGGGTCGACATTTTAAAGTTCGATGAGGCGCAGAAGTTCGTCGCTCTGGCGGTAGTCGCCAATGATGATGTGGGCTCCGGCTTCGATCAGCCAGCGGCGTTTTTCGGCGTCGACCCCTTCGCGAGTCTCCTCGTTGCTCGCCACGCCGATGGCCAGCCCGCCTTTGCGAGCGATGGCTGCGATCTCCACAAACCCGTCGCCGATCCCAATGATTTGATTGCCTGCAATAGCATGATCGACGAGCATTTGCTCGATCACGGCCGCCTTCGAGAACACGCCTGGCGGCGGGACCGATCCGAAGACGCAGCGTCCAAACCACTGATTCAGGCCGAGCACTTCCAGCTCGCGCACAACGCAGTCGTGAGCGGTGCCCGACGCAAGCCATAAGGCAACGCCGCGCTCGGCAAGCCTTTCGAGCAGATTTGCCGCGCCAGGAACAAGCAGCTCCTCCAGCGTTTTGTGGCCGGCTTCGAGTGCGTCGAGACGCGATTCAATGGCTGCATCGAGCTGGTCAAGGAACTGTTGCTGATACGCTTCCGCCGACAACGGCGTGCCGCCGCGTTTGGTGATTTCTTCACACAGCCGGCGCATCTGAAAGATCGTCGGTTCGCCGGTGAGCTGCTGCACGTACTCGATGACGGCGCGGCGGATGCCTTCTGGCGATTCCTGCGCGGCGGCGGGCTGCGCCCGCAGCAGATCGACCATCATGCCGACCATCATCGGCTGCCAGTTGCCGCGCAGGAGTGAGAGAGTGCCGTCGAAATCGAACAGCGCAGCCCGAAAGTTGCCGCGCGGGAAATCGGGGCGGATGATCTCGATGGAAGGCGTGGAGGCGAGTGACATGGCTCGCCCCAATGTAGTCGCGGAGTCGCAGCTGTAGAAGCGGCCCGAATGAGCTCGGCCGCTGCGTAGCTTGTAGCTGAATTCGCCAGAATTCAGACGCCCTGTGAGTAGATCGCCGACTGTCTGAAGTCTTGGCGACTTCAGCTACCTTGCCGTCGTGTCAGAAAGCGCGTTCCAGAATGCTTAGCAAGTCAGCCTGGGTTGCGGAGCGCGGGTTCGTGGCGAGCAATCGCTTAATAGCGAATGTCTTTTCGGCGAAGCCCGGCAGTTGCTCGCGCCGGCCACCAAGATCGCGAATGGTTTGCGGGATGCCGATCGCCGCGGAGAGCCGCCGTACGGCCGTGACCGCTCGTTCTGCAGCAGCGCGCCTGCTGAGGCCGGCAACGTCTTCGCCAAGCAGCGAGGCAATCTTGGCAAACTCCGCCTCGCGCGCGGGCAGGTTGAACTCCATCACGTGTGGCAGCAGCAAACCATTCCCGGCGCCGTGGGAGCAGTGCAGTACGGCACCTAGCGGATACTCGAGCCCATGAACCAGGGCCACCGCACAATTCGAGAAGGCGATGCCAGCCGTGGTTGCAGCCAGAGCCATGCCCTCCCGAGCATCGTGGTCGTCGGGGTGCTGGATGGCCGTCAGCAGGTGCTGGCCCACGAGCGCAATCGCTTTCTCGGCGAGTGCCTGACCCAGCGGGTAAGCACCTTCGTAGGCGAGTCCATATCCGGCGGGCTTGCCAGGCGGTGATTGCATGTCGGCGAAGCTGGTCGCCGTATACGCCTCAATTGCGTGCGTGAGTGCATCGATGCCGCTATCAGCCGTTACCTTCGGCGGGCAGGTGTGGGTGAGCCGTGGATCGACCACCGCGAGCGCCGGCCGCAAAAACGGACTCAGCGTGCTGACTTTGATCTGATTGTCCGTATCGGTCAGCACTGCAGCGTGCGAGACCTCGCTGCCGGTTCCAGCCGTCGTCGGCACACCGATCAGCGGCAGGACGGGACCGGGAACGTTATCCCAGCCGAAGTACTCCGCCGGACTGCCGCCGTGTGCGAGCAGCACGGCGACGATCTTCGCCAGATCCATATTGCTGCCGCCACCTAGACCGACGATCGCATCGGGGCCGAAGCTCGACGCAGCTTCCGCTGCCTGTAGCGCGGTGCGCACGGCCGGCTCCGGCTCGCCGCCAGCAAAAACGCCGGATTCTATGCCTGCGGCCGCCAGAGACTCCACCACTTGTTGAACGATGCCGGCCGAAGCCAAGCGAGCATCGGCGATGACATACACTCGTTGCCACTTTCGGCGAGCGACGAGGGCCCCAAGTTCCGCCACCGCACCGTTGCCGAACACCAATTGGCCGGCCGTCGAGAAGCTCCAAGTGTTGCGCATAGTAGTAGGCACACTCCGTGTGCCGTCGGCGACGCCGCGTAGGATAGACTTCTAGCCTGCCAGTCAAAATGCAACTTCTTCGCGGGCAGGCTAGAGGCCTGCCCTACGATTCAGCCCTGCTTCTCCATCAGTTTCTTCACCAGGCTGGCGATCAGCTCCGGCTTGTCTTCCTTGCGAAGGTGGGCAATCGTGTCGGGCTTCACGCCGAGCTTGCCGAGGTGCAGGGCGACACTGTCCCAGTGCTTCTCGCGCTTTTTGCCGGTCGTCAGATACAACTCCGTGACGAGTTCCTGCACTCGCTGCAGGGCGATATCGTCGCGGTTATCGTAGTAGTTCTTGATGACCTTCTGTTGGAACTTCGAAAACTCGGCCATTGCTTCTCCTTCCGTGTTCGAGCAGATTCTTTCGGCCTGCGCCTCTCGCGAGCAGCCCGCTTATGGGTTGAGTGGAGCAAGTCCTACTGCCCCTCCAACCACACCCGGCGGCGCACCTTCGCCAGGCGGATTGTTCGCCGCAGCCGGCGGGAGCGTTGGCATCGGCATTGGCATCGGGGCCGCGGGAGCCGGCGCCATAGGATCGGCGGCTGGCGCTGCGGCCGGAGCCGCGGGAGTGGACGCTCCGCCACCTCCGACCTCCACCGTCGCCATGGCAGCCCGCACGCCTTCCCAGAACTGGTACTTGGTCGCATGGGCGGTCGGCGCCCGCCAGCCAATGAGCACCCAGTGCTTATCGGCTGGGACCAGATACAACTCAAACTGTCCTTCGTGCTGCTCGGTCGCGCCGCCGTTCTGGGAAGCGTCGAATAATTGCGGCCCGCTGGCTTTGAGGACGGGGAAGTTTGCAGCACCTCCGGCCAGTTTCTCGAACTGTGCGGTCTCCCACTTCGCATTCGGCAGTGCGGCAGCGATAGCGCGTTGCACCTCGCCCTGAAAAGCGTCCTGGGGTTTGCCCTCTTTGGGAACGGCTGCAAAGTAAACGTAGCCGACTGAGAATTTGCCAGCCGCATCGTCGATCGCTCGCTCACTGGCCCGCACGAGTCCCGGAATCGCCGCCGGACCGACTCTCGCTCGTCCATCCTCGGGCGTGAGCTGCTTGGCGCTGGCATCGAACAAGGTTGGCAAACGCAACCGCACGCCGCTGTCGGCAGAGACATCGGCCGCGCTTGCGCCAAGATAGGCTTCGATCGCCGCCCGGCGGGCGACATTCTTCACCGTCCCATCCAAGCGGGTGTTGTACTCTCCCGTACCGCAGCCGAGCGTGAGTGGTCCCGCCGCCAGCACAGCGACTGCGAAGCTGCGGGACAACCAGCCAAGACGACTCGACCACATCATGAGGATGAACCTTGCACCAGCGAAATGACTGCCCGGCAACCGGCCAGGCCTACCTTTGACTATGCCACCCCGGACCGGCAAAAGGAAGAGGGACGCGGCTGTCGACCTTGGCGACGGGGCCCCACATGTTGCACAGGCGTCTCGCCTGTGCAACATGTGCGGTTGGTGTACAGGAGACGCCTGTGCTACGCCGGGTCAGCCTAGTTTCGACTTTCACCAGTAATTGTGTGTTTTTGTCACGACTTCGCTAGGCGATGGCTCGGGCGGCGTGTTATACATCAGCGGCGAAGTGGGCAACTCCTCGGTTGGAGCATCGTTCATCGCTTCGCGTGTCTTAAGGAAAGGCGTATGGCCAAAGCCAACAGTGCTGGGAACAAGTCAAAGTCGGGTCTGAAGATTGCCGGCGGAGCGGCCGCGGGTGCCGCCGCCGGTTCGCTGCTGGGTCCGATCGGGGCCGCAGTTGGTGCGGTAGTCGGTGGAATTGCCGGCGCCAATTCGAAAGAGATCGCCGCTTCGAAACCGGCTCGAACGGTAACGGCTGCAGCGAAGAAGGGCGTGGGGAACCTGATGAAAAAGGCCCAAGGCAAGAAGGCCGCTACCAAGAAGTCGGCCGGTGCCGGTGGAAAGGGCTCCGCCAAGCAGGCGCCTGCCAAGACTTCATCTGCCACGACTAAAAAGACGCCCGCTAAGTCGAATCCAAAGAAGAGCGCCACTAAGGGCAAGAAGTAATTGCTTCGCGTTTGGTCATCGATAGATCACGGCAACGGGGCGAAGTGTGCTTGCCCCTGTCGGTGGGCTGTCGAACTGCTTACTCAAGTAAGTCGAAGTACCTTTGACGGTCCATGAACGCGGCTGCAGAATGGGCCGCATGACCAATGCCCAAGAGCCCACCGCCGATTCATCCGAGACAGAGTCGCAGACGCCTTATCTGCTCTTTATGCTCATTGCGAGTGTCGCAGCACTCGCTGTTTTGAGTGTTCAAGCGTTCGGCAACTTAGAACGCGGCACTCGGACGATCCTTGAGTACTTCGATCTACTTCTGTGCGCGCTCTTTTTTGCTGACTTCCTGGTCAGTCTTTATCGTGCGCCCGATCGAATGCGCTATCTCGTTTCCTGGGGTTGGCTCGATTTGTTGTCGAGCATTCCTGTTTTGGAGGGCGCGCGGTGGGCTCGCTTCGGACGCGTGTTTCACATTATTCGGCTGCTGCGCGGCGTCCGTTCGGCGAAGATTCTCACCCAGTTCATTCTGCGGCGCAGAACACAGAGCACTATGATGGCGGCAGGTCTGCTCATCGTGTTGCTCTTGGCGTTCGGTAGCGTTGCCGTTCTCAACGTCGAGCGGCCCATGGGGGAGAAGGCGAACATCCGCACCGCGGAGGACGCTCTTTGGTGGTCGATCGTTACCATTACCTCCGTCGGTTACGGAGATAAGTACCCTGTCACCGCCGAAGGTCAGCTCATTGCGACCGTGATGATGATCGCCGGCGTTGGTTTGGTCGGGACGCTTTCTGGTCTCATGGCGGCGTGGTTCCTCCAACCGGAAGAGAACAAGATCGATCAGGAAGTGGCCGCACTGCGAGCGGAGATTCGAGAGCTGCGCGAGTTGTTGCTCGACAAGTCGCAGGGCAGCCACCCGCGTTAGGACAGTCTCTTGGCGAGTGACTCTCGCCGTGAGGGTGACGCTGTTACAAAGCTGACTCGGGTGCGGTAGAAGCAGCATGATGCCCTTTGTTTCCTACTCGCTCATCCCGTTCGTCATTCCGCTGCTGGTAGGTGCTGCCGCGGCTCTTCTGATTGGCGGCTTTCGCCGGCCTTGGCCGCTGCATGCAGGGGCGTGTCTGATTGCGTGGTTGGTGAGCCTTGTTTTGCAGTACTGCTCCTATTTGGTGCTCGGGGGAATTCTCACCGGCGACTGGCCGCAAGAGAGTGAGATGGGCGGAGTGCTCTTGTACTTCCTCTGGTTCGCCATGATCGCGTCGTTCACGGCGATCCCGCTCGTCATGGGAGGCTATTTCGGCGCTTTAGCAATCTTGAACCAACGGCCCCAGCCAGCTCGAACCAAGTAATCGGCCGCCGAAGTTTGCCGACGCAGGTCAATGCGGTGGACTGGCACCTCCTCCGGACCTATGCGTCTCGACCTGTTTTTGGTTTATTGACAAAGTTTTGATAAGTCTGTACAATAACAGCATTCAGTACTTCGCTTGCAAGTCCGAGCGTGGGGGCGGTTGCTGCTGCGCGGACGGCGCGAGTGGCTCTTTGATAATCCGGTGGCTAAGGGTTGTGGTACGACCCTCGTGGTACAAGGCGGAAGCTGTTCAGAGGCGGGCAAAGGGGTTGCAAGATTCTTGGACCGTGCCGACGGACGCAGCGTGCCGCGCTTGGTTTGGGGCTCTTTCGGCTGGCTGCGTAAGTGTTGTGGAGCCACCCATGGGGTGGTGTTCGTGCATTGGTGGACCGCGAAAAAGGGGTTGTGAAAGACGACGGCATGACGGCTGCGCACGGACTGTTCAGTAGCGATGAAAATGGGTTGTGGAGTTTTTCCTCAGTTTCGGCCGAAGTGCCGCAAAGCGAGTGCTTTACGGATTTTCTGGAGAGCGCGCAAGTGTTGTGGAAACCACTCGCTGGGGTGGTGTTTGGTACTGTGAGCAGGTGCTCGTTAGCAGTGCGCCAAGGGGTTGTACTGTGACCGGCAGAACATGTACCGGCTTGCCTACAGGGGTGGCTGCCTGGCGGTGCCGAGAAACCTCTGAGCTCTTTGCTCCTACCTCTCCTGTTTCATCCGTGTTCAATCCGTGGCCAACAATGGAGCCACTCAGGACCCGGTGGCTTCAAACGCCCGCATGGCCGTCTCGTAGACGTCTTTGAGGGGCAGGTTCTGCTCGGTGGCAATGCGGCGGCAGGACTCGAACTCGGGGGAGAAGCTGAGCGAGCCGTCGCCGAGGACGGCCAGTTTTCCCTCGATCGGTCCCCACTGGGTTTCGACCGAGTGGGGCTGACGTTGCAGCTTGTGCCGGCTGGCGGGCCAGCGCCGGACGCCGAGGGTGCCTGTTTCGCGGAAGAGGATTTTTTCCATCTTGGCGAGCAGGTCGGGCCCGCAGAGAACCGTCATCAGCACGCCGGGGCGGTTCTTCTTCATCTGGATCGACGTGGTGTAAACGTCGAGGGCGCCCGCTTCGAAGAGCTTGGTGGTGGCGTGGCCGATGATCTCGCCGCTGATGTCGTCGACGTTCGTTTCCACGACCCAGATCTGATCGGAAACGAGATTGGTGTTGGCTTCGCCGAGGACGATTCGCAGCAAGTTGCCCTGCTCCTTGAAGTCCTTGTCCCCCGCCCCGAGGCCGATCGTCTGCATGGTCATCGGCGGCAGCGGGCCGAACTCGTCGGCGACCGTGGCGACAATCGCCGCGCCAGTGGGCGTCGTGAGTTCGCTCGCGACGACGGATGGCGCGAGCGGGATGCCTTTGAGGAGTTCGGCGGTTGCGGGGGCCGGGATGCTGACTCGGCCGTGCTCGATCTCAATGAAGCCGAAACCGGTTGGAACGGGCGAGCAGACGATCCGGTCGACGCCGAGCAGCGAGATGCCGATCGCCGCGCCCACGATGTCGGCGATGGAATCGACGGCGCCCACTTCGTGGAAGTGAACCTTGCGGAGCGTGGTGCCGTGCACCTTGGCTTCGGCTTCGCCGAGGCGGGTGAAAATGCGCTTCGCGAGGTCCTTTTGTGGCGGCGAGAGCGCAGAGCTGGCGTCGATCTTCTCGGTGATGTGATGCAGATGGCGGTGAGCGTGCTCCGGCTCGTGCTCGACGGTGACCTTCGTCGCACGAAAGCCATGCCGCTTCACCTCGGCGGCGACGAGCTTGCAACTCGGCAGGCCAAGCGAGTCGATGCCGGCTTGGATGGCGGCGAGATCGACGCCCGCATCGACCAGGGCGCCGAGAGTCATGTCGCCGCTGATTCCGCTGGGACAGTCGAAGTAGGCGAGCTTCATGGGTGAGGGTTCGGGGGTGAGGGTTCGGGATTCAGGAGTCAGGGTTCAGGCGGGGGACGACACAGTCGTGTAATGAAGAGCAGTTGGGAGTACCCAGTACTGAGTACTGTGTACTGAACCTCGTCAACCTGCAATCGCCCAAAGACCTGCTGGCCAACCTCGCCTGTCGAGCCCCCGCGGAACCTTCTCTCTGAACTCCGATCTCTAAATTCTGAACTCTCCTCCTGAACCCCGAATCTATTCCCTACTTCTCATGCACCACAGTCACGCTGGTGCTGATGCCGCCGCGGGGGGTGAAGGCGGCGACGAGTTTGAGTCGGCGGGGTTGGAGCATGCCGACGAGGTCGTCGTGGATGCTGTTGGTGACGTTCTCGTAGAAGATGCCCCGGTTGCGGAAGCTTTGGAGGTACATCTTCAGGCTTTTGAGCTCCACGCACTTTTTGTCAGGCGTGTAGGTGATTGTCAGGGTGCCGAAATCGGGCTGGCCGGTCTTTGGGCAGACCGAGGTGAACTCGGGGCAGACGATCTCGATCACGTAGTCGCGGCCGGGGAATTGGTTGTCGAACGTTTCGAGAAGTTGAACGGGGGGCTGATCAGCCATGGCGGGAAGTTGCTCCTTTCCGTTAATTTTCGCCGCAAAGGAGCGGGGCGCGAAGGGGCGGGCGGAAGAGCGATGGTAATCGGGGTTTGGATTTCGGATTGCCGCAGAAGTGGCTGTTGCCTGCTCTCTTAACTCTTGCTCTTCCCTCTTACCTCTCCCGGACCACGCTAGAATAGCTGGGTGCGAATCGTCGAAATCTACCCATCCATCCAGGGCGAGGGGCGGCTAACCGGGACGCCGAGCGTTTTTGTGCGCGCTTCGGGGTGTAACCTGCGGTGCTGGTTTTGCGACACCCCGTATGCCTCATGGAAGCCGGAGGGGGAGGATTGGTCGGTCGACGAGATTGTCGCCGAAGTGTTGCGGCATGACGCAGAGCATGTGGTTCTGACGGGCGGTGAACCGATGCTTTTCGCCGAGCTGGTCCCGCTGTGCGAGCGGCTGCGGGAACTTCGCAAGCACATCACGATCGAAACGGCGGGGACGCTGTACCTCCCCCTGCCCTGCGACCTGATGTCGATCAGCCCGAAGCTGGCAGGCTCCGGACCGAGCGAGGAACTGGGCGGTCGCTGGCACGACCGGCACGAGCAGTCGCGGCATGTGCCCGAAGTGATCCGCCGGCTGACGGAGGAGCACGACCACCAGTTGAAGTTCGTCATCGACCAGCCGAGCGACCTCGATTCGGTCGAGCACTACCTGGACGAGTTCCCGCACCTGGCCGACGAGAATGTTTGGTTGATGCCGCAAGGGACCGACCTGAAGCAGTTGGAGTCGACCGCCGCCTGGCTCGAACCGCAATGCCGCCTCCGCGGCTGGAACTACTGCCCGCGCAAGCACATCGAGTGGTTCGGGGCGACGCGAGGGACTTAGCCGTCCAAAAAATGCCGCCGAGCGGGCGGTCCCTGCTACAATTGCCAATCCTGCCCCGCCGATGTCTCGTCAGCAGGCAATGGCCGACCTCGTTCTCGCATTACCCGCCGCACTTTCGGCGATTCCGTCTCAGAAGCATTGCATGTCTAACATCGATTCTTTAGTGGCCACCGAAGTCGCCCGCCGCCGGACCTTTGCGATCATCTCGCATCCCGACGCCGGTAAGACCACGCTCACCGAGAAGCTGCTGCTGTACGGCGGTTGCCTTGATATCGCTGGCGCCGTCCGCGGGCGTAAATCGCAGCGGGCCGCCAAGAGCGACTGGATGGAACTGGAGCGCCAGCGCGGCATTTCGGTCAGCTCGACCGTGCTGTCGTTCGATTTCGACGGCTTTCGGGTGAACTTGCTCGATACGCCTGGTCACCAGGACTTCAGCGAAGACACGTATCGCACGCTGATGGCGGCCGACTGCGCGGTGATGGTGATCGACCTGGCGAAGGGCGTCGAGGCTCAGACGGAGAAATTGTTCCGGGTCTGCGCAATGCGGAAGATCCCGGTTTTGACTTTCGTCAACAAGGTGGATCGACCCGGTCAGGAACCGCTGGCGATTCTGGCCAATATCGAGGAGAAGCTGGGACTGGAGGCGATTCCATTCAACTGGCCGGTTGGAAGCGGCGGCGATTTCCGAGGCATTGTCGAGACCGACACCGGTGTGGCCCACATCTTTGAGAAGAGCAACGGGCAGTCGCGCGTGGCTTTCAAGTCGTATCCGGTCGATTCGATTCCCGAAGCGGACTGTGAGCCGGTGATTCGAGAGCAGGCGACGGAAGAACTCGATCTGGTGCGGACGGCTGGGCCGGCGCTCGAAGCGGGCCGCTTCCTCCGCGGCGAGATGACCCCCGTGTTCTTCGGCAGCGCTTTGAACAATTACGGCGTCGAACATTTCCTGCGAGGCTTTTTGAAGCTCTGCCCGCCGCCGGGGGATCGGATCAGCGATCAAGGGAAGGTCCTGGCCGCTCGGCCCGAGTTTTCGGGCTTCATTTTTAAAATTCAGGCCAACCTGGATCCGCGGCACCGGGACCGCGTGGCCTTCCTGCGGGTCTGCTCCGGCCGCTTTCAGCGGGAGATGGAAATCATCCATCCGCGGACGGGAAAGAAGCTTCGCCTGGCTCGGGCTCATAAGCTTTTTGCGCAGGATCGTGAGACAGTGGATGAGGCGTTCCCGGGAGACATCGTCGGACTGGTCAATCCGGGCGAATTTCGCCTCGGAGATACGATCTGCGAGGGCTCGCCGGTTAACTTCCATGGTCTGCCGCAGTTTCCGCCCGAGTTTTTTGCCACCCTGCACTGCACCGACACCTCGCGGCGGAAGCAGTTCGATCGAGGCTTGCAGCAGTTGGTGGAAGAAGGGGCGATTCAGCTCTTTACGTCGCCGGACGAAGCTCGCCGCGAGTTCGTACTGGCTGCGGTTGGTGAACTGCAGTTTGACGTAGTCCGCTTTCGCCTGGAAACCGAATACAACGCGGCGACCAGCCTGACCTGGCTGCCGTACAAGCTCGTGCGGTGGATGCCCGGGGCCGATCCCCGCGAGCCGCACCGTTTGAAGCTGCCCTATGGAGCCCGCCGGGTCGTCGACCAGAACGGGGTGCAGGCCATCCTTTTCGAGTCGATCTGGGAGGCCGACCACACGGTTCGCGAGAACCCGTCCGTGCAGTTTTCCGCGATCGGGACGCCTGGTGCGGCGGAATTCTCGGATTCCAAGGTCGCGGGATAACAAATAATCGGCCCGAACCAAGCCGCCGTGGAGCCGCTCCTTACCAGTTGTCGAAGAGGCAAAAACAGCGTAAGCTTGTCCACTTGAGGCTGATACGAACTGGCTCACACAGCCGTTCGATCGCCCCAAAGTTGCTTGCGGACCGGCTTTAGCAGTCGAGCGCAGCAAACCGCGCGGTTAGCTCAGTTGGTTAGAGCGCCACGTTGACATCGTGGAGGTCACAAGTTCGAGTCTTGTACCGCGCACTCCCTTATTCTCTGCCTTGGTGGGCCGCACAAATCTCGACTTTCGAGAGCCCACATTCTAGCGTAACGCCCGTGCTTCCCGCAGCACCGTTGCAAGTCTCATGAACTGTCGTGGGCAGAACTTCTCGGAGCTGGCGTCGCGAAGCGAGTAACCGGCACTCGTAACGATGACAAAACCCGAGTTGCAAGACTGCAGTGACAGCAGCTTGCTGTTGCGGTAAATCGGGCTCTCGATGGAAGTTAATTCGCTTTGCATATCCGTAGCGGCGAGGTACATTATCTCTCGCAACAACCTCCTCTGACCTGCAAGCTGCAGAAACTCGTCCGAAGGGATTTCGGATAGAGGGTTGCTCGGTGAGCCTTTGCGCGCATGGAGCGCACCAAAGTTCTCGCGAGCATGACCAGACGCCCGTTCCCGGTGCCACGGCTCGAACTACGCGCCGCGGCTGAACGCCGCCGACTTCTTTTGAGGATGCTATGACAGCGATCCAAACTTCTGCCAATCCCGCTTCGTCCACGAATGGTTCCAGCGGTAACGAGCTAACTCTACTTCTTACGGCGCTCACCGCGCTGCGCGATGGTCAGACCGGCGTGCGATTGCCGGTCGAGTGGACCGGCGTAGCAGGCAAGGTGGCCGACGTCTTCAACGAAGTGGTTGAACAGAACGAGCGGATGGCCAGCGAACTGCGCCGGCTAAGTCGAGTGGTCGGCAAGGAAGGAAAGCTGGGTCAGCGGGCTTCGATCGGCGATGTGAGCGGGTTCTGGCGCGACTCGGCTGAATCGGTCAATGAGCTCATTGACGACCTCGTGCATCCCACCAGCGAGACGGCCCGCGTGATCGGTGCCGTGGCCCAGGGTGATCTTTCGCAAACGATGGCCCTCGAAATTGACGAGCGGCCCCTGCAAGGCGAATTCTTGCGCACTGCCAAAACCATTAACAAGATGGTGGAGCAGCTCGGCTCGTTCGCCTCGGAAGTAACCCGCGTGGCTCGCGAAGTGGGTACCGAAGGTAAGCTCGGTGGTCAGGCGAAAGTCCGCGGCGTGGCCGGTGTGTGGAAGGACCTCACCGACAACGTGAACTTCATGGCCTCGAACCTGACGGCCCAGGTGCGCAATATCGCGGACGTGACGACCGCCGTGGCCAACGGCGACTTGTCCCGCAAGATTACCGTAGACGTGCGCGGCGAGATTCTCGAACTCAAGAACACCATTAATACGATGGTGGATCAGCTCCGCTCGTTCGCCTCGGAAGTGACGCGCGTGGCCCGCGAAGTGGGTACCGAAGGCAAGCTCGGTGGTCAGGCCCGCGTGGAAGGCGTGTCGGGTACCTGGAAGGATCTCACCGACTCGGTGAACTCGATGGCCGGCAACCTGACGGCCCAGGTGCGTAACATAGCTGCAGTGACGACGGCCGTGGCCAACGGTGACTTGTCTCGCAAGATTACGGTGGACGTGAAAGGCGAAATTCTCGAGCTGAAGAACACCGTCAATACGATGGTGGATCAGCTCTCGTCGTTCGCCGCCGAAGTGACTCGTGTGGCCCGCGAAGTGGGAACGGAAGGAAAGCTAGGCGGTCAGGCTCAGGTGCCGGGTGTCGCCGGTGTGTGGAAGGACCTCACCGACAATGTGAACTTCATGGCGTCGAACCTGACGGCTCAGGTGCGTAACATCGCCGACGTGACAACGGCTGTGGCCAACGGCGACTTGTCCCGCAAAATTACGGTGGACGTAAAGGGTGAAATTCGCGAGCTGAAGAACACCATTAACACGATGGTGGATCAGCTCAGTTCCTTCGCTTCGGAAGTGACCCGCGTAGCCCGCGAAGTGGGTACGGAAGGCAAGCTCGGCGGTCAGGCCGACGTGCCGGGCGTCGGTGGTACGTGGAAGAACCTCACCGACTCAGTGAATTCGATGGCCGGCAATCTGACCGACCAGGTGCGCAACATCGCCGACGTGACTACGGCGGTAGCTAACGGCGACTTGTCGAAGAAGATCACGGTGGACGTGAAGGGAGAAATTCTGGAGCTGAAGAACACCATCAACACGATGGTGGATCAGCTCGGTTCATTCGCCGCCGAAGTGACCCGCGTGGCTCGCGAAGTGGGTACCGAAGGAAAACTTGGTGGACAGGCTCAGGTGTCGGGCGTGGCAGGTGTGTGGAAAGACCTCACCGACAACGTGAACTTCATGGCGTCGAACCTGACGGTTCAGCTCCGCGACGTGTCGAAGGTCGCCACCGCCATCGCGACGGGCGACCTGACGCAGAAGATTACCGTGGACGTCCGCGGCGAAATTCTGCAAATCAAAGACGTGATCAATACGATGGTGGACCAGCTCAGCTCGTTCGCCTCGGAAGTGACCCGCGTGGCCCGCGAAGTAGGTACCGAAGGCAAGCTCGGTGGTCAGGCTGACGTGAAGGGTGTCGGTGGTACCTGGAAGGATCTCACCGACTCCGTGAACTTCATGGCGTCGAACCTGACGAGCCAGGTGCGCAACATCGCCGACGTGACCAAGGCCGTGGCCGCCGGTGACTTGTCCCGCAAGATTACGGTGGACGTGAAGGGCGAAATTCTCGAGCTCAAGAACACCATTAATACGATGGTGGATCAGCTCTCGTCGTTCGCCGCGGAAGTGACCCGCGTGGCCCGCGAAGTGGGTTCGGAAGGAAAGCTCGGTGGTCAGGCCCAGGTGCCCGGTGTCGCCGGTACCTGGAAGGATCTCACCGACTCGGTGAACTCGATGGCCGGTAACCTCACGGGCCAGGTGCGTAACATCGCCGACGTGACGACGGCTGTGGCCAATGGCGACTTGTCGAAGAAGATTACGGTAGACGTGAAGGGCGAAATTCTGGAGCTGAAGAACACCATCAATACGATGGTGGATCAGCTCCGTTCGTTCGCGGCCGAAGTGACCCGCGTGGCCCGCGAAGTGGGTACCGAAGGCAAGCTCGGTGGTCAGGCCGACGTGAAAGGTGTGGCCGGTACTTGGAAGGATCTCACCGACTCGGTGAACTTCATGGCCTCGAACCTGACCGGCCAGGTGCGTAACATCGCCGACGTGACCAAGGCCGTGGCCGCCGGTGACTTGTCGAAGAAGATCACGGTGGACGTGAAGGGTGAAATTCTCGAACTGAAGAACACCGTTAATACGATGGTGGATCAGCTTCGCTCGTTCGCCGCCGAAGTGACCCGCGTGGCCCGCGAAGTAGGTACGGAAGGAAAGCTTGGTGGTCAGGCGAAGGTGGAAGGTGTATCGGGCACATGGAAGGATCTCACCGACTCGGTGAACTTCATGGCCGCCAACCTCACCGGCCAGGTGCGTAACATCGCCGACGTGACCAAGGCCGTGGCCGCCGGTGACTTGTCGAAGAAGATCACGGTGGACGTGAAGGGTGAAATTCTCGAGCTGAAGAACACCGTGAACGTGATGGTGGATCAGCTCCGCTCGTTCGCAGCCGAAGTGACCCGCGTGGCCCGCGAAGTGGGTACGGAAGGAAAGCTCGGTGGTCAGGCGAAGGTGGAAGGCGTTTCGGGTACGTGGAAAGATCTCACCGACTCGGTGAACATGATGGCCGCCAACCTTACCGGCCAGGTGCGCGGTATCGCCAAGGTGGTAACCGCCGTGGCAAACGGCGACTTGAAGCGAAAACTCACGGTGGAAGCGAAGGGGGAAATCGCCGAGCTCGCCGACACGATCAACTCGATGATCGATACGCTCGCCACCTTCGCCGATCAGGTGACCACGGTGGCTCGCGAAGTGGGTGTCGAAGGACAGCTCGGTGGTCAGGCCAAGGTGCCGGGCGCCGCCGGTACCTGGAAGGCTCTCACCGAGAACGTGAACCAGCTCGCTGACAATCTTACGCGTCAGGTGCGAGCGATGGCCGAAGTGGCCACCGCTGTGACCCGCGGTGACTTGTCGCGCTCGATCGCTCTCGACGCTCAAGGCGAAATGGCCGCTCTGAAGGATACGATCAACGAAATGATTCGTAACCTGAAAGAGACGACTCTGAAGAACTCCGAGCAGGACTGGCTGAAGACGAACCTCGCCAAGTTCAGCCGCATGCTTCAAGGCCAGCGCGACTTGACGAATGTTGGTCGCATGGTGCTCTCCGAGCTTTGCCCAGTGGTGAGCGCTCACTACGCCGAGTTTTACGTGCTCGATGCCGAAGGGGAGGAGGACAGCACGCTCACGCTGCTCGCCAGCTATGCCTCCGAAGGTCGCGAAACGCTCGGCAAAAAGATCGGTATGGGTGAAGGGCTCGTCGGTCAGTGTGCTGCCGAGAAGCAGCAGATTGTGGTGAACGACCTGCCGCCGGACTACATCCGCATCTCGTCCGGCCTAGGTGGAGCATCCCCTCGCAGCGTGCTCGTGCTGCCTCTTATCTTCGAAGGCCAGGTGAAGGGCGTTTTGGAACTCGCCTCGTTCGAAGGTTTCAATCCGACCCACCAGGCATTGCTTAGCCAGCTGACCGAGTCAATCGGTATCGTGCTCAACACGATCGAAGCGAACATGCGTACAGAAGGGCTGCTGAAGCAGTCGCAATCGCTCGCTTTGCAGCTTCAGTCTCGTCAGGAGCAGTTGCAACAGACGAACGAAGAGTTGCAGGAACGCGGTCGACTGCTCGCCCAGCAGAACCAGGAAGTGGAACGCAAGAATCAGGAAGTGGAGCAGGCCCGTCAGGAACTGGAAGAGAAGGCCAAGCAGCTCGCGCTTACCTCAAAGTACAAGTCCGAGTTCCTCGCGAACATGTCCCACGAATTGCGGACGCCGCTCAACAGTCTGCTCATTCTTTCGGATCAGTTGTCGAAGAATACCGACGGCAACCTAACGCCGAAGCAAACCGAGTTTGCCAAAACCATTCACTCGTCCGGCAACGACTTGCTGATGCTCATTAACGACATTCTCGACCTCTCGAAAATCGAGTCGGGTACCGTGGTGGTCGACGCGAGCGAGCTTCGACTGGACGATCTGCAGGGTTACGTCGAACGTACTTTCCGGCACGTGGCCGAATCGAAGAGTGTGCAGTTCAACACTCAATTCGATTTGCAGTTGCCCTTGTCGATGGTCACCGACGCAAAGCGGTTGCAGCAGATCATCAAGAACCTGCTGTCGAACGCCTTCAAGTTTACGCACCATGGCGAGGTGACCATGCAGGTCACCTTGGCCGACAGTGGATGGAGCGTGGACAACGACGAGTTGAACCGCGCAGCCGGTGTGCTGGCCTTTTCGGTTAGCGATACGGGCATCGGCATCCCAAGCGATAAGCAGCAGATCATCTTCGAGGCATTCCAGCAGGCCGACGGTTCGACAAGCCGAAAGTACGGCGGTACGGGTCTAGGTCTGGCAATCAGCCGCGAGTTGGCCCGGCTGCTGGGTGGCGAGATTCGCCTGGAATCGAGCCCCGGGCGCGGTAGCACCTTTACGCTTTATCTGCCGCTCGTTTATGCACCGCCGCGCGTCGTTCGCAAGTCGGTAGAGTCGGCGATGGTGGCGGCTGCCAAGCGGTTGCCCGGGGCAGCGCTCGACTCGTCGCTGCTTCCAGCGGAGCTGCCGAGCCGTGGTCGTGACCACCGCGTGACGGTAGTTCGCGAGAGCGATCTTGCCGAACCCGATGTCTATCATCTGCTGAACGAGGTAGGTGACGATCGGGACGAAATCCAGTCCGGCGATCCAGTGTTACTAATCGCCGAGAATGACTTGGGATTTGCCCGTATTTTGCTCGAGCGAGCCCGCGAGAAAGGCTTCAAGGGTGTCGTTACCTCCATGGGTGCGGCTGCCCTGGCGCTGGCACGTGAGTACAAGCCGGCTGCGATCACGCTCGACATTCACCTACCCGACATCGACGGCTGGCGAGTGCTCGAGCGACTGAAGAACGACATGGCGACCCGCCACATGCCCATCTGCGTCATTTCGACCGATGAGTCTCGCGAGCGGGCGCTTAGCTCCGGAGCGCTCGCGTTTCTGGCCAAGCCGGTAAAGAGCACCGACTTGCTAGACGAGTTGTTGCGAATTGTCAGCGACTTCAACCGTCGGGCGGTAAAAACGGTTCTTGTCGTCGATGCAGATGCCAACCGTCGCGGCCGGATTCTTGATGGCATCAATGCAGACGACCTGAACGTGACCGCGATCGCCGATCCTATTGCTGCCATCCAAACCGTTAGCGGTGGTCATATCGACTGCATCGTCATTGGTCCGCAGTCGGGCGAGTTCGCCGGCAAACTGGCGGGAGCAGTGAGCGACCGAGTGTTCAACCGCATGCCTGTGATTGTCTATGGCGACGGCAAGGAAGTGGCGGTCGACGAAGGTCCGTGGCGACGGCTCACCGAGGTCTGTACCGTCCGGCCGGTTCAATCGGCCGATCGTCTGCTCGATCTAAGCGCCTTCTTTCTGCATCGCAATATCGCCAAGCTTCCCGAAGCGAAGCGGCAAATGCTCATCGATTTGCACCATTCCGACAAAGTGCTGCATGGAAAGAAGGTGCTCATTGTCGATGACGACATGCGAAATATTTTCGCGTTGTCGACCGTTCTCGAAGAGCATGACATGGTCATCCTCTCGGCCGATACCGGCCGGGATGCCATCAAGATCTTGCGAAACGAGCCGGATATCGACATCGTGCTCATGGACATCATGATGCCCGAAATGGATGGCATGGAGACGATGCGCGAGATCCGCAAGATTCCGCAGCTCAAGAATCTCCCGATCGTGGCGGTAACTGCCAAGGCGATGAAGGGGGACCGCGAGAAGTGCATCGAAGCGGGCGCTTGGGACTATCTGTCCAAGCCGGTCGACACCCAGCAAATGCTGGCAGTATTGCGGGCTTGGCTGCACCGCTAGTTCGAACCGAGTTAGAATGGCCAACTGGGGTCCGCCGGGATGCGGACCTTCACGCCTTGTGCGAGCATCGGCAATTATGGTGGATTCGGAAAAAATCAACATCCTGATCTGTGACGATCTGGCAGATAAGCTGCTCGTCTACCGATCCGTGCTGGAGGAACTTGGCGAGAACCTGATTGTCGTGCGCTCGGGGCAGGAGGCCCTGAAGGCAGTGCTTAAGCACGACTTTGCAGTCATCCTGCTCGATGTGAATATGCCGGGAATGGACGGCTTTGAGACCGCCCAGTTGATCCGGCAGCGGCGGCGTTCGGCTCACACACCGATCATCTTTTTGACGGCGTTTGCTGACGAAGTGCACACGGCTCAAGGTTATGCGACGGGCGGCGTCGACTATTTGCCCACTCCCGTCGTTCCGGAGATTTTGCGGGCGAAGGTACGCGTCTTCATCGACTTGTTCCGCCTCCGCAAGCAGGTGGCCAGGCAAGCGGAAGAACAGGCCAAACGAGCTGCGGCTGAGGAATCGGCCCGCCGCTCTGCTTTTTTGGCGGAGGCCAGTCGGGCGCTCACGTCGTCGCTCGACATCGAAACGACGATCCGGCAACTGCTCAAGGTCTTTGTGCCGGCCCTGGCCGACATGGCTGGGTTCACGCACGTTCCCACACCGGGCCAACCTTGGAAAAGCGAACTCGCATGGCAGGACGATGTGCGAGGCGAACTGCGTTGCCATACGATCAGTAGCGACTCCGCACCGGAAGACGAACTTCGCAGCTGCCATGATCGAGTGCTCCTTACCGGTCAGCCGGAGCAACTCGACTTTCTCGAAATCGAATATGCATTTGAAGACCATCACGGCTCCTTCACAGGGCGCGTCGAATCGGCACTCGTGCTGCCGCTTACGGCTCGTGGCCGCACCTTGGGTGCGGTCACTCTCACCTGGAACCGCCAGAACCAACTTGGCAAGGAAGACCTCGATCTAGCCGAGGACCTGGCCGGCCGCGCGGCGATCGCACTAGACAATGCGATGCTCGTGCGCGACATTCAAGAGAACGACCAGCGCAAGAACGAGTTCCTGGCGATGTTGGCCCACGAACTCCGTAATCCACTGGCCCCCATCCGCAATGCGATCGATGTGTTGCAACTGCTTGGCTCGGACGGGGAAGAAGTGAAGTGGGCACGCGATGTGATGGACCGGCAGGTCACTCATCTGGTGCGCCTGGTCGACGATCTGCTCGACGTTTCACGAATCACTCGTGGCAAGATCCAGTTGCGCCAGGAACTGCTCACGATCGGCGCGATCATCTCGAATGCGGTCGAGACAAGCCGGCCGATCATCGAGGCTCACTGCCACTCTCTCGATGTAAGCGTGCCAGAAGAGCCAATCATGGTTCAAGGAGACCCAGCGCGCCTGGCGCAGGTCTTCGCCAACTTGCTGAACAACGCCGCGAAGTATACCCCTGATCACGGACGAATCACCATCTCGGTGGAAGCCGCCGATGGCGAAGTCGTGACTCGCATTACCGACACCGGCGCCGGCATCCCTGCCGAAATGCTGGCCAACGTGTTTGAGCTTTTCACCCAGGTCGATCGTTCGTTGGACCGGTCGCAGGGTGGTTTAGGGATCGGGCTAACGCTTGTTCGCCGCCTGATCGAAATGCATGGCGGGGCCGTGCAAGCATTCAGCGAAGGCATCGGAAAAGGAAGTGCGTTCACGGTCATTTTGCCGCGGGTCCGGACTGAGCATATCGTGCCCGGATCTTCGCCTGATGTTCCAGCGCTGGCGCTCAGTCACAAAGCCTGTCGCATTCTGATTGTCGACGACAATGTCGACGCGGCCGAAACGCTCGCTCTGCTGCTTCGGGCGGGCGAGCATGAGGTGCGTTTGTCTCGGGATGGTATCGCAGCGATCGAGTCGGCCCGTCATTTTCGGCCCGACGTGGTGCTGCTCGATATTGGCTTGCCGGGGCTAAACGGATACGAGGTCGCCCGGCGATTGCGGTCCGATCCGGCCACCAAGCAGACGTTGCTAGTGGCGGTCAGCGGCTACGGTCAGGAAGAAGACCGCAAACGCTCGGAACAATCGGGTTTCGACCACCACCTGATTAAGCCGGTCGATTTCAATGTGCTCCGCGCGCTGCTGGCTGGGCAGACCGACAGTACGACTGGGCCGCGCATGACGGCCATCGCTTAAAGCTCTGACTGTCTGCCGGAATAATTTCGCGATGCGGCGCATCTAGTCCTCTGTCGATAAAAAAGCCGCGAACCTCTTTGCGTGCCGCGGCTCTATTCCTTGTCGGATGCAGAAGCACTTTCGAGTCTAAGGAACAACCTGTGAAACGCATGTTGGCCAATAACCTACGACGATACGACCGCGACGGCTTAGCAGAAGCCATGGCGTTTGTGATCGATCCGCGTTTGCGCAGGTGACGGTTCGGCCGAAGTCAACGACTTTGCAGCCCGGCGTCACTTGTGGACGCCGGGCTTTTTTATTGCCTGATCGGTTTCAGGCGTGCAATTGCCTGGCGCGGGTCGGTAGCTGAGACGGTGTAGCGCCGAGCTGAAGACTCGGAGACGTGGATTCGAGCGCCACCCGGCCCACTGTGAGGAAAAACCGAATGAACAAATGCAAAGGACGAAACCAAGTTGCTTACGCCTGCCTATGCACGGTTTCGACATTTGTTTTTCGACATTCGACATTGTGCTGCGGCCCGGTGTTGTAACGGGAGCATGTCGTTCTGATACAGCGGCAGAGGTTGGTTCAATTCCACCCCGGGCTACTTGGAGAGATTGTGATGCGCGACTTCATGAAACGCACGACCCAACCCCCGGGGTCGTGGTGTAAAGGCAGCACAACGGACTTTTAATCCGCCAGGCAAAGGTTCGAATCCTTTCGGCCCCACTGAATTGGGCAGGCAAACGTACGTCGCTCTCACGAGCGACGATTTGAAACGACGGCGTGTGGGAAAGCCTGGTTACTCCGCCTGCTTCGGGTGCAGGAGATCGTCAGTTCGAATCTGGCCACGCCGACTGAGCAACTCGATACGAGGTGTTCGAGAACGACATTGCGGTGGAGCTCGTGCTGGTACGAGCAGACGGCTGTTAACCGTCCTGACGCAGGTTCGATTCCTGCCGCCGCAGCTGCAATGAAAAACGGGCTCATGGTCCAACAGGAGGACTCCGGTCCTGCAAACCGGCGATCTGGGTGCAAGTCCCAGTGGGTCCACTCCAATGCGGAATGAGGATGAAGCAGTACGACGATCCCGTGGTCCAGCGGCGACGACTCCTGGCTTACAACCAGGCAACGATGGTTCGAGTCCATTCGGGATTACTCAAATGCGGAATTCGAAACTCGATGCGGATTGACGGCTGGCGCTAATCGCGTCGGATCGCTTCGCATTGCGAACAGTCCATTACGCATTCGCAAGGCTCGGTAGGCAACCAAGGTCGACCACCCTGACTCAGAATCAGGGATGCTGTGGGTTCGAATCCCACCTGAGCCACTGTCGATTACGGATTTTGTGATTGTGGATTCAGGGCTAAACGCTTTTCAAACCGCAATCGCTTTCCGCACGTCGTCCCGTCCTCATGGAGCAGCGGAGTGCTCGCCGCCCTGTCACGGCGGAGGTCGCGGGTTCGAATCCCGCTGGGGACGCGTTGATCAGAGGTCGGAATCGGAAGTTGGGAGTCAGGACTCTGACCCTATCAGATGAACCTGTCAGCTACTCCTGTCTCCTGAACCTAACGTTGCAGGTGGGCCAGCGCTCAGTGGAGTCTCATAAGCTCCACCGGCCGGGTGCGACTCCCGGACCTGCTATTCGGAACGTCAAATGACGAACTTCAAATGTGGACAACAGGTCGGCATAGCCTCCCCTGCTTCTTCGACCCTCGACTTTCGACATTTGAAGTTCTCCCACATGGTGTTCGTAGTGTAGCGGCCTTGTGCACGCGACTCTGTGAAAGTCGAAGCGGTGGGTTCGAATCCCCCCGAGCACCCTTCAGCAATGAAACTGGTTGGAGCCAGACCATGACCCTTGTCCTGGATCAGCCGACGCTCATTCTAAACCGCAACTGGCAGCCGATCGGCGTTGCGCCGGTCTCTCGCTCGCTCATGCTGGTGTGGAATGAGACTGCTCAGTTCGTCGATCCGAGCGACTTTCAGCTCTACACTTGGAACGATTGGTCGCAGCTGAAACTAGCCGAAAACGAACCGTTTATTCAGGCGGTTCGGCAGCGGCTGCGCGTGCCGGAGGTCGTCGTGTTGACACGCTACGATCGGCTGCCGGTGCGGAGCGTTCCGCTGAGCCGGAGAAACCTGTTCAAGCGGGATGAGTACACCTGCCAGTACTGCGGCGACCGGCCCGGCAGTGAAGAGTTGACCATCGACCACGTTCTGCCTCGCTCGCGCGGCGGCGTGTCGAGCTGGGCCAACTGCGTGCTGGCATGTGTTGAGTGCAACAAGCGCAAGGCAAACCGCACTCCGTCCGAGGCTCGCATGCCGCTTCGTGGCGTGCCGGTGCGGCCGAAGTGGCAGCCAAGTTACGCCTCGCGTTTGAATCGGATCGAAAGCTGGTCCAGGTTCATTAGCGAGGTGTACTGGACCGTGGAATTGGAAAAGTAGCCGCTTGCATAAGCGGAAAGTCGAAATCGGAACGCGGAGGATGGTCGGCGGCGGAGCGAGTCTCTACTTACGGCTGTCCCCCTTCCGCTTTCGAATCGTCCTCGGAGTGTGACGGAGGCACGCGACCGTGCGAAGGTCGTAGATCAGGTTCGACTCCTGGCGAGGGCACTGGTTTGATGCGGTGGTCCGGTGGCACATGGCGACGCGAATGCGTTTCGACCACGTGTTCCACGAACGGTTTTTGACGTAGGCCGCACAAGCCACGTGGTAGCTCAACGGATAGAGCAGCAGTCTCAGGAACTGCGGGTAGCAGGTTCGAATCCTGCCCACACCAAGCCGCTGGTACCGGCTCAAGGTAACCGGGCGCGAAAGCGTCCACCAAAAGCCTGCGGGCGCGTGGAGGATCAGTCTGTCGGCCTGGCCTGAAAGCGGTGATTGTGGTTGATGAGCTTGTGCCTCGTGCATGAATTCATCGAAGCAGTGACCGACAAAGTCCCTCGGCAGCATGCCAAAGTGCCCTGAATGACGTGGATGCCGCCGGGCAATGGCGCTGGCAAAGTACAGCTGAGGGTCGTGAGCGAATTTGTTGTTCGATCGCCTCGTAAGAGGAGACTTGCAGCGAACAAACTTGCGACGGACGTTGTCCTGAGCAAGCGCACTTGCCCGGCTGAAACGTCATCCGCACTTGCGCGTGCGACGACGGTTCTCCGCCGCCTAAAGGCATGTTTAGAAAAGCGGAGCTAGAACGGAAATCGGAACGGAACGATCTGATTGCCGTTTTCACGCAAGCTCGCCGCTTCTGGAGGCTTTATGTTCAAGCGTATCAAGATTCACAGCTACGAGATCGGCCTGCGGTTCCGCGACGGCGAGTTCCAGGGGCTGATGCTGCCAGGTAAATACTGGCTGGTTGACCCGCTGCGGAAGGTGCGGGTGCAGATCGTCTCGCAGCGCGATCCATGGCTGGTTCACGATAAGCTCGATCTGATCGTGAAGTCGGGCGTGCTGAAGGATCGGGCCCTCGTGCTCGACCTGCAGGACGATGAGCGTGCGCTCGTGACAGTCGATGGCCGCCAGCGGACGCTCGTTCCGCCGGGGCTATACGCGCTGTGGACGACGCAGCGGCGCGTGACAGTCGAACGGTTCGACGCCCGGCGGGTGCGATTCGAGCATAACCAGCTGCCGCTGATTGCCCAGGCAGTCGGTGCGGCAAATGCCCTGGACGTCCGTACGGTTGAAGCAGGTCAGGCGGGTGTACTGATCGTTGACGGAAGTTATGTCGACACGCTGCCGCCGGGTCGGTACGCGTTCTGGAAGAACGTTGCAGCGGTCAAGCTTCACGCCGTCGACCTGCGCGAGACGATGCTCGACATCGCCGGCCAGGAGGTGATGACGGCCGACAAGGTGACGCTCCGGATGAACGCGGTTGTTACCTACAAGGTCGTCGACGCCCGCAAGGCAATGACACTGGTCGACGATGTGCGGCAGGCACTGTACCGCGAGGCACAGCTTGCGCTTCGCACGGCTGTTGGAGGCCGTGACTTGGACGCGTTCCTGGCGGACAAGGACAGCGTGTCACGCGAGATGGAAGAGGCTGTACGTCGCCGTTTGGCGCCGCTGGGCCTTGAGATTGTCGCGGTAGGCATCCGCGACGTGATTCTGCCGGGCGACATGAAGGATCTGATGAACAAAGTAACCGAGGCGAAGAAAGCCGCCGAAGCGAACTTGATCGTCCGCCGCGAAGAGACGGCTGCAATGCGCAGCCAGGCAAACACGGCGAAGATCCTGGAAGGAAACCCTACCCTCATGCGGCTGCGCGAGTTGGAAGTCCTGGAACGGGTCGCCGTCGCAGGAAAGTTGAACGTGGTAGCCGGCGAAAAGGGGCTCGCCGATCGACTGGTCAACATGATTTGACCGTCATGGGGGCGAAGGGCCGGGAGCGATCCTGGCCCTTCGCTTTTTATTGCAGGCGGTTGACCGTCCTGTCGCGTGTTTCCTGGCCACGGCTGATGTTCGCTGAGACCGAAGTGGCATGGCGAGTGCATATGTCAGCAGCAAGCGGGGTACGCAACTTCGTTTCTGACAACTTGAGCCCGTAATGGAGAACGAACCATGCCAGTGAGATTTTCACGTCTTTTGGGGAGTCTGAACGTTCCAACCTTGGCGGCCGCGGGGCTGATTGCGATGACTAGCAACGGCTTCGCTCAGAATTCCGACCAGCCGAAGGCGGAGAAGGCGCCCAGCGCCTCGCCGCCGGCTGCGAATGAAAGTGAGAAGCCGAAGGAGGCTTCACCTGCGCCTGATAGCCGCGAGAAAGAGCCAGCTCCGAAGGCGGAGCAATCGAAGCCGGTCGAGTCTCAGCAGACACAGCCAAATCGGGATGCGAAGGCACCCTCTCCAGGTAGTGAGAAGGGTGTGAGAGAAGCTTCTCCCGAAGCCCCAAAGTCTACCGAAAAGGCTACGAGCGGTGGAAAGTCAGCCACCAGCCGGGATGAGCGCTCGTCGACCAAGGCGACGGAGAAGTCATCCGACCGCGAAACGGATCGCCCCGCTCGGACAGAGCGCGATGGCTCGACGACGACGGAACGCACCCAGCGCGAATCGGCTCGCACCTCAGTTCGGGCAGGTGCGGATGCGAACGTCGATGTGCAAGTCGACAAACTGCGACCCGCGGACATGGGTCTGTGGTTGAAGTCGTCGAATGATGCCCTGGTGATCTCCGATGTGGAGCGCTCGGGACCAATTGCCAAGGTCGGTTTTCGCGAAGGCGATCGCATCGTCTCGGTGAACGGAGAACGTATCCGCAGCGAGCGCGATTTCATCACGTACATTTTTGCCGAAGACGTGCGTCGGGAGCGCGTGAAGGTAATCGTGCTCCGTGATGATCGTGAGGAAGTCGTCTACATCGAGCCGATCGTATTTATCGAAGAGATGCACGTCGTTGAGAACGATCCGCTGGAAGAATACGGGATCATTGTTGACGATCGCCACGACGACCAGATTGTCGTTTGGAAAGTCATCCCACGTTCGCCAGCCTATTACGCTGGTATCCGCGCGGGTGATGTGATCGTGATCTTCGATGGTCAGGACGTTTCGGCCCCAAGCCAACTCGTGACGCTGGTGCAAAAGATCGACGCCGATCGTGTTTCGGTGACCGTGCAACGTGATCGTAAGGATCGGGAGCTCGATCTCGATCTGACGGAAGTTCGCGGAGAGTCACGGAGCGAAGCACGGACAGAACGCGCGACTGAACGTCGCGAAGTTCGCCAGGAAAATCGGGAAGAGCGCCGTGAGGAGCGAGAGGAGGCTACGCGTAACGAAGCAGTTCCTCGAGCCGCCACACAAACCGCTCCGGCTCCCACGGCTCAACCACAGCGCAATAGCACCCCGGCCAACGGTAATAACCAACAGCGCGGGGTTCTGCCTCGACCGTTTAACCGCTAAACGGGCTTGATAGTACTTTGATGAATGCAGGTTTTGAGCGTCCGGAAGGCAGCCTTCCGGACGCTTTTTCGTTCGCCAATGCTAGGGGCGGTAGTGTCCGGCGTGCTAGCGAAGTAATAAGCGGCAATTCCGTTGAAATGCAATTGACCCGTTTGCCGATGGTCAGATAAGACGGTGTGCTGCGCCGCGAGCCCTATATATGGACGTTTCGCGAGGGCGCAGTTCACAAGTCGGCAAGGACTGACCGGCTTACTGGCAAGGATGCGGTTATGATGCGTTCGGCATTGTTGACGATGGTTGCGTGTGTGGCTGTTGGCACGCTGGCCGAGAGTAGTGCTCAGGCTCAGCATGTCAGCTTTTCGTTTGGCAGTTATGATCGCCATTGCCACCATCCTCACTGGTGCCGGCCGCACTGGGATTTTGGCTACTACTGGGCGCCGCCGCCACGCATCACTTACGTTCAGCCGGAGCGCACCATCATCGTGCCGCAAACCGTGGTCGCTCCCGCGGTGACAGCCTTGCCTGTGCAGTCGCCTGCCATTGCGGCCGTTCCTTCGACCAGCACTGTTGCGGCCTCGACGCCTCCGGTCCGAACCAATTCGTTGCCGGCCTATCGTGGCCCGGGTATTTCGATCCAGAATCGCAATGCCGCCGGCCTCGCCGTGGCTTGCGTTGTGGATGGTCAGACGCAGCTGGAGCTTCGGCCTGGCGAAACGCGGCCGCTTCGTGAGAAGGCCGCTTACATTGTTGAGTTCGACCGTGGTGGCAGCTTCGGCACTGCAAAGTACGAACTCACGGAAGGCGAGTACGAGTTCGTCGTGACTGATCGCGGCTGGGATCTCCAGCGGGATGCGACCGGCGGAAGTTGGCAAACCGCTGCTGTGCCGGAAGTGAAAAAGAACACACTGCCCAGCACACTTCGTTAAAGCGGCTCGTGAAATGGCTTAGGGTCGCGGTCGGCCGATCGCGATCGGCTCACTTCGCCATGCAAAGTTCCTCGACGTTGTCGGGGAACTCGCGATCGAGAATCTTCACAATCATGTGAGCAGCGGGGGTTCCCGCCTGTACGTGCGCATCCGATGGCAGGCCGATCGCCTTCTTGTACTGCTGCACAATCGTCTGGCGATTGTGCCGAATGAAGGAAAGCAACTCCCGTTCGCGCTGCTCGCGAGTGCTGGCCGCCATAGCGTTTCCCCTTGGTGGTTAGTCCATTTGGCCTTCAGCTTCGAAGCCCACCTCTCCCTAACGCAGCAGTGCTACCGCGGAGAGCCTTCGGTCTGCAGATGGCAGTCTGCAACCGCTCTCATGCCTTGTGGCAACTTTGCCCGGGCAGATCGGCCATGAGAGAAGCTCTGAGTGCGGTCGCACGCACTAACGCCTTTTCTAACGAACCAAGGGTTCAGAATACCAGGCGCAAACCGCAAAAATTTCAAGAAACTTCGGCAACAATCGCTGTTTCACGGATGGTCGTCTGTCCAAGATTAGTGACGCAACCATCGTCGTCGCCGCTCCGATTTTGGCGGCGAATGAGCCTGCCAGGCGATTGCAAAACCGGCCAGCGCAGCCAAACCGATTCCGGCGACGGCCAAACCGAAACGATCCACTACCGGCGGCGGAACATATTCGATCCCGCGTTCATCGGCGACAGCCGGTGAGCCCACGTAGCGGCCGTAACGCGGGATCAACTCGTCCCAGTGTTCGAGCAACTCAGTCAGTCCATGCTGCAAGGCTTCGCCGTACATGGGTCGTCCATGCCCGCTCGCGGCCAATTCCGGCTTCAGTCGAGCTAACGTCTGCACTGAGTCGCGGGCGGAGTTCCAATCCGGTGTGAAGTACGCCGGGGGCGGATGGATCTCCTGTCTTTGCGAGAGTACCGACAGGAACGACTCCTGTTTGGTCGTGACGAAGGCGTCGCCAACGAGGAGCGTGCGGTCCGACTCGCGAAATAGCGCCACATGCCCAGCAGTGTGACCTGGCGTATGAACCCATTGCCAACCGGGCATCCATGGAATGCTGCCATCGACGGGCAGAGTTCGCATTCTGCGGCCGAAATCGTACGGACCCTTTGGATAAAACCGCGACAGGCAGGCCATCATGCCACCACCTACCGCTGGATCGGGCGGCGCGTAGCTTGACCAACCAATCAGATACGGCATTTCGAGCGGATGGCAATAAATGGGTACGTCCCATTCGTCGGCCAAGTCGGGTAACGCTCCGACATGATCGAAATGGCCATGCGTGAGGACGATTGCAGAGGGGCGGGAGTCGGCGCCAAACCGCGCCGCGGCCGCTTTCTTGATGCGGCTGGCGGAGCCGGCAATACCTGCATCGATTAGAGTCCAGGTGCGATCTGCTGCACCTCGCTCCCCATAGAAGTAGACATTCACCAGCGACATCGGCACACAGGCGACGTCGTCAACCACGTCATAGGCTGCTCCTCGGATCCTCGCCGACTGCTGCACCGCCATGCTGACCATTGAATCGCTCCTTGATGCATCACAGAACCGAATGCCGCAGTCGAAAGATCTAGCTCGTTGATGATCGAATCAAGCCATCGGTCGATGGCTGGGCTGCTTGCCCATAAGTTGGCCGCTCGCGTCGTTGGCCGAAGGCATGACGTGTCCGCACTGGGGACAGGTGGCATACTGCCGGGAAATTTGGCGGCGACACTCCGGGCAAGTGACGAGGTCGGACGACCGTTTGCTTGCCGTTAAGCCGACGCGCCAGACCAGATAGACGCAGGCCAGCACCGCCGCGACAAACAAGACCATGATGATGACGGTCGCCACCCAAGCGTCGTAGCCGAACATGATGTGCTCCCCCAAGTTGTGGCCCATTGGCCACGTTTGCCAGGCATGGCTCAACGGCAGACTCGAAACGGCATTTCTTCGATGCAACCTCAGTGCCAAGGCTCGTGGTGGTTCCACTGCCGGTCAGCGGCTTGGCTGAAGAATGCGCTCTTTGTCTCTTGGCGGCAGCCGCGCTAGAATAGGCGTGATGGCTACCGAAGTCGTTTCCAGTTCGCTGCTTACCACTGCTCGTCACGAGTCACTGCTGCTAGCACCCTACGCCATGCGCAGCGCCGATTCCCGGGGCCGAAAACATTCGGAGCCGGAGCATCCTTATCGGGGGGCCTTTCAGCGCGATCGTGATCGCATCCTTCACTGCAGTGCGTTCCGGCGGCTGAGTGGCAAGATGCAGGTCTTCACCGGCGACATGGGAGACTACCACCGGACCCGGTTGACGCACACTCATGAAGTGGCGTCGATCGCGCGTACGATGGGTCGCGCGCTGCGGTTGAACGAGGACCTGATCGAGGCCCTCGCTTTGTTCCACGACATCGGGCATCCGCCTTACGGCCATGCGGGGGAAGACGCGCTGAATGAACTGCTGCGCGACTTCGGCGGGTTCTCTCATAACCGGAACGCCCTGACGATCGCCGAGGAACTCGAGGGCCGGTACCCAAACTTCTCGGGGCTGAACCTCACTTTCGAGGTGCTTGAGGGCCAGCAGACGCGGGTGCTCAAGGAGCCAATCCCGGACCCCATGCCGCTAAACTATCGCGGTCCGCTCCTGGAAGTGCAGATTGTCGAAGCCGCCGACAGCATGACGTACGACGCGCACGATTCGGACGATGCCGTGAAGCTCGGTCTCGTCTCGCTCGGCGAGTTGCAGGAGAACACGCTGGTGCGTGAAGCCGTCGATCGTGTGCAGCAGCGTTACGCGAACGTGCGCGGCGACGTGCTCCGAAAGGCAGTCGTCCATGAGCTGATCGATCGGCAAGTGACGGACGTGCTGCGCCGCACGAGCGAGCGGCTGGCTGCATCCTCGCCCGTAGATGCCGAAGCGGCGCGGCGACTCGACTGGCGGGTCGGCTGCAGCGAAGAACTGTGCGAATTCAAGGACGAACTCGAAACCTTCCTTTACGACCGCGTCTATCGCCACCCACGACTAATCGCGATGCGGGCCGAGGCGCAGCAGCGGATGCGCTTGATGTACCACGGCTACTTGGAGCGGCCCGACCTGCTTCCTGAGCGTCATCGCCGCCGTGCCGACCGCATCGGGCCCGAGCGGGCTGTCGGTGACTATCTGGCGGGCATGACCGATCGGTTCTGCGAGCAGATGTACGATCTGCACTTCGCGACTTAATCGAGCCGGGATTTCTCCGCCCTGGCTCTACTTCTTTTCAATCGCCGGTGGATTGGCAACATCGGCAAAGCGAGCAAACTGCCGCTCGATCTCCGCTGCCTTTGGCTGCCCGCGATGGACCCAGAGACCATAGCGAAGCTTCAGAGGTTCGCCGCTTTCGATCGTTCGCTCGCCGCCATAGGTGAGTGAAGATCCCATCCAGCCATCGCCGCGAACATGGAAGTGCGTCGGATGGTTCGGATTGCTCGGATGGTCCATCAGCGTGATGCCTTCAATTGCGTCGCGCGTAATGGGGCCCGAGTAATCGACCCAGCGGGCCGGTTTCCAAAGGATGTCCTTCTCACCAGCCGCACCCTCGGAGTTGCGAATCGTCCCGCCCCCGTCATGAACGCCGATTGTCTTCGCCATCCGCACGCCAAGGAGTCCGAACGGCGTTTCGCCGAGCAGAACTGGATCCTTGGCGGCCGCCAACTCCAAATCGATGACCAACCGCCACTCGCCATCTTCGAGCGACTGAAACCGGAGTGTGCGGAACTCCTTAAGTAATGAACGCTGCTTCGTTTCATCGACCCACACGTTCTCGATCTGGATGAGCGCTTCATCCTCGGCGTCCTCATAGCGAATGACCCGCTTGTGGACGATCCGTCCCTTGCCGCCGTCTCCCCAGAAGTCGACATCACCGACCTTGTGATGCGAGACCCAAACGGAGTTGTGATGGCTGTGGCTATTGGGATCGCGCGGATGGCCCATCCGCGTCAGCGATCGGCCGGCCGGCCCAACCAAGGGGAACAGAAAAGGCCGTTTCAGATCGCCGCCGAAATAGTAGCGCGAGATCTCCTGACCATCGCGCTCGACCGCCGCTTGATTGTACGGCTGCGGAACCACCTGCATCCGCGGAACTGGCTTCAGCCCCTCAGCTTGCTGAGCCTCAGCCGACTTCGAATTATCAGCGGCGATCAGCAGCACAGTAACAAGCAGGCACGTCCATCTGAGCGAGTTCGCCATGACGCCCCTGCCCTGCTTAAGTCGATGACCATCCGCTCCTGCAAGCCGAACGAATGTCCGAAGCTCACCCGTCGAGAAAGCTATAATCGATTTTCAAAATCTCAAGCGAGTACGAACCCTTCGGCGCCGGAATCTCCGCCACCTCGCCGATCTTCTTACCGAGCAGCCCCTGACCGAGCGGACTGGTGACCAGCACGCGCCCCTTGTCGTAGTCCTCTTCGCCCGAGCCGACGAGCGTATAGACCTCTTCCTCGTCCATGTCGATGTCTTTCACCGTCACGGTGGCCCCGAACGACACCTCGTCCTTGTTCAGAGTGCTCGGATCGATGATGTGGGCCTTCGAGAGCTTGTGCTTGATCAGGTTGATCTTCGCCTGGAGCAGACCCTGAGCTTCGCGCTGAGCATGGTACTCGGCGTTTTCCTTCAGGTCCCCTTCCGCCCGGGCCGCACTGATTTTCTCGGCAATCTCGGGCATCTGCACCGATTCCATCTGCTCCAACTCATCCTTCAGCTTCTGAAAGCCGGTCCGAGTCATCGGAAAGGAATCGTCCATGGCAGTAATCTCCCCGTTCGACAAAAAACGCGACCTCCCAAGGGGAGGCCGCGATGCAAGACGTTCTGGATACCGTGAAATATTGTGTGCGATCTACCGCAGGCTGTAAAGCCGCAGCAATTCCCATCCCTGCTAGCGACAAAACAGACGCTGTGAGAGGTGGCTCTCACAGCGTCTGAATTTTCTCAACGGACGACGACAACGAAGCGACTGTTGCTGGCTGAGCCTACTGCTGGCTGAGCGAAGTCACTTCGCCGGGCGAGGCCTTCTTCAGGTCCTTGTTCGCTTCGACGCGTCGCGCCGCTTCCTGGGTGATCCGCAGCGCGAGCTGCATCTGGCTCGGGGTGAAGTACGGCTCCGTGGTGCCGTTCAGGTGCTTGGCGCCAATCTTGGTGGCCAGTTCCTGCCAGCTCATGCCGTTTTCCAGGTGCCACGCAGCGGCCTGGGCCGAGCGCTGATCGATCTCTCCGCGGCCGAGCATCTGCACCACCGCGATCACTTCCGGATTGCTGGTGTACGAGTCGATCGGCTTGATGTCGTAAGCAACGCGCGGGTTCGGATCGGCTTTGCCGTGTTCGAGACAAACTGCCGCGAACTTGATTTTGCCGACCTTCTCGGGGCCGACGTTGAAGAAGCCGCCACCCATGCCACCACCACCGAAGCCGCCGCCGCCCATGCCGCCCATGCCACCCATGCCGCCGCCCATCATGCCGCCGCCGAAGGCTTGGTTCTGGCCGCCGCCGTTGCCGCCGTCCATTGCCCCTCCGCCAATGCCGCCGCCGATACCAATCTGGCCGAGCACCGGCACACCGGCAAACGCAGTCGGAAGCTGAATGTTCAGTGGCTTCTTCGTCTTGTTCGTGATCATGGCGATGCCGGTCGTCGAATCCTTCGGCACCAGCTTCACTTCGATATCGCCGGCCTTAATTGCGGCGAACAACTCGACCCGCTCGCCGGAATTCTTCTCAGCCAGGGCCTTCTCGGCTGGCGAGGGCTTGGCTGCCGAAGAAGTCGAAACCATTAACGCCGCCGCTAGAACAGCCAGCACGAAACACTTCGCCGAATTCACAAGCCACCTCCAAAACGGTTTGTTCCGCTCGACCTACTGTGCAGCCGACTACTCCAAGCGGGATGCGACAAGAATAAGATCCCGGCGGCCATCGCAGTCGATGGCCAGCAAAACAGAGTGTCCGGACCGATGCCCCGGGCACAACGTAAGTCTGCGGTATTCAAACTAATCGGCCCCCCGCAAGAACACAAATACAATCCGCCCAAATTATCTGTCCGCTGGCTCGCTTCTCATGCTCCCACGAAGCCAGGTTTCACAACCCCTTGCGCGGGTCGTGCAACGCTACTGCCGCCCCGCACTGAACACCACCCCTGCGAGTGGTTTTCACGATAGATCCGCACATTGCTCCAAAGGCTGTTAAGCCAGTCGCACCCTGCCTTTGCGCCATTTCGAGCTGAAACCTCCACAACACTTTGTCCGGTCCACTGAACAGGTCTCGTTACGACACTTCCGAACCAGAGTTCCACAACACTTCCACCACCTCCACAACCCCTTCGCTAAACCGATGACTGCGGGTGCCACTGGCGTCAGCCGGTGCTCCCACTGCAACCGATATCGAAACTTCGGCCGGCCACTGCGCAGCGCCAAACGCCCCACGCCGGTCTGCAACCAGCGAAGTTCGTTTGGAAGAATCGTATCATCTATTTAAAACTATGTCAATAAATCATTTCGAAGTTGCTGGCCCGTAGCCTAGGGAGAGCCAGCTGCGGAGCGGCGACACTTGAGAGGCCCCGGCGTAAGTCGGGGCTCTGCCGGCCCAACAGATCGCCGAACCCGCGCGGCGGCGGCACAAAAACCTCCTGCTCGGAGCCGTACCCTGTGGCGAGCGACACGTTAGGGATCAAACGTCTTTGCAACGAACTCGGACTGCGTCGCCAGGTCCGCAATCCACTCTCGGATGAACGTCTTGTATCGCTCTTCGCGGCCGCTGAAGAGGTCGGCCTGGTCGCCGGACGGCAGAGGAGCCTTTACTTGGTACGAGCGCATGACATCGCCGGTCATGTCGATCACGAAGATGCGCCCCTCGTCGAGATCGATCGGTTTTTCCAGCACCGTCATCGTTTCGTTCAACAATTCGTCAGTCGCCTGGTCAAACTGCGCCGCGTAGTGCCATGCAACTCGGTTGTTATCGATCCGCAATGCTTCGCTAAAGTTGAAGCGACAGATCTTGCCGTCAGACGACGCGCTGCTCTCCGTTGGATCGGCCATCCCGAACTCAACCTTGGAGGTCGCCGTGGCGGAATGCTTAATCAGCACGAGATAGTTGAGCTGCCAATTCCCCTTTCCGTCCTGAAAGCATCCGAAGACGACACCCGGTTCGCCGGAAACCAGATAGGCGTGGCCTTGCGACATGCTTGGGCTGTCGGTGCCTCTGTAACTGACCGCACCGCCAACCTGGAAGAGCTGCCGGTCCTGTCCTGCCACCACGGACGCCCCTAGGCAAAGCAAGAACACGCGCGTGAGCCAGGAAAAAGTGGCTGCTCTCATCGTCAATCCTTAGCTTTAAGAATCCGGTGACACAAAGCCTGGTTGAAATCAACCGCCAAGCTCAAGGGTCGCCGCCATCGCGGGCAAGGCTGATCACTGCTGCAATTCGATCAAATCGCCGTCGGCCGTCACGGCGAATTTAAACGGAACCGAGAATCGGTCGTCCGCCAGTTCGAAGGCAACCTGGCAGCGTTCGCTTTCGCATTCGAAAACCGGCAGGACCGTTCCATCCTCCGCGACAAGATCACTGCTAGACTTGGCGGGCTGGCGGCACTTCGGACAAAGGACGGATTGCATCGCCGCAGTATCGCAGTCGCCGGGGATACGAGCAAGGTTTTATCCCGACAGCAATCATCCGCACATCGCGATGCACGGGTGTTACTGGCGGCAGTCGGTGCTGACCGTGACGGAGTTGAGTCAGCTTGTCCGCCCAAATCGCGGTCGCAGTTCTCAGATAAACTTCGCCCAAAGACTCAACCGAACTAAGGTTCGAGCGCAGGTAACTCCTAACTCAACCTTTGTCTTCCATTTGCCTCCCTCGATACCAGCCCTGCCGGTGCAACCACCGCTGGTACCGTTTCATAATGGTCGAGAGCCCGTCTTCTTCCCGGGCTGCCCAGAAGGAGTTGAGGGTTTCGCCAAGGTGCTTGATCAGCGCTGCTTGATCCGCATCGGCAACGATCTTCTCCTCGGGTATGTGGTCGCCGGGAAACGCGAACCACAAGAAAAGGACATGCCAACTGAGGTTGTTGCCCGATCCCACCTTCACAATCAGCCATTCGCGCCAGCCGTCCAGCAACCGCCCCCCTGTGGCCGAATTGAATCCGTCGACGAATGCCGCAGCGGTATAGAACTCCATCCGGCAGATATACATCCCCGGACACTGGAAGAAATGGTGCGGTGTGTGAGGTGGTTCCATGGTTACCGTTCCTCCTTCGAGAGCAGGTTCCATCAAGCAGTAATCACTGCGACCGCGGGTTCTTCAAAAAGTAAAACCGCCCGTCCTCTGCTCCACCGAGGAAGTCTGGCACGCCATCGCCGTCGAAGTCGACCGTCGTCGGGCTCACGTCGTGTCCTTCGATGTTCTGCTTGGCGAGCGGTCCGACTCGCTCGAAGCGCCACTGGTCGTCCTGCTTACCGAGGCCGCGGTAGAGGTCGGAATTGGCAGAGTTCAGCAGCAGGTCGAGTTGTCCGTCGCCGTCCCAGTCGACCACGGCGATCTTCCGTCGGCCGCTGGCGCCGGCCCGTTTGTCGTTGAAACGAAGCGGCTTGCCGTCGGCATCGGTGAAGAGCCTCATTGGCGCAACGGTCACTCGTGACTCTGGCCAGTATCTCCGGTCCACATAGGCGCGCCGATACAATGCGAAGTAACCTTCGGGGTCGAGCATGGCGAGTTCGATCAAGTGCTTTTCGCCAAGCTTACACAGGACTGGTGTGGTGCGCCACTGAGTAACCAGCTCCTTGCCCCGCGGCTCCCACCACGTCCACGCTGGTTTCAGCGGCTTGTTTTCCGGCCACTCGACATTGATTGGTTGCGGAGCGGCAAGCTTCGGTTGCGTCCGCGTACCGACGTTCTTCAGCCACTGCACTTTGCCGAGAATGGAATTGAAAACAATGTCGGGCAATTGGTCCCCGTCCCAGTCGGCGACGTTCAGCGTCGTGTAGCCCCACTTGGCTTCTGCCGGGCCTTGGATGCTGCCGTTCTTCCCCGCCATGACGCGAAACGTTTCGCCGCCAGCTTGGAGTCGCACCGGCGCCGCCCATTTGGGCTGCGCGACCTTCGGCCCACTCAGGTTTTCGAAGTATTCGATGTAGCCCGCCGTGTTGCCGGAAAGAATATCGGTATCGCCATCGCCATCCCAGTCGAAGCCAAATGGCGTCGCCAGCGCGCCGCACTTCAGCGTGTCGGCTTCCTGCTGAAAGTATTTTGGGCCGGCAAACTGCGGCGTGCGATCGTCGCGTAGCTTGCCGAGATTCTCGACAAGCGCCACTCGGCCGTCTTCATCGCCGACGATCAGGTCGAAGTCGCCGTCCCGATCCCAGTCGAAGGCGATCGGCACGATCATTTGCAGGTCCATGACGAGCGGGCTGCCATCGGCCTGCTGCAGCCGTTTGCCTCCCGCATACTTCGGTTTCGTCCGCGATCCAACATTCTCAAAGTAAGTGAAGCCATCAAGGAACTCGCCGCAGAGCAGGTCGAGATCGCCGTCACCGTCAAAATCCTCGAAGTTCGGCGACGCACAGCCGAACGTATCGACCGGCTGGCCGTCAGCTTCGACCTTCTCGGGCGGGGCATAGTGCGGCTCCTTGCTGCTGCCCGTGTTGCGATGCAGCAGCACAAAGCCGTGCAGGGGACCATTCGTCCATTCGCCCCGCTCATTCCAGGCATCGTCCCAGCCGTAGTAGCTCCAGTCCTCGATGCCGGTGACTAAATCGAGCGCGCCGTCACCGTCGTAGTCGACATACCGCCACTGGTTGTGCCGCACCTTCGGCCCACGCGGCTGCTTGCCTGCGGGCTTGTAGAAATTGGCTGGCACCGACAGGGCGACTCGCTCCTCAAGCCCCGTCTTTTCGAAGTTGGGATGTTCCGCGCCAGGCGTGAGCACCCGCAGCCGACCGTCGATGTAGCTCGGCATCACGTAGTGCACCGTCTTGCTCATTCGCCGGGCCGGCTTAAAGACCGGCAGCTTATTCTGCGCTGTATCGCCGGTCGCGTTCTCGAACAGGTAGACGCCGTTCGAAGGTTTATCGGGGCACGAGACGATCAGATCGAAATCGCCGTCGCCGTCGGCATCGCAAGGCACCGGCCAGGCCCACAGACCGACGCCCAAGTCGACCACGAGGCCCGGATGGTTGTAAGGCAGTCGCGAGAGTTCTTGCGCTGGAGCGATCGAGCTGCAGCAGAGGACCAATAGCAAAGCAAAAGCGTAGCGCATCATTCCTCCGTACCTGAATTCACCAAGAATTCAGACAAACCAATTCTCCACTCGCAAGGCGTCTGAATTCTGGCGAATTCAGCTACAAGAGTCCGCCGCCTTGGAGTTTCAACTTCAACTCGTCGAGAATTGCACGCACTCGCTCTCGCTCCGGCGCCCGGAACCGATGAAACGGCTCAGCCATGAAATCGTCGCAGATGCCGAGCAGCGAGAGCGAGCACTTCGTCGCCTTGATGAACCGCGAGGCGTACTTACCGATCTCGTAGACCTGCTGGAACTCGTCGATCAATCGGCCCGCGCGTTCCAGGCGCACATAGTCCTGAGCCACCGCCGCCTCGTAGCACTCAACAAACAGCCGCGGAAAAACATTCGCTCCACCCGACACCCCGCCATCGCCGTCGAGTCGCATTGCTCGCGGCAAGTGCGCTTCGGGGCCGATGAAGATCGACCAATCGGGCCGCAAATTGCGGAGCGTCATCAGCCGCTCGAAGTAGCCGAGATCGCCACTGCTGTCTTTGATGCCGATGATTTTGTCGATCGCTGAGAGCCGCTGCAGCGTATCGAGCTCAAACCAAACCTTGGTGAGGCTCGGCATGTTGTAAAGCACGAGCGGCAAGGGCAATTGCCGAACGATCGCTTCAATGTAGCTCGTCAGTTCGGTCTGACCGGCTGGGAAGTAGTAAGGCGTCGAAAGCACGATGGCCGAGGCCCCGGCGTCCGCCGCATGCTGAGCCAAATTGACCGACTCGACAAACGATGTGTCGGTGGCGCCGACAAGCACCGGCACGCGACCGCCGACGAACTCGCAAACGCGCGTGATGAATTCCTTCCGCAAGCGATAGCTCAGGCTCGGCGCTTCTCCTGTGGTGCCGAGAATGAACAACCCGTGCACACCGCCGGCCAGGACGTGCTCAACGAGTCGCGTAAGCCCCTCGTGGTCGAGCGCGTCGCGGTCGAGTAGTGGCGTGACAAGCGGCGGGATGATGCCGGACAGCGAGCGTTTCATGGTTGGTCGACCGACGGTTTCGGCCGGATGAGAAGCACGATCATTACCGACAGCAGAGCGACGCCGGCGAACACGCCAAAGATGGCGTTCAGCGGCACGTCGCGGTCGCGCAGGGCCCCGAAGGCCCAGTCCGCGAAGCCGCCGCAACTGATGCTCACCAGGTTCATAAAGCCGTAGCCGGTGGCCCGCAGCTCGGGCCGGACGATCTGGCACAGGATCGGCATGTTGTTGCAATCGAAAAAGCCCCAGCCGATGCCGAACAGAATCAAAAACCCAATCGCCGCGCCAAGCGTCGCCGCATTCCCGACACCAAAGAGCGCCGGCAGGAACAGGAAAGTGCCTAGAGCACTCACGAAGATTCGGCCGCGGATGGTCCGCTTCATCGCCCAGTCGGCGAGCACACCGCCGAGTACCACGCCGAGCAGCGAAGCGACTTGCACATATAGCACCGCCGACATGCCCGCCTTCCCCTGCCCCAGGTTGAACTGCACACGCAGGATGTCGGGCATCCAATCCTTAACCACCCACCCAGCCATCGCCGGCAACGTGAAGTAAAGCACGAGCAGGATGAAGTTCAGGTTGCTGAAGAGCTGACCGACAGCCGACGTCGGCGATACCGAATGCGGAGTGTCGTCTTCGTACCGCGGCGGATTCCGCAGTAAGAAGTAGAGCGGCAGAGCGTAAATCACTCCAGTAATGCCGCACGCGCTGAACGCCCATCGCCAGCCAAGCGCCGGGCTCTCGGCAGCGTAACCGGAAAAACCGCCGATGATGATGCCGGCATAGATGCCTACCTGGTGCAATCCAACCGCACGCGAACGCGTGCTGCCACGATGGAAGTCGGTGATTAGCGCCAGTGCGGCGGGGATGTAGAAGGCTTCGCTGATGCCCATGACCGCCCGGGCCACGAGCAGCTGGTTGAATGTCTCGACGTGGCCGGTCGCCCAGGTGACGGCGGACCAGATGAACAGGCTAAGCACAATCACATGCCGCCGACTCACGCGATCGGAGATATAGCCGCCGACCGGGCTGAGCAGGGCATAGACCCATTTGAACGAGCCGAGCACGATGCCCCAGTTGGCTCCGCTGACGATGTCGGGAATGTCCTCCATCATCGACAGCTTCATCGCGGCCAGCATCTGCCGGTCCAGATAGTTCAGTAGCGCGACCGGAACGAGCAACGCCACGACCAACCAGGCATACGAGCCCGCCGAAGGCGGCGGTGAGAGCGTCGGTGGCAGCGGCTTGTTCATCGCCGTCGGTGACTCGCGGTCGTGTAAGAGAGGAGGTGGCGATATAGTAACCGAGTGGGAGGCGATTTGCCTCCCGTCGATGACCCTCATCCATTCCCTCACTCATGCGACTCCTCGAAGGCACTCAGTTCGATATTCCGCCCAAGTGCGATCGCTGCGGCCTGCTCGAGCGCGATTGCAAGTGCCCTCCCCTACCCTCGCCGGCGGTCCCGCCAGAAAAGCTGACAGCCCACGTTTCGGTCGAGAAACGCAAGAAAGGGAAGATTGCGACGGTCATCCGCGGCCTTGCCGAAGGCGGTTACCTCGACCTGCTCCTCACGACGCTCAAAACCGCCTGCGGCGCTGGCGGCACGGTGAAGGAGGGCGAGATCGAAATCCAAGGGGATCACTCGGCGCGGGTGCAGCAGTTGCTGCGTGATGCTGGTTACCGGGTAAAGCCTTGATCGCCGCCGGTTCGGCTGAGGATTGAACGAATGCAAATCTGGGTGGATGCCGACGCTTGTCCCGCGACGCTCAAGGAGTTGCTCTATCGGGCGGCCGAGCGGACGCAGACGCTGGTCACGCTCGTTGCCAATCAGCCAATGCGCGTGCCCCGCTCCGAGTTCATCCGCACCGAACTCGTCGGCCAGGGGATGAACATCGCCGACCGGCGGATTGTGGAACTGGCACAGCCGGGCGATCTGGTCGTCACGGCCGATATTCCCCTGGCAGCGGATGTGGTGAAGAGAGGGGCTGCAGCGCTCAACCCCCGCGGCGAACTCTACACCGACGCCAACATCGGCGAGCGGCTGGCGATGCGCGACATCTTTGATCAGATGCGCGGTGGCGGCGAGATCATCCGCGGCCCCTCGGGCTACACGGCGAAGGACCGGCAGGAGTTCGCCAACCAGCTCGACCGCTGGCTGGCGGTGCGTAAGAAGCGAATGCCGCCAGCGGCTCAGCAACCAGACTCACTTCCTCCCGAGCATCCGGTCGAGTGAATCACCGGTTTGATACACCAGCGCCTCCGGCCAATGCTGGTAGGGATGGAAATACTCAAACGTCAGATAGCCGCGGTAACCGTTCTGATCGAGCGCTTCCAGCACAGCAGGCCAGTTCGTCGTGCCATCGAGCAGCGGGCGGAACGATTCGAGGGAGTAATCCGTTCCCTTTTTGGTGAACTCCTTCAAGTGGACGTTCTTGATGCGTCCGCCGAGCTGGGCGATCCAGTGCTCGGGGAATTGAAAGAGCATGATGTTCCCCGTGTCGAAGTGGACATGTAGGTTCGGGCTTTCGAACTCGTCGACAAAGTCGATCATCTCCTGCGGCGTCATCAGGAAGCCGTTGAAGAAGATGTTCTCAATGTTCATGTGCACCTCCAGCTTCTCCGCTTTGGGGAGCAGCATTTTCACAGCATCGTGGGCCCGCATCAGGCAGACGTTGTTCGGCACCGGCTCATAGTCGTCGCGCCAGGGAATGTGCACGGCGCCCGGCACGACGAGCAGGTTCTCGGTACCGAGATGATGAGCGGCTTCGGTCATCAGGCCGGCGAGTTCCATCCCGCGATTGCGCTTCTCCACGTCGTTCGAGGTGAGAGGATACGGCCAGAACAGGAATGAGCAGAGGCCGCTAATCTGGATGCCGATCTTGTCGGCCATCCGACGTATGTTCTGCAGGTCCTTCGCGCTCGCCTTGGGCGACAGATCGCTCTCCAGATCGTAGTTCAGCTCAATGCCATCGAAGCCCGCATCCTTGGCCAGCTGCAGGCACTGCTCGAGCGACATCTTCTGCGGGTAAGGAAACGCCCACAGGTTGATCGACTTCTTGAAGTCGTACTTCTTCTGCTCTTTCGCGGCTGCGGCGGCTTGCTTCGCATCGGTGTTTTGAGCAGCAACCGGCAGACCCCAGGGACCGCTCACTGCAGCCGCTCCGGAAGCGGCGAGGGTCATGCGAAGCGCATCCCGGCGAGACAAATTTCCTTCGGGAGAAGTACGGAACATGGCCAGCTCCTGTTGCGGTGGGCGACGTGACGCAGCGAAGCTATTGTCGCAGAGTTGCAACCCCGCCGCACCTTAGCCGGAGGCTAACCAGCCTCCGGAGAACGGCGCGAGGTTCTTCCAACGCGAGAAGACTTGGGGCCAATTCGACGAGCGACTTTCCAGCATGGCTCGTCTTCGCGCTCTTCGCCGCAAGGTAGTTACCGTCCGGCTACTTTCGGTGGTGCTTTCGCGGCCGCGCCTTCGAGTCGCTTCCGCGCCAGTTCGCAGTACTCCGGCGCACAATCGATCCCCAAATACTGCCGCCCCAGTCGCCGCGCAACCACCGCCGTCGTGCCGCTGCCACTGAACGGATCGAGCACGACGCCTCCCTCCGGACAACTCGCCTGCACACAAGTCTCCACGAGCGATTCGGGAAACACGGCGAAGTGAGCGTCGCGATACTTCGAGAGCGGGATCGACCAGACCGTGCGCTTGTTCCGCCCGAGCGGATGAAACGCCTGGTCCCAGCGGCCGTCGTGCAGGTTGTTGCTGCCACCGTTCTTGCCTGCCTCCGGGGTGCCGCCCCGCTGACCGAAATGCCGCCGGCCGCCTCGCATGCGGCTGGTCTCGGAGAACGTCACGTGCGGCTCGCGAATGGCGTCGGCGTTGTAGTAGTAATCGGCCGATCGCGTGAAGAAGAAGATGTACTCGTGATCGACCGTCGGCCGTGTCTTCACCGACGACGGCATCGCGTTCGGCTTGTGCCAGATGCAATCGGCTCGCAGCGTCCAGCCGTCGTCGACCATCGCCAGCGCCACCCGCCACGGCATTCCGAGCAGCCGGCCGTCGTCGTACTTGTCGCCAATCACCAGCCACAGCGAACCCGTCGACTTCAGCACCCTTTGGCACTCGCGAAAGATCCCCACCAGTCGCTGCACATACTCGGCCGGCGAACCCTCCAGCCCCACCTGCTGCCGATGCCCCTCATAATCCCGCTGCCGAAAGTAGGGTGGACTGGTAACGACGCAATCGACCAGTCCCTCCGGCCACGCGGAGAGCACCTCGTTTGCATCCCCACAAACAATCGAATTCATCGCCAGCCGATTCGCGGTTGCCATCCTGATTCACCTGAGCCGCAGGCCGTTCTCTCGGTCCTGTGGTGATCAGAATAGCAAAAACTCCGCGAGCGGGTCGGGACGCATGTACTCATTCGCGGAGCGGCGGTTTCTCTTGTTCGCAGCGCTCAATCGCATCAAAAATGGGGAACGAGGGTGGAAGCGGGACATACTCGTTGCACTGGTCCACCTTTAACGGATCGAGGCCTTGGCTTCGCAAGAACTCGAGCACCGTCTCTGTTCGGGCAGCGATGCAAGCCACTCTTTTCTCGCTTCCACCTACGCGCCGTCCATTGGCCGGTCCAGTGCGACCTCCGCAGTAGATTTAAAACCTCTCGGATGCCTTCCGACCCCAGCACGATCATCCCATTTCAGTAGATTACCTTACCCGTCAGGAGCTTCACTTGTTTCCTGGAGGTTATTTAAATAGTCATCGAGGCCGGCAATCTGACCATTTGTATCAACGTATGCTCCCCGCAGCACGTCCTCCGGAACGGGTACCTCGCGCCATTCGCGTGCCCCCTTCCTACCAAAGACGACGAGCAAGTAACTACGGTCCCAATGAGATATCTGTTCCCCATTTACGAAAATGCCCTGACGCACAACTTCAACGGATTCACTGTGATGAGGGAACCCGATCACGTACGGCTCGATGTAAAAGCTCGACGGCGAGAACTGTAGAACTACCGCACACTGCGAACCATAGCTGGGATGCCAAGATCGTGCGATCACCGCCGACCCAACCGCAGCTACGTCACCACGTTCAACACGTATGAAAGGCTGCCGATCAATTGCCCAAACGAACACAGCTAAGATGAGCGCGCAGATACTCAGCATTACAAACAGCGTTCTAGTACTGAACCGAAATCTGCGCCCGTGACTCATCATGGCGTCCAACTCGAGCCACCCCGCTTCACCATGAGCTTCCGAAGAAACTGCTTTGAGTAATGTGCCCCTGGCAGCGACGGTGTGATACCGATGTACGGAAAGCTAATTTGGACATTAGGTTCGACACTGTCTCGCGCAACCTCAGCCTTGAATGTTACCCACATCTCGTTGACCGTGCCAACGGAACCGTTCCCCGGCGGAAGTGGCGTCACGTTTTCTAGAATCGCCATAGTGGAGAAGACTAGCGCAAACGGATAGAGTCCCCCGGTGTCCGCCGAATCAGTCTCGCCGTCATCCACCATTCCCGGAACGGACGTAACTGACCCGGTGATAGGATCTACTGCAAATGCCACGGACGCCGTAGATAAAAGATCAGCACTCCATACGATGCCTGCGGGATCCGTTCCATGCGGTGGATAATATGGGTCAGTGTCAACAGTCGCGGTGACACCGGCCGAAGCGCCTGCAATCAATGACCTTTTAGGTGAAATGAGAAAGGAACCCATACTGTATTCAAGGTAATGGGGAGTTTGCGTCGCTACGGGCACGATCCATTCGAACAAGTGCCGATCCTCAGACTTTGTGTCCGAGACAAATGACGTTGCGTCGGTAATCCACCGCCATTCGTCATCGATAATTTCGATTTCGCGGTCTAGACCTCCGAGGACAAAAACAGGCGAACCATCATTTGTATAAGCACTTTCGAAGTGCAGCTGAACTTGTTCGTTCTCTTCCGGGACCGCGTCATCAACTGGAGTAATTGTAATGGCCTTCTGTGTTTCGCCTGGCAGAAAGCGAACATAATTCGACGAATACGAATAATCAGACCCTTCAGAGTGGTAATCGACCGGAATTGCCAAATTCGCCTGCAAGTTCATCGAAACGATAACTGTTGTCTGTGGCGGCGGTGAGATTGTTAGCACAAACGACCCGTCCTTCTCACCGTCTTCTTCGGCATTGGTGCCTGCAACTCGTATCTCGTAAGCAACCGGCTTCGGCCCGAGCGCTCGAAGCGAACCGCCATCATCGTCAACAATGTCAACCGTAAGGTTGTAGATATCGTTCAACGTGATCTGCGAGCCTGGGGCAAAAGTTCGCGTGATCGCAAAGTCACGACTTCCAAAATCCAAAGGCTCCTGACCACCGGTGGAAACCCCGTCTCCCCAGTTTACCCTCACCTTATGGAAGTCATACGCGCCAGCATCGCCAAACTGGCCGTTTACGGTTGCTGAAAGCAAATAGCCACTGGAGTCGCGCTGAAACGAGATCGCTGGTCGATTGGGCATGACCGGCACAAAATTGCGAATCTCAGCTGAACTGCCGCCTACGCCCAAGCCAGTGTCGTCGTCCTTCACTTCGATGGTGAAGGGCAAAGAGTCCGACTTCTGACCATTGCCCCAGGCAAGCTGTTGATTGACGTACGTCGCTCCATCGTCCTTGACCGCCGAAACCGTGTGTTCGAACGTCCAATTTCCAGGGCTGCTTTCTAACAGTGACACGGTTTCCTGTTCGCCGGCATCGTTGGTGTCACCGTCGAAGTTCAAATCGATCTTCAGTGTTGCCGTCGGAGTGTCGACGCGACCAACATCGGTCACCCGTCCTTTGATGACAAATCCGCTTCCTTCGTAGATAGCATCTGGATCGTCCGGAAGGCCCTGGTAGATCGGTTGCACAGACTGGACAACAACCGCAGGCGCCGCATTGCTGATCTTCAGGTTACCGGCCCCGTGCGCCGACTTACCGTCGGACCAAACTACGGTCACTCCGACCGACACGAAGTCGAACGGTGTACCTGTTGGGAAGTCGTCCACATAGACATGTCCTCCAGATCCGTCGGTGCTGCCAGCACTATCGCCATAGTGAATCGTCGTGCTCTCGCCGTCGCCCCAATGGATCGTCACTGAGGCGATGGTGGCATCCGACGAGGTTGTAGCACTATACACAGGCGAAAATCCGCCACCCTCAATGATCGCGCCGTCTTCCACCACGACGGTGTACGTATCCTCTTCAGTACTGCCAGATCCCGATCCGCTGCCCGAACCAGATCCTGATCCGGAGCCGTCCCCTGAACCGGAGCCGCTCCCGGATCCATCACCTGAGCCTGATCCTGACCCTGATTGAGATCCGTCACCAGATCCGGATCCCGATCCACTGCCGGAGCCTGTCCCTGAACCCGATCCATCCCCAGATCCCGTCCCGGAACCGGAGCCGCTACCAGAGCCTGTACCAGACCCTGATCCGGATCCGTCCCCTGAGCCGCTGCCGCTCCCCGAGCCTCCACCTGAGCTAGATCCGGAGCCTGACTCCGATCCATCGCCAGATCCTGAGCCGGAGCCGGAACCCGTACCACTTCCTGATCCTGAGCCATCGCCTGAGCCACCACCTGAACCGCTTCCGGAGCCGTCACCGGAGCTTGAACCTGAACCTGATTGAGATCCATCGCCAGATCCCGAGCCGGAGCCGGAGCCGGAGCAGGATCCATCGCCGCCGCCAGAGCCGCTCCCCGAGCCGCCACCTGAACTTGATCCGGAACCTGATTCCGAGCCATCACCCGAGCCGGAGCCACTCCCCGAGCCGCCTCCTGAACTTGTTCCAGAACCTGATTGAGATCCATCGCCAGATCCCGTGCCGGAGCCGGAGCCGGAGCAGGATCCATCGCCCGATCCGCTTCCCGTGCCCGATCCCGAGCTGGAACCGTCGCCTGACCCACAGCCGCTCCCATGTCCCGACGCTGAGCCAGAACCGGAACTGGACCCACTGCCCGTTCCCGAGCCGTCGCCTGAACCGCAACCGCTTCCGCCGCCCGAATACGATCCAGTCCCACTGCTCGATCCGTCACCGGATCCGTCCCAGCCCGATCCACTTGACGATCCGCCGCCACTCCAGCTGCCCTCCCCTTCCGCCTGCAATGGGTTTTGGGATCCCCAACCGGCAGAAGCTGCTGACGCAGTTACAGAGCTAATCTCACTGTCAGAGAGCCATACCGGAGCGTCATCATTGGTTGGAGTGCCTACATCGACGCTTTGTAGGGAGAGAGCCTCACTTGCGTCCAGCACTACGCGATGTTCGAGCTTCTCAGCAGAGAGTTTTCGGAAGCGTCGGCGTTTGCTTGGAGCGGGTTTTGAGTTGCGCGAGAAGAAGCCGCCGAATCCTGGAAACTCCGGAAAGAAGGGCATTCCTAGCTCCTACAATGGCTGATTGGCAATCGGTGCGCAGCGAATGGTATCCACGCTGAAGTGGGGGCGTCAATCTAACGAGCTTGTATCCGCCCGTCAAACGTTTTTGGGGTCTTGTTTGTCTACCGGTGCTTTTCCACTCGACATGAGCCTCTCCCAAAGCTGTCGCAATCTAGCAATCACTTCATGAGGGTCGCTAGTATCTGCATACAAGCTAAGCTCATCTGCGGCACCCTTTGTCGGAGCCGATAGCATCGATCCGTCCGTTGGTAAGCACAGATGCGGTTTCTGTCCTTGAATGACCAATTGGGCGAACAAGCCTGTACCATCGCTGATAGCCAGGTCGCAGCGCTCAGCCAATTGGCGAATATCCACTCCAGTCGATGTTGTAATGCGGACACGAGCGCCGCCGGAATCTGACTGGAGTACCTTATCAGCGTCCGTGCAGACAACAACGCTTACGGCCGGCAATCGCGATAGCTGAGTCAACAGAGCCGGCAAGCTAGGTGACTTGCTAAGAACCACCGCGATTCTGTTTCCAGCATTATCGGGCCAAAGAGGTGGTTTCAGTCGCCCGAGGCTTGCTTCGTCACTTTCGGGCACTGCCGCCGCACTCGATTCGTACTTGCTTGGATTTGGCAGCAGCTCGTTCAGATATCGGAGTAGATTGTCATCAAACGCATCATCGTCGAAGTTCAGAAAGGTCTTATTCTTGCATTTCTCGACGATGTCGTCATAGGGAATGGGAGTTCCGTAGAAGCCGATTTTGCGCCCTTCTTCGGCGAGACATACCAAAGGCATGGCCTCCTTTTTCAGGGCGTGGTTAAGGATCGCCGTGATCCCGAGCATGCCGTACCAGCGATCCTGCGTGATGAAATCTCGGAAGTCGCAGTAGGCCTCCAGTACGCGAGTTTTTGTGAAGTAAGTGGGTACGTGCGTCTCGAAGTTCCATCCCGGATAACCCAGACGTTTCAGCAAGTCATAAGTCCGCCACAGCGATTCTTTCCACAGCCCCTTACCTCGGCTTTGGCTCTTCGACAGATCTTCGAGAACCCGGGCTTTCTTCGAGTCTTCGGGGGAAAGCGGCTCAAGTATTACATAGTCATCGGAGAAGTGCAGGAATTCGTGACTGAGCCGTGGGATTAGAGACGAGAGGTAGAAAAGCAGAAAGAAGTTGGTAACCGGAGTTCGAAACGGGCCAACTCGAGCAACGTACTCATGTGGCACATGTTCAACTATGGACGTATCAGTAGATAGAAACGAAGGTCGGTCGCCAAATATCCAGACCTTGTTGATCCAAGGCATGTTTCGCTCGACACTGCGGAGCGAAAATCGAATCTCAAGGTCATCCCTGCGACTGTGCTTGAGGAAGTAGACGATGTCCATTGACCTGTTCTTAGCTGAGTGGAACTGGGCGGCGACGCGAGCGAGCTACTGATCTGAGACGAGGATAGCTGAGCGTCCCATTCAGGCAACACCTGCATGCCGGAGGTTTTTAGGATTGGTCCGCCCGATAGATCGTGGCTTTATTAGATTAGACTTACTGCAAGAGCGTATGATTCAAAACCGGTCGGAAGCCTCGTCCATGCCATTGCGATGCTCCGGGGCGGCGTGCCAAGGCCGGTCGTTTTGCATGCCGACGTCTGAAACGGCGGCGGCATGGCACACGACGATCAGCCCATCGTTTGCCAGCCTCTCGCCCGAGGCTTTTTTAACGCGGTCTGGCCGCCATGTGCCGATAACTCAGGCCACGGCGGAGAAATAAGCCCTTTTTCCCGTTTTCTATTGTGACTCCCCGCCGAATGAGTATCTTTAGGGGCGGAACCGAAGAAGAAGGGAGAGCGGATTTGAGAACTGACCCGGAGGCAAGCCGCGGCTTTGACGCCGATCGTTAGATCGTCGCCGCCGTGAGCGGGTCCTGTTTTCAGCCGCTCCGAGCTCAATCGTTTGCATTTAACGTGACCGCCGATCGGCGGTCACTTGCGATTGTTTTCGTCTGGTGTCTTCATCGCCATACTTCTCTGCCGGAACCAGTTCCATGAAGTCCTCTCGCCTCCAGGCCGGCTTTACGCTGGTCGAGCTGTTGGTGGTCATCGCCATCATCGGTGTCTTGGTTGCTTTGTTGCTGCCTGCCGTGCAAGCCGCGCGCGAGGCGGCTCGCCGGACGCAGTGCTCCAGCAACCTCAAGCAGGTCGGCATCGGTTTGCACAACTACCACGACACCTTCAACCGATTTCCGCCAGCCATTCAGTTCGACGCGGGCGAAGACTTCCGCACCAGCGACGAGCTGCGAGCCAACTGGGTCATCATGATCCTGCCGTTCTTTGAGCAGCAGCCGCTGTACGATTCGTTCGATTTCACCAAGCCGATTTCGGATAGCGCGAACCGCGACGAGCGCGGAGCACGGATCAAGTCGATGCTCTGCCCGTCGGACGGTTTCAATGCCACGCCGTTCAAAGGCAACTCGACCGGCGAAGGTGACAACTGGGCCCGCGGCAACTACGGCGCCAATGGCCACAAGCTGTTTACCGGCGAGAACGGTTGGACCGACACGATCCACCGGGGCGTGATGGGCGTGAACGAGAGCACGCGCATGGCCGAAATCACCGACGGACTCAGCTCAACCCTCATGGTCGGCGAAATCCGCGCGGGCATCTCGGACCTCGATCGCCGCGGCTCCTGGGCGCTTGGCACCGCGGGTGCGAGTGCCTTGTTCAAGCATGGCTGCGGCGGCGACGCCAATGGACCCAATCCTGCAAACGACAGCGCCGACGACATCGAAGGCTGCGACGATCTGCATGCCTCGGTCGGAGCTGCTCGCTTGCGTACGCTCCGCATGACGTGCTGGGAACCGTGCGAAAGCATGCAGACAGCCGTGCGAGCGCTGCATCCAGCAGGCGTGAACATGGTGCTGTGCGACGGCAGCGTCCATTTTGTTTCCAACAGCGTCGAAACGAGCGGGCCGCACGGCGGCTGCGATCCGTATCGTGCGTGGGACAAGTTGCTCACCAGCTCCGACGGCTATGTGCTGCCTGAGGGCGTGTTCCAGTAGTCGCAATCGGGCCGACTGCCGCCGGTGCGGTTGCTTCACCAGAAGGTACCGCACGGCCAAGGCCGCTTCTTCGAAATACTTCTTGTCTGGCTTCCTTGAGGAGAGAACTGTGCGCGCATTGGTTGGTGGTCTGCTAGGTGTATGTCTTGCGGTTGGGTTGGCTGGCTGCGATTCGTCGCCCAAGATCTATCCCGTGACCGGAAAGATCGAGTTTCCCGGCGGCGAAGTGCCCAAGGGAGAGATTGCCGTCGTCCGCTTCGAGCCAGTGGCGGTCGGTGGTGAGGGGGTGCGCGGGGCTGCTGGCGACATCAAGCCGGACGGTACGTTTCAGCTTACAACCCTCGACCCCGACGACGGCGCCTTCCCAGGCGAATACAAGGTGGCCCTGACCGTGGTGAAGACTTACATCGGTCAGGAACCGCTCGTCGATCGCAAGTATACGACCGCACAATCGACTCCTTTCAGCGCCACAGTAAGTCCTGACGCGGACAACCACTTTGAGTTCAAAGTGGAAGGCAAACCGCCGCGATGACCGACGGGCCTGGTTGTTCGCTGACTCACATTCGTATCGTCGGCCAGCTGATCATTCTGCTGGTGGCCGTCGTACCCGCGGTCAGCTGCCATCGAACCGGCTTCGATGTGCCATCTGAACGCGGCGCGCGGCGTACGGGCACGGTGCCTTCGTCCCGTGTCGTGCTCGGCAGCGACGAACTATTCGCCGGCATCCCAGGCGAGGGCCCGCTCACGATCGAGCAGATCAAAAAGTGGTTGGCCGATCCGGCGAATCATGAACCGCTTGATTGGCGGTTGCACCCTGCCCTGCCCTCCTCGACGCCCGCCGTTTCAGTTCCGGATGACAACCCGCTCACGCGAGCGAAGATCGAACTCGGCCGGCAACTCTTCCTCGATGTTCGCCTGTCGGACAATGAGAGGATGTCGTGTGCCGACTGTCATCACCCGCTTCGGGCCTTCTCGTCCGATCTCATCGGGCACGAGCGACTGCGTGAACCGCCCGTCGCATTCAATCGTCTCTTCGGACAGAAGCAGTTCTGGGACGGTCGAGCTACGTCGCTGGAAGAGCAGCCACGCTTCGCGATTGAGAACCCGGATGAGCTCGACTCGACGCTCGAGGCGGCCGTGGCTCGCATCGAGGCGATCGAAGGTTATCGCTTGCAATTCAAGCGGATCTTCGGCCAGGTTGATATCGAAGGCATCAGCCAGGCACTTGCCAGTTTTCAGCGGGCAACTGTGGCGAAACCCTCACCTTGGGACTATCACCAGACCCGCGAGCGTCTCCATCAGGCTGATCCCGTTTCGCTGACTGACAACGACCGCAAGCTGCTACAGGAGGCAAACACTGCGGTGGAACAGCGGTCGCTTTCGGAGTCTGCAATGCGCGGCGCTCAGCTCTTCTTCAGCGAGCGCGTTGGTTGCAGCCGGTGTCACAGCGGTGCGAATTTCTCGGACGAAGCGTTTCACAATGTGGGCTCTGAAGTCTTGCCGACGGTTTCATCCGCTGCCAAAGCGGCTGGCCCGCTGATTCGACCACGGCGCGAGCAAGACACAGGTCGCATGCAAGTCACCGGCGACCCGGCCGACCGAGGCGCCTTCAAAACGCCAACGCTCCGCAACCTGGCTCGCACCCCACCCTACTTACACGACGGCCGCTTCCTCAGTCTCGAATCGGCCGTCGACTTCTTCCTACGCGGCGGCTATGGCGAGCACTCTGAACTGCAAGCAGTCGAACTCACCGCCGACCAGCGCCGCGATCTGCTTGAGTTCCTCCGGTCGCTGGACAGCCCGCTGCCAAAGATCGAGTTAAGTCGACTGCCGCAGTAAGCTTAGCGTCCGTCTGCATGTCGGCTTCGCCAACGGGCAGCCAGGTTCCCCATGGCACGCGCAGTCACTCTAGTTACACTGGGTGGTTCATGTCCCGCCGCAGAGCAACCGCTCGCCTCTCCAGAAAAGCAACTCTTCTGATGTTTAACCGGCCGATGTCCAAGCGTCACTCTGCCAAAGCGTCGCTCCACCGTCGCCGCTCACTTCGCCTCGAACAACTCGAACCCAGGTCACTGTTGGCCACTGCTTCGCTGGAAACGTTTTTCGGCGAGAACGGGTTGGTTGAAACCCCAGTTCCGGTCGATCAAGGGAGCTTCGATACTCCTGCACAGATGATTCAGCAGCCGGATGGCAAACTCCTCGCAATTGGAACGGCCGGTGACCCAGCTTATCACCTGCCGATGCTAACTAGAGTGTTGCCCAACGGAATGCGCGACACGTCCTTCGGCGAAGACGGTGTCGTCATCCTGCCGTTGGGCCCCGGCTCTTTGAGTGGAGTCGCGTTACAAACCGACGGCAAAATCGTTGTCAGCGGAGTGCACGGGCGCTCGTTCATAGCTCGGCTGCACAGCGACGGCTCGCCGGACACGAGCTTTGGCGATTCAGGCTATCTCAATGGGCTGAATGATATTCGGCAAGTCCGCAGTGTAGTCGTGCAGCCCGACGGGAAATTGTTGGCGGGCGGCGTAGATTACTTTGGTGACTTCTTGGTGACGCGGTTTTTGCCTAATGGAGAAGTCGATAGCGGCTACGGCGATCAAGGAACCGCCAGGTTCGACAATCCGCAATCGGTTCGGCCTTTCGATTTTGCGTTGCAGACCGACGGCAAGCTGGTGGCTGGAGGCGCGTATGCAGAATCCGACGATGCCACGATCGTGCTGATTCGCTTCACCGCCAGCGGGCAATTGGATAGCACATTCGGTCAGGCAGGTTCGCGACAACTCGCCCTCGGACCGTCTCTCCATAACGGCTCTCCGTTCGAAAATTATGACCTGGCCATCGGCGACGATGACATGGTCGCCTTGGTCGGAGCGACGCGTGACGCGCAATCGGGTAATGCGATTGCAAAGGTTTTTGCTCTCACCAAGGACGGACTGCCCAAAACCAGTTTTGGCGATGACGGGGTCGCACACATCGCGCGAAGCCCGAATTCCGTTCCCGGCGGGATTGGCGTCCTAGGAGATGGCAGCATTGTGGTTGCCGGGTATCAGGGACAGAACTCCCTTGACGCCCAACACTTTCTGGCAAAGTTAACAAGTCAGGGCGACCTAGATCCCACCTGGCCGTCAGCAGGATTCGTCACTTCGGATCTGTTGAACAGCATCGATATGGTCCGCGATCTGGTGGTCGGCGCGGACGGACAGCTGTTTACGCTTGTCCAGATGTGGTTGCCGGATGGCAGCAACGATCTGAGCGTAACGAACTGGCTCGAGAGTGGTGTTCCAAACGTTGCTTTCCATGGGGACGGTATCACCACGATCGACGCGGTCCGGCCGATGTCACTCGTAAGCGTGGAGCAGTTGCTTGCCCATCCCAGCGGCGGCATGATGCTGTTCGGTCAGAGCGGCTTCTGGGAAAAAACTGCCGCCACGGCAGTTCGCTATACAGCCGACGGCCAGCTAGTCAGCGGTTTCGGACAGGCGGGAGTACAGCGTTTCGCTCCCTTCGGTTGGCCTGGGAGCGGAACCCTGCAGGCCGACGGAAAGCTGGTTCTTGCGGTGAGCGAGACGGTCGACTTCCAATTTGCCGTCTTTCCGACTCGCTATCTGCCTGATGGAACTGTCGACCCAACCTTCTCCGTCCAAAGGACCGTTCCGCAGCGGCCGGGTAATATTTTGCCTTTGCACGTGGTCGCGCAAAGTGATGGCAAGATCGTCGTTGTTGCTATCGACTACAACTATCGCGGTGTGAACAGTGTGACACGCTACTTGCCCGACGGTCGAATCGATTCCTCGTTTGGCAACGCTGGCTCCATCACCTTGGACGAGTCGTACGGCCAGGTATTAAGCGCCGTCGAACATGGGGGAACACTCTATCTACTGACAGGCGGTCTGACGTATGACTTCGAATCTGGGTTCGCAGTCGCGTCTCGGTTGCTCCTCCGCATTGACCCCACCGGAGCGGTTGATTCGTCCTTCGGGGACGCAGGGGCGATTGTGGTCGATGGTCCTGGACACGACGGCAAGCTGTTGATCGATGAACAGAACCGGCTGGTCGCTTTCACAAGCGAGTTGGTGAAGCGGTATTTTCCGAATGGCGACCTAGATGACGCGTTTGGCACGCAGGGGAAAGTACTCCTGCCGGCTGGGACCCATGCTCCCGCCGAACTGCAGGGGATCGGCATTGACGAAAGCGGAAACATGTACATCACCCGCCGCTTTCTTTACCCCAGCGAGAACGACAGAGAACTATTGCGCCTGCAGGGTGACGGCACGGTGGACGAAGCCTTCAGCACCGACGCCAGCCGAATCATTCGCGACCAGAACTTCATCGACTATCCGGGTCTGCTGATCGAGATTAACGAAGTTACGCTTGCTGGAACGTCCCGCAAAGCGCTTTCCTCCCGTTTTCAACTGGTTCGCATCCGCCTGGCCGAAAACACTGCCTGGCAGAATCCCACGAATCCGTTGAACGTCGACAACGACCCGGGCAACCATGTGGTGCCGCTCGATGCGCTCATGATTATCAATTCGCTGCACTTCTACGGCCCGCGGAAGTTGTCGACAAACGGGCCGGCGGCAGGAGAATGTATCTCGACGTGAGCGGCGATGGATATGTGTCGGCGATTGATGCGTTGATGATTATCAACTACCTGCATGCGAACCCCGTGTCGCCTGTCTCGAGCACTGCGCTATCGTCGGGCGAGGCAGAAGGGGACCACGAGGCGGCGGAGGCAGCTGCGCTTGATACTGCGATGGAGCGTCAGTCGTTGGCTTCGATTGCCTTCGCGGAAGAAGACCTGGACGGTTTTTTCTGGGCGTTTGAGGATGGAAAGAAACGCGAAGAACGCTAATTCGAACGATCATTCGCGGGAGAGCGGCGGCGACAGCGGTTTAGGGGCGGTGTGAGCGATTGTTGATTGGCCGTGAGTGGTCGGCTATTGTCGGCGGTGTCGTTATAGCCGCAAAGTTGCTCGTTTGGGGCCCGATCGCCATGCTTCGCGCACCTCTCATCTGCCTGCTTGTGCTTACGTTCGTTCTGGCTGATGCGCCCTCGCTGCACGCTGACGAAGCGGCGCGCCGGGCGGAGCTTTGGCAACAGATTGAACCCTTCGTTCAGCCGCCCGCTGAGTACCGTGATCAACTCGGGGCGTACCGCTCGCCGCTGAAGTTTGCAGATGGCAGCGTAGTGAAGTCGGCTGAGGACTGGGCGAAGCGGCGCGAAGAGCTTGCCGCGCTATGGCATCAGCGGCTGGGAGAGTGGCCGCCGTTGGTCGAGCGGCCCGAGATGAAGCGGCTGGAATCGGCCGAGCGCGATGGCTACACGGAGCACCACGTTCACGTGCAGGTGGGGCCGGAAGGGCAGGTAGCCGACGGTTACCTGCTGGTTCCGAAAGGGGATGGGCCGTTCCCGGCCGTTTTCGTCCCCTTCTATGAGCCGCTCACAAGTATCGGCCGCGGCAAAAAGGGGCAAGGCACGCACGACTATGGCTTGCAGTTAGTGAAACGTGGATTCGTCACGCTCTCGATCGGAACGCCCGGCTCGCTGGAAGACATCGGCGGCGATACGCGGCAAAAGTTAACCGACGCCGGCAAGCAGTTGCGACGCCAGCCGCTGACACTGCTCGCCTACGCAGCCGCCAACTGCCACACTGCACTCGCCCAGATGCCCGAAGTCGACGCCCAACGGATCGGCATCGTCGGCCTCTCGTATGGCGGCAAGTGGTCGATGTTTGCCTCGTGCCTGCACGACAAATTTGCGTGCGCCGTCTGGTCCGATCCGGGCATCGTCTTCGACGAGAAGAACTCGAACGTCAACTACTGGGAGCCGTGGTATCTCGGTTACGATCCGAGCATGCAGCGTAAGCCGGGCGTTCCCAGCGAGAGCAATCCGCGCTCGGGGCTCTATAAGGAACTGCACGAGGCCGGGGACGATCTAGTCGATCTCCACGCGCTCATGGCGCCGCGGCCAGTGCTGGTTTCGGGCGGCACTGAGGACCCGCCGAGAAACTGGATCGCGCTCAATCACCTTGTCGCGGTCAACCGTGTGCTCGGTCACGAGAACCGAGTTGCGATGACGGCCCGCAAAACACACGTTCCCACGCCCGAGGCGCTGGAGATCGAATTGGCGTTCCTCGACTATTGGCTGAAAAGCAAGTAGAGCACTGAGTTGGAAGGCTCTCGGGTCGGAGAAAGTGTGCGCGAATCAGAGCACTGGGCAGAAAGGCTAGGATTTCGGCCCATTTATCCGGCCTAGCTTTTTCCCAGACTTGAACTCTACTGGAGGAGCGAGCATAGAACGCTCGCTTTGGCCGCTGCAGAAAGACTTCCATGGCCAGCACTCGCGAAGAACGCGAACAGTACCTGCTGTCGCTGCTCCCCTCACGTAAGCACCTCCTGGCAGGCGAATACCGTCGCGTGCTTGGCATTCCGACCGACAAGCCGCTTCAACCGGGCATTTCGGCTTCTGCCATGATGATGGCAATCCTAAACCGAGAGTATCCGCAGAAAGCCGACGGCAAGAGTGATTAGCACTAGGGTATAGCAATTGCTCCTCCGTCAGGCGGGGCGCAATGGTTTATTACAACCGTCGGCTTAAGGACGCGATCGAAGCAATCTTCAACGAGGCGTGCAATTCGGACAGGCCGCTTACGTTGCTCGGAGAGCGCTGTATCTCCCTTCGCAGCCAGCCAGGTTGGCAAGGACCGGAAGTCGATAAGGTCGGCAGCGCGATTTTGCGGATGCTCATCGCCCATCAACACTCGATCAGTGAAGTCCGTTCCCAGTCTGCAATCGAACCTAGATTGCCCGATCCTGAGTCTTAACGAAATGCTTTGCAATGCTCGCTGCTCAAGCAGCAAGCTGGCCGGTTGCCGAGCCAATCCGCACCTGCTTACGTGCTGACGATTGTTGAAGGCACAGGATACTCATCTCTGCGGCGCCACCAAATGTCGGTCTCGTTGCGCCCCTTCGGTGCCCGGTCGAGCCATTGGTACATGCCCCAGAGACCATCGAGGCCGCGAGCATACGCCGAGTAGGTGTGATAGACGTTGCCGCCTTCAAGCGCGAACGCGCTCAGGCCGGGGCGTTCGCGTTGGAAGGTGGGAATGTCAGTCCCGCACATCGCGGCGATCTTGTTCTCGGCCGCCTGGCCGCCCCCTTCTTCACCGGGACGCCACTCGAAGACCGACTCTCGGCTGTAGTTGTATTCGACCTCGCCGGCGTTCTGCTGCTGTTCGGTGAACCAGACGTTGAAGTCGGCGTTGAAGTCGCTCCCGTAGGACGAGGCCCAGGGAAATGTCCAGCCGAGCCGCCGCTTATAAACTTGCAGCTTTGCAAGCGGCGCACGTGAGACGGCCATCAGCATGACATCGTGATTCGCCAAGTGAACCGCAATGCCGTTGAATCCGTCGGCGATCGACGAGCATGACGGACAGCCGGCGGTATAGTCGGGGCCGAACATGAAGTGATAGACCAACAGTTGCGAGCGCCCCTGAAACAAATCGGCGAGCGAAGCGGGGCCTGCATCGGTGTCGAACTGGTACTGTTTTTCGACTCTCACCCAGGGCAACTGTTGTCGCTTGCGGGCGAGCTCATCGCTGCGGCGGGTGAGAGCCTTTTCCTCCTCGAGCAGTTCCAATCGCGCCTTGAGCCATGCTTCTCGACTGGCAACGGTATGGGTCATGGATGTCTTGCTCCTAACGAGATGGCGATCATGGAGGTTCACTTCGGATCGGAATGCATGGAATGGTCCGTCAGATATATGCCTATTACGGAATATATTCAAGAGGGATCTGTGGTCCAGTCCGCTTATCCCACACTGTGTTGCTGGCTCTTAGGCTTCGTACTTGGCAAGAAAATGCTGGACATCGTAAGCGCTTACCCCCTACGCTAAGCGTTCGATGACCGATTAGCGCAGCTTGATGCATCGCTGCGCTCAGTGGCTGATTCACCTTTCTCGCGTGGGGATTGCCATGAGCACGATCGAACTGAACCGCCGGCAGGCTCTCATCGCTGGCGGCCTCGGCGCCCTTTCGCTCGGCATGCCGGGAATCGTGATGGGGAGCGACAAGGTCGATGCCAGCGGCAAGGCGGTCTCGGCCGAAAAGTCGTGCATCTTTGTGCTCCTGTGCGGCGGGCCGAGCCACATCGACACCTGGGACATGAAGCCCGACGCTCCCGACACCATCCGCGGTCCGTATCGTCCGATCGCCACCAAAGTGCCGGGGATGCGGATCAACGAGATGCATACGGAACTCGCCAAGCTGACCGACGAGTTCACGCTGATCAACTCGATGACTCATCCGGGCTCGATCAGCAATCACTTCGACGCAATGCACAACCTGCTCAGCGGCCAGTCGACGAAGCGCGTGCAGGAAGGCGTGACCGACGATCAGCCGTACCTCGGTTCGTTCGTCGCCAAGCATCGGCCCAGCAAGCGGAATATCGTCTCCAACGCGTGGCTGATCAAGTGCGTCGGTGCGCCGGTCTTTTGTGCGCCGAATATCGGCATCGGCGGATATCTGGGGTCGGCCTATGCGCCCGTGTTTGTCGGCTCGGAGAAGAATCATCCGGCGATGGATGGGTTCACTGCTCCGGAGATCTATGATCTCGGCGATCCCGATCGAATTGCGACCCGTCGTCAGCTGCTCAGCAGCATGGAAGGGAAGTCGCTGACAAGAGACGCCCGCGGCAAGGATTGGATGGCTCTGCGTGAACTCGCGTACGATGCGATGACGCGGCCCGAAGGGCGCGACGCCTTCAAGCTGGATCAGGAGCCGGAGAAAGTTCGCGATCGGTATGGCCGGCATCCGCTGGGGCAGAATCTGCTGCTCGCTCGTCGCATGGTTGAAGCGGGCGTACGGTTTGTCACGGTCAACGGCTGGACCGGACAGGCAACGCACGACAAAGCAGGGCCACCGAGCAGCAGTTGGGACATGCACGGTGGCAACATGGGGATGGGAGATGCTTTCGGCGATGGCTCGTACGGCATGGGCTTCTGCTTGCCGCGGCTCGATCAGGCGCTGTCGGCGCTGCTGATCGATTTGAAGGAGCGCGGCATGCTCAAAAACACGCTCGTCGTGGTGACCGGTGAGTTCGGCCGCACGCCGAACATCCTTACCCAGATGCCGCCGGGCCGTCAGCACTGGCCGAGTTGCTTCTCCTCCATCATGGCCGGCGCGGGCATCGCTGGCGGCCAGGTCTACGGCAAGTCGGACAAGCACGGGGCGTATGTCAGCGCGAATCCGATTCGGCCCGAAGAGTTTTCGGCCACTATCTATCACGCTCTCGACATTCCGCTGAACGCCCCGCAAAACAACAGCGGCATCTCGTTGCCAATCACGACCGGCAAGCCGGTAATGGAACTGTTCGGGTGAGAGTGGTGTAAAGGTCTCGACGTAGCTGAATTCGCCAGAATTCAGACCGCTTGCAGGCAAATCATCCACTCAAGCGCCTCTGAATTCTGGCGAATTCAGCTACGAGTCTCGAAGTCCGTGGACTGGTGACCTGGATCGCGGACGGATACCCTTGAAGTGGCGGCTAATCGCACACGGCCGCCATGAATCGAGGGTTCTATGTGTCGGCCGTACATCCTGCGAGTTCCGTTTCGAGCTCGCTCTCTCTGGCTCGCGTTCTTAGTAGCGGCAGCGGTTCTCACAGCGCCAGCAGCCAGCGCCACGGATTACTTCCTGACCATCGGCGGCGGCTACGATCGCACGGGCAATCAGGCGTCGCTGGAAGCGAACGTCGTCTTCTTCCAGCAGCTGCTCACGGAAAAACACGCGGGACCAAAGCGGCACGATATCTTCTTTGCCGATGGCAACGATCCGGCCGCGGATCTGCAAGTGCTTGCCGAAAAGCCAGCGGAGAGCGAAACACCAGCGACCGATTTGCTGGCCACGTTGCATCGTCGTCGGGGCAGCAACGGGAACCGCATCACGTATCGCGACCACCGGGTCCCTGACGTCGCCGGGCCACTCGATCCGAAGCTCATTCGCGAGAACTTAGAGCAACTGGCGAAGGATGCGAAAGCGGGCGACCGTTTGATCGTCTTCGTCACCGCCCATGGCAGCGAAGGCCCGGAGGACGACCAGTACAACACGACCATCGACTGCTGGGATGAGCGAAAAATCACGGCGCGGCAGTTCACCGGCTGGCTCGACAAGCTTCCCGCGGAGTTGCCGGTGATCATGGTCATGGCGCAGTGCTACTGCGGCGGCTTCGGCGACACGATCTTCAAAGACCTCGACGAAGACGCCGGCCTCGCACCGCAACAACGCGTCGGCTTCTTCGCGCAACAGCATGATCTGCCAGCCGCAGGTTGCCGGCCCGACATCGAGCACGACGAAGAGTTCAGCAGCTACTTCTGGGGTGCCATCGCCGGCCGCACCCGCAACGGCGTGCCGATCGAGGGGGCCGATGTAGATCGCAATGGCATCGTTTCGTTCGCCGAGGCTTATGCTCACGCAGTGATCGCCGGGGAAACAATCGACATTCCGCTGCGAACTTCCGAAGTGCTGCTGCGCGCCTACAGCCGATTCTCGGAAGAAGTGCACGATGCAGCCGAGGACGAGAACGGGGCTGAAGCAGAAGGCAAGAATCAGCCGACTCTGACCCGCCTGCAGGGAAAACTCAAGGATCTGGTCGCTTCCGACACGTCCGTCAACGCCCACATCGTCACGCAGCTCGCCAAGACGAACGGTATGACCATGCAGACCGATATCGCCGAAGTGAGGAAGGCGTACGACGATATGCGCCGGGCTCGTCGCAACAACCGGCCGCGAACCAGTTCGGGACGTCGCGAACTGCTGGCTGAAATCGGCAAAGAATGGCCGGAGCTAGCCGATCCGCGAAAATGGCGAGAATCGGAATTGCTACGCGCCGAGAATCAAAAGCAATTGCTCGCCGACATCGAGCAGCTGCCAGCTTGGAAAACGTATGACGAGCGCCGCAGGCAAACGGCCCAGGCGAGCGAGTCGGCCGAACAAGCCGAGCTGCGCTCGGTCAAGCTTCGCCGGCTGTTGAACACCTTGGAAGTCGTCGTGCTGGCGAAGAACCTGCCGGCCGTTGCCGAAGCGGAGATTGTCGAGCGGTATCAACAGATGCTCCGGCTTGAAGACTCGGCTTTGCAGCAGCCCGCCGCGCGGTAAGGCGTTGCGGATTTGTCAATAAATCCCGCCACTCAGAATCCTGCCGCGTCCTGTAACAAACGCGGTTGAGCAGCGACTAACCTTCGGTGACCACGCCGGATCGCCAACTCGAATTTCAGCAATTACTGCAGCGCAACCGAGGTCGACTCGCGGCAATCGCTCGTGCCTACTCCTGGGGCGAGGCCGACGACTTGCTGCAGGAGATGCTCCTGCAGTTGTGGCGCGGCCTAGGAAGCTTCGAGCAGCGCGCGAGCATCGATACCTGGTGCTACCGGGTCGCACTCAACACGGCGATCTCTTGGCGACGCTCGGCTGCGCGGCGCAAGGCAAAATTGCCGGCCGAAGTCGCGGACATCAATCATGTGCCTGGCACAGTCGACGGTAATGATCCGGTGGAACTCCTACAGCAATTTCTGCAAACCCTCAGCGACGCCGACCGCGCGCTGGTGCTGATGTATCTCGAGGGGATGAGCGGCTCGGAGATGGCGGAAGTGATGGGAATTCGCGAAACGGCCGTACGCGTAAGAATCCATCGCATCAAAAATCGGCTAGCCGAGTGGAATGCGGGTGACGTATGAACCTCGACGACCTGAGAGAACCGTGGCAACGTCGCAACCGGGAATTCACTGGAGCGACGCTCAAGGAATTAGCTAAAGCAGTGGCGACCCGCGCCGCGACGTTTGAGCGGGACATTCGCCGGCGGGACTGGATTGAAACGGCCGCGGCGGTGTTCGTTATCGGTGTCTTCGGGTCCTGTGTGTTTCAGAGCACTTTTCCGCTCATTGCCCGATTGGGCATGGCTCTGATCATTCTGGGCACTTTGGAGATTGTCATCGTCCTGCATTGGACACGCAGGCGTGGAGGACCACCTGGGGCGGACCTGCCGCTGGCCGATTACTTTAGTGGCCAATTGGTCCGCGTCGAGCGGCAGATCTGGTTGTTGCGTTACGTGAACTGGTGGTACTCGAGCCCGCCGCTGATTGGAGCCTGCATCTTTTTCTTCGGCGGCCTCTTCGCCGAGCCATTGCCGTGGCAGATTTCGGTACCTGTATTTGCCGCGCTCTGCGGCCTCGTGCTGCTGTTCGGCTGGAAGGTGTATCGAATCAATCAGCGAGCCGTCGACAAAGAACTGCTGCCGCTGCAACGTGAACTGGCCGAACTTTGCGCGTCGCTTAAAGACCACGACGAGCGCATGGACGAGTGAGAAAGGGCCAGCACGGGCGCGCCGCAGCGATGGGTGAAAGGTTCGCCAGCGATTTAGCCGCCGCATAGAATAGGTGGCACTATGGCAATTGCAATCGAAGGCTACACGGTCGTCGGTCTCAAGTCCCGCTTGGAAGAGAAGTTGGAAGGGGGCGTCGGAGAGCTTTCGCGGCAGGTGCCCAATGCCACGGAGGTCGCGGACGACGACTTGTGGCGGTGCGCCTTCATGGTCGAAGCCGACGCCCAAAGGTTCCTGGAAAAGCTGCAGTCGGCCGGACTTAATACCAGCCAAGGGCCCGACCCCGATTTGGTACTGGCGAGCGAAGCCGATCTGTCGATTTCGCCCTACTGCGAATGGCTTCAGATCGTGCAGTGGAAGAAGGGAGTGATTGCCTGGCTGACGGGGACGCTGCCCAAGACAGTGGTCGCGCGAGAAGGTTGGTCTCCCGAAGAGGGCTCGGGACTTCAGTTCGGCTCAAGAGAGAATGATCCGAACCTGGAGTTTCGGCGGCTCGAGGACAACATCGCGGTTTACTTCGACAAACGGCTGGGACGGGAAGTTTTCGTTGCCCGTTTGGAACCAGACCCTGATGAGGTGTTCAAAGCGGCGGCGAAAACAATCGTGGACTACAACGTCCAAATTGGCCAGCCACCGGTTCTGCCTGAAGACCGTCCCGAGGTTGCCAAGGCGGTCGCTCAACTCACCGAACTGGCTCAGAAGCATCCGAACGCGTGGCGAGTGCATTTCATTCTGGGCAAAGGGGAAGTTGCGCTTGGCAACGTTGAGCAGGCGTACCAGTCGTGGAAGCGCGCTTACGAACTGGAGAAGGAGAACGAGAGCATTCTCCGTGAGCTCGCTGGTGCCTGTCTGTTTCTGGGTCGGGCGGACGAGGCGATTCAAGCCGGCGAACGAGCGGCTGCTCTGCACCCCGACGACTACCAGACGCTGGGCAATCTGGCATGCGCCTACCTGATTGGCGGCCGCTTGGATCAGGCGCTCACGACGATACGGGCAGCGCGAAAGCTGGAGGCAGATGATTCGACCAATAAGAACCTGGAGAGGGCAATTGAACGGGTGCGTGCCGGGGAAATGCGGCAGCCGAGGAACCTCAGGGACTTCGGTGAGAAACCCAGCACGGCGGTGGCATCGACCGTGCCTCGTCCACAGGCAGCGCCGGCGCAAACAGGACATGAGCCTTTAGAACCCGAGCGGTCTAACCCATCGTTTTGGGACCGGCTGAAGTTCTGGAAACGAACCCGTTAGTTCAGTCCGAGGCGAAGCTGAAGCGCGCACGACTCTCGCGGCTGCTTGACGAAATTTACAACTTGTTAATAATGGCGGGGTCAGGCCGCTGTCGCTCGCGCGACGAGAGGCGTTTCGGCCTGCGCGGTTGCTATATTTGAGTTCTAAAAAGTCAGTCGCCTCGCAGCAGCCGACCCCGGAACTGCTCCGGGGCTTGTGCTCGACGCGTGCGGGCTGATAGTAGGAGCATAACGGCTGCTGCTTACCACCCACTGGTGGTATTGTGGGTCTGCAAGCCTCGGCTCGTGCGGAATGTTGTTAAGTAGTTGCTGGTAAATAATTTAGTGTGTCGCGACGAGTCTATTGCCACCCTAGTAGAACTGTTGTATCGCGGCGGCTTGACGGTGAGTCGGGATGGTCGCCGCACTTTGAAAATAGTTGACGAAGAGAATCGGACATGGGACGAGATTTCGAGAATCGGAAGAACGCCATCTTCAAGACGGCGGCTCAGAAGTCGAAGCTGTATTCGAAGTACGGCAAGCAGATCTACGTGGCTGCCAAGAATGGGGTAGCAGACCCTGATGCGAATCCCGCTCTGCGCAGCATGATTGAAAAGGCCAAGAGCGACCAGGTTCCGGGGCACGTCATTGAAAAGGCCATCGAGAAGGCCCGTGGGGCCGGCGGTGAGGATTTTGCGGCGGCTCGGTACGAAGGGTTCGGCCCCGGCGGTTCGCTGGTCATCGTCGACTGCCTCACCGACAACAACCAGCGGACGATTTCCGAAGTACGCAGTTGCTTCACCAAGAGCGGTGCGAAGCTCGGCGCGGCGGGTTCGGCAGCCCTAAACTTCGACCATCTCGCCGTGCTGTCCTTCAAAGGGGACAACGAGGAGCAGGTGCTTGAGGCCTTACTGGCGGCCGATGTGAATGTCGAGGAAATCGAGAGCCGGAACGGCAACCTCACGATCTTTGCGCCGCCGAGCGACTTCTACAAAGCCAAGACGGCACTGCTGCAGGCGTTTCCCAATACCGAACTCGACGTGCAGGAAATCACGTTCCTGCCGCAGTCTCGGAAAAAGCTGGAAGGGGACGATCTGGCGACGTTTCAGAAGTTCCTGACGCTGCTGAGCGAATGCGACGACGTGCAAGAGGTGTATCACAACGTGGATCTGCCGGCGTAGTTGCGCAGTCCAGCTGGTGGATCGCTGCGAGTCTGCCGCGACCTGACTCACTGCCCGCCTCCCCCAAGGGAGACGGTCCCACGCATCGACCGTGGGACATTTGACGACATACCGTCTGGACGGTATTATGCTCGGCTGGCAATCTGGGCAACTTGTCCCGGTCTGCCTTTCGGCCGCAGTCGCTTTCTTCTGGGATGTCCAGTGCTGCTGCCGAACCTACGGCGCTATCCCTTGTCGATTGCACTATGACTCAGAAACCGCCCGCTGGACTCGGCATCTGCACTCTGCCGGCCGCCTCCCTTACTCTGCTCCTGGCGACGCTCGTCGGTTGTGGCGACGCCAACACTTTCCAGGCTCCGCCGCCACCGGAGGTCATCGTGACGCGTCCGACCGCGCAGCGCGTGACGAGCTATATCGAGCAGACCGGGACAGCGCAGGCTTCGGAGTTTGTCGAAGTTCGCTCGCGCGTCTCCGGCTACCTGAAGGAAATCAAGTTCAAGGACGGCGACCTGGTTGAGGAAGGTCAGCTGCTATTGGTGATCGACGAAGAGCCCTTCAGCGTGAAGCTGCAGTATGCTCGCGCCAAAGAGAGCGAGGCAGCCGCAGGGCTGACTAGAGCCAAAGAGTCGAAAGCTCGCGAAATTGCCAGGGCGAATCTCGATCTTGCAAAAGCCGAACTTGAGTATGCTCGCTCGTCGCATAATCGCAGCGTGGCACTGGTCGATCGTAAAGCGACATCCCGGGCCGAGTTTGATCAGACCGATGCGGCTTTGCAAAAAGCCGAGGCTCAAGTGCTCGCCGCACAATCGGAACGGGATCAGGCCGAGACCGAGTTTGAATCCAACATCCTGGCAGCCGAAGCTTCGCTAGCGCTGGCCAAGTCGGAAGTGCGAACGGCCGAGATCGACCTGGGATACTGCCGCATTACCGCTCCCTGTGCTGGGCGCATCGATCGCCGCGCCGTCGACGTCGGCAACTTCGTGGCCATGGACGCTTCGCTCGTGCTCTGCACGATCGTCCGCGTCGACCCGATCTATGCGTATGCGGCCATCAATGAAGGGGACCTGATCCGTTTCAGGAATCGATATCCTGCAGGCGAAAGGCCGGACACGGTACCGGTCACCATGACAGTCGACGAGTCGGATGCAGCGCCGCTCGACGGCGTGGTCGACTACGTCGCCCCCAGTGTGCACAAGGGGACCGGCACCATTCAAATCCGCGGCGTGTTCAAGAACTCGGGCGAGGTCACGCCCGGAATGTTTGTTCGCATCAAGATCCCTGCCGAAGAGGTCGACGGGGCCATCCTCGTTCCCGAACGAGCGATCGGCTACGACCAGGCCGGTGCTTACGTCTATGTGGTGAACGGCGAGCAGAAGATTGAACGCCGTAGCGTCACTCCGGGCGAAACCGTCGACGGCAAGCGAGTGGTCCGGGGCAAACTCGCGGTCCAGGACCAAATTGTCGCTGACGGGCTACTGAAAGTGCGGCCCGATATGCAAGTGACCGTGAAGTCACTCGAGGATCGGGTTGAATCGAAACGGGCCGCCGTGAACCGTCTCAAGAAAACTCAGCAAAGCGAAGCGGTTTCGACTTCCGAAGCCGCACTCTAGCCCTCAGCACCTCTTTTCGACGACCAACTCGGCGCCGTGGGATGCGGGCCTTAGTTGTCGCACTAACTCGCCTTGTGCTCTTTCTGGTTCGAAACGCATGATCTATCGCTTCTTCATTTCGCATCCGATTTTTGCGAACGTCATCGCGATTGTCACCATGATCATCGGCGCGGTGACGCTACGGATGCTGCCCGTGGAGCAGTACCCGCAACTCACGCCGCCGACCGTGCAGGTGGTTGCAAACTATCCGGGCGCGAATGCCAAGGTGCTCGCCGACACCGTGGCCGGCCCACTGGAGCAGGCGGTAAACGGCGTCGAGAACATGCTCTACATGAACTCGGTCTGCTCGGACAACGGCAACTACACGATGACCGTGACGTTCGACGTAGGGACCGACCTCGATCAGTCGCAGGTGCTCGTCCAGAACCGAATCGCCACCGCACTTTCGCGATTGCCGACCGAAGTGCAGCGGCTGGGCGTCACGGCGCAGAAGCAATCGACGAACATGATCCTCGTGGTCGGTTTGATCTCGCCCAAGGGAGAGTACGACGGCCTCTACCTGAGCAACCTAGCCGAAATCCAGATCAAAGATGCTCTCAGCCGCGTGCCGGGCGTCGGTAGCACGCAGGTCTTCGGCAGCAGCAGCTACGGGATGCGTATCTGGCTCGATGCCGAGAAGCTGAAAGCCCGCGAATTGACGACGGACGATGTGATCCGAGCAATCGGCGAGCAGAACGTACAGGTAGCCGCGGGCCAGGTCGGTCAGCGGCCGGCGAAAAGTGAACAGAACAACCAGTTCACCGTTTCCACGCAGGGCCGCTTCAGCGATCCCGAGCAGTTCGGCAATATCATCGTGCGCTCGGTGCACGACGAGGCGTCCGGCGTGCGAATGATTCGGGTGAAGGACGTCGCGAGAGTCGAACTCGGCGCACAGACCTATGCCTCGTGGATGGAAGTGAAGGGGCAACCGGCGGCCGGTATCGGCGTGTTTCAGTTGCCTGGCGCGAACTCCTTGAAGGTCGCGCAGGCCGTAATGGCGCAGGTGGAAGAGATCCGACCCACGCTGCCCAAGGGGGTGGAGATCAACATCCCGTTCAATCCTACGACGTTCGTCGAAGCCTCGATTCATGAGGTGTACAAGACGTTGTTCGAAGCCGGCGTGCTCGTGCTGATCGTGATTTTGATTTTCCTGCAGGACTGGCGAGCCGTCCTCATTCCGGCCACAACGGTGCCGGTGACGATTATCGGCGCTTTTGCCGCGATGGGAGCGATGGGTTACTCGGTCAACATGCTCACGCTGTTCGGCTTGGTGCTGGCGATTGGTATTGTGGTGGACGATGCGATCGTGATTGTCGAAAACGCCGTGCATCACATCGATCGCAACAAGCTGGCCCCGCGCGAGGCGACCGTGAAGGCCATGAGCGAAGTGCTGGGGCCGATCATCGGCATCACGCTTGTGCTGATGGCCGTGTTTGTGCCGACCGTGTTCATGGCGGGCATTACCGGCAAGCTTTACCAGCAGTTTGCACTCACCATCGCCGCCACCGCGCTCATCAGCGCCCTCAATGCCATCACGCTGAAGCCCGCGCAGTGTGCGGTGTACCTCCGCCCGACACCGGCGAAGAAGAACTTCATCTATCGCGCGTTCAATCGCGTGTACGATTGGTCCGAGCGGATCTACTTCAATATCGTGACCCGCCTGCTGCGGCATGTGGCGCTGGCGATGATCGTGTTTGTGCTTATCGCCGGTGGAACCGGCTACTGGTTCCAAAAGCTGCCGACCAGCTTTGTGCCGGTCGAGGATCAAGGATATGCAATTCTGGCCGGACGACTCGATGACGGAGCGTCGCTCGAGCGAACCGCGGAGCTGATTGATGAGCTGAATGTCATCCTCAGCGGCACGCCCGGTGTGGAAGCCTGGTTCACGATCGGCGGCATGTCACTGCTCGACGGTTCGACCGTGCCCAACGCCGTGACGATCTTCATGACGTTCGAGTCGCACGAAGAACGACTGAAAGACCCGTCGAAGTCGATGGAAGCGATCCTCGGGCACGTCGGCATGGCGACGTCGCAGATTCCCGAGGCGATCGTCTTTGCGTTCCCGCCGACGGCCATTGAGGGTCTTGGTCAGACGAGCGGTTTCGAATTCCGCTTGCAGGACCGCGCGAACCTGGGCCTGGAACAACTGCAGCAGGTGGCGGACGAGATTGTGCGCGATGGAACGGCTCAATCGTCGCTGACCAATCTGCAGACTTCGTTCCGAGCCGGTGTGCCACAGTTGTACCTGGATATCGACCGCGAAAAGGCCACCAGCCTTGGGGTACCGCTGCAGACGATCTTCTCGACGCTGCAGGCCTCGCTTGGTTCGGCGTATGTGAATGACTTCAACAAGTTCGGCCGCACGTGGCAGGTGCAGGTTCAGGCGGACCAGCGATTCCGCCGCCGCGCCGAAGATGTTCGCCGCCTGGAAGTGCGCAATAAAGACGGTGAAATGATCCCGATCGCCGCGTTCAGCGATATCCGTATGTCGACCGGGCCGCAGATGATCCCGCGATATAACTTGTTCCCCAGCGTGACGATCAACGGCGAGGCTGCTCCCGGCATAAGCTCGGGTCAGGCCATGGCGGTGATGGAGGCGATGGCCCGCGAGAAACTGCCGACCGGAATGGGCTACGAGTGGAGCGGCATGTCGTTTCAGGAGAAGCGAGTCAGCGGTCAGGCGGTGTTCGTGTTCGGCATGGCCGTGCTCATGGTCTATCTGGTGCTCGCCGCCCAGTACGAAGACTGGTTTTTGCCGGCGGCGGTGATTCTGGTGGTGCCGCTCGCTTTGCTTGGCACCGTGGCGGCTGTGTCGCTTCGCGGGATGGATAACAACATCTACACGCAGATCGGCATCGTGCTGATCATCGCGCTGGCGAGCAAGAACGCGATTTTGATCGTCGAGTTTGCTCGCGAGCTGCGGTCGCATGGCCGCACGATTCGTGAGGCGGCTGCCGAAGCGGCTCGGCTGCGGTTCCGGCCGATTTTGATGACCTCGTTCGCGTTCATCTTGGGCATCGTGCCGCTGGTAATCGCCGATGGGCCAGGTGCTGCCAGCCGGCGCTCGCTGGGTACCGCGGTGATGGGAGGCATGCTCGCCGGTACGCTGCTCGCCGTATTCTTTGTGCCGGTATTTTATGTAATCATGCAAACCCTGAGCGAAAAGCTTCGCCGCCGGCGCCCGCCGCAGGAGGAAGAAGTTCAGCCGCTGGAAGCTGTCGCGCACCAGGAAGTGGTGATGGCTGGCGGTGAATGAGTTTCACTTTCGGCCCGATTCCGCGGATGCTTAAGTAGCCAGAAACCGATATGCCCATTATTCGACAAAGCAAGAAGCAGCCGGCCGAGACTCGCCAGCACCTGCTGAAGGTGGCGGGCGAGCAGATCCTCGAGCATGGGCTGGCGAACCTCACCCTGGACGCGGTCGCGCGCGCCTCGGGCGTGAGCAAAGGGGGGCTGCTGCATCACTTTCCGAGCAAACAGCATTTGCTCGAGGGTTTGATTCTCGACCTGCACGATCGTTTTCGCGAGCGATTGCGCGATTTGGCGCAGGCGGATCCGGTTCCCGAGGGGCGTTTCGCGCGCGCCTATCTGAAAGCGGTTAGCATGCATCGCGAAGATCCCAGCAACAAGCTGTGTGGGGTTCTGGCGATCGAAGCTCGCGGCGAGCCAGCGATGCGTTCGGCCTGGCGCGATTGTGTGCGCGAAATGCTCAGCCAGGAAACCGACGGCAAATGCGATCCGATCGAGCTGGCCATCGTTCATCTGGCGGCCGATGGCCTTTGGCTTGCCGACTTGGAAGGGGTATTTGACGACTCGCCCGATTTGTTTCGGCAGATCGTCGCCCGGCTGGAACTGATGACAAAGGCCTCGACACCTACCACCGTCACGGTGCCATGAAAATCGCGACTTACAACGTCAATGGCATCAACGGACGGCTGCCGGTTTTGCTGCGTTGGCTGGAAGAGTCGCAACCCGATGTGGCTTGCCTGCAAGAACTGAAGGCGCCACAGGAGAAGTTCCCGGCGCTGGCGATCGAGGCGGCTGGGTATCGCGCGATCTGGCACGGGCAAAAGAGCTGGAACGGCGTCGCCATTCTCGCTCGCGGCTCCGAGCCGATCGAAACGCTCCGCGGCCTGCCCGGTGATCCCGAGGATCTGCATAGTCGATACATCGAGGCCACCGTCGACGAACTGCTGATCGGCTGCCTTTATCTGCCCAACGGCAATCCCGCCCCAGGCCCGAAGTTCGATTACAAGCTGAAATGGTTTGAGCGGTTAATGCAGCATGCGAAGGGACTCGTCGATCTAGACAAGCCCGTCATCCTGGCCGGGGACTACAACGTCATCCCCACCGAGCTCGACGCATACAAACCGGAACGCTGGGTTGATGACGCCCTCTTTTTCCCGGAGTCGCGAGCCGCCTATCAAAATCTGCTCGCGCAAGGTTGGACTGATGCCCTGCGTACGCTACATCCCGACGAAGTGATCTATACCTTCTGGGATTACTTCCGCAATGCTTACGCTCGCAACGCGGGCATTCGCATCGATCACTTCCTGCTCAACGCACCGGCGGCAAAGCTGCTCGCTTCGGCCGGGGTGGATCGAGAAGTTCGCGGCTGGGAGAAGACCAGCGATCATGCGCCAACTTGGATCGAACTGCGAGAGTAGAGGGTCCCGGCGGCCCGGCGCTCGGCGAATTGAGGCCGCTTGCCGTCCGGCGATGCCGTTGTAAGGTCGCGTAAGACCGCCGGTATACCCTGTCAAATCGAAGTTTCCACGTTCGAAACTTCTCAACTTGAAAGGGTCTTATGATGATCGCCGTCGAAAAAGTCCTTTACACCGCCAAAACGCATACCACAGGTGGACGCGATGGAGCGTCGCAAAGTTCTGATGGCCGGCTGGAAGTGAAGCTTTCGTCACCCGGCGGTCCGGGAACGGGCACCAACCCCGAGCAACTCTTCGCCGCCGGCTGGTCGGCCTGCTTCATCGGCGCCATGCAGGTCGCAGCAGCCGAACGTAAAGTCCGCCTCCCAGCCGATCGGGCCGTCGACGCAGAAGTCGACCTGGGCATGACCGATGGCGGTTACCTGTTGCGAGCCCGCCTGAACGTCAGTCTGCCGGGCCTCGATCGAGACGTCGCTCAGGACATCGTCGACGCCGCCCACCAGATTTGCCCGTACTCGAAGGCCACGCGTGGCAATATCGACGTCGAGATTCAGCTGGTCTGAAAAACCCGTGCTAGAAAGTAACCCGAGCCAGACAAGCATGTCTGGCCCACCGACCTTCGCGCGTTCCGCAATCAGCAGCAGGGCAGGCAGTCATCAGGAGTTGCGCCATGACCACCGAACGTAAAGTCGCCGTCATCACCGGAGCATCTCAGGGAATTGGTGCGGGGCTGGTCGAAGGGTATCGCAGTCGCGGGTTTCGCGTTTTGGCCAACTCGCGGTCGATTGAAGCACAAGCGAGTGATGACCTGCTCAGCGTCGCCGGCGACATCGCCGATCCAACGGTCGCAGAGCGTGTGATTCAGGCAGCCGTCGAGCGTTTCGGCCGCGTCGACACGCTGGTGAACAACGCCGGCATCTTTGTCCCGAACTCCTTCACCGACTACACGCAGGACGATTTCACGCGCGTCCTCTCGGTGAACCTGGCTGGGTTCTTCTACGTGTCGCAGAAAGCGATCCAGCAAATGCTCAAGCAAAACAGCGGCGGGCACATCGTGAACATGACGACCACGCTCGTCGGCCAACCGGTGAAGTCGGTCCCCTCAGCCCTTGCATCGCTTAGCAAAGGCGGGCTCGATTCCGTGACGCGGGCCCTGGCCATCGAGTACGCCGACCGCAAGATCCGTGTGAATGCGGTGGCCCCGGGCATCATCCGCACACCGATGCACAAGCCCGAGACGCACGATTTTCTCGCCGGCCTGCACCCGATCGGCCGCATGGGAGAAGTGAGCGAGGTGGTCGAGGCCGTGCTCTACTTCGAATCGGCAGCGTTCGTCACCGGCGAAACGCTGCACCTCGATGGCGGTGCCCACGCCGGCCACTGGTGAATCGCTGATGCGGTGGTTTGGCGATAGTTGTTTTTTTGAACCACGAAGGCACTAAGACACGAACAGGAAGAGTAAAGGCGGCACTTTGCCCGAAGTGAGGTGACCAAGAAGTTCCACTCCTTCTCCCCTTTTCTTCTTCGTGTCTTCGAGTCTTCGTGGTTCGAAATCCCTGATCTCTAAGCCGTCACAACGTCCTTCAGCACGCCCATCTGCCGCTGGGCTCGCTCCTCGACATAGGCCATCGCCTTCTTCACCTTCGCCTGGGCGGCTGGGTAGTCGCCGTGAATGCCCATCAGGATCTCAAACATCTTGTCCGCGGGCGTGCTGTCGAACTCGGGAGCCCACTCCTCCAGGCCGATGTCTTTGAACATCCAGCATTTGGGCGAATGGAACTCGGAGAAGGTGTGCATCATCGGCGTACCGACGGCCAGGGCCATGATTGGCGTGTGCGGCTCGTGGCAGATCACCGTGTGTGCTCGCTCATAGAACGAGCAAGCCTCGTCGACGTTCCAGAATTCGTCGAAGTTCACGACGTGCTTTTTCAGGTCGTCGGGGAGCGGGTCGTAGACGAACTTCTTATTGTACTCCATCTCCTTAAACACCTCCGGGGCGATTACCATTTTGCCGCCGGTCTCCTTCACCCATTTGGCGATTAATTCCTGGTACACCTTGGCCCGCCGCGTGTCGTCGGCGATGTTTTCGGGCGTGGGGTGAAGCGGGTTGAGCTTTTGCGGCCGCTTGTCGTCGACGCCGGGGCTCGTCGGCGAGTGCGTGCGCAATTGCAGCGTGATGAACTTCTTCTCCTCCAGGCCGTGCTTATTCAGCCGATCCAGCGCCTTCTCTTCGTTTCGCACATCGATGCCAAAACAACCGTCCGGCCCAAACTCAAGTACCGGCGGCTTCACGCCGGCATCCTGCAAAGTCTTGAGCGTCTTCGAGTCGCGGCAAAAGATGAACGCGGCGCTGTTGAGAAGCTTGATCCGTCCTTCCGCGCCAGGTCCCGTGACCATGTCAGGAAAGTACGACTGCCCCTGCAAGCCCCACGGCTTGCCGATCTGGTTGCAGTACTTCATGAAGTCGGTGTCCTGCCCCATGCCGGGCCCACGCAGGAAAAAGTCGGCCCGCGCAATCGCCTCCTGCACCGCCCCGCCCTTCTCCGCCAGAGAGCCCTTCACGATTTCCACCTTGGGAAACCGCCGCTTCAGCATCTCGTCGACCTGCTCGTTCGTATTCTTGGCCCACAGGATGACCCGCGCCTCGGGATAGTACGACTCCAAAAATCGGAGCGTCCCCGGCGTATGTCCGATGTCGCCGATATTCTTCGTTGCCCACGCGGACTGCAGCAAAACGGTCTTCGGGGCCCTCGACTTCGGCTGAAACGCCTCCGCGGAGGCGGGTAACGCAGCCGAACCAAGAGCGAGACCCGTTGCGGCGAGGAAGGAGCGACGTGAAATCATGTTGATCGTCAGGTTGAGTGTTTCAGTGACCAGTGACTGGGGTTCGCATACTTACGAGCCTAGCACAAAGTCGCCCCGCCATCGCCATTAGCGCGCCGCGGCCGACCGGCGGCGAGCCGGTAGCCGCGGCGACGTGCGATGGCGGCGGCCAGGATCACAGTGGCGGCGAATGATAGAATGAGCAGCGAGACACCGATCACAGCCGCCATCGGGGGCGGCTGAAATAGCCCCCAGTTCCACCCGGTGAGTACGACCGCCCAAATCAGGCCGATCCAGCAGCCCGCATAGAGCAAGCCGAAGAACACGCCAGCGCTGAAAGGCCTCCTGCGCAGCAGTAGCGGGGCGACGGGCAGCAGCGTCATTGCGCTGATAACCGCCGCCACTCCAGCCATAATTACCCAGGGCATCAGGATCGGCTCGTTGTCGAGACTGGGGGCCGCGCGGACCAGCGCCAGAGCCAAGGCGACCACCACCGTTGCGGTCATCAGGTCCCGAATCGACAACGCCTCGCGGTCAGCGCCATCCTCTCCTCCGTTACGGACCAAACGCCAGCCGAACAGGTGCCGAGCGATCCATAACGGCAGTTGAGCCGCGACGCTGATTAGCGGAACTGCAAGTCCGACCGTCACCGCGACTCGCGCGGCTTCGTTGGTCTGGTCGGTCAGCATCAGCCCCGCCAGCCAGACAAGATACAAAATCGCGGCGACGATCCAGTGTCCGGCCAGCCGCTTCCAGAACGGCTGACAGCTCCAGGCCAACCAGGCGGCCAGCAGGCAGCCCTGCGCCAGCGTGCAGCCCAGGATGGCCGAGAACAGAGGAAACAGGACATCCGGCCGCGCTGGCACCTGCGACACGGTCACCGCCATGAAGAAATCCGCGGCCAGCGAAACCGCGACGAGCAGCGCGAGCAAGACCATCGACAGACGCCCGTCGTCCGCAACCGAATCGGTTCTCGCCGTCTCATTCACAAGACACCCCAGTGAGCGGGACGACCGTCAGACCGAGAATCGAAGCGGCTATCACGCTCTCGTCGATTGGCAAGGCAAGTCGAAGACACACTCGGTGCTCTGCCGTAACGCGAGCATGACGACACGGCACACGGCGTGTGCTTTCTACTGTGGACTTCGTGCGCTGCTCGAACGGATTGCGAATTTTCTAGCACTTTTCCACGAAGCAGGACCAGCCGAGGAATTGCTGCGGCACGCCGGGCGCTTCGTCGAAGCGGAACTCGTGCAGGTCGAGAATCTGAAACGCCACGCCCAGTTCGTCGCGTAGCTCCTGCTCCGACACCACCGGCGGCCCGGGCACATGCGGCTCGCGGGCGTTGCCGGCCAGGATCAGCCCCCGAGCCCCCGCGGCGAGTTGCCGGGCGACGGCCTGCGCGTACGCGCCCGGGCTCTCTCGCCGCACGGCATGGTAACAGCCGCGATCGAAGAAGAAGTCGAACGGCCCACCGAGATCCGGCAACTGCAGCACATCGGCCACGGCAAACCGAACGCTCACCCCCGCCGCCCGCGCCCGCTCCTCAGCCCGCTCAATCGCCAGCGGCGCCAGATCGATCCCCACCACCTCAAACCCCTGCCCCGCCATCCAAACACTGTTCGAGCCCGTCCCACACCCAACATCCAACACCCGCCCCGGCTGAATGGAACGCGCAGCCACCACCCGCAGCAACTCCGAAGAAGCCCGCCCCGTATCCCACGGCAAATTGCCGTCGCGATAGTGATCGTTCCAGTGGCGTTGTTGTGCCATAGTCCTTCATGAACCTACACTAGGTATCCTAGAACGATGCCGGACGGTTGTTGATGTTACGACGGAGGATCTTGTTCGGCAGGAGTGAAAGAGTTGCAACTAGAATCGACAGTAATGATTTGATCCAGAACAGTGCAACAGATGCACAGCAAATCCCTCGGGTAGCCCTGTCATCGCCGCCTCAAACCCGAGGCAGCGTTCGGTGGCACGCCGACGGCAATGGAACTGCTTCGCCTCGCACCACGCATACGACACATCTGAGTTGGCCATGTTAAACATTCTGTCCGCAAGTGCGAAGTTGATCGCAGAAGAAATAGAGCCGACCGTCAAAGCGTGGCCCATAGACGTATCGATGGACCATGTCCTCCGCTGGTTGCTGCAGTTCGACTCAAGTGATTATCACGTCGCGGCCCGAATCGTGCGGCACCTGACAGTCTTCGGCACCAAAGACATACGGACGGCTTTGGAAGTCGCCCATACCAAACTGGTACGTGTCGCGGCCCAGAAACCTCCTGGGATCCAACGGGGTAATACCCTGTATGCGGGAGTTGGGAATGCCTCGAAAAGTGGTGGCATGGTCGCGTATTACTACCGGCTTGCTGCGGACTTGCCCGAGGGTGACTTCTTCACGAACGATGAAGAAGACGACATTGATTTTGCCAATATCCACAACATTGTTCTGGTCGATGATGTAATAGGGACGGGAAAAACAGTCACCGGAGAGGTCAAGCGAATTGCTGAGGTGGTTTACCCCCTTCCTAAAACCAGAAGTCTTTATGTCCTTGCAGTTGCAGGTTATGAAGACGGCATGCAGCATGTTGTCGACGAGAGCGGAGCGACGGTTGTGGCAGCACTTGAGTATTCTTCGTTCGACACCGTGGCCTCGCTCGATGCTGCCTTCTACAAAGGGCTCCGCGTTGAGGATCGTGAAAGGTTGCTAAAAACAGTACAGCGCTATTGTCGAGCTATTTCAAAGTCTGAACTCGGTTTCGGTAACGTCGGCGGCCTTTTGGTCTTTGAACATAACACACCGAATACAACTTTGCCGATCATCTGGAGTTCAGGCAAGGGATGGTTCCCCCTGTTTCCGCGGGCGGTCAAGATTCCGGGGACAGCCAAGGTTGTGAAGACCGCGAAGGAAGAGAAGGCTAGACAGAACAACGAACCGGCTCCCGAAACGTCACTGGCTCGTGAAACCATAGAATTAACTATATTTGTCGAAGGAAAAATCGAGGAGCTGTTCCTCGACTATTGCAGAACCAGACTCGGTCTCGCTTCATCGCTAAACGTCAAGGACGTCGTGGCTGTAGCTTTGGGCGGCTTGCATCAGTCAGAGAAAATGATCGGCGTCCTAAGAAACGCTCGCAAGCATGCAATACTTTTACTTGACGACGACGAGCACACAAAACGAGTGATGTCGATGAATAGAAACCTGTCTGAGATACCTATCGTCTACATGTGGCCTAACACAGTCGCGCTGTTGGACACAGAGAGGCTTATGATGGATCAAACGCGGTTCGGGGCACTATCAGACATTTCAGCCGAGCCGCGTACGCCAGCATGGTTCTTCGAAGCCGAGCGTATTTTATTCAAGCGCGGCAGCATCTCATCGAATACTGGTCGCATTGTCAGCATATTTGATTCGTATCTTGACAACGCCCACTACGACCGACTCGTAGATGCACTTCGCAGAGCGATTGACAAACTGTTTCCCGCAGGTCAGAAGGAGTGACCTTTGCAGAAAGCAGCGCGAGTCTCTTAATATTCGCGCATAATCACTCCTTCCGAAGTAATGAAAGGCACAGGGCGCGTTGTCGAGGGTGTAACCACGCTGTCATTTGAGCGTGTACGGCTGGAACTCGATCGGAGTTCACTGGCCCTTCAGAGTGACCTGATGTCGCCGTCGGGCATTCCGACCGATTGCCGACATCGGGTTTAACCCAGTATCTCGGTATGGTGAATCGCTGTTTCACTTCGGAGCGATCCCGAAAGAGGATCGCGCAGGTGCCGATGGGGATGCCGAAGACGACCGAAGGGGGGCAGCAAGGGTTCAGGGAGATGATCGCGGCGTTGTAGGCGTTGCGGTGGCTCTTCAGACGGAGCATTGCGATGGAGCCGCTCACTATCGCGATTTGCGTGCGAGGGGCACAGTCCGCCTGAATTGGAGCGGGGTTGCCTGTCGCTCCGACATGCTCTGGCTTCACCCTGGGGCAATCAATCCCGCACCAGTGGAGTGTTCTAGGAGAAGGCCGAGCGGAGGAGTTCGGCGAGATCGGCGGCGACGGTGAATAAGCCGGCGATGAAGGTGGCGGTGATCGCGAGCAGGGCGAGGAAGCAACCGGCGGTGATGAGGCGGTCGAATCGGCCAGGGGCGCGATGAGGCTCGATTTCCGACACGTCGACGATGCGAAAGGCGCGAAAGGAGTCCCAATTCGCCTCGCACTCCGGCGCGGCTTCGCGGATGGCGTTTCGCAGCCGGTCGAAGGCGGCTTGGCCGCAATGGATCTCGGCAATGGGGGAGTTGGACACGGCGCTTAGCTGGATCTCGTCGGGCTTCATCATTACGATTCCAGCCGAGCGACTCCGCGCAAACGCAGTTCTTGCGGTTCGCCAACGCGAAAGCTGCAGCTTGGGCCTCCGTTACGGCGAGTGCTGAGGCGGATGGAACGCGGCACACGGAGTGTGCCTACTACTTTGCGCGGCGTGAGTTTGGCTTGACAGGTGTTTGTGAACTGTTAAAATTTTTGTGATAAAGTAATCCAGCTGACCTCTGTCGATTGTCGGCGAGAGGCGGTTTTTGCTGCGCGGTGGTTACGGGGCGAGGATGCGTGCCTATTGTGGCCGGACGGCGGCGGTAGAGGTTGTGGAGGTGGTTTTGAAGCGTTGCTGCCCACCCGTTGGTGGTATTGTGGGCTGCGGGACCTTTGGAGGAGGTGTTTAGGCGCAAAGGTGAAATAGATAAGAACCTTGGGCCGATGTGAGAGACTTGCGCGCCCCTAGTAGAGAGGTTGTATTCGGCGATTGGGAATTGCGGATTGTGGATTGAGGGCGAATGCGGAATGCGGAATTGGGAATGCGGAATTCGGAGAGGCACATGGCCTGAACCCTGAACCCTGACAACTTGCCGGGACTGTCTACTGTGAACTGTCTACTGAAAACTCCGCGGCACCGCCGCGGGCTCGGCCAAGAAAAAGCACTGGGCGTGGATGATCCCAGTCATCCACGCCCAGCGAGTGCATTGGGAGGCGTAGTCTTCGCTTGCTTGTTGCTCGCTCGGGGCGAGCAGCTTCGGCAAGCCAGCCGGCTACAGGCTGGACGCTGCTTCGTTGGTCACGGACGGGGCCCGTCGACGGGTGCGACGAGCGGTTTTCGCGCTCGACCACTCCTTGGTGAGGGTTTCGAACACTTCGGGCGATTCGTATCGCACGACGTTCTTGCCCTCGGGCATCGGTCCGATCAAGCCACGGAAAACCGGCATGCCGCGCAGACCGAGGTCGGTGCTGCAGTCGTCGATGCCGACTTGCGTGTGCATTTCCGTCAGTGGCTCCGTCGAAGCATAGTCGCGAATGCGCAGACTTCCGTCCACGCCGCGGGTAACCACCCGCACGGTGCTCTTATTGGTCATCGGAATTCCCCGAATGTATTTAGCCGGTCCGCAAACAGACACAGCGTGAGTGACCGCCTTGAAACCAGGCTCCGTTCAGCTGCTCGGAGTAGCCGCGGTTGCCGTCGTGAGGCCGAAAGTTTCGGCACGCAGGAAAGCAGGTGCAGCAGCAGTTACTGGGAGACCCGCGAGGCGAGTGCACAAGTCTTATCGGCTAGGGGCGCAGCGACTTTGCGACGAAACGCCGGCTGGACTACAACGGGCTCTTTCGCCAGAACCTGCACGAGACGACCAGGGGACAAGCCCGGCAAGACGCGAACGACCGGTTGGAGCGGGCGTAGCGACGGTGCGGGAAAGGAGGGGGGAAAACGGAGGGCGGAGGGTGGAGCGAGGGCGGATTGCGGATTGGGAGCGAATGCGGAATGCGGAATTGGGAATGCGGAATTTTAATGCCGCAGCCCTGAACCCTGAACCCTGTCCTTAGGCCAGCGAGCAGCGGGTGTTGGAATGGACGAGGACTTGCTCGAGGGTGAGGAACAGGTCGGTGCTGGTGAGGATGCCGCAGGCATGTCCCTGATCGACAACCGGCAGGCAGTGCAGGCCGTGCTGGAGCATCAGGCTGACGGCTTCGAGCAGCGGGGCGTCGGGAGTGACCGTGTGGGGCTCGAGGCTCATCAGCTCGCCGGCGGTGACCGTTTCCAGGTAGTTGCGTTCCTCGGACTCGTGCGTGCCGAACAGTCGTACGACATCGCGATCGCTCAATACGCCGACGAGGCGGCCCTGATCGGTCACGAGCAGGTGCTGAAACCGCTTCTCCTCGAAGATGTCGAGGATGTCGAGTGCGGTCCGCTCGGCCGGGACGCAAACCGGGTTGGGGGTCATCGCGTCGCTGACGGACGGCGTGGCACGACAGTCCGAGAGCTTGTCCACGGCTTCGCGAATAACCTGGCGTTTGACGTCGACTCGTTCCATACAATCCGCCCGTAACAGGAAAGCGACGAGACTTGGCAACCGCCCCGATTGCGCGGCAACGGCTATCGGAAACCTAGGTCGCGGCGAACGCGCTGACTGCGTCCGGGGACTGGTTGTAAGGATGGATCCGATGCCGCAGCCGATTTCTCCGCGGATCTTCCTTGCAACGTCGGCGAGCCCAAGAGCGACCGCCGTCTCGGCGCCGATTGTCGAGACGCAAGTGCAAGCAGCGACGGGCCCGGCGGCGGCTTGGACACTCCAATTGCCAAAACTGGCAAAACCTGAAATACTATGCAAAGTCCTCCCGCCCTCCCTTGGTGCGGCGGACTCCCCGGGGTGTAGCGTAACTTGGCTAGCGCGTCTGCATGGGGTGCAGAAGGTTGCAGGTTCAAATCCTGTCACCCCGACTTGGTAAGTTGAAGCCCACTGTCGTACTCCGGCAGTGGGCTTTTTGCGTTCTCGGTGGCGGCGGACCATGACCGTTATACGGATGGACCATGTCCTCATCGTGGTCGACGATCTCGAAGCGCTGTCGCACGCATGCGAGCCTATGGCGCCGAGGTCATCGGCGAAATGCAGTACAAAGCCACCTACCGGCTGGCCTACATCCGCGGGCCGAAGAGCATCATGGTCGCGGTCGCCGAGCCGCTCAGCTGACATTCCCTGCCCTCCCTAAAGCCGCTTCATGCGGACGCCGGCCGAGATGCCGCCGAGCCATTCTTTGCCAGCGTGAAGATCATCGGCTGACGCAGCGCCAAACCCACCCACGCCAATAAGCCGATGATGATCGGAAACCACCAAGGCTCGCCGATCCGCACGTGGGTAAAGATGGCCCCGCCGAGATACCCCGTCATCAGGATCGCTCCCAGGAACGAAGTGCGCGGGATGAGGTAGAGCACCGTCACGGCGATCTCCACCACAGCAATCGCTGGCAGAAGCGACAGCGCAATCCCCATCTTCTCCATCATCTCGTTCTTGCCCGGGAAATCGAAGAACTTGGGAACGCCGCTCGCCCCAATCATGAACAGGCCGACGAGGCCCGTCAGCACCCAGCCGATGATGCGTTGTGTTTTCGATGGCATGCAGTCGTCTCTCTTGTATGGTTGCGTCGAGTGAGCGAATTCCTGTCGCGCGGCGGCGTCTTCCATCTGCCCGCGTCCTGGCAAATCCTCAACCTCTGGCCGGATGTTCTACCCGAATTTCCAACGCCTTGGACCGGACAAAGTTCCTCCCCTTATTTCCACAATCTCCCATTCTCAAAACCGCGATCCTCCTTCTGAGACCACGTTCAACAACCCCTCCGCCGTCCCCTGGATCCTCTCCAACCGCTCCATGATCGCCGTCGCTCGGCGCGCATCGTACAACCTCTTTACTAGGGGCGCGCGATGTTCTCAGAGCGACGCAAAGTCGTTCTCTCTTGGCGTGTTGCGCCTGAAAAAGTCGTTCCAAGGTCCGAAACTCCATAATACCACCAACGGGTGGGTAGTTGCTGCCAAGAACCTCTCCCCCCCTCCAAGGCCGAGCGTTTCACAACACCTCGGCACCGCCGCGCAGCTCAATACAACCGCTCGCTCACCCTTCCATCGCAATCCGCGACCGACGGGTCCCGTCCGCTCACCGCGCAGCAACCACCGCCTCTCGCCGAAACGGCCGGCAGATGTTGATGGTGAGTTGTTCAGTAATTATAAATGAATATGTTGAGTTTGTCAATTGTCGCCGACCAGGAGACCTCAGAGTGGAACAGGCGTCTCGCCTGTTCAAAAGCGTGCGCCGCCAGCTACGGGCCCCAAGTACCAAGCACACTCGTAGGCCATGTGTATCTTCCTCGGTTACCGTCCAAAACCGCAGCCCGCCCGCTCGCAGCCAGCCGAACTGCTTCGAGGCTGTTGGAAGATGACCGAGAACGGGTAGCATGCCGTCGCGGCACTCTGCTTCGGCGTGCAATACGGCCGATCGAGCATGCCGGCCCGGAGTACCGTAACGGCATGGCACGAGTTCGCAGACAAGCCTCTTCATGCGCAGTAGGTTGCCACCTCGCAGGCAACTCAACGGCACATGGAGTGTGCCTACTACTCTCCGCCCTTTCCCAAGCAGCGTGACGGCTGAGGCCGATTCTGAGACAATCGCTGGCCGATTCTCCCTTCCCTCAACACGCCCCAGCCATGAGCAACCCGTTCCGCGATCTGCCCGAACACCATCCCTACGCCGACCGCGCGCAGGATTACAGCACGCCGGGCTATGGCGCCCCGTTGTCGGGCAACCCCTTGCTCGCGCCGGCCATCATCCTGCTCCTGCTCTCCGTGCTCACCATCCTGATGGTGCTCATGTCCCTCCCCAGTCAGTTCATCCGCCTGCGGGCGATCGGCACCTCGACCCCCGAGGGATTCGGCACTCTGGTTGGTTTCATCACAGGTCTCGCCCTCTGGCTGGTCATCACCGTCGCGATTGCTTACGGCTCCATTTCCATGATGCGTCTGAGTGGCTATCGCAGCGCCTGCCTCGCCGCGATCCTCTCCCTCATCCCGCTGTGCAGCCCCTGCTACCTCCTCGGCATCCCCTTCGGCATCTGGGCCCTAGTCTTACTCAACCGCCCCGAAGTAAAGCAACGGTTTTCGCCGTGATCCCTTTTAGCTTCATGCACTCGTGGACCTCCATTTGACATCCTTTACTTCGTATATAGTGTAACGCTGCAATGCTGTTAGGCGGGCGTGGCTATCGGCACCGCATCGACGTTCCTAAGGTCAGATAACTCAAGTCAGCCAAACCTTCCACCAACATGACTCTCCCAAATGTTCTAGAGCCGAATCTTGACGGAGCAAAGAGAACTTTGCCGACAAGCCGTCTCGAAACACCGGACATGTCGGCCTTTCAAGCTCCAAAAATCGCGGGATGTCTACAGGAGCTCGAAAACCTTTTGACTCAATGTCGCGTGGCGCTGCTGATGGGTGCAGGATGCAGTAAGTGTGCAGGTCTGCCGCTCATGTTTGAGTTGACCAATATAGTTAAGCAGAATCTGTCGGCCTGTTCCCTCGACGTGCTGGATGCCGTCTTGGAGGGATTTGATGGATCCACTAAATGCACTATCGAAGACTTCATGAGCGAGATTGTCGATCTTATCGCGATCGCCGAACGCCGAAGACTTCGCACTGCAGCTTCACCGACCGTCGAAGTTGCAGGACGAAGCTTCACTAGCGAAATGCTCGGTACCGCACTTGACGATATAAAAAGGGAGATTGCCAAGACCATAGTTACCCCCGGGACGAGTCGAAAGATTGACACGCATCGGCACTTTATCCGCACCCTACACGGGACTCTCCGCTCAGGTCGCACTTCTACGTTTCCGCATGCGATCGATTATTTTACACTCAATTACGACACACTGATCGAAGACGCGCTGTCACTCGAACGCATACCGACAATCGATGGCTTCCAGGGTGGTGCAACCGGGTGGTGGGATGTTGATCTATACCAAGACGCGTCGGCATCCGCTCGTGTCTATAAACTGCACGGGTCTGTCGATTGGTGTCTTTGTGACGACGATGTCCTGCCCCGACGCATCCGAGATGGCGTCGCCGTAGCATCTCGCAAAGATCATTTGATGATTTGGCCGGCGGCGACAAAGTACCGCGAAACCCAGCGGGATCCATACGCTCAGCTAGTGTCGCTCATGCGGCGTGCTCTTCGTCCGGATGCGACCGAAATCGTCGTGTGCATTTGCGGCTACGCATTCGGGGACGAGCATATCAATTTTGAGCTCGATCGCGCTCTTCGTGAGTCGAACGGTCGCTTAACCTTTGTTGTTTTTACAAGCGACGATTCACCAAACGGACAATTGAAGTTGTGGCATGACGATCCACAACTCTCTCAACGCGTTAGGATTCATGCGAAACGCGGTTTCTTTCACGCTAGTGCAGCTTACGTAACGGAGCACGACTTGCAGTGGTGGAAGTTCGAGGTTCTTACGCACATTCTCGCAGGCCACCGATGACATCTAATCACAATCCTGGCGACCCATTGAGAACCTAGTAATTGGCCGAATCATCGAAGTCGATGGGCCACATATCGTGGCAGAGCTTGATGCCAAGATTTCGGAGCTGACTCGGGTTTACAACGGCACCCTTTACCCAATCGGTCAATTCGGATCGATTGTGAAAATCCATTTCGGTCGACGTCTTATCTACGGGTACGTCTCACGACTCCATATGAAGGCGGATTTCAATCGCGAACGTGGGATCGCAGTGGACGAAAATCCGTCTGCTCGGATCATTGAAGCGGATTTGTTCGGAGAAGGTGAGTGGAAAAATAAAGGCGGCGAATGGCTGTTGGAGTTTGAGCGAGGGGTATCTACCTTTCCTCTCCCACAGCAGGGCTTGTATCTGACCCCTCGAAATGAACTGGCCGACGTGTTCGGCCGCGGAGGGGAACGGAGTTTAGCGCTTGGAGAACACGTTGGCAGCGGCGGAACTCCATGCTATCTCGAACTGGATGAACTACTTGGTAAACACACGGCCGTCCTCGGTTCAACCGGCGCTGGCAAATCGAGTGCGGTGGCCGCGATAATTCATTCGCTCCTGCAGCATGGGAAGAATTGCTCGTTTCCCATTTGGGCACCACGGATCATTATTCTTGATCCGCACAATGAGTATGGCAGTGCATTTCCGGAACATGGACGGCTATCGACCGATGAAGGAACATTATCGCTCCCCTATTGGATGCTCGACCTTGAGGAGACAACTGCGCTAATTATCGGCAAGACCGAGCATGCGGCAACCTCGCAGACCAACATCGTAAAAAACGCCCTAATTGCCGCTCGCCGCGCGGGAGCCGTTACGCTGGGGCTCAATCCTGACGAAATCACAGTTGATTCACCAGTTCCGTATCTCTTAGGCAATCCAACCGGTCTGGATAGCTTTGGCAATAGAGACGGAAGGCTCGACACCTCCGGGTTCGTCGGGAATATCAACGACCAGAGGCCCAAGGATAGCAAGGACAGAGCGAAGCACGATGAGTTCAATAAGGTCATCCGGAAACTGGAGAGTTTGCTTCGCGATGAACGGCTCAGTTTCATGATGCAGCCTTGGACGGGCCGCAAAGAGGATGGTCAGTTGGCCACGGTGCTGCAGCAATTCCTTGGCGCAAGTCACCCAGTCTGCGTTTTCGACCTCTCCGGGGTGCCGAATGAAGTCGCGGGAGCTGCAAGTTCGGTAATCGCGCGGGCAGTATTTGCCACAAAGCTTTGGCAATCGCCTGAGGAGCGGTCGAAAAGTCCAGTGTTGTTGGTCTGCGAAGAAGCACATCGGTATGTGCCAGATCGTGGTGACGCCCAATACACTGCAGCACGGCAGGCGATTCAGCGACTAGCAAAGGAAGGCCGCAAGTACGGGATCGCTTTAATGCTGGTTTCTCAACGGCCCAGCGAGGTTGATGCGACCGTACTTTCACAGTGCAATTCATGGGTCGTTCTGAGGATAACGAACGACTCTGACCGAGAACATGTTCGAGCGATCCTTCCCGATTCGCTTGTGGGACTGACGAAAGTCTTATCTGGTCTGCGGCAACGGGAAGCAATTGTGGTAGGTCAGGCTACCGCACTGCCGTCAAGAATTTTGATCCGTAAATTAAGTGAGTCAGAACTACCGAGATCGAGTGACATCAGCTTCACGACGGGATGGCGTTCGCCTCACCTGGACTTGGCAGCACTGGCTTCCGTGACAGAGCGATGGCAATTGCAAGAGCGATCACACAAAAAAGTCAAATCTAGAGTCCAGATATCGACTGTGACTGACACCGATCCACCGTTTTAACTGGAAGTCACCGGTGTTTACTTGATGTCCTTAGTAGAGAGTTTCCCACAGTGCCAGAATCCGATTCAATTCTTCGTACCTCGCGGGTGTTTGGCGTTCCAGCGCGGCGGTTGTTTTTGGCTTTTGAGGATCCGGCGTGTTTGGCCCAGTGGTGGGGGCCGGCTGGGTTTACGAGTACGTTCGAGCAGTTCGAGTTTTGGCCCGGTGGGCGGTGGTTGTTTGTGATGCATGCGCCCAACGGGGCGAATTACGCGAACGATAGTTACTTTCGTGAGATTGAGCCTGAGCGGCGGATCGTGATCGAGCATGTTGTGGAGCCGTGGTTTCGGCTGACGGTGACCTTGAAACCGCAGGGCGATCAGCAAGAGCAGACGCACCTGGCGTGGGACCAGGAGTTCGCGAGTCCGGAGATGGCCGAGCGGATGCGACCCCTTGCCGCCACGGCGAACGAACAAGTGCTGGATCGGCTGCAAGCGCTCGCCGAGAGTGACCGTCGCTGCGGGGGCGCGTAGTCCGCTCGGTTTGGTTTTACGTTTGGTTGTTTTTCATCGCCAAGGCGCAAAGACGCGGAGACGCAAAGAGGACAGATACGGTGGAGATGCTCGCCGTTTCGCGCATAGCAGCTTTGCGAATTGACGGCTTGGCGTTCTTCGGGCAACCAAGCCTTGCGGCTTCGCGGGTACGCTCCAGCCCAGCCACCTGAAAGGTAAGTTGTGAACGACGGCTAAGGAATCCAGCCGGGGATGGCGGCGGCTTGCTTTACCCAACTGGTGAATTGGGCTTCGTCGAGTGGATCGTCTTCGTAGAGGTCGATCCAGCGGGCGTCTTTGTCCTTGCCCGAGCCGGGCGGCATCGGTTGCAGCTGGGCGCCGCGGAAGAAGGTCAGCTTCACGTAGCGCGTGAAGACGTGGAAGGAGGCGAACCACCCCTGCCCTTCCACGCCGTAGAACGGCGAGTTCCATTTCACCGCTTTGCGGACTTGTGGTACGGCGCTTTCAATTAGCAAGTCGATCCGCTGCCCGAGATCGCTCTTCCAGCCGGGCATGGCCGCGATGTAGGCCTGCACGGGAGCGTCGCCGTCGCTCTTCGCGATCTGAGGGTTGCCGCCGGAAAGGAGCACGACCTTCTTCCCGTTGCGATCGGTGGCTGTTTTCATGGAGCCGACGATCTTTCCGCTCTTGGAACCGTTCTTCAGCGAGTTCTTCGGCTGCGGTGCTTTCAATCGAAGGTTCTCGGCGACTGCCGCACGAATGAGCGACTTGAAGGCTTTGGCGTCGAGCTTTTCTCCTTCGCGGATGTCGATCGCGCGGCGAGTGTTTCCTTCGAGGCTGGAGTTGAAGAGGCGCTTCGGATCTTCGAGCGAGGCGCCGCGGGCGAAGGTCAGTTTGACGACTTGTTTATAGGTCTCGCCCGTGCAAACGATCCCTTCCCGAGACCAGGTCGGCACTCCGGCTGGGTTGCTCGGCTTGATCCACTTGCGCTCTTCGACGATTTCGGGATCGGCCTGCTCGATCAAGCGGCGAACTTCGTCCAACGTCTCGGTGCGCCAATCGGCAGCGATCGGGCCCGAGGTCTGCGTGCTCTTGGTCGCTTTGGCACTCGGTGTGACCGACTTCCGCTTAGCGCGGGGTTCGGTGGTCTTGCGCGAGTTGCTCTTGGGGGCCTTCATTGCCTCGCCTCAGTTCAGCGTGTTTGCCGGATGATCGGACGCAGTGTTACATGGTTTCGCCGCTCCTTGGCGAACCGCTATCGTACTTCATCCGTTCTCGCAGGAAAGTGACGGTGAAAGCTGCCGCTAGGACCGATGCAGTTTCTGCTGCCCAGGCGAGCGGCGGTTCACTCAGCAATTTGGCGGAGGCGGAAGATCTCGACATCAACCCCTTCCGCATAGTGCACGAAGGCGGGTGGCGAATCCGGTGCGGGCAGGCCGGTCGCCGCGATGAGACTCTCCGAGAGGGCGTCGACGGCTACTGCCTGAGCCGGATACGGCGCGTGATGGACCTGGCCGACGAGCAAATTCCCTGCTCTTTCCACCATCAGCAGGTAGCGTTCGAGGAAGAAGTGCTGCATTGTGCCTGGTTCGGACGGGCCGAGGTGCGAACCGATCTGGTAATGAACATCGAGCTGGGCAGTGCCGCCGCGGCGACGAGACGCGTAAGAGACCGACTTGCCAGACCGGGCCAGCGACATCGTGGCGTTGAAGTAAGGCAGGCCCCAAAAGCGCCGGGCGGCGGCAACGGCGACGGCTGAATTCGCGTCGAGCGAAAAGAAATAGACGCCGGGCCGGCCGCGGTAGTGTACGTAGGTGCGGACGTTGGTTTCGAGAAACGAGAAGGCCAGCCGCTGCGGCGACCACCAGGGACGAACGCCTTCCATGACGAAAGGAACGATGCCGACATACGCGCGGCCGTCGTAGAGATCGATCGTCAGGTCGGCGGGGACCAGCTTGCGGAGTTCTGCTTCAGGAACTTCCCAGTGCAGGAAGAGCAGCGAGCGCCAACGCTGAAAGCCGACCGGCGAGTCGGCTGGGCGCCTGGTGGGGCCGATGCGGTCGATCGGCGGAGGGACTGCAAGTGTCACAGTATGCTCCGAAAGAAGCGAATCGGGCGTTCGTTACGTTCGCGTTCTAATTGAGCTTGCCTGTCTGCTGAAGCGTGAACCGCAAATGCCTCGAATTGATCACTCGCAGTAGGTACCTTTTGCCGTATACTTTGCCTCCCGCGGCGGGAAAGTGCGATGACGCGGCAAACGTGCTTTTGGTGATTGGATGACTCCATGAAATTGAAATGCCGACGGACCGGGTTTGGTCCCTCGCGGTCGCCGTTGATGCTTGTCGCCTTAGGCCTGTTGGTGCATCTTGGATGCGCGGAACCGGTCAGGAATTCGATCAAAACGCTTCCGACGTCCCAAACGCAGAATGGCGGGTCGGCGGCCGGGTCGGCAAGTGTCACGGTTGGCGATGCACTCGTGCAGTACTCGCTGATCACGGCGCTGGCTGCGGGTGACTACGACCAGGGGATGCCGCTGCGCGAGCTGCTCAAGAGCGGCGACTTCGGCCTCGGAACGTTCGATCGGCTCGATGGTGAGTTGATTTTGCTCGACGGGCAGATGTTTCAGGCGTTGGCTGATGGGAAGATTCGGCCAGCCGACCTATCGGGAGGAACTCCGTTCGCCAGTGTCACGTTCTTTGAGGCGGATGGAGAGATCGCGCCGCTGTCGGCTGCATCGCTGGAAGATTTGGATGAGCAGCTCGACCGCAAGTTGCCCCGCCGGAACACGCCCTATGCCATGCGAATCGAAGCGGAACTAAGCGAAGTGACGCTCCGCAGCGTGCCGGCCCAGTCGCCGCCGTTCCAGCCGCTCGTGGAGGTGGTGAAACAGCAATCGACCTGGAGCCGGGAGAACGTACGCGGCACGTTGATCGGACTCTGCTATCCGAAGTGGGTCGGCACACTGAATGTGGCAGGCTATCACTGGCATTTTCTCAGCGACGACCAGAAGTTCGGCGGGCATGTGCTGAATTGCGCGTTCGAGCGGGCGTCGCTGGGCTATGACGAATGCACTTCGCTCGTGATTCACGTGCCGACATCCGAGGCTTTCGAAAACTTCGACGACAAGCAGGTCGGCGAGAAGGATATCGATAGAATCGAGCGTCTGCGAACGCCAGCGGAGAGATCGTCCGCGGAACGAACGCGAGCGGAGCCGTCGCCGCAGTGATTCCGAGCGGGAGCGGAGATTGCTAAGCCGGCGGTCGCTTCAGCATCGCGTTCACAATCTTCCCTGGCTGACCATCGAGCAGCGTTCCGGCACCTGAGGGGCGGACGAACTTGAGGGCGTCCGCGTCCATGCCGAATAGGTGCAGCAGCGTGGCGTGATAGTCGAAGTGGTTCACTACATCGGCGACGGCATGATGGCCGAACTCGTCGGTCGCGCCGTGAACATAACCACCGCGAATGCCGCCGCCGGCGAGCCACATGCTAAAGCCGTAGGTGTTGTGATCGCGGCCGATGTTCTTTTCGTTCTGAATCACCGGGAGGCGGCCCATTTCGCCACCCCACTGAACCAGCGTGGTGTCGAGCAGACCACGCTGCTTCAAATCTCGCACAAGTGCGGCGGCTGGCTTGTCGGTTTTCTTGCAGGCTCGCGGCAGACTGTTGACGATGTTGCCGTGATGATCCCACTCCTGCGTGCTCGAGTAGATCTGCACGAATCGCACACCCCGTTCGACCAGGCGACGGGCGATGAGGCAGCGCTCGCCGAATTCGCGAGTCGATTCGTCGTCGAGACCGTAGAGCCGGCGAGTCGCCTCGGTTTCTTGCGACAGATCGAGAGCTTCCTTCGCGTCAGTTTGCATGCGAGCAGCGAGTTCGTAGCTGGCGATTCGGGCGGCCAGATCGGTTTCGTCGGGATGGTCCTGCAGATGCTGCTGATTGAGCTGCTGCAGGTAGGCGAGATAGCGCTCCTGCGGCTTGCCTGCCAGGCGCGGTGGCGGTTCGAGGTTGAGGATTCGCGGTTCGCGAGGCCGAATGACCGTGCCTTGATAGAGCGACGGCAAAAAGCCTTGCGACCAGTTGTCGGTACCGAGCACGGGGAGACCGCCGGGATCGGTCAGCACCACGAAGGCGGGCAGACTCTGGCTCTCGCTGCCAAGCCCATAGGTGAGCCAGGAGCCGAGGCACGGCCGACCGCCCACATTGCGGCCGTTGTGCATGGCGTTGATCGATTGCCCGTGATTGTTCACGCCCGTATGCATTGAGCGGATGAGCGTGATGTCGTCCGCGATCTCGCCCAGGTGAGGCACCAGTTCGCTCAGCTGCATGCCACACTGACCGTGCGGTGAGAACTTCCACGGGCTGCCGAAGAGCTTGGAGCTGGACTCGGCGGCGTTGTCGAACTTGATGTCGCCGGTGAACGTTTCCATATGCCGCTTGTTCACTTCCGGCTTGGGATCGAACAGGTCGATGTGGCTCGGCCCGCCTTGCATGAACATCGGGATCATCGCCTTTGCTTGCGGCGGGCGCGGCGGCGTTTTGGCGAGCAGATCGAACTGCGGCTTTTCGAGAGCCGGTTTTGAAGGTTCGCCGCGAGCGGTGTCGGCTTTGAGCAGCCACGCGAGCGCGAGCGACGTCAAACCGAATGACTGGCTGGCGAGGAAATGGCGGCGCGAGGTGCAGGCGAACTTCGGCATAGGTCAATCCAGTGATCAGTCCAGATAGAGGAACCGGTTCGACGACAGGATTGCCTGGCAGAGCGTCGCCAGTGCCTGCTGCTGCGGGGTGAGCGGTGGCGGAGCTTTTTCGTCCTTCGGCTGTAAGGCGAAGAACGTTTGCTGTTCGAACAGAAACGCGACCGCGGTTTCGATCTCGGTGTCGCTGGGCGACTCGCCATAGGCCAGTTCGTACGCCCGCTTCACCTGAGCCCTGCTGTCGTCCCCCGCATCGCGCAGGATGCGCTGGGCGAAGTGTTCGGCTTGATGAATGACGAAATCGCTGTTCATCATCAGCAGCGCCTGCGGGGCGACAGTGGACGAATTCCGAAGCTCGCAATTGGGCGCGGTCGCCGGAGCATCGAACGGCTCGAGCATCCCCAGCGGCATCGAACGTCGCACTTGCACATAGATGCTGCGGCGGAATTGCTCAGGGCCCTTGCCCGCCTTCGCGACGAGGATGCCGTTGCCGTCGCGAGTGGCCGTGCCGATGATCACCTGGCCGACTTCATCGGGATTGACGATGGCAGGCGAGCCGAACTGCGTCGACTGCATTTGTCCGTTCACCGAAAGGATGGCGTCGCGAATCGCTTCGGCTTCCAGGCGGCGCAGCGGCATGCGGCTGAGCAGGCGATTGTCGGGGTCGGTCGCCTGCAGCGCCGCAGTCCGTTTCGAAGCTTGCCGGTAGGCGGTCGAACAGACCAGATGCCGCTGCAATCGCTTCAGACTCCAGTCACTACCGACGAGTTCGTCTGCGAGCCAGTCCAGCAACTCGGGATGGCTTGGCCGCTCGCCGAGGACACCAAAATCGGCAGGTGTGGACACCAAGCCGCGGCCGAAGTGATGCAGCCAGATCCGGTTGGCGAGCACTCGCGGAGTGAGGGGATGCTGGCCGCTGGTGATTTGGCGGGCGAAGGCCAGCCGACGTCCGCTCGTAGGCAGTTGCGGGTCGTCTTCGGGAACCACGGCGCCATGCCCACTGAGGACGCTCAGGTCGCCAGGCTTCACCTGCTGCCGAGGCTGATTGAAGTCGCCCCGATAGAACAAATGAGTCGGCGGCAATTCACCAGGAACCTCCGTCAGGCAAGCGACGAACGATTCTGGCGGCTTCTTAGCCGACGCTTCAACCACCCGCTTCTCGAAACGCTTGGTGAACTCATCGAGCCGCTTGCCGTCGTACAAATAGGCACTGCCACGATCGACGTTCAGGCTCGGCTGATCCTTGAGCAACTGTTTTTGCTCGTCGGTTCGCTCCTCGGCTTTGGTCGCCTTCGCGTCGCGGGCAAACTGACGGCGATCTTCCGGTAGTTTGGCGACTTCCTGTTCGAAGATGTCGCTCACAATCTTGTCGAGCTCAGCCAATCGCTCTTCTTCGATCTGCTTCAGCTCCAGGCTGACGCTCTCGGCCCGCTGACGCTCCTCGGCGGTCCATAGATTCACGAGCCGAGCCGAAGGGGGGCGCCATTTCTGCCAATCGAGAGCTGGATCGAAGATGGCGCGAATGCGGAAGTAGTCTTCCTGCGAGATCGCGTCGTAGCGGTGGTTGTGGCACTGGGCACAGCCGACCGTCAGGCCGAGCAGTGAGGACGAGACGATCTTCAGCGTCTCGGCGACCACATCGTTGCGAGCCACTTTCTGGTCGACCGAGCCATCGCTGGTGCCATCAGGGGCCATTCGGAGGAAACCGGTCGCCGCGAGCAACTCGGCTTGCTCCGCATTCAGGTCGGTGTACGGCGGGGTGAGCAGTTCATCGCCGGCTAGCTGCTCGACGACGAATCGGTTGAGCGGCTTGTCGGCATTGAGCGAGCGAATGACATAGTCGCGGTAGCGGAAGGCCCAGGGACGCTCCGCATCCTTGTCCGTATAGCCATCGCTGTCGGCGTAGCCGGCGACATCGAGCCAGTGGCGTCCCCACCGTTCGCCGAAGGCGGGGGAAGCTTGCAGGCGATCGATCAAGCGCTCGAACGCGTCGGGGGCTGGATCGCTGACGAACTGCTCGATCTGCTCCGGCGTCGGCGGCAGGCCGAGCAGGTCGAAGGAAAGTCGTCGGATGAGCGTTCGCCGGTCGGTCTCGGGCGAGAAGGACAAGGACTCGCCTTCCAGTTTTGCGAGCAGAAAGGAATCGATTGGCGATCCGGCTAGGTCGGCTCGTTGAACCGGCGGCAACGGTGCTCGGACAATCGGTTGGAACGACCAGAAGCTGCGTTCCTCTTCGGTCCAGTCGCTGGCGAGTGGTGTTGAGTCAGTCTCGGGCCGACGGGTGCGAGCGCCTTGTTCGAGCCAGGCTCGAATCGTTGCCTTCTCGTCGGCACTGAGCTTCTTATCGACCGGCGGCATTTCGTCTTGTTCAATCTGCTGCAGCAGCAAACTCTCGTCCGGCTTGCCAGGGGCAAGTGCAGGGCCGCTGTCGCCGCCGCTGAGCATCTTACGCACCTGGCGCAGGTCGAGATTTCCCTTGAGCTCTGCTTCTTCGCCATGGCAGTGGAAGCAGTGGGCTTTCAGGATCGGCCGCACATCGCTTTCGAAGAACAATTCCCCCGCAGTCGCCATGGCAGGCGAAATCGTGAGCGCGATCAGAAGCAGGGGGAGGCTTCGCAGGTGGGCGGGGCACATGCTGCCGTTATAACCCTGCGGCGGCGTCGCATCAATCTGCGCGGATGTTTGCGCAGACGTGGAACAGGCGTCTCGCTTGTTACCAACGGGCGTTTTTTGCGCAGGCGAGACGCCTGTTCCACGACAAATACTTAACCCTCCACCATTACGGCGTTTTGTCTTCAGTGGGCCGCTTGTCGTCTTCCTTCTTTACGTTCGTATCGATCACATCGAGCGGCGTTTGGCCCTGGCGATTGAGCAACTCGGACGAAGCGCCGCGCTTGAGGAGCAACTGGGCCGTCTCACGGTGGCCATAAGACATCGCGTAGTGCAGCGGTGTCCAACCGCCGTCATTCGCCGCTCCGATATTGGCAGTCGCATCGAGAAGCAGCCTTGCCGCTTCGGTCTGGCCCTGCATGGCAGCCCAAATGAGCGGAGTGCGGCCATTTGCGTCGACGGCGTCGATCTTGGCATCGTGCTTGATGAGGGCTCGGACTACTTCGACATGCCCCTTGGCGGCGGCGTATTGCAGAGGAGTCCCCCGGAACTCTTGCTGCGGTGAGTTCACATCAGCGCCGGCCTTCAGCAGCTTTTCGACTGCGGCCGCATCGCCGCGCATGGCTGCGAGATGAAGCTCGGAGAAACCGCTTTTCGCCGGCTGCTCGGTCTTCGCTGGCTCCGTTGGCTCACTTTCCAGGGCGAAAGTTCCGGATGCAACGAGCATGGCCGCAGCCAGGGCAGTTGAAAAACGAACTCGCGAGCTAAGCGTTCTCATGGAAGATTCTCCGCACCACGGTGAAGCAGAAGGAAAGTCCGCACCCGAGTAAGACGCTTAGAGCAGGCGGAAAGTTTTCCGCGGCGAGTAACGATTCCGTCACGCGGAGGTGCGTGCAGATGCCGCAGTCAGAGCTTGCGGCGAGGTGACCCAGCCCGCCGCTCATCCTGAGCAAGCGGTTGTCAGAAAATTTTCCGCCTGATGGCGAGCATCCTACTCGTAGCCGTCAAATCCCTGACGGCCACCTGGCGAAAATTGGGGTCGCTTCCGTGCGACGACTGCCACAAATCCCTGCGGCTCGTGCGAAGATAACAGCTCACTCCAATTGTGGGGAAGTGATTGGCAAAGTTCTGCGGAAGTCCGCTCTGCTAGCGACAGCGGATGCGGTTGAACCCAGTGGACAGAGTAATGAACAACGCGCGAAAGGTCGCTCGAAGGCACTGTTGCAAAGCCGCGTGCAACACACGTTCATTACTATGCCTGACCGGCCGTAGTTGGCTTGGGCTTCGGATCCAGCTCGAGCACTCGCCAACAATACCAGCTCGCCACGGAAGAGTACGGAGTCCAACGCGAGCCGATCGCGAGCGAGGTCTGCTTGTCGGGCATCTCATCCAAGCCGTAGAGCCGCTTGATGGCCGCACGCACGCCCAGATCGTCGTGCGGGAAGACATCGGGACGACCGAGAGAGAAGATCAGAAACATCTGCGCCGTCCAGCGGCCGATCCCTTTCACTTGGGTGAGTTCTTCAATCACCTGCTCATCCGCACGTCTGCCAATGCGGTCCAATCGCACCGCTCCGGACGAAACTTTCTCGGCCAGATCCTTGAGATAGCCGATTTTCTGCGGCGACACTCCGGCAGCGCGCAACTGTTCGGCTGAAAGTTTCTGCAGCGTTAGCGGCTGGATGCCATTGTCGCCCATGAGGGTCGTGACTCGCGCCAGAATCGACCGGGCGGCGCTAGTCGAAATCTGCTGCGAGATGATCGATCGCACCAGCATGGCGAACCGATCACGCGTCGGCTTGAGCGTGAAGGGGCCGACTCGCTCGATCGCCCGAGCCATGATCGGGTCGCGCCTGCGGAAGTGGGCGAGAAAATCGTTGCTCTTTGCTTTGACCAATTGCGACTCCTTGACCTCCCTTGTTCATACTGTCGTGCGCCGTAGCGTTGAATCGGGCGAACGGTGATGACTCATTCTAACCACGTCAAGCTGGGGGAGCGGCCGCATACGGCGGAGCGGAATCCGGTTGTAGGCGGACGTTTTTGATCGCGGTCGCGGATTGATGGCAGCTAGAATTGACCTCCGTTGCTTCCGCTGTCCCAATTGGGCTCCAACATGTCGTCACTCAAACCGTTCTACGAAGACGTGCAAGCGCACTACGACTTGTCGAACGAGTTCTTCGAACTCTTCCTGGATCCCTCGATGACGTATAGCTGCGCGTATTTCGAGCGCGCTGAAATGACGCTGGAAGAGGCGCAGTGGGCAAAGATCGATCTTTCTCTGGGAAAGTGTGATCTGCAGCCGGGGCAACGATTGTTGGACGTGGGATGCGGCTGGGGAGCCACGTTGCAGCGCGCAGTGGAAAACTTCGGGGTACGGGCAGTCGGCGTTACGCTGAGCAAAGCACAGGCTAACTATGCCGGCGAGCGATTGGCCCAACTAGGTGACCGGGCGGAAGTTCGCTTGCAGGGCTGGGAAGAGTTCGATGAACCAGTCGATCGAATCGTTTCGATCGGAGCCCTGGAGCACTTTCGCGAGGAACGATATGCAGAATTCTTCAGCAAGACGTTTCAGATGCTGCAGCCCGGCGCCCCGATGCTGGTTCACAGCATCGTTTACCCTGAGGACGATGTGTTCGAGCAACCGGGCATGCAACTCACCCACGACGACGTGCTCTTCCTCAAGTTCATCACCAAGGAAATCTTTCCGGGCGGGCAGCTGCGGCGCGTTTCTGTTCTCCGCCGCTACATGGAGGATGCCGGATTTCAAATCACGCGCCTGCACTCCTTGCAGCCGCACTATGCACTAACGCTCGATTGCTGGGCGCGCAATCTGGAGGCCAATCGCGAGCGCGCCATCGAGATTACTTCCCAGAAGATTTACGACATCTACATGCGCTACTTGACCGGTTGCGCGCATTACTTCAGTTCTGGGAAGATCGATGTGGTGCAGTTCTCACTGCTGAAGCCAGCCTGAAGCGTTCCAACGGTTAGGGCAGCTTGTTTTTCGATGGCGACGTTTCCGATTGCCCACCGCCAGCGGCGGCCTGCGATTTTGTCCTGGCCTGCACATACTCCGAATTATCCGGAGCATACTTTAGCGCCTGGTTCAGATAGGCTACCGCCGCTTCGTGATTCTGGGCCTCCTGACAGCGGAGTGCGGCAGCGTGATACGCCTCGCCGAGTCGCTTATTGAGTTCGGGGCTGAATGTAGCCTGGTCTTTGGCATCCTCCGCACCTTCGGCGAGCGAGAGCACCTCTGGGACGTAGATATAGAGCTCGTCGATCGCAAGCTGCGAGATGGCGGGCCACAGGATTCCGGCCAGCTTAGGATTGGTCTGCGTCCACTCGAGCCAGATCGAGTCGCCGTCGGCATCTTCGGCATCGAAGTAGTTGGTCAGAATTTGGGCGTCGCCAGTCCAACTCCTTCGGCCGCGACCCGCCTGAACGATATGCCAGATCGCCTGCCCCTTCGGCGTCTTAGGAAGCAATTTGTTAGTGACCAGATACTCCTCCATGTCGCCGGTCATATTGATGCGAGTGTTCTTGGTCACCTGCCAGCCGGTGAGGGGAATCTCGTAGTATGCGAACGATCGGCGCTCGAACGTTTGCGGACACAGCTCGATGCCGGCCACACCGCCAAAGGTCATCGTGAACCAACCGCCGACCGCGACGATGGCGAAGAGGCCGAGCAGGAAAATCAGGATCCGCAATCCCCAGCGCGCGGCAGCACTAGGCGATTTTCCTTTGGCGGTTGTGGCGGCAGCACTCATCGTTGCAGGGATGTCGTGTCAGTCAGGTGTTGAAAAGATGAGATCGCGTTCGAGTTTTTCGGCCGGGCCGTACCATTATAGATGCTTCCTGGCCGTGGAAAGGCGCGTGCGACAGCAGCTAGCGGGCCGATCCTCTGCCGAATCGACCTTGGTTCGCTGCCAGGCGATCGCTAAGATGCCTGCCCGTAACCCGACCTGGACCCCGCGATCGTGCCTCCTGCCTTTCGATCGCCTTGCGTGCAACGGAATGCACTTATGCAGCGGCTGACGTCGATCGCCTTTCGAACCCTGTTCTTTTTCGGGTTTTTGATCCTCCTGCCGATCCTGGCGATGCCCAAAGTGGCCAGCCTGGTCGACCGGTTGCTTTACAACCAGGAGCCGACCGTCGTCAAAGCTCCGGTGGTCGAAATGACGGGTCAGCAGGTAGTTGAACCGCAGTACAGCGAGCGAGTATCGCCCGCCCGGTTCGAGGAATCGCTCGTTGAGGATCCTGGCGCCGCACCCCGGCGGGCTGATGGGCTGGATACCTCGGCTGCCGCACCGCCGCTGCTGAGTCCGCTGCCGGCGTTCGCGCCGCCGCAAGTAGCCGCGGTCGCCCCCCAGTCCGCCCCGGCCACCAACATTGATGACGCGGCGATTCAGCGACTGGAGCAAATCCGAACGCGACTCGAGGCACTAGGAGCCTCGTATGTGATCCTGGAAACTCAAAGTGGTACGTCGAGCTATCGGTTCCATTGCGATATGCAAGTGGATGCCCGCTCAACACAAACTCAGAGCTTCAACGCGACTTCGTTGAACCCACTCGAAGCCGCGGAAACCGTCTTGAGGCAGGTCGAGGGCTGGCGTTCCGCTGCCCAACCACCAGGCACTGCGTTGCGTTAGTACGCTCGGTTTGCCGCCAGCACAAAATGCTGGCTCATGCTGGGACTGGCCGCCTATCATGCGGAGAGCAAATGATTTAGCACGATCGCGTTTCGCAAGTAGCTGATCCATTGGCAGAACTCGCCGCTTCGGTCCAGCATCTGCTACCGTCGTCAGCATCCGCGGAACTCGCTTCAGTACGTAACGGGAACACGAGACCGAGGCCATCGGACTGCATGCGACGATTGATACGAATCACCGGCATTCTCGGCATCGTGGTCGTCATTGGAACCGGCGTGCTCGTCGGTTGCTTATATCGTGCGACTCAGCAAGCGCCCGAGTTCTACCAGCAGGCACTTCAAGCGCCGCCACAGCAACAGGCTGCGGCTGGCGATGAGCTGGAACGCCAAGTCCTCGATTTGCGGAACGATCTGCGAAACGAAGGTCGCTTTGACGTCGAGTTCACTCACGACCAGATCAACGGCTGGCTGGCCGCTGACCTGCCCGAGAAGTTTCCTCAGTTGTTGCCGCGCGGTGTTTCGGATCCGCGTATCGCGTTCGAGCCGCGGCTGACACGACTGGCCTGCCGCTATGAAGATTCGCGGATTTCAGCCGTCGTTTCGCTCGATGCCGACGTCTATCTGACCGAAGATCCGAATGTAGTGGCCGTTCGGCTGCGCGATGTGCGGGCCGGCTCGTTGCCGATTCCGCTCGGGCAGTTTCTCGATCAGATTTCGCGCCATGCGACCAATGCTGGGCTCCCGCTGCAATGGTCGGAGACGGAAGGCGATCCGCTCGCTCTCATCACCGTTCCACCGCTGATTGATGACCGATCCAACACGCTGTTGCACCTCGACGCGATTGAAGTGCTCGAAAGCAAAGTGCGCTTCGCGGGCCGAACCGAGCCTCTCTCGACCGAGCGGCCTGACAGCGGCACGAACTTCCGTCAGGCTTCCGACACCGGCAAAAGGCGCGCGACCCAGCTCTGATCGGTCGCGTCGTGTTCGCTGAAATTGGAAACACGCTGAAGATGTAACTCGCCGCTGGTCTTTCGGCCGCGAAGGCGGACTCGGATCGAATCCGCCGAGTCGTCGACCGTCGTGTACTCTCCCTGGTCGATCCTCGTCACCGAGCCGCGATCTTCGGATACCGGCCCTTCATAGTTGAGATATGCCAGCCGGTGTTCGGCGAGCGCCACGCAACGCACTTCCGCTTCGAAGGTCAGCGGTTGCTCAAGAGCCCACGTGCGCAGGCTGCTCCCCTGCTCCAGCATCAGGTCCCAGTGCGTCGGTCGCGCACTTCCCTCGGGTAGCTGGTGATGCAGGATGACGAACCGGGGCACGGCGGAGGTCCTGAAACAAGAATGTCTGACCCACGGAAGCATCTTACTGTACGACTGCGGTCGCAACTTCGGCGGTCACTCCATTCGGCGAGCGGGCACTGCGGGCTTGCACTTGCAGCAATTGCTCGCCGAGGGCCATGCCTTTTACTTCAACGCGGTAGGCTTCCAGCACTTCGCCAGGCCGTAGCTCCATGATCGGGGCGAGTCCCACCGTGCGGCCGCCATCGCGAGTTTGCTGCACATCGGTTGGTCCGGTCACTCGCACCAGCTGCATTCCCGGCGGAAGGCCAAGCGTGAGAGACAGATCGCGGTCGCCTACCCGCCGGTCATTTTGCACTTGGATCAGGTAGGACGTCACACCGTGGAGCACGACGGACTCGCTCGTTGGCGAGATCGAAACTCGCAAGGTGCCGTCCGCTTCCGGTGGAGCCAACATCAAAACGCCGCCGACCTTTGCTGGCGACTCCTGGCGAGCGCTCACGGTAGTTGCCGACGGCGGCAGCACCTTGCCGCTCGGCTGCGTGCGACTCAGCGACGCAGACGGCCGATCGATCGCCGTCCGCACCTCCCAGTTTTCGCGAATCCCCGGTTCGCCGGTCACCGTGAAGCGCATCGCCGCGGTGTCACTGCCACTGACTGGCAGGCAGTGAATCTGTCGCACCACCGTTTCGCCCGGCTGCAGGCGCGGCAGTGTCCAAGCGAGAAAAGTTTGGCCGCTTTCGCGTCGGTCACCGCCGGTGGCGACCACCGGCTCGAGCGACGACCCGAACTCGGCCACGATGCGCACGTTGCTGGCAGCCATAGTGCCTGTGTTACGGACTTCGACTTTGTACTTACCTTCCGCATCGGGGCGAAGCCGATCAGGGCCTTGGCCGCGAACTTCGAGCTGAATAGGGGGCACGGTCGATTGCAATCCGGTGACCGCCGCACTGCTTGCTGCGGTGTGTCCGCCATCGGCCGTGACGCTCAAGCGATGCCGTTGCCGACCCGGCTGCGAGACAATGAACGTCACGCCGAGCGGCTTCGTCTCGCCGGGGGCTAGCTCGCCGATCGATTTTACGATGGGGCTGACTTCTCCTTGGGCGTGTCGCAGGCCAGGATCAAAAACGTCGCTGATCGTGACGTTCTGCAGCGTCTCGTCGCCACTGTTGGTCACTTCGATGCGGAACTTCGCTTGCTTGCCGACGTCGACCGCCTCGGGGCCGACCATCCGCACGGCGAGTTTCGATTGG
>Ga0164290_1000516_pt1 | contig 118678 bp, 92 predicted proteins | sample Micstemetagenome_FD_108782 | JGI IMG/M metagenome (GOLD analysis project Ga0164290, IMG submission 108782) | Contaminated culture microbial community from soil near Moab, Utah, USA - Microcoleus steenstrupii SON62 (Illumina Assembly) | ecosystem: Environmental > Terrestrial > Soil > Soil crust...
AGCAGCGATTAGTGCGAGTGGTCCAACCACATTCTGTTCAGGTGGATCAGTAACCTTAACTGCAACAGGTGGTGCAAGCTATCTGTGGAGCAATGGTGCAACCACGGCATCAATCACAGTAACTGAAGCGGGTAATTATAGTGTAGTAGCAACAAGTGCAGCAGGTTGTGCATCAGCAGCTGCATCAACAAGTGTAACAGTCAATGCAGTTCCAACTGCAGCGATTAGTGCAGGTGGTCCAACCACATTCTGTGCCGGTGGATCAGTAACTTTAACTGCAAGTGGTGGTGCAAGCTATCTGTGGAGCAATGGTGCAACAACATCATCAATCACAGTAACTGAAGCGGGTAATTATAGTGTTGTAGCAACAAGTGCAGCAGGCTGTGCATCAGCAGCTGCATCAACAAGTGTAACAGTCAATGCAGTTCCAACTGCAGTGATTAGTGCGAGTGGTCCAACTACCTTCTGTTTTGGTGGTTCAGTAACACTTACTGCATCGGGAGGTGCTGGTTATTTATGGAGTAATGGATCAACAGCTTCTTCAATAACAGTAGCAGCTGGCGGAACTTACAGCGTTGTTGCCATCAGTTCAGAGGGCTGTGAATCAGCTCCTGCGTCAACAGTTGTAACGGTTAATCCAAAACCAACAGTAGCGATCAATGCAAATGGTCCGACTACCTTCTGTGCAGGCGGATCAGTAATACTCACTGCAAGTGGCGGAGTTAACTATCTGTGGAGTAATGGTGCAAATACTGCATCTATCACGGTAACAGAAGCAGGAACCTATAGTGTGGTAGCCATCAATGGAGAAGGATGTAGCTCAAGGGCCGAAGTGGTAACAGTAACAGTTAACCCTGTACCTGTAGCAAACATCAGTACCAGTGGCTCAACAAGTTTCTGTACAGGTGGATCTGTAACGCTGACAGCCAGTGGCGGTTCAACTTATCTGTGGAACAATGGAGCTACCAGTCAGTCTATTGTAGTAACAACAGGTGGTACATACAGTGTGAAAGCCATTAGTGCTGCAGGATGTGAGTCTGCACCTGTTTCACAAACCGTAAATGTTGCACCTCAGCCAGTAGCTAACATAACAGCCGGCGGACCATTGAGTTTCTGTCCTGGTGGATCTGTAACCCTTGATGCAGGACCGGCTAATAGTTATTTGTGGAGCACGGGTGCTACTACAAGAACTATTACTGTAAGTACATCAGGTAATTATACTGTAACCATCAATAATGGTAATAATTGTACGGCTACCTCTGCGGCTGTTACTGTAACAGTGGGTGATAATATCGCACCTTCTATAACCGCTCCGGCAAACGTTACCGTTGCATTTGGACAACCTGTGGTATTAGGTAATGCTACTGCATCTGATAATTGCAGTGTAACCGTTACCAATAATGCACCTGCCGTATTCCCTATAGGCGTAACGATTGTTACATGGACCGCCACAGATGGTTCAGGTAATACAACCAGTGTTCAGCAAACAGTAACGGTGCTGGCACCTGCTACCTGTACCAGTAGCATTACAGTTGTGCCTGAGAACAATGTATATACGGGTGGTGTACCAACCAATATCTATATTGGTTATGGTCCGCAGAAAGTAACACTGAAAGTAAATGCCGGAGGAGGAAGTTCGTATACATATACCTGGACTTCTGTATCTGGTGGTGGTACATTAAGTAGCAATACCAGCAGTCAGCCGGTATTTGCGCCAACTGCCCCGGGTAGCTACACATTTAAAGTGCAGGTTAGAACTGCAGCAGGATGTGTTTCAACCAGTACAGTTACCATCTGTGTAAGAGATATCAGGGTGAAAGAGGATAGTAATGACGATGATGATGACTGCGATCATAAATCACACAGTTCAAAAGACTGTAAGCATAAAGATCACAAACATGATTGTGATCATAAATCGCATGAGTCTAAGTACTGTAAGGCAGGTAAGTATGGTAATCATGATGACGATGATGATTGCGATCATAAATCACATAGTTCAAAAGATTGTAAACACAAAGATCATCAGCATGATGCATGTGATCATAAATCGCACAGCAGCAGTAACTGTAAGAATAAGAAGAGCTCGACATATCATAAGTCAAGTACATGGGGCAGTTCATGGAATTGGTCAAATGGAAATGATGATGACGATGATGATGATGATTGTGACGATGATGGCAATAATGGAAGTGGTGGTCAGAAAGTATATATCTGTCATGTGCCTCCAGGTAATGCCAATAATCCGCTCACATTGTCTATCAGTGTAAGTGCCGTTGAAAGTCATCTCAGGAATCATCCGGGTGATAGGTTAGGTGCATGCGGAACACAAAATGGTTGTGTTGTTACACCACCACCACCAACTTGTACAAGTTCTATTACGGCTATTCCAGAAAACAATACCTATACAGGAGGTATCCCGACCAATATTTATCTTGGATATGGTCCTCAGAAACTTACACTGAAAGTGAATGTTACTGGTGGAAGCAGTTATACATATCAGTGGACTTCGGTATCTGGTGGTGGTACATTAAGCAGTACGAGTAGTAGTCAGCCGGTATTCACGGCTACACAGGTAGGTACTTATATTTTCAAGGTGAAAGTAACGACCAATACAGGTTGTGTTAGCAACAGTGAGGTTAGTATCTGCGTAAAAGATGTAAGGGTGCCTGATGTAGATAACTATTGCAATCACAAGAGCCATAGTTCTTCATCCTGTCCGCATAAAGGAAGACCTTATGCTAATTGCAATCATAAGTCGCACAATAAATACAGTTGTCCGGGTCAGTATGACGATGATGGTAACGGAAACTGTGGTGATAAGAAAGTGTATATCTGTCATGTGCCACCAGGTAATCCAAATAATCCCTTGACACTTCATATCAGTGTTAATGCAGTAGAATCACACCTGAAAAACCATGCAGGTGACAGATTGGGTTCCTGCAGTCAGCAGGCTTGTACAGTAGCAGCGGTTGCAACAAAAGGAAATACCCAGTCGGCTGTGGTAACTGCAGAAGATGCGTCAATACCATTTAAACCTGCTGCCATTAGTAACAGCAATGCAGTTACGGAAGTTGAAGACCTGGAAGTGCAGGTATTGGGTAATCCGACGAACAATTACTTTGTCATCAAATTAAGAAGTAATGATATGGCTCCCGTTCAGTTAAGGGTAATGGATATGTATGGCAGAACAGTGGAATCGAAGGCCAACCAAAATGCTAACAGTACCCTGCAAATTGGGGAACAATATCAAACAGGAACCTATTTTGCAGAATTCCAGCAGGGAAGACGTAGAAAAGTGGTTCAACTCATCAAGCTTAAACGCTGATAATACTTCACCGGTATGTCATTTATAAATGACATACCGGTTTTTTCTATCCTTTATCCATCAAAGTCATTCATCGGTTCTTGAGACCGATAACATATTTTTTGCAAGAACCCAACAACCAAAACAACCGGCTGACTATGTTTGCAAGGATCCGTATCCCTCTTTTTCTGATAACGCTAATATTCATTACAATTTGTAATGCAAATGCACAAAGCACCACTTTTAAAAAAGGTTCTGCTATTATTGATGTAGGTTCAGCTACACCTACAATCGGTAATTCTTTGAAGCCCTATGGATTGATTTATGCTTTATTAAAGAATCACAATGTGCCTGTTAACTGTGTTATCGATCCCAATAAGGTAAAAGATGGAATCGATTTTACTTATTCCGGAAAGAGTTACAGAGGCGGACCTTTTATTATTTCTGTTGACTATCTGACGACACAGGTAAAGAATACCATCAATTCTTTCGTAAACCAGGGCGCAATTGTTGATTATACAACGACAGATCTGACGGTAAATGTTACTTATAAACTGAATTTTGCACCCAAATGGGTGATGGACAGAACCAATGGTGTAATTGCTGTTCGTTTTCTGAACAATGCAGGTATTCCTTCTTCCGCTTTTTCTTTTAAAGAACCCAGTCAATTGGGCGATTGTGATGACCTCTTTGTAATGCCACATGCTGATCCTACCTGGGGTTATCATAATAAATTATATTTCTGGAACAAGGAGAACCGTGGCGCCATATGGGCTGGATGCCATGCTGTAAGTGTATTGGAAAATCTCTCCAGAGATACTACTATTTCTGGGTTTCCTACCACACTTAAAATGAATTTTCTTTCTTCCAATGGTCTTGTAAGTTTTGAAGAACATGGTAAATCTGCATTGCCTTTAAGTCCTAATAATCCAGCTGACCCTCTTGCACAGTACATCGGAAAAACAGATGCTGCACAAACTTTTGGTTCTGAGAATGTTTTTCTTCCAAAGACAGGTGGCGGATGGAATAGCAGTACGAAAATTTTGACGAGTAGTCCTCAGCAACCGGATATACCTTTGTTATCACCTGGCCCCGGCGCAGTAAATATTTATGGCAAAGGATTCAATGATAATGCCCGTGGTTATGTGGCATATCAGGCAGGTCACAATATTGCAGCCACACTTACAGCTGATGCAGTAGCAGCACAAAGAATATTTTTCAATTTCAGTTATTTTGCACTGAATGACAATGTCATTCCGAAGATATCTGCTTCTATTTCCGGCATTCCTACACAAATGAATGCCAATACTACCTATACCAATTTTACGGCAAGCGTAACAGGCTTAGGCGGACCTTTTACCTATGAGTGGGTATCTACTATTCCCGGTACATTTACTGCAACCAATAGTGCAGTTACATCTTTTACACCCAGTAATACCATCACAACATCTACTACAGGTATTATAAGCTGTAAAGTAACAGATGCTTGCGGACGAGTTAGTTTTGATTCAAAAGGTATTACGGTGGTGCCTGCCAATCCGCCAATCACTGCGAATAATATTGCTAAATCAATCCTTTCTGAATGCACTTCCAGTTCAATTGTATTCAATGTATTCGACAATAATGTAGATGCTAATGCAGGCGTTCGAACGTTGGTGTCTGTTACTGGTCTTACGAATGGAACATTACTAACTAATACATCCGGTGAAATCACCTATGTTCCGGCTGCTTATTTCAAAGGAACAGATGCAGGCACTTATACTATTACCAATGGAATAACCAATACTACGGGTAACCTGAATATTACGGTAGGAGAGGTTGCTTTGATTCCATCCCTCTCTAATGACGCCGCTACTGCTAAAATTGATAACCCGACGGTAATTAATGTGCTGGGAAATGATAAGAATACACCTGCCAGTGCCGACGGAGGTAATTTGTATATACGCGATATTGTTACCAAACCGGGTAAGGGCTATGTGTACATCAACAATAACGGTACACTAACCTATCTTTCCAAAAAGGATGAAACCAATATTTCCGGAGGAGACTCTTTCAGTTACCTGGCTTGTAATAATTCAGGTTATTGTGCGGTAGGCCTGGTGAATATTACTTTAGAGCAGGATGCATGTGCTACCGGGGAGTACCAGGCAACCAGTACCACTACCAGCACCACTACGTTTACAGCTATCTCTGATACTTACATCAACAGTCAGACTTCACCTGTTGATTCATCGAACCATGTTTCAGTGGGAGGGTTCAGTGTTTTAAGACTGCATGGTAATTCAACAGCAACAGTTGGTGTTAGAAAACCTTTGATGAAGTTCGATCTGTCTTCTATTGCTACTAATGCCACTGTTAACAGTGCAACACTGAAGCTATACACTACATCAAGTGCCTCTTTTCTCAATGCTACACTTAGTCCGATTCAGGCAACTGTTTATGCGTTGACAAAAGATTGGGTAGAAAACGAAGCAACATGGAATAACTTCAAAACCGGCTCTGCATGGTCAGTTGGGGGGGCTGGTACAGATGATTACACAAGCATTGTAAGCAATCCATCTATCCCTGGCACAACACCTACTTATACATTAACACTTGCAGCACAATCGGAAATGAATGCCAGTATATCTTCTCTGGTAAGCGGATGGGTATCTACACCAGCTAATAATAAAGGTTTAATAATCGTACCCAAGAGCTCAATTGGTGCGGTAGGTGGCGGTATTCACTTCTTCAGCCGTGAAGCTTCAACTGCTGGTTTACGTCCGCAATTAGAAATAAATTATTCTACACCTGCACCCTGTCTGGTAATTCCAGGTACTTATAAACCTATTGCATACCCGGATACCACGAGTACACCATCCGGAACTGCCAACACCATTTCTGTATTGGCCAATGATGTCAATTACTATGGTAATACAAATGTGATTCAATCTGTAACTACGCCACAATACGGTACGGCATCTATTGTTGGAAATACTATTGTCTATACCCCCAATGGTTCCTATGTAGGTACGGATACACTTACTTATACCATTAAGGACAACAGTACCAATGAAACAACTACTACAACTGTTCGTATCAATGTAACAAGGATTGCACCAAAAATCAATCATGATGCTGCCAGTACCAACTCAGGAACGGCAGTTACCATAGCAGTAGGAGCAAATGATACAGATGCACAGGGGCAAATGGGAGCACCTTCTGTTACCACCAATCCTAAAAACGGAACCTTTACCATTAATGGCAACAGCATTATTTATACACCGGGTTCAGGTTTTTATGGAAAAGACAGTCTTGTTTATACACGTTCCAATATCAGTTCAGACCCCTGTGTACCGGTATTAAGTGATACAGCCATTGTTCGTATTACAGTCAATAATCAACCTCCTGTAGCGGGAAATGATATCATTACCACTTTTGGATGTACACCTGTTGAGATTAATGTAAAAAATAACGATAGTGACCCCGAAGGAACACCACTAACTATTAATATTGTTACGAACCCAACCAATGGTACTGTTACCATCAATGGAAACGGTACTATTAAATATACCCCCAATAATGGATTTACCGGATCAGATGGATTTAGTTATAAAGTAAAAGATGGCTCACCCGATTCCCTACAAAGCAATACAGCATCTGTAAGTGTAACCGTAAGTGGTTCTTCAAATCCGAATCAGGCACCCATGGGTGTGGCTGATTCAGATAATACACTAATTAATCAGTCTGTCAATACAGATGTATTAGCCAATGACAGTGATCCAAATAGTGACCCGCTTTCTGTAAGCATTACGGCAGCCGGTTTACTGGCACCCACCAATGGTACACTGGTTTTACTGGGTAATAAACAAATACGTTATATACCGAATGCAAATTTTACCGGAACAGATACTTATGAGTACCAGCTTTCAGATAGTCATCCATCCTGTTCAGGTGCTTCATCTTTGTCTGTGAAAGTGCTGGTAACCATAAAAGTTACACCGATACCGATCACTGTAGCTGGTACTGTATGGGATGATGCGAATGGTAGTGGCACCGGTACTTTCTCCAATATCTTCACAACAGGAGAAGTTGGTACCAATGGTAACGGCGGTATTTATCTGTACCTCGTTGATAACAATAATGAAATAATCGATCAAACATCCATCGATAACAGTGGTAACTTCTTATTGGTAAATGTGCCGCCGTCTACCAATAATTTAAAACTTATCATGAGTAATGAGGTGAAGTCAATTGGAGAAACGCTTACTGTCTCTACTTTACCTTCCGGTTATGTTGTAACCTCACCCGGTATTCGAAACCTAAATACCGGAACTTCTAATCTAACAGGTATCGACTTTGGTGTCGGTATTTTGCCTGTAGCCATATCCTATGATTTCACCAAACAGGTTAACCCCGGTGCTCTGATGGCATTGGATGCCACTAAATTTTCGGGGACAGATATAGACGGTACCATTGTAAGTGTACGCTACACCAGTTTTCCCACAAATGTGGCATCTGTTGTGATCGGCGGCACCACTTATACCAGTGGCAACTGGCCTGGTGCAGGTGTTACCGTTGCATTGAATACAGCTATTTCTATCTTTCCTAATGCAGGAACGGTAACACCTGAGATTCAGTTTCAGGTGATTGATAACAGTGGTAAAGAATCACTCACCGCTGCAACCGTAAAAGTACCGTTGTATACACCATTATTACCGGGCTCTATCAATGGTCCGTCAGCAGTATGTGGTGTAAGTGTACCCGGTGCATTAACGTCCCTTACAGCTGCCAGTGGTGGTCAGTCGGCCATCAGCTATCAATGGCAGAGTAGTGCGGACAATATTAGTTTCACCAATATAACCGATGCAACATCGGCAGATTATACCCCTGGTAATACCATAGCTGCCACCACTTATTTCAGACGAAGAGCCATTACAGCTGATGATGCAGCAGTATTTAGTAATGTGATAACGGTTACATTCAATTCCTTGCCGGCTGTGCCCGTAAGTGGTACAGGAGCCACCAGTGCTGTGTCGGGTACATTTAACATCAGCGCCACCGCACCAGCAGGCGCTAACCTCACCCTTGACTGGTATGCAACTTTATCGGGAGGTTCGGTACTTTCCGGTGGTTCAGGTACTACTACTTTCACAACTCCAACTGTAACCTATACCACTACTTATTTTGTTGCTACCAGAAATACAGTAACAGGTTGTATATCGAGTTCAAGATTATCAGTTGTAGTAACTATTACAGGTACCACTAATCCAGGCATCATAGGAAGTAACCAGGCTATCTGTGGCTCAGGAACACCAGCACAGTTAACATCAATACAGGCGCCTGATGCGGGTGCCATTCAATGGCAAAGCAGTACCAGCTCAGACCCACTTACCTTTACCAACATAGGCGGTGCCACTACTGCTACCTATACACCAACGACTATTAGTGCCACCACTTATTACCGCAGGCTAGTAGCAGGTAATGCATCGAATATTGTGGAAATAACTGTAAATCCAGTACCGGCGCAGCCTAGTATAACTGCTGGTGCAAGAACAGGTGCTGGTACGGTAACGCTTTCAGCAAGTGTGCCATCGGGAATAACGGTTGACTGGTATTCTGCTGCTTCAGGAGGTACATTATTATCATCCGGCGCAGCCAATTATACAACTGCTTCTATCTCCGGTACGACAGATTATTTTGCATTGGCCAGAAATATCAGTACCGGTTGTGTGGCTTCTGCACGAACAACGGTCACCGCTACCATCAATCCGGCATTAACGGGTGGAACCATTGGCAGCAATAACAGTTATTGCGGTCCATCAACTCCTGCGGCATTTACTTCAACTGCCGCAGCATCTGGTGGCACAGGTAGCATCAGCTACCAGTGGGAGAGCAGCACCGATAATGTAACATTCTCCAATATTGCCGGTGCAACCAGTGCTACCTATACACCTGGTGCCAATATTACACAGACCACCTATTACAGAAGAAAAGCAAGTACAGCAGTAGATGCGGCAGTATATAGTAATACAGTGGTCATTACCATCAAAGCCTTGCCGATTATAGTAATTGCACCATTAACAGCCGCTATAACAACCGGAAGCAGTATTGCTGTAACAGCTAGTGGTGCTGTATCATATACATGGTCGCCCACCACCGGACTTTCTGCTGCAAACACTGCTACTGTTACTGCATCACCCACCACTACCACCTTATATACTGTTTCAGGAACAGATGCAGATAATTGTGTAGGAACTTCTACCATCACTGTAACCGTAAACCCTGCATTGAATCCGGGGTCCATTGGCAGTAATCAGACCATCTGTGCGAATACTGCACCTGCCGGTCTTACTTCCGTATCCGCAGCATCTGGTGGAACAGGAGACATTAGTTACCAGTGGCAGAGCAGTACCAATAATATTGCTTTTACCAATATTGTAGGTGCCATCACAACTACTTATTCTCCTGCTGCTTTGGGTCAGACTACTTATTACAGAAGACTGGCTACTACGGCAACAGATGTCACCGTAATGTCAAATGTGGTGACCATCACGGTAAATCCATTGCCGGTACTTACCATTTCGCCGGCATCACTTACCCTGCCGAAGGGAGCTTATGCAGTGCTTACCGCTTCGGGAGCTACTACTTATACCTGGACACCTACCACTGCGTTGGGTTCAACCAATACTGTAAGCGTAACAGCTAATCCATCTGTAACGACCACTTACACGGTTACAGGTGTTGACGGAAATGTTTGCAGCAATACCCTGAGTGTTACCATTACTGTAGATGATGTCAAGAATCCAGATTTTGGTGTTACCAATGTGAATGTAACATTGCCGGGTAATGTTTCTACCAACGACAATACACAAACCGGAAGTACTTACGGAACACCAATACCGGTTACAGGTAATCCTGCAGGTGGTACTATCACCATGAATGCAAACGGTACATATAGTTTTGTATCTCCCAATGTTGGTGTGTACAGGTATTATGTTCCTGTTTGTGCGAGTGGACAAACGACCGGATGCCCGGTAACCTTATTGCAGATTACAGTATTCAGTCATACATCAACCACTAATCCACCTGTTGCGAATCCGGATATAGCTACCACTAAAATGAATACACCGGTAACTGTAAATATTTTATCAAACGATAAATGTTCCAATACCGGATGTACACTTAATCCGGCCAGTGTTACCATTACAGTTAATCCGGTAAACGGTACTACAACTGTTAATACAGATGGTACAATTGTTTACACACCTAATAATGGATATACAGGTCGTGACAGTCTGCGCTATACTGTTTGTGATAATGCAGTACCAACAGCTTTATGTGCAACTACTACTGTTTACTTTAATGTATTGCCAACAGTGGTAACGGCTAAAATTACAGCTGCTGATGATTATGGCTCAACAACACTCGGAGGTACTATTACAGGTAATATCCTGACCAATGATAAACACTCTGAAGGATCAGCGATTTCTGTTACGTCGAATGGTACGCCACTTTCTTCACAAGGTACACTGGTGATGAATGCCAATGGTTCATATACTTTTACAGCTGCATCTAACTTTACAGGACCCGTAGATATTATATACACTGTTTGCGGAGGTAGTCCAAATATCTGTACCAATGCTACTTTACACCTGCTGGTATCACCATTAGGTATTGATGCTGTGAATGATGATTTCACCAGCAAACCTATTGATGGTGCAAAAGGTGGAACCACGACTACTGTTTTAACCAATGATAAACTGAATAATAATACCGTAAATGCCAATGATATCAATATCAGTATCATCAACAACGGCGGTATTACCGGATTAACAGTATCTTCTGCAGGCATATTAACGGTGCCCACCAATACCCTGGAAGGTAACTATACCGTTACTTACCAGATATGTGAAAAAGCACAACCTGCTAATTGCGATCAGGCTACTGTACTAATCAGTATTGTAAGAGGATTGTACAGTGAAGTAACATCTGTCTGTATTGGTGATGTGCCCTATGTGCAATACAAAGTAACACCGAACTTCCTTGCAGGAGCAAATCCTGTTACATTAACCTGGCTGAATACAGATAAATCTGTTGTAACGGCGCAGGGTGTTCAAACCAATCAGTCAACTACTGCTACGGTGTTATGGCCTGGTGCTGTTGTTGATGCAAATAATAAACCGGTTGACTGGCCCGGATGGATCATTCAGAATGGTGTTTGGGTTCAGGGTAATGACGGATTTGAAAAAACAAGACCTACGGCTTATCTCGTCTTCAGTGTAAATCCAACAGATACCATTCAATTGAGTTATCCGCCGGCATCACCCGCCTGTGTCGCATCTCCGGATAAATATGAACTGCTGGCTGGCAGCATCGGAACCAGTCATACTATTTGTTCGGGTGCAGCTGCCAATACGCTCACTTCTATTACTAATACAAGTGGTGGAATTGGTACCATCAGCTATCAATGGCAGATTAGTACAGACGGCACCAATTTTACCAATATTACCAATACAAATACCACAACACTTGCCCCCGGGTCACTTACGCAGGACAGGTTCTACCGAAGAATAGCCACCACTACAAACGGAGCCAGTGCTGTTTCAAATGTGGTAAAAGTAACAGTAACACCTATACCATCAATTGCGGGACCCATCATCGGTGATTGTGCAGTTAATAAAGATAGTACCAGAATATATTCTGTAAATCCTGCTCCGAATGCAAGCAGTTATTTGTGGACTATTCCAACAGGGTGGACAGGTAGTTCAACCACCAATAGTATTACAGTGGGAACTGGAAATACCAATGGCATTATTACTGTTACACCAAAAAATGGTAATTGTACAGGATCTACAGTTTCTTTCACGGTGAAAGTGATAGACTATGCTCAGGTAACTTTTACCGCAGCACCCACAACTGCATTAGGAGATAACAATACACCGATTAATGTGGGTATTCAACTGATTGATGTAAATGGTCTGCCTATCACCTGTAGCGGTGGACCGGCAACCCTGTGTACGAATTCAGGTACAGGTACATTTACTACTGTTATTGATAATGGTAATGGAACCTATTCATCCACTTTAGTATCTCCTGCCAATAATATTGATATCTGTGGATCGGTAGGAGGGGTGAAAATTCAAAAAACAGTAAAAGTAAACTTTACAGGTCCACAGGGATCCATTAAAGGTAATGGCCCCATTTTCAGTCATGAAACCCCTACACTTACTTTTACTGCTACGGAAGGTGTAGCACCATTTACCATTATTTATAAAGCTGGAAACAGTCAGAAAACAGATACCATTAAAAATATCCAGAGCGGACAGGTAGTGCCGGTACCTAATATACCGCAGACTACTTTTTATACGATGTTGTCTATAATTGCCGCAGACGGTGCGAGAAGAGATAATAATTTTATCAGAGATACCACTACTATTATTGTATTAGCACCCCGAATTGTGGTAACACTTAAAGCTGATCCACCAAGGCTAATTCAGGACAGTATCTATTCAACGAGGTTGAACATAAAAGTGAAAAATATTGGTGATGTTGATCTGAAACGGGTTGAACTTAGGGCCAACCTTGAAGAAATATTCCCTAAACCGGTAGAATTCTTCCTTGATAGTGTGAAAGTAAGTGGATCAACCGTTCAGCGGAATCCGAATTATAATGGAAAAAACAATACAGATCTTTTCGCCTATTATAAACCTAAACAGGCTCAAGAAAATCATGAGGTGTTCAGATCTGGTACAACCGGATTCGTTAGTCTGAATAACTCAACTGGTCTGAATGGCATCTTATCTGACCAGCAACTGAATGAACTGGCAGTTCAGCTTCAGCAAAAACTGGAAAAGGAGATCAGTTATACAATCAGAAACGAAGCACAGGATGAAACGGAAAATGAAGTAGGGTATTATTCCGTAAATAATGACGCTGGAAATAACCTGTTTGCAGGTATCTCAGAATTGCCGGTTAATGTGGAAGGTAATGTGCAGATATTCCTACGCATTAAACCCAATGGATATTTTGAACCCTTTGTAGCCCAGGTAACTACTGTTGGTACTGGTTTCACCCAGTTCGGAACTGCCAATGCCAACAGCGTATCGAATGATAACCAAGATGAAACGCAACACCCGGAAATAACCAAGAAAGGTACACCGGTACCTTCTGTAATAACCGTATTCCCCAACCCATCTATCGGTCTTGCACTAAAAGCAGGTCCGTTAGTGGCGCAGGGGGATGGCAGTTATAATGTTAAACTGTCTTATGTGATTACCAACTACGGAGATGTGAACCTACAGAATGTAACCCTATTACATAATTTGTTGAGTAATATTGGAACACCTGCTACTTTCAGTATCGTAACAGCTCCTGCAACCACCGGAACTATTGCAGCTAACCCTGCGTTTAATGGTAAAACCGATCTGAATCTGCTGATCAGTAATAATAGTCTGCTTGGAGTAGGCGCAACAGCTACGGTAGAAATTACCGTGAATATCAAACCCAATCAGCCGAATGCAATTTATAAATTACAAGCTACGGCCACAGGCTTCTCCATTGAAGTAAATGGAACAGTAAGTGATTTGTCTAACGATGGGGTCAATCCCGATACCAACGGTGATAAAAAACCTGAGGAGAAACTGATCACAACCATAGCTATCAATGTGAATGTTCCACCATTGGTAACGCCACCTGTAGGCACACCAAAAGATATTACGGAAACAGTACTCTTAACTGATACTACATTTTGTAATACCGTTACCAACCTGAAACTGATTCCAAAAGGTGCAGTAACAGGGGGTTACTATCCTTATGAATACCAATGGCAGCAGTCACCCAATAATGTAAGCTTTACTGATATTTCCGGTGCAACAGATACATTGTATATAACAGGAACCCTGAATACAACAACCTGGTTCCGCAGAAAAGTGGTGTCTGGAAGTCTGGAAGTATTTAGCAATAGCGTGAAAATTACCATTAACAAAGCGGATAAGCCGGTATTTTCACCCGCGGGCACCAAAGTCATTCCTTTTAATGGAAGCTTTAGTGTAACTGCATCGGCTGCTAAAACCTATGTATGGTCAAATGGTGGCACCAGCAATACGTTAACGGTGGTTAATGCAGGTAAGTATTGGCTAAATATTACAGACAATAATAACTGTCCGGCTGTTGATACCGTACTCATCATGCCACCACCACCACTGGTAAAGGATTCTGTTTACATTTTTGGAACACCTGGCTTACCGGGTACACCAACACTGCAAACAGAAAAGAGTGCTAACAATAATATTGTATGGTACACCGATAGTACTTCTACCAACGGCACCATAGCACCTTCTTTCCCGAACACTCCTGGTGTGTATACCTACTGGGTAACACAAAAAGATCCTGTATGGGGGCTCGAAAGTGTACGTGTGAAATTCACTGTAACTATTAAACCACCTGTACCTGTTACGCGTAATGCCATTTATATTATTGGTGCAACGGGTAATCCGCCCAACAGCGGGGTACAGGCACAGGCAACCGGAGGTGGCACACTCAGGTTTTATACTGGGCCGGCTGGCGGAACAAATGTGTCTCCTCCCGTATTACCTGGTATTATCGGAGTGTATACCTACTATGTTAGTCAGGTCATCAATGGAATAGAAAGCGACCGTATTCCATACACGGTAACAATGCTCGCACCAACACAGGTAGCAGATATAGAAAAAGTGCTGACCAAACCCGTACAGTTACAGGAAGACGGTTCATTCCTGTTTGGATTTACATTCTATACCAAAAACCTTCGTCCTGAATTACTCGATAGTGTTAAACTAACCGATGATCTGACAACCGTATTTCCTTCAGCTGTAAACTTTAATGTGGTGTCCATCAAGGCATCCGGAAATTTAATTGCCAATAACCTGTATGATGGACGTGCACAGATAGAATTATTGGCCAGTGGAAGCCGTTTACCGGGATTGAAAACAGATTCAGTAGAGATCATGGTTCGTATCGTACCTAATGGTTTCTCAGGTACACTGAACAATACCGCCAGGGTAAATGCAGTATCTCCATACGGTAATTTCGGAGTAATATCAACAGATCCTTTTGGAACAGGAACAGGAAGAATACCTACCAAATTTGTTATACCAATCGTTGATATTTTCATACCAACAGGTTACTCACCCAACAGAGATGGCGTGAACGACAATTTTGTTATTACACGTCCGTTCAATACTAATATCAGTCTGGAAATTTTCAACAGGTGGGGTAACAGGGTATATAAGGATGAGAACTACCAGAATAACTGGAATGGTCGCGGCAACCAGCCAAATCGTATCCTGGGGGATGAATTACCGGATGGTACCTATTATTATATCGTATTAGCAACAGACAAGGGTACAGGCAGCGTAAGGAAATTCTCTGGTTATTTAACATTAAAAAGGTAAGAGCAGCTATGCAGCGAATAGATCAACCCATAACAATCATAAAACACTTCATACAGAAAGCCTGTATCAGCTGTATGCTTCTGGTGCTATTTCAAAAAGCCCAGGCCCAGCAGCAACCCATGTATTCTCAGTATATGTTCAATATGATGAATATTAATCCTGCTTATGCAGGTAGCAGGGGGGTAGTAAGTGCAACAGCATTATACAGGAACCAGTGGGTAAATATGCCAGGGGCTCCGCAAACAAGTTCTGTATCTGTAGACATGTCTGCCAATCAAAACCGGATTGGCGTGGGTGTTCAGTTGTTTGATGATAAATTAGGAATTGAAAGAACAACCGGTATCAATGTTTCCTATGCTTTCAGGATCCGTATGAGTGGTTCAGGAACCCTTAGCCTTGGTTTACAGGGTGGTGCTTTAAATTACCGGGCCAATTTTACAGAAGCCAGAACATTTCAACCCAATGACCCTGCTTTTTATCAGAATGTGAACGGAATACTCCCTGCTGCAGCAGCTGGTATCTATTACAATTCAGATAAATTCTATTTCGGAGCTTCTGTACCCGCTTTACTTAAAACAAAATTGCGTAACGGCACCTCAGTTGATGTAACATCCGGCAGCAGGGATATGCACTATTTTGTTACAACCGGTACTGTGCTAAAGCTTGGGCAGGACTTTATGTTTAAGCCTTCAGTATTAATGAAAGTAGTGAGTGGTGCTCCTGTTCAGTTCGATCTGAATAGTAATCTCTGGATACAAAATACCATAGCTTTCGGTTTTTCTTATCGTACGGGCGATGCAATGGTTGGCATGCTTGAATGGCAGATGAACCCACAGCTACGTTTTGGATATGCATATGACCATACTTTTTCTAATCTCGGGGTATACAACATGGGTACCCACGAACTGATGTTAAGAATGGAGTTCGGTTCAGGTAACGGAAAAATTGCTTCACCCAGGTATTTCTGATTTTAATTATTGTGGAATGAAAAGAATTGCTATAATCGTTTTATTCATCAGTTTGGGTCTGCTGACCTCTTATGCACAGAAAACAAGTAAGGCCAAATCATTGTCGCAAAGAGGCCACAAGGAATATTTGGATGAACGCTATTCTTATGCGATTGCATTCTACAATGCTTCCATTAAATATGCTCAACCAGATTCATTGGTCTTACACAGGCTGGCAGAATCTTTTTATCAGATCAAAGAATACGATTCTTCTTATCGCTACTACAATCAATTATTTCAGCTTTATCCTGCCGATGAAAAAATTACGCACAGAAGGGCTGAATTGCTGGCTAACCTGAAAAAATATGAGGAAGCTACCGGCGCATTTGCAGCATTATTCAAAAGCTTTCCACAGAATCAAGTTTATAAGAGTAAGTACCTGGGTTTGCAAAACAGACAGCAGTTTTTTACCGATTCACTCGATTATTCACTCCTGTTTTTGAAACTTAATTCAGCTCAAAGTGATTTTAGCCCACAGTTATTAGGCCGAAACTTTGTATTTGTTTCAAATCGCTATTACAAAAAAGTGATCCACAAACAATTCGGTTGGGATGCGCTTCCCTTTGCCCGTATTTATAAAGTGCCTGATACAGCTTCCATTATTACATTAACTGAAGTACCAGTATCTACTGAACGTAAACTGTTTCATACTTTAAAAATAAATGACGATAATACGGCAGCTACCAGTAATGATAATAATGCTATTGCAACAATGAGTTTATCTGGATTATATACCGGCGACCGTAACGACCTTCCGATTTTCAGTGAACAATTAGATGCCAGGTATAATTATGGACCGCTTTGTTTTAGTAAAACTGGTGATAAACTATTTTTTACCCGAAACAGCAGTAAAAAGGTAAACGGTCGCTTTAACCTTGAAATTTGTGAAGCTCAGTATATAAACAATGAATGGACAAATTTGAAAGTACTTTCGTTTGTAGAACCTGCATTTGATTTCTTTCATCCTGCATTGACCGAAGATGGAACGAGGTTGTATTTCTGTAGTAACAGACCTGGTGGAGTTGGTGGAGTTGATATTTATTATGTAAATATTATAGATGGCAAAATAGAGTCAACTATTCAAAATGCTGGTAATCAATTAAATTCTGCTGGAGATGAGTTGTTCCCCACTATTACAGGGAAAACGTTCTTTTTTAGTTCAAACGGAATGGCTGGTTTGGGCGGACTTGATATCTTCTGTTCCAATTGGCAGCAAAATGAGTGGCAGCCTGCCGTGAATATGGGCTATCCTTTGAATTCCAGTGCAGATGATTTTGGCCTTGTGTACAGTCATAACGGGAATAAAGGATATTTAACCAGTAATCGGAGAGGAAATGATGATATCTACGCTTTTCAGAAACAAGAAAGAATGATTCCTGTTGATGGTGTTGTATTGAATCGAGCCGATATGCGCAGGTTACCTGGAGTAACGGTTAACATCAAGGCAAAGAAAGATACTGGCCGAATTGCATTACCGCTTACCACTACCTATACCGGATCTTACCGGTTTGATCTCAGACCCAATCGTGAATATCAACTTGAGTTCTATTACCGCGACACGCTGGAAGAAACCATGGTTATTCAGACACCAGCAACAACAGATCCTTATGAACTAAAACCGGTTATTATCGGAAAATTGCCAACTCCTGTATCTGATGTAACTGAGGCCGATAAAGATAAAGATGGTATTCCTGATGCAACAGATAAATGTCCTGATACAAAAGGTATCAGGCCACTGAAAGGTTGTCCTGAGAACGATATCCTGAAACGTCTTGCAGAACTGGCTAGAAATGTATATTTCAATACAGCCAAGGCCGATCTAAAACCAGAATCTTTTAAACCCCTGGGTGAAGTGGTGGCCATTATGAAAGAATATCCTGATGTTTTATTAACTGTGGAGGGGCACACAGACAATCAGGGCAGTGCTGAAATGAATAAAGGGCTTTCTCAGCGAAGAGCAGCTACTGTGGTTCGTTATCTTACTTCAAAAGGAATTACAACCGATCGGCTCAGTTCCGCGGGTTATGGATTGGAAAGGCCAATTGCCACCAATGCCACACCTGCTGGCCGGGCATTGAACAGAAGGGTTGAGATGAAAGCAATATTCAGGAACTATGAATAGCAGTTTCAGCATTTTACGTAGGTTTGATGCATGGGCATTGTATTATTCGACTCAATTAACAGAAACAATCTCTTTCCACTTACCAAAACCCGCTCGGTAGCACAGTTACGGATAGGTATATGGACCATGGCTGAACGCTGGCAAAACCTCACCGGTTCTATTGTTCATATACATACAGCAACATACCTTCAGGAATTATATGGTTTTCCGGATGCCGGTGAACAGGTATGGATTGACGCCTCAGTTTTACCAACCCCTGATTTAATCGATAAAATACAAGGACTTTCAAACGGCTCGTGCTGGGCTGATGAAAAAGGACTGATTATCGGTAAAACAAATTTTTCTTTTACTGATTTTGATGCATCTCAAAGTCTGCAGCCTTTTACACAGATATTTGATCACCCGTTAATAGAACGTATCGAATATCCCTGGCAACTGATGCAGTGGAACGACCGGATGCTTCGCTCAGATTTTAAACTCATAACGAATGGACGAAAATCTTCTCCCATTTCTTCTACCAATCAACTGATTAATGCGGATGAAATTTTTGTAGAAGAAGGAGTAAAGATGGAGCATTGTATCATCAATGCATCAACCGGACCTGTTTATATCGGAAAGCATGCAGAAGTAATGGAGGGTTCAGCAATCAGGGGGCCATTTGCCATGGGGGAAGGTGCTGTAGTAAAAATGAACAGCCGCATTTATGGTGCTACCACATTGGGGCCCTATTGTATGGGTGGCGGTGAAATAAAGAATAGTATTATGATGGGATATTCCAATAAAGCCCACGATGGTTATATGGGTGACTCTGTAATAGGAGAGTGGTGTAACTGGGGCGCTGGTACCAGCAACAGCAACCTCAAGAATACAGCCGGTATGGTAAAAGTCTGGTGTGAAGCTGCCAACGATTACCTCGATGCAGGACATAAGTGTGGCGTTATCATGGGCGATTATTCACGCACGGCTATCAATTCATCCATCAACACCGGAACAGTGATTGGCGTTTCATCGAATGTATTTGGAGAAGGATTATTACCCAATATCATTCCCGGATTCAGTTGGGGATCAAAGGGCGTGAAATACAGGATGGATAAAGCATTGAACGATATTGATAACTGGAAAAAACTCAAAAACGCCGCTTTGACTGAAGCGGAGACGAAAATCCTACACTATCTAAATGAAAAATAATATTCAGTGTCATTCTGTGATTTCTGTGGCAATTCAATGCCACTAAAGACACAGAAAACCACAGAGAAAAAACCTACATTCGCCATCACAAAACAACAATTCTATGCGGAAACAAATAGCAGCTGCCAACTGGAAAATGAATCTTACCCTTGCGGAAGGAGAGCAGTTACTCGATCAGTTATTATCGAATAGTTATGAACTGAATGAAAACAGGCAGGTAGTATTTGCGGTTCCGTCGCCCTACTTAGCTATGGCGCAGTCAAAAGTTTCGGGGCGTACACATATTGCTGTGGCGGCTCAGAATTGTTACAATAAAAAAAATGGTGCCTATACAGGAGAAATTTCTGTGATCATGTTACAATCATTAGGTATTTCGCATGTAGTACTAGGACACTCAGAAAGAAGGGAATATTTTAATGAAAGCAATCAGTTCCTGGCCGAAAAAGTAAATATTGCACTCGAACATGCTATTACTCCTATTTTCTGTTGTGGTGAACCTTTACAAATAAGGGAAGCCGGTACCCAGAATACTTATGTAGCACAACAGCTGGAAGAATCCTTATATCACCTTACTGCGGATCAACTCCAAAAAGTAGTGATTGCTTATGAACCCATCTGGGCCATTGGTACAGGTAAAACGGCCAGCAGTGATCAGGCACAGGAAATGCATGCTTTTATTCGTGCACAGTTAGCGGCGAAATACGGTGCAGCAGTAGCCAATGAAATCAGCATCTTATATGGTGGAAGTGTAAAAGCATCCAATGCAAAAGAACTTTTCTCTCAGCCCGATGTAGATGGCGGCCTGGTAGGCGGTGCATCTTTACTGGCAGATGAGTTTAAAGTGATTATTCAATCGCTCAAATAATCCTAAATTCCTCCCGTTCTCCTCTTCTCCCTGTTTAAAAAAACTTTGCATGTTCTGAGCTTACATATGCAAGGCGGTTATTAACAGGGAGAAGAGGAGAACGGGATTTGTTTTAAGTAAGTGTAGAACTGGGTAGAGTAACCTGCTCATACGTATCCAACTGATCCAGGTGTAGTATTGTTTTCATGCCATCCTCACTTGGATGATACATGGGTACAAATTTGGCACCATATACAAACTCTTCAAAAGTATAGGAGGTACGGGAAATAACCGTATTGGAAAAACTCTCATCAAAGCCCTGCACAAATACGAGCATCTCTGCACGTGCATTGGCTAGGTCTTCTTTGGTAAAGCCATAGATCGGACTGTCTTCATTAATCACATGTACCAGTGTCCAGTTAGCCGTCATTGTATTGGCTTTGGCAATATCGAGTGGCATATTGAAAAAGCGGTTTTTCATTTGTCCATCTTCCAGTACCTGCATAGCTAATGTAACTTTTACTTCCACGTTCACGAGATAATTCCTGGTAAAAGGTACCATTCTGAACATAAGGGCAATGCCCTCTCTGAAAGGTGCAATAATGGCATTTTTGCTGTAACGAATAAAGGCTTTTGGTCTTGAAAAACGCCCCCACATAATACCTGTAGCAATGGCAAAAGTCATCAGTCCCGTTAATGCTTCCATGGATGCCGTAAAACTGGCCGCAAAACCCATGGGATTAATTCGTCCATAACCTACGGTGGTAAAAGTTTGTGCACTGAAGAAAAAGACTTCCCCAAATAACTCTAACCCTTTCACCTGCAGGAGTCCGCCTAAGTGTTCAATACCAATCAGGTAATAGATGCCTGTAAAAATGAGGTTGGTGCCGAGGAAATAGATCACCACCACCAGCAGAAATTTCCACATAGACATGGTGAGGAGGGAGTGGTAGATATTCAATCTCCCCCATAAATTCATTCCCATTACTTCCATATTGGGATTACCATCACGGTTGAAAAAACGACCGCCGCCACTCAGGGCTGTATTGGTTCCCAGCCCGGTTTCATTGTTTAGCTGGGCTTTTTTATTCAGTTTTCTGATCAGCATATTTGGCCGTCTTATAGTGCCAATTTAAGTGAAAACTGTGTTTGTACCTCAACATATGGGTGATTTGCCCATAAAATCCTTTCCGAAGGCACCATAATCTGAATAACCTGTGTCTTCTGACTTCCGTCTTGACCCATTTCAACCTATCTTTGCGCACTTATGAAGAATATCAGGAATTTTTGCATTATTGCGCATATCGACCATGGTAAAAGTACACTGGCAGATCGTTTGCTGGAACATACCAAAACCATTACAGAGCGCGAAATGATGGACCAGGTACTGGATGATATGGACCTGGAACGTGAGAAAGGGATTACCATCAAGAGCCACGCGATCCAGATTAATTATACCCATAAGGGAGAGCAATACGTTCTGAACCTCATTGATACTCCGGGTCACGTAGATTTCAGTTATGAAGTGAGCCGTGCACTGGCAGCCTGTGAAGGTGCTTTATTATTGGTGGATGCCTCACAGGGTATACAGGCACAAACCATCAGCAATCTTTACTTAGCTATTGAAAATGACCTGGAGATCATTCCCGTGATCAATAAAATTGATATGGATGGTGCCAAGATCCCGGAAGTAACAGATCAGATTGTAGATTTAATTGGCTGCAAACAGGAAGATATATTACTGGCCAGCGGAAAATCAGGCATTGGTATCGAAGAAATTCTTGAAGCTATTGTAGAACGTATTCCGGCACCCGAAGGTAATACGGATGCACCCTTACAGGCATTGATCTTTGATAGTGTATTCAATAGTTTTCGTGGTATCATTGTTTATTACCGCATCCTGAACGGGGTATTGAAAAAAGGAGACAAAATTCGTTTTGTAGCTTCCGGCAACGATTATTTTGCAGATGAAGTAGGGGTGTTAAAACTTGCGATGACACCTAAAACCGAAGTGAGGGCAGGTGATGTGGGATACATCATTACCGGTATTAAGAATGCCAAGGAAGTTAAAGTAGGTGATACCATTACACTCGCTAATAATCCCGGCGAAATGATCCATGGTTTTGAAGAAGTGAAACCCATGGTATTTGCCGGTATCTTCCCTGTAAATACAGATGAGTTTGAAGAACTGCGCGACTGTATGGATAAGTTACAGTTGAATGATGCTTCCCTCACATTTGAGCTGGAAACCTCGCAGGCACTGGGTTTTGGCTTCCGATGCGGATTCCTTGGACTGCTGCATATGGAAATCATCCAGGAAAGATTAGAGCGTGAGTTTAACCAAACAGTTATTACTACTGTACCTAACGTAAGTTTCAGTGCCTATACTACACGCGGTGAAAAGATCATCGTCAACAATCCTGCTGAAATGCCCGATACGGTGAAGATTGACCGTATTGAAGAACCATTTATCAAAGCGCAGATTATTACACTGCCAGATTATATCGGTAATATTATGACCCTTTGTCTTGGCAAACGGGGCATCCTCATTAACCAGAGTTATCTCACACCCACGCGTGTGGAACTGATTTTTGAAATGCCGTTAACCGAGATAGTATTCGATTTCTACGATAAGCTAAAAAGTTCTACCCGTGGTTATGCATCTTTCGATTATTCTCCGATTGGTTACAGAGAGGCAGATATCGTTAAGATGGATATCCTGCTCAACAATGATAAAGTAGATGCTTTAAGCGCACTTATTCACCGCAGCCGTGCACAGGATTTTGGTCGCAGGTTATGTGAGAAACTGAAAGAGTTATTGCCCAAACAACAGTTCCAGATCGCCATACAGGCTGCTATTGGCGCCAAAGTCATTGCACGTGAAAATATCAGTGCTATGCGTAAAGATGTTACTGCCAAATGTTATGGTGGTGTTATCAGCCGTAAACGTAAACTCCTCGAGAAACAGAAAGAAGGTAAAAAACGCATGCGCCAGATAGGAAATGTGGAAGTGCCACAGGAAGCGTTTCTGGCAGTGCTTAAGCTTGATTAACAAAGTGAGTAGTCAGTAGTGAGTAGTGAGTAATTAATTAATATTTTACTCACTACTCACTACTGACTACGCACTCACTCACTAATTTTTATGTTCTACTGTTTTTTCCTCGTTTGATCGGGATTGATCCTGTCATCGGGGTTGATTTCTTTGATATCGGGTTGATGCACCCATCTGCCTCCAATCCATTTGAATCCTTCAAATGTTCCATAGGGTACCAATGTGTGTTTCTTTTTATTATCGCCTTCTTCACTTACCAAATGAGCGAGTACAATCATATCTAATTCTGCATCGTAATTCAGTTTGGCGTTGGCTTCCTTTTTAAATTCCACACAGAAACGGAATGCAGGTTGTTTGGGCTTCAGGTCATCTTCCCGGTAATTAAAATAGCGACCGCCAAACATCGGTGTACCATTGGCATCGAAGGTTAATACTTCTATCCATTTTTTGGTGCTGCGTGCATCGTTTTCATCATAACCAAACAGGGTGTAATAATTTCGGTTATTGTATTTGGTCTGAATAATATTATAGTACACCGCACCGATCCAGTTCTGCGCATTGCGGACAGAATCAACAGGTGCTTCGGTATATTTCGATACATCAAATAAAGGGAAGAGTTTCAGTGATCCGTCTGCTGTTCGCATTTGTATAGCACCTTTCTGTCTGAAATGGTTTCTGTCTTCCATCTGTAGTTGCCAGGTAAAAATGCGGAAACTGCTGTCGGGTGCATACAACTGAGAGATGGTTCTTAGAGAATCGAAACGGTAACGGAAGGAATGGGGTGTACGTAAGGCCCTTACCAATCCACGTATAAAGGCACTGTCGGCACGAAAACGGTTGACAAAATCATCGTCGTTCATGATACTGTAGGCCAGGGGTTTGATTTCGTCTTCCATTTGCTGCATACGCATACGATCGTCCTGTGCAACAGCAGGAAGCAGACCAGTGAGCAATAAGCCAACTAATAGTAAAGCCCTCATAGACTGTAAAATTAAATCAATCAAAACGATGAAAAACAGTTTTATGTTTTTCTTATATCGTATTCAGGGCAGCAGCAAATTCAGCCAGACTATTAAACCTAAGATCAATATCCGGATGTGGGAATGGGTTTTCCGGGTGTGTAGTAGCTAGGTAAACTGTATAGATCCCGGCATTTCTGCCAAATCTCATATCACTGGGCCTATTACCCACCATGATACTTTTTGAGAGGTCAATAGCAGGAAAATCCTGTCTGGCCTGGAAAGCCATGCCGGGCTGTGGTTTACGGTTGGGGGAATCGTCTGTCAGGTCAGTACAGAAATACACTTTATCAATGCGCCCGCCTGCGGCTTTAATAACAGACAACATATTGTCATGAATCTCCTGAAGATGCTGTAGGCTCATTAAACCTTTGCCAACACCTTTCTGGTTGGTAACAATAACAATATGTTTGAAACGGGTGGCTAATACAGCGAGCGCTTCCGGAACACCTTCGTAAAACCTGAATTCATTCCAGTTGCGTACATAATCGTTATTCTTCTCGTGATTCAATACACCGTCGCGATCTAAAAAAAGTGTCCAGTTACTGTTTACCTGATCCAGTGATAGCATAATTTCTTCTTATCCTTTAAAAATAGTTGCTTCCGTGAGTTCGCAGATGATATGCCCTAACATGATATGGCTCTCTTGTATACGTGGGGTATCGGTAGATGGTATGTTCAACAGGAAATCAGCGAGTTCTTTCATTTTTCCACCTGTTGCCCCGGTAAAACCCACGGTAATAATACCCTTGCTGCGCGCCGTTTCAAAAGCCTTTACAATATTGGGTGAATTACCTGATGTACTGATACCTATTAACACATCTCCCTGTTCCATGGTGCCCTCTACAAGGCGGCTATAAATATCATCATAACTATAATCATTCGCCACTGCAGTAAGGTATGAGCTGTTGCAGTGTAATGCATCGGAAGGTAATGCCTTTCTGTTTTTATAAAAGCGACCGGAAAACTCAGCAGCTAAATGTTGCGCATCGGCAGCACTGCCACCATTTCCACAAAACATTACTTTATGTCCGGATTGAAAGGAAGCAACTACTGCATCTGTAATCAGCTGTACGGTTTGTTGTAATGCTTCATCATTCAATATTTGTTGCTTCACTGTGATGGAAGCTGCAATTATTTCCTGAATTCTTGTTGCCATCATTAAAAAATGCTTTATTGATTTTCCGACAACCGCCAGATGGTGTGGGTAAGCACCTGCCAGTTGTATTTCTTTTTTTCATTGCGAAGATGAAACAAAAAATGCGCTTCGCCTAAACTGTATAGCTGCTGAATGCCCCGGGCAATAGCTGCAGGGTCGGGTGTAGTAACAATACCAGCTTGTTCATGCGGCACCATGGCCGGTAAAGCACCCACATTGGTTACCAGCATGGGTTTCTCAAAATGATAGGATAGAGGTGTAATACCAGATTGTGTTGCATGCCGGTATGGCTGAATAACAAAATCGGCCGCACAGAGATAATTACGTACTTCACTATCGGGAATAAAATCAGTTCGAAGAATCAACAGATCGCGGATACCTAATTCATCTATCAGTTGTTCATATGATTGCCGGTCTTCATAAAATTCACCAGCAATGAGCAGTAAAGGGGCATCCTGCTGCTGCTTTAAAATAGACATGGCCCTGAGTAAAAGATCGAGCCCTTTATATTGTCTGATAAAGCCGAAAAAAAGAATGATCTTTTTATCTGAAGGAACACCCAGTGCCAGTCGTGCATCATGTTTACTGATTGGCTCGCCGAAATTATCGTACAAAGGATGTACAGTTGCAATAGAAGGTTTTTGTGTAAACAGTTTCAGGTCATGCAACACTTTTTCACTCAGGGTAATAAATGCATCTACGGGTTGAATAAAGTAACGGGTAAAAGCACTGTCGCCGATTCTTTTTTCATGAGGCACCACATTGTCTGCAATGCAGATGATTTTGGAGCGCTTATTTTTTCGCACCATCCGAAGTATGGTTCCCAGACAAGGCCCCATAAAGGGCAGCCAGTAACGAACTACTACCAGATCGGCATTTTCTTTCCTGATTGTATTGCCTGACCTGATCCAATTGAATGGATTGATGGAATTGATACAGGAATGAATGGTAAGATCTGCCGGTCTGGGCTCATTGCCATACTGCGATTTACCCGGAAATAAAAAAGAAGGATATTGTAAGGAAAAACTATAGATGATGACTTCATGCCCCTCCTGCATAAATGCACGGGCCAGTCTTTCATTAAAAGTAGCAATGCCTCCGCCTCTGAGTGGCCAGGCAGATCCGATGATGATAACTTTTTTTTTCATGCATCATTCAATCAGTCCAGTCCAGATTTTTCTTCAATGAGGTATACATTTCTTTCGGAAGCGTTACGTGCCACCAGTTCTGCAACAAAACCGGTTAGGAATAACTGCATACCAATAATCATGGTGGTTAAAGCGATATAAAAACTGGGTCTGTTGGTTAACGAGAATTCCGAAGAAATAAATTTGGCAATGATGAGCCAGATACTGGCTATTAAACCTACCAGAAAGGAGAGTGTTCCAAACAGACCAAAGAACTGCATGGGCCTTTTACCGAATTTACCGAGGAACATAATCGTTCCCAGGTCGAGAAAACCGTTGATAAAGCGTTGCCACCCAAATTTGGTTACACCATACTTGCGGGGGCGGTGTTCCACCACTTTCTCACCAATTTTTTTGAAGCCGCTCCATTTGGCCAGGATAGGGATATAACGGTGCATTTCACCATACACTTCAATACTCTTCACTACTTTTTTTCGGTAGGCTTTTAATCCGCAATTGAAATCATGTAAACGGATACCTGAACTTTTCCGCGCAACGGCATTAAATAATTTGGAAGGCAGGTTTTTGGTGAGGGTGTTATCGTATCTTTTCTTTTTCCATCCGCTCACCATATCATAACCCTCATCGAGTATCATGCGGCGAAGTGCAGGAATCTCATCGGGAGAATCCTGCATATCTGCATCCATGGTAATGACTACATCGCCACTGGCTGCTTTAAAGCCTTCATTAAGTGCCGCAGACTTACCATAGTTGCGTTGAAACTTGATTCCTTTAAAATTTGCATTTTTTGTTCCGATGGTTTGAATCACTTCCCAACTGGCATCGGTGCTGCCGTCATCTACCAGGATTACTTCATAGGAATAGCCGTTCTGCTGCATTACCGACTCAATCCATCCACATAATTCGGGAAGCGACTCATCTTCATTTAAAAGGGGAACGACTATTGACAGATCCATAGTATAATTTATAATTGATCCTCGAATTTAGGTTCTCTTCTGATAATCAGGCTGATGAGTAAAGATTTAACAAAGTTCCAAATCAGTGTAACACCAAGACCCAGGAAAATCTGTTTGAAGGAAGTATGCTGGGGTTCATTCTTTACTTTTTCCATGGCTTCTTCCATCTGTTGTTCAGATGCACCGAAAGCCTCCATCATTTTCTGTGTTTTCTTTAATCCAATTTCAAATACTTTGGCGGTAAGGTCTGGGTCAACCCAGGCATACAACACATAATTGCCTATTGCTTCAATCACAGCATAGATTACATAAGCCAGAAAAGTGAATTTCAGGGCTTCGGCAAAAGTCATCAGGTTATCATTTTGCTTGCGTACTTTAATCCCTACTACAATGAGTGTAACGATTACATAAGGAATAAATACAGCGATGCCGGTAATGGAAACAAAAGTTTCAGCACTACCCATGGCCCAGGCAGCAAATGTGATGGCCAGAAAAATTAAACCTGTAATAACACCATATGTAATGGCAGTTTGGTTGAAGTTAGGTTTCATGTATCAGTTGGTTGATGGTTGATGAATTTGACCTTTATAGATAGTAGCCACTACTGCACCTTTCATGGGTCTGTTCATAAAAGCCGAGTTGGCAGATTTACTCTTGAGGTTCTCCTTTGTGAGCATACTGCCCGCCGATCTGGAAAATAAAGTGAGTTCTGCCGGCATACCTTCCTGTATATAAGTCTTTGGTAAACCAAAAATATTACGTGCATTGTCCGATAACAGTGCAACCAGGTTTTCATCACTTAAACCGGGAATGGTTTCATTAAGTGTAGCAAATACGGTTTGTAAACCCAGCATGCCATAAGCCGCATATTCAAATTCACAGGTCTTATGATCCCAGTCCTGAGGTATGTGGTGTGAAGCAATACAATCGATTAGTCCATCCTGAACGGCCTTACGCAATGCCAGCATATCGGCCCTGGAACGCAGGGGAGGATTTACTTTCAGGTGGGTATCATATTGCTGCATATCCTCGTCACAGAAAAAAAGGTGATAGGGGGTAACACTGCAGGTAACCGAAAGCCCCTCGGCTTTGGCTGCTTTAATCAATGCTATACTCTTTGCCGTTGAAATACCTGTTAGGTGAAGTTTTGAGCCTGTGTATTTTAAAAGGTCGAGGTCTCGTTTAATGAAGAGTTCCTCAGCCAGTGTTGGTAAGCCCGGTAAGCCCAGTCTGGTAGAAACAATGCCTTCATTGATGAGACCACCCGCGCCAATTGTTTTATCAACTGGTAACTGAATCAATACCCCGTCGAAAGCTTTTACATATTGCAAGGCTTTGAGGAATAAGCCGGGCGATTGAACAGGGCTCAATCCATCGGAGAAAGCCACCGCACCGCTGTTCCGCATATCATACATTTCTGCCAGAGAGCTTCCTTCCATTTTTTGGGTGATGGCACCAATTGGGTGGATGCTGGCGGGTAAATGTTGTGAACCTAATCTGATATATTCAACCTGCGCCTTATTATCGGTAACGGGTTTATTATCTGGTAATGCAAAAACCTGTGTATAACCTCCTGCAGCAGCGGCATCGGCAAGGGTAGTGAGGGTTTCTTTGTATTCATACCCGGGGTCACAGCCATGGGCAAAGATATCGACCCAACCGGGTGAAACAGTTAATCCATCTGCTGCTATTTCCTGCGCTGCTGTTTCCTTGATGTTTTCTCCGATTTGGGTAATGATACCATCCTCAATTAAAATATCCCTAACCTGTCCGTTGATTGATGTATTCGTATCGGCGATCTTAGCCTGCCTGATGAGGATCTTCATGTAGCGGGTATAAAATTTTGTGCAATATAACCTGAATTTTTGTTTTACCCCTATATTTGCACCCCCAATAAGATGGCGGATGTCTGATGGCAGATGTCAGATTTTTAGAGCGGGACGTAGCGCAGCCCGGTAGCGCGTTTGCATGGGGTGCAAGAGGTCGCTGGTTCGAATCCAGTCGTCCCGACAAAAAGAGGTTAAGTATTCTTAGCCTCTTTTTTATAATATAGGTTTAGATTCTAACTACGGTTTTCTGCTTTTTCTGTTATTTATCAGACGACCAATATGTGAAAAGCAGGATAGAAGAATTAGCGGAATAGGGATTACTGTTGAAGACTTTCTACCAGTTTTTTTGTTTGCTCATCAGATGGGTCCAGTTCTAACGCTTTCTGGTAATTCTGTATAGCGGTTTTTTTCTCATTAAGCTTGATATAATAATCTCCCCATCTGCTATACACTACAGGCGAATTCGGATGCTGTTCGACAGCTACTTCCAGAATTGTTTTCACAGCTTCAGGGTCAAACTTTTTTTTATTTAGGAGATCATAAGCAATATAGGTGAGCTGATATTCATTCAGATTCATTGCTTTGAATGCCGCTTTGGCTTTTATATATATTTTTTGTTGCAAGTATTCATTGGGCGAAAATTCATGTGCCTTCATTTTTGGCATCGCTTTTTCCTGCCAAACAGATTGCAATGAAATTGCCTCTCCCTTGTCATTGAATTTAAAATAACCTTTTACATTAAAATCTGTAAATACAATGCTGTCTTTAGTAATTGGAAAACAGTAAATATCCTTACCCTCATTAATATTTTCTACTAAATAATTCTTTTCTCGTCTTAAGTACAATACTTCATTGACCCCCATCCGATAGCGGCCCGTAAGCTTTTCTAATGTGTCTTCGGGTAACTGTATGGGTTGGATCTCTTCTGGAAGATAATTCACCCAGTGATATGTTTTTGCCACAGATCTTCTGATTTCTTTACCTATTCCATTTTGATCGTCTCCCGAATTCAGCATTATAATTACACCGTTACCGCCTTCCATACTCGCTATGCCGTAGGCGAGGAAACCAGCATTGACACCTGTAAATTCAAAATAAATGCCTTTTGGGTCTTTATTGTCGGTGCGTTGTATTAAAAATGGCCCGATGCCCATTTCCTCTCTATACCCACCATCAGATACCTTTACTTGAGGGGTAAGCATTTTTTTAACAGTGGCTTGGCTTAATATTTTACCTTCTCCACGATAAGACTTTTGTACGTCTATGAAAAGATTGGCCAGGTCGGTTGGAGTTGTATAAAGACCTGCAGCCGCCTGTTGAGGATACACATAAGGGACACCTTTGAACCAGGAAGCGGCAGAGTAGGCCCCAGAAGTTTTACCGGTATATTTTACAGGAACTGGTTGCTCAAAAGTGGAGTTATGCATGGTTAATCGATCAAACAGAATCTGTTGCGTAAGGTCTGCAAAAGATTTACCAGTTATATCCATTAATGCCATTTGAGCAATCATACTGCCGCCACCTGAATAACGAAATTCTTTATTGGGGTCACTGTTTACCACTACGCCTCTGGATTCAGCAATTTTATCACCCCTTAAAATTTGTATAATGCTTGGGAAGGGGGTTTGATCAGGTGTAAAACCGAAATAAGAAGTTTGACTTGTACCTGCTTTGTGACTAAGTAGCATCCTCAGGGTAATAGGTGTTTTTTGGGTAAACTCATTTTCAGGGATTTTCCAGGAGCGCAAATAATGGTTGATTGGACTGTCAAGTGATATTTTACTTTCTTCTACCAGTTTTAAAGCAGTTATGGCCATCACAAATTTGCTGATAGAGCCAGCCGAGAACATTGTTTCTGTGGTAACAGCTGTCTTTTTTATTGTGTCAGCCAGACCATAGGCTTTCATCCAATCAATCCTGAAATCCTTTATTACAGCGATACTGAGACCCGGAACCTGATAGTATTTCATACGATCTTCGATATTCCATCCAGTAAAACCTTTTACAGAAACATAAGGCATCAGGTTATTTTCAACTTCTTTTATTCTTTGTTGAAGGGATATATCCTGGGTAAAGGCATTTTTTCCTACGAATACTAATAGAAAACAGATATAAAGTTTCATGTTAGTTGTTGTATTTATCAGATTTATCGTATGAACCTCAAAAAATAATGTAGAGCAAAGTCTAGAACCTTGTCTTTATTTTCCGAAAGAGTTTTAACCGAGTCGTAAACCGTGTAATCGGGAATTCTTTTTCTGGGATATTTAGTATTAATTTCACCGAAACACAAAAAAGGCATATCTACCATTATAGAACTATTCGGAAGTTTGATAGTATATCCCTGGCCAGCACAAATTGATCTGCTATAAATATCTCCTCCATTTTCTTCACCTACGAATAAAATTTTTCTTCCTGTTTGTTTTCTGCTGAAATACAGAGCGCCAATTACGGTATTGGCTGCCGAGAAAGAGCCTCCATTCGTTAATACGATCAAACGTCCATTAAATTTATGTAAGGGGGTTGTATTCTTGCCTTCTATCATCATATCTGTATATTCTTTTTTAATGAACAGTGAACTGTCATTTTCAAGAAACTCAGCAGGGTTTTTTATAAACATTCTTACATCTTCGGATAAATTAAATGTATACTCATTATACGTGAACCTTCTTCCGGGTACTTTGATAACTGTTTTTGGTTCAACGGAATTACTAATCAGGTGTGCTAATAAAATATTATCATATCCGTCTCCGCCTCCTTCATTGTTACGTAAATCCAGTATGAGGTTGCCGGTTTTTCTGCGTGCTAAATCTGCAAAAGCACTGTCAATAAAAGTATTGTATTGTTGCCCGAATTGTTCTATCAATCCTTTATAAAAGCTACCTATTTTAAGATAAGCGGTATTGGAAGAAATTTCTGATTGGTATTTGAGTTGTTTTGCATACTGACTGATCCCTTTTTTATTCTTTGAATAATAAATACTATCAATGATGTTTGGCTTTAGTAATTCAATGTAATAATGGGTTTTATTACCTGCTATCTCAATTTTTATACCTTTTTTTTCAGGGAAAAAAAGGTTGAATAAATGATGGAAGTGAAAATAATTATACAGTGTATACAACTTAAAACTTTCATTTACGCCATCAGCTGGCATATAGGGCAGCATTTTTTGTATCAGATTTTCAGCACTAATGCCATTTATACTTTTAACAATCGCATATTTTTCAAATAATTGTTCCCTGCTACAGTCTGCTTTTATGACCAATTGTCTTTTGATGATAAAAAATTCAAAAGGGAGAAAGTACTTTGATGTATCTAATACCCTCATTTTATAGTTTATTCCACTTTGGTTGGACAATTCGATTCTTGTATGACCGTGGTGCAGACAACTAATTAAAAAACGAAGTTTTAAATAAAAATTCTCAGGTATCTCCTGCTTGCGAAATGTATTCCTAAGACTATCACATTTCCACTGAAAAGTCTTTTTATCAATATAGTGATACAGACCGGCGTGTCCTTCCTTAAGACTTTCTGTCAAAATTGTAAAATCCTCATTTTGCTGCTGCAGGCTAAGAATTTTATTTTGACCCACTAAAAAGGTTGTGTGAAAGAAAATTATAGCTAATAGTAAGGAGCGTTTGTAAAATATTGTAATGCTCACGATTGACAAAAACAGTTTATTTGAAATCTTTTTCATTTGAGTAACTATTTAGATAGCATATTATTTAGCGTTAGGGCTTATCATAAACAGCATGGATAAAAACCGTGTCCATGTTATCCTGATAATGCACTTGGCGATTGGGCTTATTTTGTAATTCCCAGATCCCATCTACAGTAAACTTCATCTCGGTAAATTTGAATGCTGTCATGGTTTTAAAGTTTGCCTTATAAACAGAATCTTTTATGACTCTCTCCATAGGATAATCGGTTTCCCATGAAAGTGGATTACCGTTGCCTCGGATACCCACTTTGCCGATATTTTTATGGGTATGTATGGTGAGAGTTATAAATACTGTTTTCAGGTGAGCTTTCTGAACACAGCCACCAAGAAATAGAATACCGAGCAGAAAAAAAATCAACTTTAAATATTTCATGCTTGTATCTTTTTTGAAATGAAATAATCTGCACTAAATCTGCCGCCACCTAAAACCAGGGTGTATAGACCTACCCACAAAAAACCGATTGCCGGTAATTTTTGCCAGAGATCGTGATTGCCATGCTGTACAAAGGCAGCAACAAACATGGTGCAGGAAATGAGGAATGAAAAGACTCTTGTTTGAAAACCTAGTATCCAGGCGATACCACCTATACCTTCACTAAAAGCCCCCATCCATGCAAAAAATGAGGGGAACATAGCAAAGACCCCACCATATTCGGCAATATCGTTCGGGAACCAGAAAGCTACTTCAAAAAAATGGAGGTTGGTTTCTTCCGGACTCCAGGGCAAACCAAATTTTGCTGACCCGAAATTAAAAGCGAGCAGATAGCCGCAAAATATTCTGGGGATGATTAATATTAGCTCTTGCCACCATTGTGTTAAGTGAATGGGAGTAGAGATGATTGTAATAATTTTTTTCATATCCATTTTTCAATTGCGAAAATGGATCATCGCGGAAGTGACAGCGCCCCAAATGATGATTTGAACCTTTTTGGAAGGGTTCAAATTATAGATAGTTGGCTTCGTTTTATCTAACAAATTAAATATCAATCAATTATGAGATATTCTTTTTAATATACTCTTGCGGATTTAAACCTGTAAATTTCCTGAAGGCGCGATTAAACGTTGTTTTACTATTGAATCCACATTCAAATGCCATCGATAAAAGGGTTTGTTTGCCGTGTTCACCTTTTTTCAGCAGCTCTATGAATTGCTTTACCCTGTAACTGTTGATCAGGTCATTAAAGTTTGCACTAAAGACCCTGTTAATGATTTTACTAAGCAATGATATATTCGTATTTAGCAAGCGAGCGAGATCAAAAAGAGATAATTCAGGGTTTTCATATAGCTTTTGCTGTTCAATTATGTTCTCGATTTTTCCTTTCCATTCTGCATATTCTTCGTGGTTATTGATCAGTGCAGCATCCTCATTTTCGAAGTATATCTCTTTCAATGGGTCTTTACTGAATGCCTGATTTTTTGCTGATTGTGTAGATATTAAATAACTTTCCTTAGTAGAGCTAAAAAAACTGGTTTTAAAGAATAATCTAGCTTCAACCGAATTTGAATAACCGGCAATGGCGATATAGTAACAGCAAAGCGCAAAACCCAGAAAGTACCACCAACTGATATTAAAGTTGATTCTATAGAAAAGCCCCCAGATAGCAAGTACAAACCAGGCAATCAGGATGATAAGAAATGACAATATGAAGTTGCGTATCCAGGCGAATAAAAATTCCGCAGCATTACTAATCACTGCTTCAATCGCTTTTTTATATGCATAATAATAGCGGATGGAAGCAATAAAGTAGATGATCATACTGATATATCCTGAAATTTGGTACCAGTCATCAAAGTCTGGATCCTGTTCGCTCTTAAGAAAATAATATTCATGTACTACGAGTTTATCGTAGACAAATACAATAACACAAAAAAGGAAGTATAGTATAGCTGGTAAAAAATGAACCCACAGCTTTCCCGTAATCCTGAATCTGGGATTGAATAGACTACTAACATAGAAAAAAATACAAGGGCCAATAAGAAAAAGGTGCTGAAACGGAACGTAAAATAAAGTATCCCTGTACGGCTGGCTGCCATACCAGCCTGCAAAACCAAGCATCCAGGGAGCAATGTATAAAGCTGAGAGTAATAAAAAGAGTCCCATCCATAACGCCGATTGTTGAGACTGTTTTTGGAACCTGACAAAAAATAAAACAGCGTAAACAATTGTGTGTACAAAAAAGATTAATAGGAATGAACTATGAAAATTAAAATCAAAAAGCATGTAAACCAGTGTTAATATGCGTGTAAAATAATGGAAGAGAATTATAATTCAATAGATACATGTAGTAATATATTTGAATATGATATTAAAAAACAATGAGTACCGATGTTTGCTGCCTTACTAACAAAGGAAAAAAGTATCCCAGTCATCCATCTCATTCATCTTATGGTAGTCCTGTTAATATCATGTAAGTATTAGTTAAAATAGACTTACTATACAGACACAGTTTCTTTATAGTTTTATGGTTAATTGTCAAACCAACAATTATCAGTCAGGATATATTGTTTTATTAGGGTTTGGAAGAAAACGATTTAACTATGAAAATCTACAAATTTAGCTTGCGTATTACCCTGTGTTTGCTTGTTATGTTGCAGGGGTTAACTACCGTAAGTGCACAAGGCGGCGACCAGATACTGGATGGTATTGGTGAAACCGGACTAATTGCACGTTATCTGTTTAATGGAGATACCAGAGACTGGTCGAGAAACAATTTACATGGCCGTCCGGGTACACAGGTGAAATTCGTGGATGATGCACGCTTTGGAAAAGTGTTATCTCTTTCCGGCGACAGTAGTTCCTATATCAGTATTCCTTCTGAAGCGTTGACCGATCTGGAATCACTCAGTATTTCAGGATGGATCAACCTCAGATCTCAGCAGCCGGGTCAGCGTTTCTTTGACTTTGGACAAAATGCCGGCAAACATTTTTTTGCTGCGCCCGCCGGAACCGGCACACAACCAGGTTTTCAGGCAGCACTAACTACTGATGCAACAAATAATAAAGGAATCATTGCTACGGCCATTGAAGCCAACAGATGGGTTCATCTAACCATTGTTATTGATATTCCCTCCAAATCCTTGATTACTTATATAGATGGTAAGGTTGTGGGCGAATCAAAAGAAATACCAAAAGAGCTCACAGATGTATTTGGTCAGCAGGCAACCGATAAAAAACTGTATATCGGTAAATCACTTGTTGCAGGCGATCCTTTTCTGGATGCGATGATAAGAGATTTCCGCATTTATCGTATACCGCTGAATACCACACAGATCACCAGTGTGTTCAATAATTCAAGAAGAGGTATTAACCAGGGTGGCGTTAATACAAGAAGGGTAGAAGAAGACCTTCCTAAATTTTCTCCTACAGAACCACAATTGTACACTGCCTTCTTAATAAGTGTGGATGATGTAAAAGTAGAAACTGAAGCTGGTACTTTGCCAAGGTTACCCAGTTATACAACAGGTACCTATAAAGATGGATTCAAAGGGCCTAAAGTACGTGTGGTATGGCCGGCTGATGTAGACAATAATGCCGTACTAAAAACCGGCACCTATACTATAACAGGCCGTGTTGCGGGAACCAGCTTTCAACCCAAAGCCATTGTTACCATTAAACAACCTGGAAAATTAACGGCACCAGCTCCAACACTACAGGCATTTGATCTGAAACAGGTATCCTTACAAACAGATGCACACGGACATAAATCAAAATTCGTGGAGAACCGCGATAAGTTTGTAAACACACTGGCTAAAACCGATCCCAATTCATTCCTGTATATGTTTCGTCATGCATTTGGTCAGAAGCAACCGGAAGGAGCTAAGGCTTTGGGTGTATGGGACAGCCGTGATACCAAGTTAAGAGGACATGCTACTGGCCACTACCTCACCGCCATTGCACAGGCTTATGCCGGTACCGGTTACGATAAAACACTGCAGGCCAATTTTGCACAGAAGATGGATTATATGGTGAATACACTGTATGAACTGTCTCAGTTATCAGGAAACCCCAAAACATTAGGTGGACCCAGTGTTGCAGATCCGTCAATGGTACCTGTTGGACCCGGTAAAAAAGAGTATGATTCAGATTTGAGTGATACCGCGATTCGTAACGACTACTGGAACTGGGGTAAAGGATTCATTAGCGCCTATCCTCCAGATCAGTTCATCATGCTGGAAAAAGGGGCTAAATATGGTGGTCAGAAAAACCAGGTATGGGCACCATATTATACACTGCATAAAATCCTCGCTGGTTTAACAGATGTATATGAAGTGAGTGGTAATAAAAAAGCACTGGAGATAGCGTCAAATATGGGCGAGTGGGTATATGCCCGTTTGAGTAAAGTGCCTACCGACACACTCATCAAAATGTGGAACACGTATATCGCCGGTGAGTTTGGAGGGATGAATGAATCCATGGCCCGTTTGTATCGTATTACCGGTTCACCCAATCACCTGAAAACAGCACAGTTGTTTGATAACATCAGGGTATTCTTTGGTGATACCAAACATTCACACGGCCTTGCCAAAAACGTCGATCTTTTCCGTGGCTTACATGCAAATCAGCATATACCACAGGTAGTGGGTAGTGTAGAAACGTACCTGGCTACCAATAACCCGGAATATTATAAAATCGCAGATAATTTCTGGTACAAAATGGTGAATGACTATATGTACAGTATTGGGGGTGTAGCCGGTGCACGTAATCCTGCCAATGCAGAATGTTTTATTGGTCAGCCCGGAACCCTCTATGAAAATGGTTTTGCAGCAGGCGGACAGAATGAAACATGTGCCACATACAATATGCTGAAATTAACCGGTAACCTGTTCCTTTTCGACCAGAAAGGGGAGTATATGGATTATTATGAACGCAGTTTATACAATCATATCCTTGCATCGGTAGCTGAGAACACGCCAGCCAACACCTACCATGTACCGCTGAAACCAGGGTCTATCAAACAATTTGGTAACCCGAATATGACCGGCTTTACCTGTTGTAATGGTACAGCTATTGAGAGCAGTACCAAACTACAGAATTCTATTTACTTTAAAAGTAAAGATGATAAAGCGTTGTATGTAAACCTCTATGTGCCATCTACACTTGAATGGACAGAGCGTAATGTAACAATCGAGCAAACCACCAGCTTCCCCAATGAAGACCAGACCCGTTTAACCATTAAGGGTAGTGGTAAGTTTGATGTGCATGTGCGGGTGCCGGGATGGGCTACCGGAGGATTTATGGTGAAGATCAAAGGTAAAGAACAGAAACTGCAGGCCAAACCCGGCAGTTACCTGAAAATTAACCGTAGCTGGAAGAATGGAGATGTGATTGAATTGAAAATGCCTTTTCAGTTTCACCTCGATCCGGTAATGGATCAGCAGAATATTGCCAGCTTGTTTTACGGCCCGATATTACTCGCAGCACAGGAGCCTGAAGCCAGAAAAGAATGGAGGAAAATAACATTGGATGCTAATGATATCAGCAAATCAATTACTGGCGATCCAAAATCTTTACAGTTTAAGATTGAGGATGTGGTATTCAAACCATTCTATGAAACCTATGGCAGGCATTCAGTTTACCTGGATGTGAAGCTTAAGTAACTTGGATGGGTTAGGATGAAATTAAAAGGAGACTGAGTAATCAGTCTCCTTTTTTATAAGTGAGTGAAGATGGAACACTGATTGTCATGATTGTTATGATCCATCATGATTATCTATGTCACATTAATATTAACCTAGGATAAGAAATCAAAGCAATGCTAAAAGTCTATTTTCATCACACTGCATTTCTGTCCGCCAAATGCAGATGTAACAGGCTTAACCAGACCAATTAAAATTGTACGACCATTGATCTTGTTTGTGGTTGGTCCTACTATATAATGTTGTTGTAACTCTTCGTTCAGTTCAACAAATTTGTCGGTTACTTTTCCTTTTGAATTATACACGCCAAAATTGATTCCAAAACGTTGTTCTCTCTTTTTCAGGCCATTATCACCATTCATTCCAACATGCAATTGGTCATTAATTGTAAATAATACTGGCGCATACAAATGAGTGGTCCATTCAATAATTTTGCTATCGTGATAGAGCCCGTCAAGCCATTCAATTTTTCCATTCGGATCGATATAGCAATAAACAATATTTCCGAAATGATCAAGGTAGGTATTCAATGCTCCGGTGGTGCCTCTTGCCCTGACAGATTTATAGCGAAGTTGACCAACAGCAAACACACCACCATTTGAGGCAGGTAGAAACTGTGTAAAAGGTATGGTAGATAGTGAATAGCCGCCGATTCTCTTAACACTTCTTTCATCCATCAGGTTTATTAGAAATTCTTCGTGAAATGTTTTAAGAGATGGGGCAGAGGCTTTGAAAGTTTGTTCATCAATCTTTATACTAAATAAACCTGTAGCCCTGATTTTCTCGTTCTCCGTAACAGCAGATCGATACCAGCCTATAACGGTAGGGTTTCCTTTTATGTCAAGGGTAAGTGAGGGTCTCAGAGTGGTAGATTGTGGTACTTGTATGGTGACAGATTTCACTTCGTTATTCTTCGCAGGATCAATGCTGTACAATTCGGTAACGTAGTCGTCATCGTTTTCTTCTTCTTTCTTTTGTGCGTTGCTTTTGAAATTATATACAAGCAAATAAATAATGCCCTTGTTCGATATCAGCATTTGTTCCAGCGTGGCTTTTTGGGTTTTTATGGGGATATCTGCCGAAACCGTATTTACTTTTTCCAGTGTCTCATTAAAGACATTAAACTTTACATTGAAGTTGTTTTTGTCAGATGAGCGGGCCATAATCATTAATAAAGATGAATCGGGTGAAAGACGGTAATGAAATTGATTGACAACATTTAGTTTCGAACGCCCGTTTAATAATGTACCTGTTTGCCAGTAAACAGATGATGCCGACATTATTTGTGAGAAATCTCCCAGATCTGCTATTTTTCCTTGTGGTCGTAATTGTTGATCAAATATCCTTCCATAGGCCGGGTAAGCAGTACTGGAAGGATTACCCCGAAGTGTATAAAAAGCCACAATCCTGTTTTTCCAATTCAGTAGACCTGTAATAAGAATATCATCCTGATCTTTTCCTTCTTCAATCAGGGGATTAATATTGGTTACGCCACGTGTTGCCAGACCTGTTAAATTATACTGACGAAGATGTGTCCTGATATTATTTTTAAAATCCATCAGGGCACCATAATCATTCTCAAGTAAATAATACTGCCCGTTACCCAACACAATACTACCAGTTATGGCAGAGGTGTTTTTCCGGAGCATATCTTCTTCTGGTCCGAATGAAGCTTTTTGCGCATGAATAGCGCTAGCGAAGAACAGGCAAACAACAAAAACAGATAATGCGTACTTCTGTAACATATAATATATAATAGAGTGAACAGTATGATTTTATAAACTGGTGGAAAAATAGTGAAATGAATAACATGCCCATCAAATAACCAATTCTTTTCCTACTTTTATACTGTCTTTCTCTTGCTATATGGTCGATTATGCTTCATATGATAACCAGTTGCTACTCAACCTGCTTTCCCAAAGCGATGAGCAGGCTTTTATGACCATTTATCATCGTTTCTGGCAGCAAATTTTCACCATTGCCCATAATCGTTTAAACGATAGCCAGGAAGCGGAAGATATTGTTCACGACGTATTCCTTAGCCTCTGGCAAAACCGTCGGACGCAGCAGATTCATCAACTCGAAAACTACCTGGCCGTTGCCACCAAATACAAAGTACTGGCACGTATTAAAAGTAAACTCCGCGAAAGACAATACCGCGAATCGACCGATACTGGTATCGTGGTAGATATGCCTATAGAAAACAGCCTGCACTATAAGCGCATACTCATGCTGGTAAAAACAGAAGTGGAGAAACTGCCCGAAAAATGCCGTATAATCTTTCAATACAGCCGTAATGAGGGTATGTCGGTGAAACAGATCGCCAAAGTGATGCACATTTCACCCAAAACCGTAGAAAACCAGCTTAACAAGGCATTGCGTCAGTTACGCACTGCGGTACGAACCTTTTTGCCGCTGCTTTTAGTAATATTACTGGGGTTTTGAAACAGAGGAACAAAGGAATGTCCAACGGAGGGAGCAGTTAGCTGTATAAATTCCCCTGAGGTGGACATTCCTCTGTTCCTTATTTCTCTGTTCCGCTGTTTTTTTTCTTCCTGCGTAGGTGCTTTTGCTTCGCCGGCACACTATACAGTATGCAGATACCCGATCATATACAGGAACTGATCAGTAAATACGGGCAGGGATTGCTGTCTGAGGCCGAAAAAAAGGAACTGGATAACTGGTATCATTCTTTCGACGACCAACAGACAGTGGTTTCCGATATTCCGCAGGGTTCGGAAGAAGACTTGCTGGAGCGTATCGCTTTTCGCCTGCAAGCAAGTATGGCCGGGGAGGAAAATCAAATGGAGCCGGTTACTGGAAAGGCTTCCCGGAGGTGGTACAAACCAGCGGTAGCCGTATTGATTTTCTTACTCTTATCGGGTACCATCTATTATTTTATTCAAACTGAAAACACGACTCAGCAACAGCCACTGGTATTATCAGCGCCTGTTCCCGCTGGTGATGTGGCACCCGGTGGCACTAAAGCCATTCTTACACTGGATGATGGTTCTGTGATTGTTCTCGACAGCGCCAATAACGGTATCCTCGGTGAGCAGGGTGAGGTGGAAGTGAAAAAGCTGGATAATGGTCTGGTCGCCTATCAATCCAATAAAGATGCTGCAGTTGCAGCCGATAAAATTTTCTACAATACCATTTCTACACCGAGGGGTGGTGAATACCAGGTTACCTTATCGGATGGTACCAAAGTATGGCTCAATGCGGCCTCATCTATTCGTTTTCCCACGGTATTCAATGATAACGAACGTAGGGTGCAGATGACGGGTGAAGTGTATTTTGAAGTGGCCCATAACAGTGCCAAACCTTTTAAAGTATCGGCCGGTAAATCGACCGTTGAAGTGCTGGGTACCCATTTCAACATCAATGCTTACGATGATGAACTTCAGGTGAGGGCCAGTTTACTCGAAGGTTCGATAAAAGTATTTGACGAAGATGAAACCGATCAGCAACAGATGAAAATACTCAGACCCGGTCAGCAGGCAAGAATGTTGAAAAGCGGTCGCATCAGTGTGGTGAACAATATAGATACGGAAGAAGTAATGGCCTGGAAAAACGGTCTGTTTGTGTTTAAAAGCACCGATCTGCGTTCCATCATGCGGCAGATTGCCCGCTGGTATGATGTGGATATTGAGTACAAAGGCAGTGTGGGTATGCAGTTTACCGGACAGATCACCCGTAACAACAATGTATCAAAAGTACTGGAGATGCTGGAGCTGACGGAGGAAGTGAAGTTTAAGGTGGAAGGAAAGCATGTAATTGTATCACGTTAAAATTTAAAACGCCATATATGAAACACCTGTTAATGTTCCCGAAGGGTAGCGATGGTTGAACAGGTTGAGCATGATTTACAAAAAACCGGACACTGTTGCAGCAGCATCCGGCGAATTTGAGTAAAGTCATGTATCAGCTAGTCTAACTGTTTATTAACTACTCAATACCTACAAATCTATGTATTTAACTTCTGTTTGCCAATCTCCGGGCGTCCTGCGCCGGGGGGCAAATCAAATGCTAAAGATTATGAAACTCACCACAGTTTTTATGATCATCGCCTGTCTGCAGGTTAGTGCAGCGGGTCTTTCACAAAAAGTAACCATCAAAGGGGAAAATATTTCGATCCAGCGCATTTTTGAAGACATCAGAAAGCAAACAGGGTTTCAGTTTTTATATGCTGATGAAGCATTGAGATCTGCCAAACCTGTTAGCCTCTCTGTTCGCAAAGAGAAACTGGAGAATGTGCTCGCCCTTTGTTTTAAAGACCAGTTGCTCTCTTACACCATTAGTGATAAAACCATTGTGGTAAAACGTAAGTATGCTGAACCAACCGTAACACCATCGGTTCAACCCGAACCCGTGGTTGTTCCCGATGTAAAAGGTAAGGTTACCGATAACAGTGGTGCACCGCTGGCCGATGTGTCTGTTGCCGTAAAAGGCACTACTCGCGGTACCATTACAGATGCTTCCGGTAATTTTTCTATATCGGTTTCAGAAGGTGATGTACTGGTGTTTTCCTATGTTGGGTTTACTTCTGTAGAACAAAGAGTGGGCAGCAATACCAACATCAGTGTTTCTTTAAAACCTGTAGAGAAAGCCATCGACGAAATTGTAGTGGTGGGTTATGGTACACAAAAGAAAAGAGACCTTACGGGTTCAGTATCATCCATCAAAGGTGAGGAAGTGGCCAACAGACCTGCCACTAACCCCATTGCATCCTTACAGGGGCGTGTGGCCGGTTTAACTATTGCCAATACAGGTGTTGCCGGTGCAAGTCCGGTAGTGAGAATCAGGGGTATTAACAGTACCAATACGGCCAGTCCGGTATATGTTGTAGATGGTATTCTCCATGATAATGTAGACTTCCTGAATCCTGCTGATATTGAAACCATTGATATTCTCCGCGATCCTTCTTCCATTGCCATTTATGGTTTGCGTGGTGCCAATGGTGTGATTGCGATTACTTCAAAAAAAGCAGCCAGGGGGCAGACACGTATTGAAGTACAAAGCTCCATTGGTGTACAGACGGTGCAGGATAAGATTAAAATTACTGATGCAGATGGGTTCAAAAAACTCTATAATGCACAGCTCGCCAATTTAGGTGCAGCTCCATTTGATTATAGCAACTATACTGCCAATACCAACTGGCAGGATCTGGTACTGCGAGATGCAGTGATCAGTGCCACCAACCTGAGTATTTCCAAAACAGGTGAAAAATCTACTACTTACTTGAACATTGGTTATACCGACCAGGAAGGTGTATTGAGAGATAACCGTTTTAAACGTTACCTCGTTCGTTTGAACGAAGAATTGCGTTTTAATGATAAGATTAAAGTGGGTGGTGGATTAACAGGTTATCATTCTGTCAACAATCCGGCAGGTGTTTCCATTACCAACGCATTATGGGCGGCACCCATTGTGCCTGTTCAGCAGGATGCAAAAACGTATTACAGTATGCCATCGTTCCAGCGTGCGCAGGTGGGTAATCCGATTGCTGCTTTAAACAGGAATAATGGAACCACCATCGATAAACAATATCGTGTAATTGGTAACCTGTTTGCAGAAATTAAATTCCTGAAAAATTTTACCTGGCGCTCTACAGTGTATACTGATCTTGTGTTTGATAATACCAGAAGTTACAGTGCGCTGCCTTATTCATTCATCAACCTGGGTGAAAATGGTGCCCCCACCACCACCACATTTGATAATGCTGCAAGAACGTCTGTAAGTCAGACCCAAAATGAAGCAAGCCGTTTCCAGCAGGATCATACTCTGAGTTTCGACAAGAATCTGGGGAATGGTCATAATATTAATGCAGTGGCTGGTTTTACCACCATCTATAATAAAAGTTCATCAGTAGGTGGTACCCGCCGCGATACGTTGACGAATGTGCCGAATGATCCTGATTTCTGGTACCTGGGTATCATCAATATCAACAATCCCATCTCCAATTCCGGCGGTGGAACAGAGAATGCTATTGCTGGCGGATTTGCTCGTGTGGGTTATTCTTACAAAGGCAAATACCTGTTGAATGCTACGGTAAGAAGAGATGGTAGCTCCAAATTTGCGCCGGCCAATCGCTGGGGTACATTCGGTAGTGTAGGTGCCGGTTGGGTGATCAGCGATGAAGCATTCTTCTCTAAAGTGAAAAAAATTAATTTCCTGAAACTGAGAGCTGCATGGGGTTTAACGGGTAATGCCAATGGTTTTGCCGACAACCTCTGGAGACCTGGTGTGCAGAATGCATCAACCGCCATCTTTGGTGATAATATTTACAGTTCTATACAGGCCGCGTATATTCCCGATCCAAACCTGCATTGGGAAACCGTTAAAGGTATTGATGTAGGTATTGATGTGAAAGCATTTGATAATAAATTGAGTGCAGAGATTACTTATTACAACAGAACCACAACCGATATCCTAACCGGTGTAACACTTCCGAATGAAACAAGAAGTTATTTCACCAACCTCGGAAGCATTACCAATAAGGGTATTGAAGTGAACCTGGCATGGAGCAATATCATCGGTAAAGATCTTTCCTATCGTGTAGGTGCCAATTTCAGTTACAACCATAATGTGGTAAACTCAATCGGTAATAATTTCAATTTCTCCATCATTGGTAATGGCGGTGCCAACCTCACTACCACCGGAAAATCGATAGGCTATTTCTATGGATACAGACAAATTGGTGTGTATCAGTCAACTGCTGATTTGCAAAAATCACCTGCATTCGTGAACTCATTGCCCGGCGATATTGCTTATGCAGACGTGAATGGTGATGGTCAGATTACACCGGCTGACAGGGATTATATTGGAAGTCCTTTCCCTCCCTACAGTTTTGGTGGAAATATCGGCATCAGTTATAAAGGATTTGATATTGAGATTGAAGGACAGGGTATGGCCGGTCATAAAATTTACACACAGCGTCGAACTTCAACCTTTGCGGTGTTGAATTATGAAACCAACCGTTTGAATGCCTGGACCGCTCCCGGCACCAGCAATGTGGAGCCTGTGCTGGATAATACCAGAGGTAATAATTTCCTGATGAGCACTTATTTCCTTGAGCCAGGTGATTATTTCCGTATCAGAACTTTACAGATCGGTTATACATTCAAAAAAACAATGCTGTCGAAAATTGGTATTCAGCGTGCAAGAATTTACCTGAATGGTCAGAATATCAAAACATGGAGTAAGGTAACCGGTTATTCACCAGAGCCACTGATCGGAAGTATCCTGGGTGGTGGTGCAGATAATGGAGCTTACCCTGTTCCGGCCATTTATTCACTGGGAATCAATCTTACTTTTTAACAGACTTAATAACTCATTTATATGAAATCTTTCAAACAACTATTCCGGATGACTTACCTGGTTCCAGTAGCCATGGGTATGTTATTGCTATCTACCGGATGCAAAAAATTCCTCGATACGGAACGTCAGGGTGCATATGATGCAGACAACTATCCTTATCCCGGCGGATCAGGTCCATACGACCAGTTTATTTTTGGTGCGTACAATGAACTGAGAAGTTTCAATGTACACAGCCAGGCTTTTATTACTGCTTCCAGTATCCGGAGTGATGATGCGGATAAAGGAAGTACACCAGCCGATGGTGGTGCCAATGCCATTACCATGGATAATTTCCCGGTATTACCCAGCAATGGTTTCTGTAATGCTCTTTGGCTGGGTTATTATACACTTATCAACAGGTGTAACAGCACTATCAATGAAGTGAATACCAATACTACTATAACAGCTACTGATCAGATCAAACAACAGACCATAGCAGAAGCAAGGTTTCTGCGTGCTTATGCTTATTTCAACCTCGTACGCTTTTTTGGACGCGTGCCTTTGATTGATAAATTGTTTGATAATCCGGCACAACAAAATAATGTACCTCAAAGTACAGCAGCACAGATTTATGCTTTTATAGAAGGCGATCTGGTTTTTGCAGCGGCGAATCTGCCATTGTCCTGGGATTCAAAATTTGCAGGTCGTGTTACCCGGGGTTCAGCCAACGGATTACTGGCCAAAGTATACCTTACGCAACAGAAATGGAATGAAGCAATGGCTGCAGCTAATGCGGTTATGACTTCCGGCCAGTACGATCTGTCTACTTCTTATGATCGTATTTTCCGTGAAGAAGGGGAGAATAGTAAGGAATCGGTATTTGAGGTACAGGCCACAGCTTCTGCGGCTATTCCAAGTAATAATGGTGTTCAGTATGCACAGATACAGGGTGTCAGAGGTGCTGGAATATGGGATCTCGGATGGGGCTGGAATACACCTACCACCGACCTGGAAGCAGCTTATGAAGCCAATGATCCTCGTAAGAACAGAACCATTATGTACACCAGTACCACGACTACTACCTATCAAACACTCTATGGCGAAAACCTGCCAACAGGATTACCCAACCCACGTTACAATAACAAAGTATACACCAACCCCGCGACAAGGGCCTCTATTGGCAACCGTTTTGGTTATTGGATGAATATACGCATACTACGTTATGCCGATGTGGTACTCATGTATGCAGAAGCCGCCAATGAAGTAGGAGGTACGGCTAATATCACCGCCGCAAGGAATGCATTGAACTCAGTAAGAGCAAGGGCACGTGCCGGTAATAATGCTATTTTACCTGATGTAACAGCAACAGATCAGGCAGTTTTGCGTGATGCTATCCGAAAGGAACGTCGTGTAGAACTGGCTATGGAACACGATCGTTTCTTCGATCTGGTACGATGGGGTATTGCACAAACGGTATTGAATGCACACGGTAAAACAGCATTCAGTAATGCGCGAGACGTATTATTACCCATTCCGCAACCACAGATCGATTTGAGTGCGGGTGTACTCACTCAGAACCCTGGTTATTGATTACTGACTTTTAAAAAAATTACATCATGTTATTGTCAACATCATATAAAATAAACAGGACACTGGTAATCGCTTCAATTGCGTTAGCTGCCATCTCCTGTAAAAAAGATGGCAATCCCAATAAGCTGCCTTCGGTTAGTACGGCAACTTATGAGGGTACCATAGACGGTTATAAAAGCTCCGATGAAGTATATCCTGATAACCTTATCGCATACTGGAGTTTTGATGACACGAAAAATGAACTAAAGAGCGGAACAGCACCCACTACCTCCGCCAATGATACGTATGTAGCCGGTGGTGTTCGTGGAAAAGCATTGAACCTGGCCGCAGGTTACCTCTACTTTCCCACACAGTTCCAGGCTTTTAAAACAACAGCGTTAAAAAGTTTTACCATCAGCACCTGGGTGAAAATTCTGAACAATGGATCTAAAAGAACCATGTTGTTTCAACTGGCCCGTCCGGGGATGTTCAATGGTAATATCAATTTTGCATTGAATACACAATCGTTTCCGGCAACTACTACCAATACCCTTCGTATTCAGCCAACATTTATGACCGTTGGTGGCGGTACACAGGATAACCTCAATAACAATTTATCGCCCACCATTGGTATGGATAAATGGACCCATATACTGTTGACTTATGAAACGAATACAGGTGTATTCGATATCTGGGCCGATGGTATAAAAGTGGGCGGTTTCCCTAACAGAGGTGTAGGTAATAATCTGTTTAATGCATATGAGCCAAGCGAGGTAATCATTGGTTCCAACTACAATGGTATTCCCGGAAAAACGGTAAGTACTGATGTGAGTTTTGCTCCTATGACAGGACAGGTTGATGAGATCAGGATTTATAACCGTGCATTACCCGATGCACAAATTAAATCGCTCTTCAACTTAGGTAAGGCCAATAAATAACCGGTTAACAAATACAGGACAGATCGTGGTAACAAACCACGATCTGTCCAACTTTTACTGCCCTCAAAAATCCAATCCATGGATCGTAAATCGTATAGCCTTGTTTTTCTTTCCCTTATTTCCTGTATTTGTTGGCCATTGGTATCCTGTAAACCAACAGCTCAACAAAAAAGTCTGACCGGAAATGTTTCAGTAAGATTTGCTTCAGCAGAAGAGGAAAATATTTTTACGGAAGTGGAACGCGCCACATTCCAGTATTTCTGGGATGGAGCAGAACCCACCAGTGGACTTGCGCGGGAGCGTTACCATAACGATAATGTGTATCCGCAAAATGATAAACATATTGTAACCATTGGTGGTGGCGGTTTTGGCGTGATGGCCATTCTGGTGGGTATTGAAAGAAAATTCATTACCAGAGAGGAAGGAAGACAAAGGCTGGATAAAATAGTAGGCTTTTTAGAAAAAGCAGACCGCTTTTATGGCGCCTGGCCACACTGGTTGAACGGCGAAACGGGTAAAGTACAACCCTTCAGTCGTTACGATGACGGTGGCGACCTGGTAGAAAGTTCATTCATGATACAGGGTCTGTTATGTGTAAGGCAGTATTTTAAGGATGGCAATGCATCTGAAAAAGCACTTGCAGAAAGAATCGACAAACTCTGGAAAGAAGTGGATTTCAACTGGTACCGAAATGGAAAAAATGTATTGTACTGGCATTGGAGTCCTAACCATGCATGGCGAATGAATTTTGCTGTGAGAGGTTATAATGAGTGTCAGATCATGTACATACTTGCGGCATCATCGCCTACACATGCTGTGCCTGAAGAGGTTTACCATGAAGGATGGGCGCAAAACGGTGCCATTAACCAGAAGCCATCTGGTTATGCCGATATTCAATTACAAATGCATCACCAGGGAGATGCTACAGAATCTGGCCCACTGTTCTGGGCACATTATTCTTACCTGGGTCTTGATCCCCGTGGTTTAAAAGATAAATATGCGGATTATGGAAAAGAGAATATTAACCATGCGCTCATTCATTATCGCTGGTGTGTTGATAACCCCAAAAAATTTAAAGGGTATGGACCTGATAGCTGGGGTCTTACATCCAGTTATTCGGTAAAAGGATACGCAGGTCATGCTCCAGGCATGAAAAGAGATATTGGTGTGATTTCGCCTACGGCAGCATTATCATCCTTTCCCTATACTCCCAGAGAGTCCATGGCTGCCATGAAAAACTGGTACCTAAATAAAAAAGATAAAATCTGGGGACCCTTTGGTTTTTATGATGCATTCAGTGAAACCGAAAACTGGTACCTGCCACGTTACCTCGCCATTGATCAAGGGCCTATTGTAGTGATGATGGAAAATTACCGCAGTGGTTTGTTGTGGAAATTATTTATGACTTGTCCCGAAATACAGACAGGTCTGAAAAAACTGGGTTTTGAAAGTCCATACCTGAAATAAAAAGCGAACAATGCAAAAGATCAGTTTAAGTGTATTGCTTTTAGTAAGCAGCTTTTTTGTCAGGGCGCAGGATATGAGCCTGTTTGAAAAACAGTGGCTCATACAAAGCGGCGATACCATGCCTTTCAGGGTATTATTACCGGAGAACTATGATCCTGCAAAAAAATATCCACTTGTATTTTTTTTGCATGGGAGGGGAGAAAGTGGTACCGACAATGAAAAGCAACTGATACATGGTGCCAAAATGTTTTTGCAGGATAGTATCCGTAAAAATTATCCGGCCATCGTTGTCTTCCCGCAATGTGCATCCAACAGCTACTGGAGTAATGTACAGGCGGTGACGACTGGTAGTAAAACAGGAAAACGTACCTTTTATTTTGTACCAGAAGGAGAGCCATCTCCATCCATGAAAATGTTGCAAGGGCTGGTAAGTAATTTGCTCGAACGTTATCCTGTGAAAATGAACCAGGTATACGTGATGGGTTTATCGATGGGAGGCATGGGCACATTTGAGTTGGTGCGAAGAATGCCTGATTTGTTTGCTGCTGCCATTCCTATTTGTGGAGGTGCGCACCCGGCCACCGCTGCTCAATTGGTAAAAACCAAATGGTGGATATTTCATGGCGGAAAAGATGATGTGGTATTGCCGGTTTATTCCGAAAAAATGGTTGAAGCCTTGCAGAAAGTAAAAGCAAGGGTTCAGTTTAAATTATTCCCTAATGCTAACCACAATAGCTGGGATCCGGCATTTGCTGAACCAGGCTTATTGAAATGGTTGTTCTCACAGAAAAAGAAGTAAGAAGTCTGGCATCCGGAAATCGGAAAGTCCGGAAAAGTCGTTTAGATGAATGGATTAAGATCAAGTAATGGGACAAAGCTAAAGTATATGAAGTAATAGGCAGGGCGTTAGTTATTAAGCAGAAAGGCCATCCATTTGATCTGGGTGGCCTTTATATTATATACATCTCCATACCAACTCCCGTTATCTTTTTCTCATGATAATAAAACTTGACATAACAGCAACTTCAGAAAAACAAAGAGGATTTAACAGGGAGAAAGGGAGAAGCTGAGTTAGTGTAAAGGGGGATTAAACAAAAGCCATCCACTTTTCGTGGATGGCTTTTGTTTATCAAAAAGCTTGGTTAATTAGAATCTTTCTAATTTAGAAAAGAAAAAATCTCCTTCAATTACTGCATTTTCATCGCTATCACTTCCATGAACGGCATTTTCTCCTACAGAGGCAGCAAATTGCTTGCGGATGGTTCCTTCTTCTGCCTGGGCCGGATTAGTGGCTCCAATCAGTTTGCGGAAATCGGCAACGGCATTTTCTTTTTCGAGAATGGCTGCCACAATCGGACCACTGCTCATAAATTCAACGAGTTCGCCAAAGAAAGGGCGCTCACGGTGAATATCATAAAATAAACCGGCCTGTTCTAGTGTGAGGCGTGTCCATTTCATGGCTTTAACGCTGAATCCGGCTTTAATGATCTGATCCAGGATCGCTCCGGTATATCCTTTAGCGGTAGCATCTGGTTTAATCATGGTAAATGTTCTGTTGCTCATATTGACTTGCTTTATCTATTTCGGCCGCAAAAGTACGAGAAAGTGGGCCTTTTTCAGGAGATAATCGCAGGAAATTTGTTAAATGGGACTAAATTGATTTGCCGAAACAGTCCGGAAACCGCAATTTTGCCGCCATAGTATGCAATCGATCGATTTATTTTTTCCTTCCCTTAGCAAGCCTTTCAAAGCAGTGATCACCATGCACCAGAAGCCTGATGGCGATGCCATGGGTTCGGCACTGGGTTTATACCATTTTTTAAAGGCATTAGGCCATGATGCCACCGTGATTTCGCCCACCAACTGGGCCTCATTTCTGAACTGGATGCCAGGAGTAGACAATGTCGTTGATTTTGAACAACAACGTCATGCAGCTACCGATCTGGTAAATACTGCAGAAGTGATCTTTTGTCTCGATTTCAATGTGCTTCACCGTACCAAGCATATGGAACAGGTTTTAACAGCAGCCAATTGTGTTAAAGTGCTGATAGACCATCACCAGCAGCCGCAGGTAGAAGCCTTTAACTATGGGGTTAGCGACACTTCCAAAAGCTCCACCTGCGAAATGGTGTACGATTTTATTATGGCGTCGGGTCATGCTGCTGCACTGAATGTGGAGATGGCGGAATGTTTATATACGGGTCTGATGACCGATACCGGTTCTTTCCGTTTTCCCGCCACCACAGCATCGGTACACCGTATGGTAGCACACCTGAAAGAACTCGGACTTAACCATACCAAAGTACATGACTTTATCTATGATAGCTTTCTGGAGAACAGACTTCGCTTTATCGGTCATGCATTACTCAACAGAATGGAAGTATTGTATGAATACAATACAAGTCTGATGTATATTACACGCGCTGATTTGCAAAAATTTGATATCAAAACGGGAGATACAGAAGGATTGGTTAATTATTTACTGACCATACAAGGCATTAAATTAGGGGCGATTGTGATTGACCGGGATGAAGAACGCAAATGGAGTTTCCGCAGCAAAGGCGATTTTGATGTGAATAGTTTTGCCAGGGAACATTTTGAAGGAGGCGGACATAAAAATGCAGCCGGCGGAAGAAGCAGCGACAGTTTAGAAAATACAGTCAATACATTTAAAGAAATCATAAAAGAGTATCACAATCAACTACAATAAAACAATGATGAGAACAACCACCTCGCTGTTACTGGCGATCGTATTGCTTGCAAGCTGTAACCAATATGAAAAAGCACCTTCCGGGATGACGTATAAAATCAGCGGGACGAGCAAAGAAAAACTGAAACATGGTCAGTTTGCCAAAATCCATATTGAGTATAAACTGAAATCAAAAGATACTATACTGCAGTCTTCTTTTGATAATATTCCTGTTTATTTCCCAATTGATACGGCACGTTTGGGTAAACACACTTTTACAGAAATCATTACACTTTGTGGTGCTGGTGATAAAGTAGCCTTTGTATTGTCTATCGATACCCTCAAAAGTATGCAGGTAATGGACTATAATGATATGTTCAAAAAAGGCGACCTGATTAACGGGCGTTTTGAAGTCCTGAAAGTGTTCAATACACAGGATGAAGTAAAAGCCGATTATGAAAAAGAAATTGCCATTGAAAAGCAGAAAGAAATCAATGCGGTAAAAGAATATGCCAAGAAAAAGAACCTGAATGTACAGGCAACTGCATCTGGCTTACAGGTGGAGGTTCAGAACGCAGGCACTGGTCAGAAAGCCGATTCTGGCTGGGAGGCTGTAGTTCGTTACAAGGGTTATTTTATTGGTAAAACCAACGAGGGCAAAGTATTTGAAACAAATATGGACCCCAATGCACAACCTATCAATGTAGCAGTTGGAACAGGTGCTGTAATGCCCGGATGGGATGAGGGATTGCGCTTGTTTGGTAAAGGTGGTAAAGGCCGTTTGATTATTCCGGCTATGCTGGCATATGGTATCCAGGGTTCCGCTCCGGTAATTCCTCCTTATGCTAACCTGGCTTTCGATATTGAAGTAGTAGATGTTGTAAAAGCAACACCCAAACCTGCAACACCCGACATGCAGATGCCTCAGCAAATGCCTCGTCAGTAAAATAATAAACAGCTGTTACAGCTATTGTTCAAAAGCGTTCCGGTTGGTACCGGAACGCTTTTTTTATGGTAAAAGAAAGCGGGTAAGCTGAATGGCTTCCATGGCTTCTTTTACATCATGTACCCTAAGTATATGGGCACCCGCTAAAAGTGAAGCTGTATGTAATACGGTAGTACCATTTAATGCTTCCTCCGGGGTTATGCCAAGGGTTTTGTAAATACTCGATTTCCTGGAAACACCCACGAGGAGTGGCTTTCCCAATGCTACAAAACTGGAAGTGTGACGAATCAATTGAAAGTTCTGTTCAGGCGTTTTGCTGAAACCAAAACCAGGATCCAATATAATATCGGTAATGCCAGCTTTTTTACATTGTTCCATTCGTTCGATAAAATAATCCATCACCTCTTTAACCACATCACTATAGGCAGGCACTTTGTGCATGGTCTGTGCATCGCCCAGAACATGCATACATACATAGGGCATTTTTAAAGCTGCCACTGTACTCAGCATGGCGGGATCGAAATGACCACCACTGATATCGTTGATGATGGATGCTCCCATAGCAGCCGCAGCGGTGGCCACCTGGCTATGAAAGGTATCAACAGAAATATAGGCTTCCGGAAAACGTGTAGCAATGGCTTCGATAATGCCATTCAGTCGATTGATTTCCTCCGCTGGCCCTACCATATCACTGCCTGGTCTGGTACTCTGTGCCCCGATATCGAGCATAACAGCCCCTTCACTGATCATTTTTTCTGCCTGACGTAAAGCAGCATCCATGCTGTTGATCCTGCTGTCCTGATAGAATGAATCAGGCGTAACATTGATGATGCCCATTATAATGGGCTGGTCAATTGTGAGTAATCTTCCTTTGCAGTTCAGTGTAAACATTGCGGGTTTCATTTATATTGCATCCACAGACCAAAGATATTGTCAAAGCCCTTAACGGTTTCGGAAAAATGAGTAATACGAATCAGCAATATGATGCAGCAATTGGTAGCTGCAGAGATATTTTCATCAAAAAAACAAAAGACTACGGAACGGCCTGGCGTGTGCTAAGGACTATTTCAGTGGTGGACCAGATATTTATCAAAGCCTTACGTATCCGCACTATTCAGGACCTGAAAACACAGAAAGTAGGGGATGATATTCCTTCAGAATTCAAAGGTATCATTAATTATGCGGTGATCGGGCTCATACAGCTTGAACTGGGTAACCCACAGGTGGAAGATATGCCGGTAGAAAAAGTTGATGAATTGTATCATCGCTATGTGGCTTTTGCCAAAAATACCATGCTCGATAAAAATCACGACTATGGTGAAGCATGGCGCGATATGAGCCAGGAAAGTTTTGCCGACCTGATATTAGTGAAATTATTACGTATACGCCAGATATTGGAAAATGATGGTAAAACCCTGATCAGTGAAGGTATTGATGCCAACTATGTGGATATTATCAACTATGCCGTTTTTGCACTGATCTTAATTGAAGAAGGAAAACATTGATTGATGAAATGAGCGGAACAAAAGTTGATGTAAACCTGAAATGTTCATTGGCGAACCTGTCTGCCGCCAGACAGGTTACATGTGACTAAAATCAATAAAAAAAACACATGAAACCAGTTATCACGCTTATCCGTTGGTTTGTTGGGTTGCTGTTTATTTTTTCAGGACTTATTAAAGCCAATGATCCTTTAGGACTCAGCTATAAAATGCAGGAGTTCTTTGAAGTATGGGGCTGGCATTTCCTGAATGATTATACACTCGTTTTTTCACTTGGTATGAATGTGCTGGAAGTTGTGGCTGGTGTGGCCGTTATTGTAGGCTGGCACAAGAGAAACGTCAGTTGGATGTTATTGTTACTGATCATCTTCTTTACTTTTCTCACCGGGTATGCGTTGTTCTCCGGAAAAATAAAAACCTGTGGCTGTTTTGGCGACTGTTTGCCCTTAACACCTGCCATGTCGTTTGGAAAAGATATTCTTCTGCTGGTGCTTATTCTCATCCTGCTTTTTACCAACCGTAAAGTGCCGTCGATGATGAGTGAATCGGTTGCCGTGATCTATGTTGTGGTCAGCTTATTTGCTACGGTAGGTCTACAGTGGTATGTGCTGAAATACCTGCCAATAGTAGATTGTTTGCCTTATAAAAAAGGAAATGATATTACCGAACAGATGAAAGTGCCGGCTGGCGCCATACCCGATAGTTTTGCAATTGAGTTCCAGTATAAAAAAAACGGGAAAGATATTTTCTTTGACCAGGCTTCTTTTCCTGCCGACTTTGATTCTACATATGAATATGTAGACCGGAAAGATAAACTCGTAAAAAAGGGAAATGGACTCACGGCAAAAATTATTGATTTTACGTTGCAAAATCTGTCAGGCGCCGATACAACGGCTGCTGTTTTTGCTAATACAAATCCCTATGTGCTGGTCTTTGCAAAGGATATGAATGATGCAGCAGCATGGTCATCCAAACTCGCGAAACTTCAGGAGAAATGGGCTGCCAAAAATATTACGATAGCTATTGTAACGGCTGATACAGAAAAAGCTGTATCGCTCTTTCCAGAAATAACCATTATCCGTTGCGATGCTACGGTTATTAAAACAGCTGCACGGGTAAATCCAACTTTCTTCCTGATGCAGGGTGCGCGTGTAACTAATAAATTAGCATTGGCTAAAGCAGATGCCTTAGTTCCTTAAAATAGCTGTTTTTTACTTTTTATGATGGATAGTGAAATTGAAAAAGGAGTAATAGCCAACCTGTCAAATGAATATTTTTAATCAGTCCCTGTGGACGGGCCTCATTGGGTTAGGTGTCAAGCGCAGCGACGACAGATCAGATCATGCGTAGCAGATCTGATCAAAGCCCAATGCAGCCCGGTAACAGGGACGAGGCCAAGCGGCCATGAGCGATAAAAAGTTTCGAATAAAAGGCTGACGGAGTTTAATAAGAAAATACGTTATTCATAAACACAATCACATGCTTCAGTACCTCACCAAAAAAATCCTGTACGGCTTATTGGTACTGGCAGGCGTGGTGGTGATTGTTTTTTTTCTTTTCCAGGGTTTTGGTGATCCTGCAAGATTGGTATTGGGGCAAACAGGCGATAGTGCCACCATTCAGAATATCAGGAAAGAGCTGGCACTCGATCAACCCAAATGGAAACAGTTTATTTATTATCTCAATGATGTATCACCACTCAGTCTTCATTCAACAGAAGAAATCAAACAAAAAGAACTGAAAGGGATTTTTATCGGAGGAGCCACCAAATTCGCGATTAAAGTACCTTACCTGCGAAGGTCTTATCAAAGCAAAAAAGAAGTATCGTCGGTATTGGCAGAGGCCTTACCCGGCACCCTGGTATTGGCCTTATCGGCTATGTTATTTGCTACGGTTATAGGCATCACACTCGGTGTAATAGCGGCCGTAAAGAAAGATACCTGGATGGATACAGGCGCTGTATTCGCCAGTGTAATGGGTATTTCGGCCCCCTCTTTTTTTATGGGTATTGTTCTGGCTTACCTGTTTGGTTTTGTATTCAGCCATTATACGGGTCTGGAAATGACAGGCAGTTTATATGATATTGATCCTTTTAAAGGCCGGTCATTACAATTAAAGAACCTGATACTTCCTGCTATTACATTGGGTATCCGCCCACTGGCCATTATAACACAGCTTACCAGGAGTGCGATGCTGGATGTGTTGAACCAGGATTATATCAGAACGGCGCGTGCCAAGGGACTGAGCCCAAAAACCATTGTAGTAAAACATGCATTGCGTAATGCACTCAATCCGGTTATTACTGCCGTTACGGGATGGTTCGCTGAATTATTGGCAGGTGCTTTTTTTGTAGAATATATTTTCGGGTGGAAGGGAATCGGAAAAATTACCGTAGACGCACTCGAAAAACTCGACTTCCCCGTAGTAATGGGCAGTGTATTGATTACCGCCACTTTTTTCATCCTGGTAAATATGATTGCTGATTTACTTTATGGGGTAGTGGATCCGAGGATAAGGAAGTGAGTAGTCAGTAGTGAGTGAAATGCTACTTACTCACTACTGACTACTGACTGCTCACTGAATAACCACCTCACTAATCACTTTCTCACCAAACGCTTCATTTACCCTTTCAATAATTTGTGTTTTCTGGTAGAGCAGCTCGTTCTTCAGTGGGCCGACACTTGTGGTGATGAATAGTTTCTGGTTAATGATCTGAATCTTATCGGTATAACGGGCAATGGTTTTGCCCATGAGTTGTTCCCATATTTCTTCAATCTGAACGGCGCGTATACCGTTCTTTAAATGGCTCTTATGCAAAAAGCCTTTGATGGCGTCACCTATGTGGAATTCTGACATATTGCTAAGATAACGATTGATCTTAAGATGGAAAGATGTGGGCGAAAAAATGTCTATTTTTTACCACTAACTGGTCTATTGCATGTATCAACTTTATGGTTCTAAAATTATAAACTATGGAACGTAAAGATTTCTTGATCGGAGCAGTGGTAGCCATCCCTGCATTTATTCAACAAAGAACTTCAGATGAAAGTACCACATCAAATACTGAAGTGTTTATTGTAGATAATGGAAAGTCGCGATTTGGGGAAAATGTAAAATTTTTAGGTCTTCACCCCAATCAACTAAAGATATCTTCAAAGGATACCGGTGGGCAATTGTCTGTATTTGAATACCAAGGGTTGGGTAAAGTCGGACCTGCATTACACATTCATTTTGAACAGGATGAAATTTTCATGGTACGAAAAGGCACTTATCGTTTTGTTGTAGGTAATGAAATGCATGTTCTAACAGCAGGTCAAACCATTTTTTTGCCGAGGAATATTCCTCATACCTGGATTCAGCTCAGTGAAAAAGGTGAGATGATTTACTTTTTGCAGCCTGCTGGTAAAATGGAGGAATTCTTTTCATTGATGAATGCCATGAAAGAACGACCCTCTGATCAGGAAATTAACCGAATTCATGAAGCGCATGGTATGAAAGTAGTAGGTCCGCCATTAACTCTTTAATAAATATCGTAGATTAGTTAAACTATACTGTTTCGTTTGATACTTAAAAATTTTATACCTGCGCCCTCAGTCAGGGAGTTTGTTCAGCTTTACCGGATTGTTCATCTGCAGTTCGATAAAAATGCGCATATTCCCTACAAAGCATACCCGCCAAGACCGGAACAATGTTTAGCTTTTTATCCGTTCGATACAGAGCAAGTCACTTATGCGAATTCCAATAAATGCATTGAAAATGTGCCAATTGTTCTTTATGGTCAGTTTCTTGAGGTCACCAACAGGCTTATTCAACCTAATTTTCTTGTATTTCAAATCATTTTTAATCCGGGTGCGTTATATCGGCTATTAGGTATTTCGGCCAATGCTTTAATTAATGAGTACCTGGATGCCGAAGTGTTTTTTTCATCTGAAATTAGGAATGTGAATGAGCGCCTATTTTATGCGAAAGACTATGATCAAATGGTAGGGGTTGCTGATCAGTTCATGAGTGAACTCATCAAAAAGCAAAAAAAAGAAAAATCGCTGGTTGATAGTGCAAGTCTTTTTATGCTAGATCCAGATACCAGAATGAGTGTTGATCAACTTGCTAAAATGTCATGCTTGAGTACTAAACAACTTGAAAGAAAATTTAAAGAGCGAACAGGCGTGAATCCTAAATTATTTGAACAAATTATTCGATTCGATAAGGCATTTCGACTTCGTAATGCTTACCCATCTTACGATTGGTTACGCATTGCACTAGAATGTGGTTATTATGATTATCAGCATTTGTGTAAATCTTATAAATGGTTTACGGGGTTGTCTCCAAAAGAATTTCATGAATTAGAAAGTAAAGCCCCGGAACGTAGATTTGGTTTGCATGAAGGATATTATAGATAAGTAAGATGCTTATTTCAATGATAAAATTTGAAATACTGCACCAATCCTGTTTAATTGCATTTGTAGTCTCTCGGAATGTGTATCAGTTATGAAGACTTGGCCATCACTTTTTGTACATACCCATTCCAATAATTGAAACATTCTAGTATCATCTAATTTTTCAAAAACATCATCCAATAATAGGATAGGGGTAAAGCCTTTTTTTTCTTTAAGTATTTGCCATTCAGCCAGCTTAAGCGCAAAGAGTAAACTTTTTCTTTGTCCTTGTGAAGCTTCTGACTTGAATAACTGATCAGTCATCGTTAATATGATATCATCTCGATGAATACCGGAACTCGTTCGTTGTAACGCCAAGTCTTTGCTCCGATTAGCGATTAGGAGTTCTTTGAAATCTGTTGTTAAGAGCGGACTATAATATTCTAAGCTAAGTCCGTCAGATTTGCCGGCAATTCGTTCATAAATAGTATACGCGAGTGGCAGTAGGAGGGTTAGAAATGCTTTTCGGGTTTCATAAATAAAAGTGCCACTCTCGCTTAGTTGATCGTTAAGAATCGATAGCAAAGTTTCATCAACAGTACCTTGTTCAGCAGCTTGTTTCAATAAGCTATTTCTTTGCTGTAATATTTTTTGATAGTTGATGAGTTGTTGTAAGTAAGTATGATCTAATTGCGAAATTAAGGTATCCAAAAATTTTCGTCTTTCCTCTCCCGGACCACTAACCAGTTCTATATCATCAGGGGCGATCATGACAACGGGTATTTTGCCGATATGATCAGAGAATTTTTTATACGCTTCCCCATCTACCTGTAACTCCTTTTTTCCTGTTTCCCGAACAATAGCCGTTACAGTCAGTGATTTTTCCTCTATTGAATATTGACCTTGTAGACGAAGTCCGGCTAAGCCATGGTGAACATTTTGTGCATCAGGTCGTGAAAAATAGCTTTTGGAAAAGCTCAGGTAGTAAATAGCGTCTAATAAATTGGTTTTTCCTGTACCATTTTGTCCGCAAATACCTACAATCCTCTCCGTAAAATGGAAAGATTGCTGTATATAATTGCGAAACTGAACCAATGTTATTTCATTCAACCGGAACATAAGACGGCAAATTAAAGCACCCAAGCCGGAATAATTCATCGTTTGTATCAGCGAAAGCGATTATTTTTAATAAAAAATTGGTTTGAAGACGATATTATCTGGTCAGCAACTGGCATTAACGGTAAAAAGACTGGCCCATCAGATACTGGAAAACAATGCAACGCTGCAGGATACGGTGGTCATAGGTTTACAACCCCGTGGCATCTTCCTGAGCGACCGTATTGTTAACGAATTACGATCATTAGTAACATCGGGGAACATCGAATATGGCAAGCTGGATATCACTTTCTATCGTGATGATGTTAGAAAAAGTCTGCATTTAGCCAACAGTACCGATATCCCTTTCAGCTTAGAGAATAAGCATGTAATCCTTATAGATGACGTATTGTACACCGGCAGAACCATCCGTGCTGCCTTGGATGCCCTGCTGGCATTTGGCCGCCCCTCTAAAGTATCGCTCTGTGTACTGATCGATCGCCGCTTCAGCCGCGAGCTGCCCATTCAACCCGATTTCACCGGCAAAACCATCGATACCATCATCTCCCAGAAAGTAAAAGTATGCTGGAAGGAGAGGGATGAGGTGGATGAAGTAGTATTGATTTGAGGATAGCTGATGTAGGATATCGGATTTAAGGAGTCGCAACATTTCAAATCCGACATCCTATATCAGAGATCAGATATCTGCTGTATTTGTTTTTGCTATATCTTTGATTTTTAATGAAACTCTCTACCAAACATCTCCTTGGTATTAAAGATCTCACCCGAGATGATATTCAGTTAATTCTTACCACAGCCGAACAATTCAAAGAAGTTTTACAAAGACCGGTTAAAAAAGTGCCATCGCTGCGCGATGTGACAATTGTGAACCTGTTTTATGAAAACTCTACCCGTACCCGGATGTCGTTTGAACTGGCAGAACGCCGTTTGTCTGCTGATGTACTCAATTTTGCAGCTACGACTTCCTCTGCCGCAAAAGGTGAAACACTGCTCGATACGGTTAACAATATCCTAAGTATGAAAGTGGACATGGTGGTGATGCGCCATAGCGCTTCGGGTGCACCCCATTTCCTGGCCAAACATATTCCTGCGGCTATTGTGAATGCAGGTGATGGCATCAATGAACATCCTACACAGGCTTTACTCGATGCTTTTTCTATGAGAGAAAAACTGGGTAAACTGGAAGGACTGAAAGTGGCCATTATCGGCGATATTATGCACAGCCGAGTGGCGCTGAGTAATATGTACCTGTTACGTAAAATGGGCGCCGAAATAACCATTGCCGGCCCGCCCACACTTATCCCCAAATACATTGAAGAAGCACTCGACGTACGTGTAGAATACAACCTTAAGAAAGCACTTCAGTGGTGTGATGTGGCCAATGTACTCAGGATACAACTCGAAAGACAAAACCAACCTTTATTTTCTTCACTCCGTGAATATAACCTGGCTTATGGCATCAACAGACGCTTACTGGAAAGCTTAGGCAAAGAAATAGTCATCATGCACCCCGGACCCATTAATAGAGGCGTTGAACTCGACAGTGATGTGGCCGACGGACCATTCTCTATCGTACTCAACCAGGTGGAGAATGGTGTGGCGGTGAGGATGGCGGTGTTGTATTTGCTGGCGAACAATCAAGCGTAAGCTATGAGCTGTGAGCTTTGGGCCATGAGCAGAAAGCTTGCTGCATTGAGAGTCATTTTAACTTGTGTCTGATAAGATTTACAATAGTGATTGATTGTAGAATAACTGCTCATAGCCCATAGCTCATGGCTCACAGCCTGCTACTCCTCACTATTTTATCTTCTTTGTTGTTTTTTCTGTTACTTAGTGCCTTAAATCAGCACCATGCGCATCTGCTTATTTCCCGGTACATTCGACCCTGTTACCCTGGGGCATACTGATATCATTAATCGTGCATTGCCATTATTCGATCAGATTTATGTGGGTATTGGCATCAATTCGGCTAAATCGCCGATGTTTAGTCCGGAACAGCGGATGGAATGGTTCAAGGAAATTTATAAGGATGAACCCAAGGTGAAAAGTGTGGTGTATGAGGGGTTAACGATTCATTATTGTAAAGAAATTGGCGCACAGTTTATTCTCCGTGGTATTCGTTACGTGAGCGATTTTGAGTATGAAAAAACCATTGCCGATGCTAATCGTACCCTTGATAAAAATATAGAAACGATCTTTCTCACCGGCGAACCAAAATATACTTCAGTGGCTTCCACAATTGTTCGCGACATTTTACGGAATGGGGGAGATGCTTCTCCTTTTTTACCGGAAGCTGTTATCCGATCTATCAAAAAATAATGACGCGCCATGTCGATCTGGTTCCAAAAAGCATTAACGATTGCTGATATACAGCCATTGGGTAAAAATACCATGGGTGAACACCTGGGTATGATATTTACTGAGTTGGGTGATGATTACCTCAAAGCTACAATGCCTGTTGATCATCGCACCAAACAACCTTATGGACTATTACATGGTGGCGCTTCCGTTGCCCTTGCTGAAACATTGGGTAGTGTAGGGGCGGCTCTGACAGTCGATCCGGACAATTTTATTTGTGTAGGACAGGAAATCAATGCCAATCATTTGCGTAGTGTAAGGGATGGATTGGTAACAGGTATGGCAAAACCAGTGCATATTGGTGCCAGCTCACAGGTGTGGGAAATTAAAATCTACGATCAGCGAGAAAAATTAGTTTGCATCAGCCGCCTCACAGTAGCAGTGCTGAGAAACAGAGGAGTAGGAAATAAATAACATGAAATAAGGAATAGGAAATAAGGAAGTAGATACATTTTCTCATTTCTTATTTCCTATTCCTTATTTCGTATTTCTATGTTTTCTCACTGCAGTTCTTCAATGCATTTCTTCAGTTCGGTTAAATAATTGCCGTAGAGTTTTTTCAGGTACCATTTTGTAAAATAGTAGAGAACAACGGCAAGGGTAATCATATAAACACCTAAAAAAGTGAGTACCTGCCACCTGGCAGAGAAATAGTGTAATACAAATTTGTCTACTTCTGGAACTGAAATGGGTTCCATGCTTGATAAAATAAGGGAGAATACAAAACAAACAGGCAACATGGCCATGGTAAACTGAAAATATCTTTTCACGAATTCTTCGAGCAGACTTGCTACACTTTGCAGGTTGGTTTTGATGGGCTGATAAGAACTAGTAAGCTTTTTAGTTTTTTTATAGAGATAGTACAGAACAAAAGTAAACAGAAACATCAGTACAGTAAATACACCAAAATATATACGGATAGACCAGTAGTCGGAAGCAAAACATACATACAGCATGGCAATACAAAACAGTATACAAAGCACCATTTCAATAATGAGGCTGCGTTTCAGTTTGCCAATGACAGAACTTGTTTTCTTTTTCAGTAAGGCTGCAATATCTGCATCAGTCCGGCTGGCATGGTCGGTTGCCAGTTTCTGGTTGAGTTGATATTTTAGTTCATCGAGTTCCATAACACTTCATTTACGCGGGGGTCATATATTTTTGTGTCGATTCTTTCAGTTTGGTTTTGATGCGGTTCATTTTTACGGCCACATTATTGGCGGTAATACCCATCATTTCTCCAATATCATTATAGTTGTAGTCTTCCAGGTACAGCATCACAATGGCTTTGTCAATTTTGGAGAGATCGCCAATGGCGGCATACATGGCTTTTACCTGTTCCTCAATCGGATCATGTGTTTCATGGGCTCCGAAATCGGGTACCGCTTCAGTGGAATAGATAGCAGGTTTTCTTTTCTCTTTTCTGAAAAAAGTAATGGCCGTATTCAGTGCAACACGATAGAGCCAGGTTGAGAATTTGGCGTCGCCCCTGAAGCCGGCGTAAGCTTTCCAGGCCTGCAGGGTAATTTCCTGGAACAGGTCTTCACGATCCGCATGTGCATCCATATACAGGTTGCATACTTTATGGATAATGCGCTGGTGCTCGTTCAGTAATGTTATGAATTCCTTTTCAGCAGGCATCCGGCTAAATTAATACAATACTGGGGTGAGTGTATAACCTTCTTTTTTCAACAAAGCAATGACACCCTGCTTTCCGCCCAGATGTGCAGCGCCAACAGCAAAAAAACTAGGTTTCTCCGTTACCGCTTTTGTGATGACCGGAATCCATTTTTTATTACGGGTAATCAGCATGGTTGTTTCAAAATCACTGGAGCCCCCGCCATTATCCATCATAAAACGATACAACTTATCGGCATTGTTCTGTTTGTACACCGCTATCATCTTTACCATCACCTGTTGAACACTGTCATAACGGAGTACCGTATTTTTCAGAGCAGTTACCTGTGAATCGAGTGGTTGTGCATTAATAGCATTGACCTGGTCTTCTACTGTTTCGAGTCCGAGTACCGGTAGGTTATTTTTTTGTGCGATACGCATAAATTCCGTCTCCGGTTGAATCTTGTCGGCACACTTGATACTGCTGATGGTGAGCAGACTCAGGTGCATAAAGGGACTAAACTGGTTAAATAGCTGCATCGATGAGCCAGTGATACGCTGAAAGCTGTCGCTGACAGCTTTATAATCTTTCTCGCCTAATAGCTTGTCAATACTTGTTCCCTGTAAGCGCATTTTCGACAGGAGGTTCATTTGCATTCCCGGGTCATCCATATCGAGCTCACCATAAAACTGTTGGGCCTTTTTTATTTTTTCCTCAAGCGCAGGTGAAATACTGAAGTCAGACTTGCACATCAGGTGAAACGTACCGAAAATATAGGAGGGTTGCTTTAGGCCTTTGCCACTGATCTTCCATAATAATGAACTAACAGGCTTTTTTTGGGCCAGTCCGGTATAGGGGAGGATAAGCGCGAATGTACATGCACTAAACAACAATTTTCTCAGCAACATGAATCAATTTTAATCATTTGTCGCATTATTAGCCAAAATATTACGGCCAAAAAAATAGCCCCGTGTAGAAACACGGGGCGAAACCAAAACCAACTGCATGTGTGCCAAACGGCACAACTATGAAAACTTGTTCTTATAAAATACTGATCTCTTTGGGAGATACTTTTACTTCTTCTTTTTTAGGCAGGTACAATTTCAATACACCATTCTCATAACGGGCCTGTATGGCATCTGCATTGATCTTTTCATCCAGCGTAAAACTGCGCTTGAAAGAACGGAAATTGAATTCTCTGCGGATAGTTTTATACTCTTTCTGCTCGGTTGTTTCTTTCTTTTCGTAGCTGATGGTGAGTAGACCATTTTCAATGTTTACTTTAAAGTCTTCCTTGTTTCTGCCCGGTGCATTCAGTTCGAGGTGATAACCTTCTGCTGTTTCATGAATATTTACCGGAACTGTGGCATAAGCCTGAGCGGCATCCTTACCCCAGGAAGCTGGAAAACTGTTAAAAAGTTCATCGAACAAACTGTTGAATGGAAGGGTGTTGTGTTTTACGAGTGTCATATCAGATGTTTTTTTATGTTATGAATTGAATTCGGGAAAACCTGTTCAAACCCTGTACCAGTGCCCAGGCGTATGTTTTTTTAGCAGAAAATGGGCGAATTAGCTATATTTTACAGGACACAATGTCACTATAGAGTCTTCAAAACAGACATTGTGTCCGTTATTTTAATGTTTAGTGTTACAACTTTTAATCCTAATTTTGTGGTCCACATTAAAAAAACAAGCGAATATGTATCCAGCAGAGATTGTATTACCGATGAAAGCGGAGTTGACAGATAGTGGTTTTGAGGAATTATTATCTGCTTCTGATGTTGACAATAAGTTACAGCAAAAAGGCACCACACTGGTTGTTATAAATTCTGTATGTGGCTGTGCAGCAGGCACTTGCAGACCAGGGGTATTAATGGCCGTTCAGAATTCAACCAAACGTCCTGATCACCTCACCACCAGTTTTGCGGGTTTTGATGTAGAAGCGGTAAACCAGGTTCGTCAGCATTTATTGCCTTATCCGCCATCATCACCAGCCATTGCGCTTTTTAAAGACGGGCAATTGGTAAGCATGGTAGAGCGTCATCAGATTGAAGGCCGTCCAGCTCAGGTTATTGCCCAACACCTGATTTCGGTTTTCGATGAACATTGCAATTAATTTTATCATAGTTTTGTTTAAGGATGGGTTAGTAAGTATGGCTCCACTTTGGTGGAGCCTTTTTGTTGAACGCAAGCCTAAAACATTTTCATAATTTCTGATTATCATTGCACCTGTCTTCACCATTGACTGACTTTTAGACCAGCTGTTTATGTATCCTAATTTGTATTACGCTTTCAAAGACATTTTCGGGGTTGAACTGGAAGGATTAAAACTGGTAAACAGTTTTGGTTTTTTTGTGGCCCTCTCATTTATTCTTTCTGCATGGATACTCACACTTGAGTTAAAGCGGAAACAAAACCTCGGTCAGTTTACCTATACAGAAGAAAAAATAATGGTAGGCGCACAGGCAAGTGTTGCGGAATTGCTGATTAATTTTCTTCTTGGATTTGTTTTTGGGTTTAAAATACTCGGTGCTTTTGTCATCGATTCTGCTTTAAATGATCCGCAGTCTTTTATCTTGTCAGCCAATGGCAGTTGGCCTTTGGGAATATTGGTGGGGCTGGTGTTCTCAGGACTAAAATGGTGGGAAAAGAATAAACAGAAACTGGATAAACCCGAAGAAAGAATCATTCGTATCTGGCCACACGACAGGGTAGGAGATATTGTATTGTATGCTGCATTGTTTGGTTTCCTCGGCGCCAAAATTTTTCATAACCTGGAAAACTGGAATGAATTTTCAAAAGACCCCATTGGTGCATTGATCTCTTTCAGCGGACTTACTTTTTATGGGGGTTTGATTTGTGCAGGCATCGCTATTATTTATTATGCACGTAAAAGAAAAATCTCCGTCATTCACCTTGCCGATGCCATGGCACCTACCATGATGTTTGCTTATGCATTCGGAAGAATCGGTTGTCAGATCAGTGGCGATGGAGACTGGGGAATACCCAATACCAACCCCAAACCCCTCAGTTGGATGCCCGATTGGTTATGGGCTTACAGTTATCCTCATAATGTAATAGGAGAAGGAAAGCCTATACCTGGTTGCGACGGACCTTACTGTAATGAACTGGTTCCTGCAGTATACCCAACTCCTCTATATGAGATAATGGCTTGTTTTATACTGTTTGCCGTTTTATGGATCTACCGGAAAAAATTAAAAGTAGCCGGTCAACTCTCCGGTTTATACCTCATCTTAAACGGATTGGAACGCTTTTTAATCGAAAAAATCCGTGTAAATACTAAATATGAGGATCTTCCCCTCCAGCCAACCCAGGCTGAACTTATCTCTTTTGTCATGGTTTTGTCTGGTATCGTATTGATGATCAAGGCAAAAGACTGGTTTGGAAAAACCAAATAGCGGCATAGAAAGTAAGGTAAAAAGCATCAAACACGAATAATATAAGGCAGGGATAGGCGCTTCAATCAATTGTAAATCAATTAATTGAAGCACCTATCCCTGCCTTTCTTATTGCCTATTCATTATTTCTCATTCCCTATTCCTTCTCTGCCACTCATCCTTGTTTAACACCGTTCATTACAAACCTATGTACTATGCAAAACATAGTACATAGGTTTGTTCTGTAATTAGCAACAACGAGAACTAAAATATTAAAGCTTTTTTTATGAGAAACTTGAAAAACTTATTGGCTGCCATCGGATTTGTTTCGCTTTCCGTAGCGGCCCAGGCCCAGACTGCAAAAATCAATGGTGCAGTAATGGGTTCACAAAAACCTGTTGAAGCTGCTTCAGTAGGTATTTTACGTGCAAAAGATTCGGCTATCGTTAAAATGGCGGTAACAGACAAAGCCGGTCAGTTTGAAGCAGAGAAATTAGCTGCCGGTAAATATCTGGTACTGGTTCAGTCTGTAGGATATGTAAAGTATTACAGTCCTGTATTCGACCTGGCCAATGGTCAGTCTTATACCGTTCAACCTATTACACTCACCAATATTTCAAAAGAACTGGAAGGGGTAGTGGTAACGTCCAAGAAACCGATGATTGAGCAAAAATTAGACAGAACCATCATCAATGTTGATGCTTCTCCAACCAATGCCGGTGCCACCGTGCTGGAAGTGCTTGAAAAATCACCGGGCGTTTCTGTAGATAAAGACGGCAATATCAGCCTGAAAGGAAAACAGGGTGTAGTGGTACTGATTGATGGCAAACCAACCTACCTCGGTGCTCAGGATCTTGCGAATATGTTACGCAATATGGCCAGTTCTAACCTTGAAACCATTGAATTGATGACCAATCCACCTGCACGTTTTGATGCGTCTGGTAATTCTGGTGTCATCAATATCAAAACCAAGAAAACAAAAACCATGGGTTATAATGCCAGCATTACCACCGGTTTTTCGCAGGGTGTATTGCCAAAAACCAATAATAGTTTCAACCTGAACTACAGGCAGAATAAGATCAACTTTTTTGCCAATGCAAGTCATAACTACAATGAAAACTTTGGTAATATCAAGATCGACAGGAATTTCCGTAACCAGAATACAGGTGTACTGTTAACAACATTCGATCAGCTGGCAAAGAATGACCGCATGTTCAACAGCTACAATTACAAAGCAGGTTTCGATTATTTCATGAACAAAAAAACAACACTGGGTCTGGTAGTGAACGGATATAACAGTGTAGGCGATGAGTATACTGATAATACTACCTATATCAAAGATCCGGCTGGTAGTGTTATAACGCGCACACAGGCCATCAATGATGTGAATATGAAGTTCAACAATGTAGGTGTAAATGCCAACCTGCGACATGTATTCGACAGTACAGGTAAAGAATTAACCATTGATGCAGACTATATCAATTATACGCAGAACAATAAACAGGTGTTAGGGAATGAATTCTTTGATCAGATGGGAAATATAAAAGCGCCTGATGAAATCCTGAGAGGTATACTGCCTGCATCTATCAATATCTATAGCCTTAAAGCCGATTATTCACAGTCTATGAAAGGCCAGGTTAAATTTGAAGCAGGTCTGAAGACCAGTTATGTAAATACAGATAATGATGCACAATACTCAAACTGGAATGGTACACAGTTTATCAATGATGCTACCCGAAGCAACCATTTTCTGTACAAGGAAAATATCAATGCTGCCTATGTGAATTTCAATAAGCAGTTTACCAAAAAATGGAGTGCTCAGTTAGGTCTGCGTGCGGAGAATACCAATATCACCGGTAACCAGTTAACAACCGGAGAAGTATTCAAGCGTAATTATACACAGGTATTTCCAACAGCGTATATTGGTTATACCATGAATGATAAGAATCAGTTTGCCTTAAGTTATGGACGCCGTATTGACCGCCCCAACTACCAGGACCTGAATCCATTCTTTTACTTTTTAGATAAATATACTTACCAGGTAGGTAACCCATATCTGCGTCCACAGTTCAGTCATAATATTGAATTGGTGCATACCTACAGGGGCGTGTTAAATACTTCTCTGAACTATAGCAGAACAAATGATATTATTCAGGACGTGTTAGAGCAAATAGACAGTACCAATAGCTCATTCATCAGAAAAAGTAATATTGCCCGCAGACAAAATTTAGGTGCGTCTGTGAGCTTAGGTATGCCGGTTACAAAATGGTTCAGAACAAATGTGTATGTAAATGTGTTCTACAATCACTTTAAAGGAATAGTGAATAATGGAGAAATATCTGTGGGTGCTACTTCATTCATGACCAATATCTCCAATCAGTTTACTTTCCCTAAAGGATGGGGTGCTGAAGTAAGTGGTTTCTATCGCACGCAGGGTGTTGAAGGTGTACTGGTTGCCAAACCAATGGGCGGATTGAATATCGGCTTTACTAAACAGGTGTTGAAGAACAAAGGAATGGTGAGATTAGTGGTAAGAGATGTACTGTACACACAAATTTTCCGCGGATACAGTAAGTACCAGAATGTGGATGTAACTATCCGCCAGAACAGAGATAGCCGCGTAGTAAACCTGAGCTTTACCTATCGTTTCAGCAAAGGGAAAACAGCAGCACAACGTAAAAGAGGTGGTGCAAATGAAGAACAGAATCGCGTGAATTTAGGTGGTGGAAACTAAAACCTTGATTGGTAAGCGGAATTGGGCAGGAGATAAGGATGTTATTTTCCACTTGAACAGAAATGATTCCGCTCATCCTATTTTGACATTTTTGTGTATCACTATAAGGTCAATTTAGCAGCATCAACTTTGTTTTTTTTCTCATGTGCATTATATAGAAGGCGGCCCCGATTTCCATCGGGGCCTATTTTTTTGGGGTCTTGAAGACCGGAAGTCCGGAAGTCCGGAAGTTGGGAAGAAGACAGACTCCGAAACAATCATCTTTCTGACTTTCGGACTTTCCGTCTTCCGGACTTATCTTTACAGAAATTCAAACCCATGCCTTCTTTCGACATAGCCAGTAAAGTTGATCTTCAGACTCTGGATAATGCCATCAACACCGTAAAAAAAGAGATCGCGGGTCGGTTCGACTTTCGTGATTCACATGTTTCTGTTGAGTTGAATAAAAAAGATTATGTGGTATCCCTGGAAGTAGATAGCGACATGAAAATGAAGCAGTTAATTGATGTGCTCATCGGACGTGCCATTAAACAGGGTATTGATGGCAATGCCTTCGATTTCTCCAAAGATGCCTATCCAAGCGGGAAAGTGGTAAAAAAGGAAGTGTCTGTAAGAAATGGCCTTAAACAAGACGATGCCAAAAAGATCGTGAAAATGATCAAAGACAGCGGAATGAAGGTGCAGGCCGCCATCATGGACGATATTATTCGGGTAACAGCCAAGAAAATCGATGATTTACAAGAAGTTATAGCAAAATGTAAGACTGCGGATCTGGGTATTCCTTTGCAGTTTATTAATATGAAGAGCTAGAAGGAGTCCGAAAGTCTGGAAGTCGGAAAGTCCAAAAGATGAACGCGCAGGGATCAAATTTCTAACGGACTTTCGGCCTTTCCGTCTTTCGGACCCCATAATCCTGCCTCATAAGCAATGACTTTATTTGGAGATTAGCTGCTTCCTGCTTACCTTTGCAGTCCTTAAAAATAAGCGTACGGCCAAATCCGTACCACCTAAAACAAATAATTATGAAACAAGGTATCCATCCGGAAAGTTATCGTTTTGTAGTGTTCAAGGATATGAGTAATGGTCATTCATTCCTGAGCCGTTCAACTGCAGCATCAAAAGAAACCATTCTCTGGGAAGATGGTAAAGAATATCCAGTAATCAAATTGGAGATTTCTAATACTTCACACCCTTTCTATACCGGTAAAAATATGCTGGTAGATACTGCAGGTCGTATCGACAAATTCAAAAAACGGTACGAGAAGAAGAAATAATTTCAACTTCAATCATATTAGAGTCCCGCTTGTACAACAAGCGGGACTTTTTTTTGCTTCATTTTTCCGTTTATCACCAACCACATCAATATGCTATTTATCCGGCCTGCTGGTGCAGATACTTTCGTGTTCATTATTTAAAAACGAAAAGTTATGTTGACGAATAAATGGGGACAATTGTTGCTGGTGATGATGGTAGCTGTAATGTCCTGCTCAAAAAAAACAGATACGATTATTCAGCCACCTGTACCTGTTGAACCGGTAAAAGGTAAGCTGGCTAAAATCAGTTTCGACAGTGGTGCCTATGATTCATTGTATTATGCACCCACAGGAGAACTCGTTAAACTCAGATCGGTATGGGATCCTTCATCCGGTTACAGTGTAACCTATTCCTTCGATTATAATGCACAGGGGAAAATTACACGTATCTACAACGACCAGGGAGAAGAGTTCCGCTATACTTACTCAGGTAATCAGCTGGAAGAAGTGGGTTTGTATGTAAGTGGTCTGAAAACAAGACATAAGGGGTTTACTTATGATACCCAGGGTACACTCACGGCTACCCATACCTATGCCGATATCCTGAGCAACCCGAATGACCAGGATTTTCTGGACATGTTTATTTATACCTATTATCCGGATGGAAACCTGAAAACAGAAACATCTTATTCAGTTCATCCAACAACCGGGCAGCCGGTTAAAGAAGTAACGATTACTTACTCCGATTATGATAACAGCCATAACCCGGATGATCTGTTTAAGCAGATGCCGTATTTTTTTGGTCTCAAATTTTTCAAAAATAATGCCCGCTTGCGAATGGTGAAAAATGAGAAAACAGGAGTGGAATCTACTTATCTGTTTACCTATACCTATAACCAGACTACATTTCCGGTAACCAGGAAATTTGAATACTATGGCAGCGGTAACTGGTTGGAAGGAAACTGTACCTATACTTATTACTAACGCTTTTTTACATTCTAAAATTTAGTTAAAGCAAATTCTTTTGACACGAAACCTGAAATGGAATTGTCAGTCAATAAATAAAACGAAGTATGAAGCAAAGCATCAACAGCATTTGGATATTACTGATAGTAGTTGTTATCAGTTCATGTGGTAAGCAGGCGAATCAACCGGAACCATTACCTGTTAATACAGGTAAGCTGGCAAAAGTTAGTATAGGAGGTGGGTATACCGACTCTCTTTATTACAGACAGGATGGTAAGCTGGATAAAATTATCCTGTTCTCTGATCTGGGTGGAACTACCTATAAAGAGATATATCATTTTACTTATAACAGCATCGGTAAAGTAGCAAAAGTTCAGATTGAAAATGGGGATGAATTCAGGTATACTTATGTAAACGATTTTGTGACAGCAGTGAGCCGATATGAGAACGGTATAAAGATGAACTACAAATTTTATAATTATGTAGCAGGTGGTAACAGACTTGAATCGGTGGAAGAATATGCAAAAGCATCACCCAATGATATTGGTTTTGCCTATACATTCAGACAGGATTATACCTATTATGCAGATGGTAATTTAAAAGAAGAAATCAGGTACCAGATTAACCAGAATGGACAGGCTACAAAATACCAGAGCATACGGTATGAGGATTACGACCAGTATATAAATGTTGATAATAGTTTCAGACATTTTCTGTATATGAGCGGGATTAATATCACTACCAATAATCCCAGAAAAATCATACGCCGCGATGAAATTGCAGGAACAGAACAGCAATATAATTACCAGTTTACTTACAATTCAAAAAGCTTACCCGTAAAACGTACCATGTCTACCGGACCTGTTGGGTCTGTGGAAACAGAACTAACCTATAGCTACTACTAAGCAATCGGGAGGGCCAGAACGACTCGGCGCAAACTTCGTTCTCTCTCGTTCTCTGCGGTGAAAATTCGAGTAATTTCACCGCAGAGAACGAGAGGAAACAGAGATTACGCGGAGTCTTTTTTGTTGCGGAAATCGATGAAGAGTCAGGGCGTGTCAAGTAAGATTCAAGTATTACCTTTGCCCCTACAAAATCGATACATGAAACTAGATATACTGGCATTTGGTGTTCACCCCGATGATGTGGAGCTCGGTTGTTCCGGCACCATTATGGCGGCACTCGCAGAAGGTAAGAAAGTAGGAGTGGTAGACCTTACCCGTGGAGAATTGGGAACAAGAGGTACCGCCGAAACGCGTAAACAGGAAGCCGCGGCAGCTGCAGCTGTTATGGGTATTCATCTGAGAGAAAACCTGGGTATGGCTGATGGGTTTTTCCAGAACGACGAAAAACACCAGCGTATGGTCATTGAAGTCATCCGGAAATACCGCCCTGAAATTATCCTGGCCAATGCGCCCGAAGACCGTCACCCAGATCATGGAAGAAGTGCAAAACTGGTATCCGATGCCGCATTTCTGGCAGGGTTAAGAAAAATTGAAACCACGGTAAATGGAGAGCTCCAGGATGCATGGCGTCCAACCTATGTGTTTCACTATATACAGGATCGCTTTATACAGCCATCATTTGTGGTAGACATTACGGCATATATGGATAAAAAAATTGAGTCTGTGCTGGCTTATACCACACAATTCAACAGTACGGGTGGAAATGAACCTCAAACTTATATCTCAACCCCTCAGTTTCTGGAGACCGTAAAAGCCAGGGCCATGATGCTGGGTAAAAGAATTGGTGTAGGTTATGCAGAAGGGTATATTACAGAGAAGATCATAGGGATTAATAGTTTTGATGCGATTATTAAGCATAGTACATAAAAAAGCCATGAGCTATGAGCTGCGAGCTTTGAGCAGTTCGTAATATTTGCTCGTAGCTCATAGCCCAAAGCTCACAGCTAAAAAAACAGTATGTCAAAAATTCAAATAGGCCTGGTGCAGATGAGTTGCACGGCATCAAAGGAAGAAAATATGGCCAAGGCCATAGCGGGTATTCGTAGCGCTGCAGCCAAAGGTGCTCAGATTGTTTGTTTACAGGAACTCTTTACCAGCCTGTACTTCTGTGATGTGGAAGATTATGAAAATTTTAAACTGGCAGAAGCCATCCCCGGACAGTCTACCGATACTTTATCAAAAATCGCCGCAGAGCTGAACGTAGTGATCATTGCTTCTTTGTTCGAAAAAAGAACAGAAGGTTTATATCACAATACAACAGCCATACTGGATGCAGATGGAACTTATCTCGGTAAGTACCGTAAAATGCATATACCCGATGATCCGGCTTATTATGAGAAATTTTATTTCACACCCGGTGATCTCGGCTATAAAGTATTCAAAACGAAATATGCTACGCTTGGTGTGTTGATTTGCTGGGATCAGTGGTATCCTGAAGCTGCCAGGATTACCGCACTGATGGGGGCGGAGATCTTATTTTATCCTACAGCTATCGGATGGGCCACCAGTCAGGATGAAGCAACCAATACCGAACAATACAATGCATGGCAAACCATACAGAGAAGTCATGCAGTAGCGAACGGTGTTCATGTGGTAAGTGTAAACAGGGTAGGCTTTGAGCAGAATGGTGCCATGAAATTCTGGGGAGGATCCTTTGTAAGTAATCCATTCGGTTCTTTATTGTACAAAGCCTCACATGAAGAAGAAGAGGTAACTGTAGTAGAAATAGATACAAAGAAAACTGATCGCTACAGAACGCATTGGCCTTTTTTAAGGGATCGCCGGATTGATTCATATCAACCAATAACCAAACGTTTTATTGACGAAGACTAATCTTTCTGTGAATTTCTGTGCCTTCAGTGGTAATAAATTATTTATTTAAAAGCTACAAAATTGACTACTCCCAAATCTCTTGGATATTCATTCCCCGCTGAATTTGCTGAACACGAAGCAACCTGGTTAAGCTGGCCTCACAAAGAAGCAAGCTGGCCGGGAAAGATTGATTCTATCTATCCTAATTACGCATTATTCGTTAAGTATTTAGCGTTAAGTGAAAAGGTAAGAATCAATGTGGCCAATGAAGCCATGAAACTATTTGCCATCGGCCATTTAGAGAAAGCAGGTGTAAACATGTCGCAGGTAGAATTCTTTATGCACCCTACAAATGATGCCTGGTGCCGCGATCATGGACCAGCTTTCCTCATCAACAATAAGGCCGAGCAACGAAAAGTAATTGTTGACTGGAACTACAATGCATGGGGAGGTAAATATCCGCCTTATGACCTGGATGATATCATTCCTACACTCATTGGAAAACAGTATAACCTGCCAGTATTCCATCCCGGAATCATTATGGAAGGCGGATCGGTAGAATTCAATGGAGCTGGAACAGTATTAACCTCTACCTGCTGCTTACTAAATCCAAACCGTAACCCGCATTTAAATCAATCGCAGATCGAACAATACCTGATGGATTATTATGGTATGGAACAGGTGCTCTGGGTTGATGAAGGTATTGTGGGTGACGACACAGACGGACATATCGACGATACCGTTCGTTTTGTGAATGCAGATACAGTCATCACAGTAGTAGAAGAAAATAAACAGGACGAAAACTATGCACTGTTACAGACCAACCTGCAACAGTTAAAAGAAATGCGTTTACTGAATGGTAAGCAGCTCAATATCATTGAACTACCTATGCCTGATGAAGTAATTTATGAAGATCAGCGCTTACCTGCTTCCTATGCTAATTTCTACATTAGCAATCAACATGTGATTGTACCTACTTTCCGTTCAGCTAAAGATGACAAAGCATTGACCATTATTGCCGAAGCATTCAAAGACAGGGAAGTAGTGGGTATCGATTCCACCGATATTATCTGGGGGCTTGGCAGCTTTCATTGTCTCAGTCAGCAGGAACCAAAATAGCAGAGCAGGATAGCTGATGTCTGATATAGGATGTAGGATTTGATGGCAGATGTTAGATGTCAGATATCAGATGTCGGATGTGAGATATTTTATAGTAGTCTATCGAAACTAAATCTCTTATCAACTTTTTAGTTTCACAGAGAGGTGAGCATAAAAAACAATTCGCTTCCTGCACGCTGAGGAATGGAATTGTAAGCAGGCTTCATTTGAGTAATATTAAAGTGTGGGCTGAATAAATCTCTGTATTCATTTTCATCACCTCCAAATGGTGGGCCGTTTTCAAATGAACGATTGAATAGAAGGCCAACCAGTTTTCTGCCGGGTTGAAGTAATTGCTTCATTTTCTCCGCATAGGCTTTTCTCAATAGCGGATCAATGGCACAGAAGAAAGTCTGTTCAATAATCAGATCATAAGTTCCAGACAGTTCAAAAAAATCACCACAGATAACTGTAATGGCGTCTCCATATGGTTTAAACTGTGCCTTTAACTGCTCGGTTACTATTGCTGCAATATCTACGACCGTAATATTGGTAAACCCATTTTCTAACAGGTAGGCAGCTTCATAACTATTGCCGCCACCCGGAATCAGAATGCTGATGTCTTTTTGGGTTAACTGGTCTATATATGTTTTTAAAGGGGTAGAAACATAACCAATATCCCAACCTGTTTCATCTTTCTTATATCGCTCATTCCAATAATCTGACGACAAAAAATCATTCATACTATTTATTATTTCTTAAAACCTTAAACTCCCCTTCTCCCTTTCTCCCTGTTTATTAAGTCTTAAAGTAAGCCAGTTAAAAATATGCATAGTTCTGTTAACAGGGAGAAAGGGAGAAGGGGAGGGTTGTTAGTCTCCTATGTGAGCGGCATGTGAAGGAATGAGTAAGAGTTTTACCTGTCTGCCACTGATATAACGGAATTGTTTTCCATCCCAATAACCATCCTGTTCTAACATAATGCGAATAGGCTTTTTCCATTCAGGAATATCAGAAGCTGCATTCAATTCAATCGAATAAGCAGTGCGTTCATGTAAAGGAAAATCACCGGATCCGGGTACGCCGCCCTGCTGATCCCATAAACCAATCGTAGGGCCTGCTGCATGACCATGAAAACCGATAGGGTGGGTATAAATTACTGCCTGTATATTTTCTGCTTTGGCTTGTGCCAATGCATCTTTCAGTATCTGGTTGCCTGTTTTACCTGTTTTGAATTGTGTGGTGAGTATATCCTGTAAACGGTTCCCCTTTTCAAATGCTTTTACCAGGCTGGCCGGTGCTGTTTTCTCGCCGGGTTGTAAGACATAAGCATGTTGCTGTATATCTGTATTCAGTCGCAGATAAGTGATGCCAATATCAACATGTAATAGATCACCTGTTCTGATTACTTCATCTTTGGGTCTGCTGGAGAAAGAACGCAGGTGATCGAAATTTTCCGGATCATTTCTCTGAATAGATACAGATGGATGAAACCAGGTATCCAAGCCAAGGTTGCGAATCTTCTGTCTGAACCACCAAACCAGGTCATCGGTTGTAGTAACCCCGGGCATGATCACTTTCTCTGAGAAACCTTCTTTAATGATATCATGTGTGAGCTGAATGAGTTGAGGATATAACTGCATCTCACGTTCTGTCCTTGTCTCGAGCCAGCGAACAGCTAATTTTTCGGCACTAACTATTTTCTGCGCTGTGGTCGCAGGTAATTTGGCCATTAACTCTTTTTGTTCGGTATAGGTGAGTCCGTCTGCATGACCAAAATCAGTAGAAAAATTCAATCCAATCTTAGAAGGGTTTCTTTGTTGAATCAGATCCACCAAAGCATCCCACTGATCCGGGAATTTAGTCATATCCCAGGCCGCTTTTATTTCGCTGCCCACATTGTAGCGGGCAATGGCTAATTTTTCAATGGCCCCGGAAGGATTACGATAAAAAGCCAGTATGGTTCTTCTTCTTGCAGAAAGCCAGGTAGAAGGTAACATAGTTTTAATAACAGGGTCTTCATTGTATTCTCTTGAAATCACGAGCCACATATCAATGCCTTCTTCTTTCATCAACACCGGTAGCAGATTATTCAGCCTGTCGGCGAGTAATTCGTCGACCACTCTTGACTGATCCTTCAAAGGCAAAATATACTGCCCCCGGGACTGGGATAGGCAGGATACCAGCAGGATGACTGTTATGAACTTTTTCATTTGATGTTTGATTTTTTGATCTTTGATTTTCTGATTTCTTATTCCTTATTTGCTATTCTTTATTTCTCAGTTCCCCTGTTATCGCTGCTTGTCTGGGAATGATAAAAGCAATGAGTTCATTGAGCTCAATTGCTCCTCTTTCACAGGCATCACGAATATCGTCACGGGAAACATTGGCGGCGAAGGATTTTTCTTTGAGTCTTTTATTCACGCCTTTAACATCCATTCCATCATATCCACCCGGACGCATCAATGAATAAGCATGAATCAATCCGGAGAGTTCATCAAAAGCGTACAACATTTTGTCCATTGAGGTTTCAGGAATTACGCCAAAATGGGTATGACCATGAGATGCAATGGCGCGAATAATCTCCGGATCAACCTGACGGCTTTCGAGTTCTTCAATTATTTTTTTACAATGCTCTTCGGGCCACTGATCCCAGTCGGCATCATGTAATAAGCCTGCCATTTCCCAACGCCATTGGGTGGCTTCATCGGCCTGTAATTGTTCAGCGGCCCAGCATTTCATCAGATGGGCTACTTGTTGCATGTGCAATTTTAATTTAGGGTTTAGTACCCAGTCGTTAAAGAGTGTTTCAGCTTCTACTCTTGTTAATACATTTCCTGTATTAGTAAGGTTTCCAAAATTAGTTCTGCCGAGGTGTAAAGACATAATGCGAATCCATTGTTAGGTAAAGCAATTGTTTGTTAGATAGTTAATTTAAACCAGCTTGATAATACGCTGCTAATTCAAAATTGAACTGATCCTTTACCTCTGTTAATAAATCAGTTAAATAGTATTTATGCAGCAGTCCTGTTAAAACCACAACTTTTTTAGCCTTTTTCATTTCCATCATTTTTAAGATATTATCCCGCATCGTTTTATTTCTTAATTGCCAGTATGCGGAATGTTCGGTGTACCAGTTTTTGTACTCTTTTAGTTCGGGTACTGCATCAATGACTTTTGGAAAGTATTCATTTTCCCGTATCATCAATTCTCTGATACTGTCAGACACTGCTTTTCTGTTAATATCCCGGTAGCTTTTAGGTAGCAGTTCAATATAATAATTAGAGTACTGTTCAACATTTTCATGCAAACGCTTTAATGCAGCAGGTATTTTACCAAGTCTATCAACTTTATTCAGATCATCAATCCACTTAATTTCATTTGCATTATTTTCCAATACACTTTTTTTTCTGTTAATGATATCTATATCAAAGGGAAGAATAGCTACTGAAGTATCGTTTTTTTTATACGTGTACAAGACTTCCATTTCCGGAGGCATTTTTCTACCTATGTTGAGTTTTCTTGCAGTCGTATACCATTTGGGAGGTTGAACCATTGTGAAATCAGGTTTAAAATAACCTGAGAGGGTATCGGTTTCTGATAATATTAGATCAGGTTTTATATGTAGCAGGATATCATACAGACTATCGGCATTCCGGTATTTATTTTCCGTATGTACAACACCAATCAGATAAATTTTCGCCTTTTGATTTGCTATACTTATTGAATCCTGGCAATAAGTGATACCACAGTACAGTGAGATGAAGCAGCATAATAAATATCTCATACAGGCATTGTATTGATGGGTATCACATCAAATTTATTGAATTAAAGCTATATGCGGGAGAAGTAAACCGTCAGTTATCTGCTTTCTTTGTAATTTCCCATTTCAAGCTGAAACATGAAAAACTATCTGATATTATTCTTTCTGTTTGCGGGGATGGCCTGTTCAAGAAATCCATACAAATCCACCAATAAAGTATATACAAAGAAGGCAAAGGAATATGCAAAGGCTTTGAAAACAGCTCCGGTAGAAACTTTTGTGTCAGACTCGATGGGTCTGCCTCCTTATTGGGTGGGTACCACCAATTTCAATATGCGCAAACCCAATTTTGTCATTATTCATCATACGGCACAGAATTCATGTGAGCAGACCTTAAAAACATTTACACTCACAAGAACATCGGTAAGCGCGCATTATGTAATCTGCAAAAGCGGGGTATTGCACCATATGCTCAATGATTACCTGAGGGCATGGCATGGTGGGGTGGGTAAGTGGGGTAATATGACCGATATCAATTCATCGTCTATAGGTATTGAACTCGATAATAATGGCTTTGAACCTTTTGACAGTTTACAGATCAACAGCCTGATCAGTTTATTGACAAGGCTCAAAAAGGAACACAATATTCCCACCGCTAATTTTATTGGTCATGGCGATATTGCCCCCACCCGTAAAAATGATCCCAATTATCGCTTCCCCTGGAAAAAACTGGCGGAGAAGGGTTTTGGCTTATGGTATGATGAAGTACGGGAAGAAGTGCCAGCCGGCTTCAACCATATACAGGCATTACGCATTATCGGCTACGATGTAAAAGATACCAGTGCCGCTATACAGTCATTCAAACGCCATTTCCTGCAGGATACCACAAAGCAGTTAACGACACTGGATAAAAGTGTGTTATACAATCTGCAGAAGAAATACTATTAGATAAGTTTGATTTTTTGATATTTGACTTTTTGAGTTATGAGCGTTGATTTTGATCCTGAAATGCAAAAAATCAAAAAATCAAAGATCAAAAAATCAAAAATCCCCTTTTCCTAACGTTTGTTAGCTTATTTTTGCACGGCCAAAAAGTAAAAAACTATGCAATTTCAACTCAGTGAAGAACATTTGATGATTCAGAAGGCAGCCCGCGATTTTGCCCAGAATGAGTGTTTACCCGGCGTTATTGAACGCGATGAAAAACAGCAGTTCCCCAAAGAACAGATCATGAAACTGGCCGAACTTGGGTTTATGGGTATGATGGTGGATCCAAAATATGGCGGTGCGGGCATGGATACCGTGAGTTATGTACTGGCCATGGAAGAAATCAGTAAGATAGATGCCAGTGTGAGTGTATGTATGAGTGTAAACAATAGTCTGGTATGCTGGGGATTGGAAGCTTTTGGTACGGAAGAACAAAAACAGAAATACCTGACGCCACTGGCACAGGGCCGTAAAGACGGTGAATTATATATCGGCGCATTTTTATTGAGTGAACCAGAAGCGGGTAGTGATGCCACCAGTCAGCGTACCACGGCTGAAGATATGGGCGATCATTATTTGCTCAATGGAACCAAAAACTGGATCACCAATGGTTCATCTGCCTCTGTATACTTAGTAATTGCACAGACCGATCCTTCAAAAGGAAGTAAGGGTATCAATGCTTTTATCGTAGAAAAAAGCTGGCCGGGTGTAACCGTAGCCGCCAAAGAAAATAAATTAGGTATCCGTGGAAGTGATACACATAGTATTCTGCTCACCGATGTGAAAGTGCCCAAAGAGAACAGGATCGGAGAAGATGGTTTTGGTTTCAAATTCGCCATGAAAACACTGGCTGGCGGACGCATTGGTATTGCTTCCCAGGCATTGGGTATTGCCAGTGGTGCTTATGAACTGGCGCTGGCTTATAGCAAACAACGTAAAGCTTTTGGTAAAGAAATCATGCACCACCAGGCCATCCAGTTTAAACTGGCCGATATGGCCACCAAAGTGGAAGCTGCACGATTGCTCTGTCTGAAAGCCGCATGGGAAAAAGACAGCGAGCTGGATTATACGCTCAGCTCATCCATGGCCAAAGTATTCGCGAGCGAAGCCGCCATGTGGATTGCCACCGAAGCCGTTCAGGTACATGGTGGTTATGGTTTTGTAAAAGAATACCATGTAGAAAGACTGATGCGTGATGCAAAAATCACACAGATTTATGAGGGAACGAGTGAAGTGCAGCGGATTGTGATTAGCAGGAGCATTTTAAATAAGTAAAAATTCAAAAATCAAAAATCAAAAGCATGCTGCTTTTTCTCCCTCTTTGCGAGGCAGAGAGGGTTGAGGTGAGTTGAAAAATTTAATTGCGAAACTTGAAAAGGGTTTCGCAATTTTTTTGTTAATCTGTTGTTTTTTATTTACATAAAGTGCCGAAGTGAGATTAGGTATTAAAAGTTTCGTACGTTTATTAGTTAGTAGCCATTTTACTGGACACACCCTAATAACATATCGAAATGAGTTTTTTCAAAAAATTGTTTGGCGGTTCCGACAATAAAAATCCTGAGGTTAAAGAAAGTAAAAATCCAGACAACACCCGTCTAACATATCTATTGGACATTTACGAACAACATCCATCTAATAACAACTATAGAGCAGTTTTAGAAGAAATCACTAATGGGAACTCTTTCTTGCTTCTACCTTCCGCCAATGACAATGCTAATATGATTGGTTGGCAGACAGCAGAAGCCGGAACAACACTAAACCTTGCTTCAGTTTTTAATTTGGACGGATTAAAGGTGTTGGGAGCATTTAGTGATGAAACAGCATTAGTGAAATGGACAAAACGAGAAACTCAATATACAGCTATTAAAACGCAAGACCTTATTGATTTTTGCAAGCAAAACAATATTGACAGAATTGTTATCAACAGCGACCAGAAAAATATGTTTGTACTTGAACGCAATAGAGAAAATATTGCATCAAGGACAATTCAAGAGGAAACAAAGGTCTTAGTTGGCACACCCATAAATCCATTACCAAAATCAGCAGTCGACCTACTTGTAAAAAATTTTTCAAAAGTTGACACTATTGAAGAAGCGTACCAGTTCGCTCAAAAAATGAACGACGAGATAAGTTTGGTTTTAGGAATCAAACTGTCAGTTGTTTCGGACAATTCGAGAGCGGCATTGCACAACGCTTTAAATGACAGCTTACTTGGAGTTGACGTTGGAATGCCTATTGATATAATGATATTAGAAGAGGAAGGATGGTTGAACACAGCCCGTAATATTCAAAATTCACTATTCTATAAACGATAAAAAACGGATACCAGCAAAAAGTATTTTTTCTTAGCAGAGTCTTCAAAATAAAAGAAGTTTATCGAAGAGTCTCCGAGGCACGAGGGACTCTCCAATGGAGTTCTATGGACTTCGTGTTACACAGCCAGCGTATTCCATTTACTTTTACTACTACTAATAATATTTATCGTTAACTTACTCGTTAACGAGTGTTCGCCAAAAACCTTTGTAGCAAGGCTAATTAAATATCAATCATGAGCAAAATAATATTTGCCTTAGGCATTTGTAGTTTGTTGTTTTCCTGTACTAGTAATCCTGCAAATGAAGAACCGTTAAGTACAGATACTTCATCTAAAACAACCGTTCCATCAGCAAAAACATTAGTTATCAATGAGCCTGTTCGTGTAAACGATTCTGTGTTTCATTTGCTTCAGGGTAAATGGCAGCATGAGGAAGACACTTCAAATTATCTTGTATTTGAAGGCAATAAAAGGAGAGAAATTGCGGGTGGAATGACAGATTGGGATGAAGAAGAGTTTATTTTGTCCAACAAATGTTTAAATGAATCGGATAAGGATCGTGAACACGAACTGGAAGAGTTTGCATATATCACATGCCCCAAGTCTGATGTATGCTGGTACATAATAGGAGTAGGGGAGGAAACCTTATCCTTACAATACACGGCCAGAGGAAATATGTTGATTTACCGGCGTGTAAAATAAAACTTCCAGCATTTTCGCTTGCCGTTGTTGGTCAGGCGACCAATAATGGATAGAAATGCTGTGTATAGTGTGCTTATTCAATGATAAAATTCCTTGTATAAAATTCCTGTGTAGCAGGTTTTTTGCTGTTTGTGATATCGCGGTCAAAAGCTTTGTTTAGATTATTTCCTGCCAGGTCTTCCAGTTTTGATAAAATGACCAGTGTGTACCTGCCTGTACGCCAGTTTTGTTGCGGGGTAAAATAACAGGACCTGTCCTGATCACTTACCGTAAATTTCCCCTTTAACAGCGTTCCATTTTGATCGGTGACCTGTAAACATTCCAATAATAAAAAATGATCCAGTGCCTTGTCTAAACGTATATACAAAGGCTGTCTGGATGCTGCTTTGGGAACTGCTATTTTCCATCTTTGCAGATTGGGTGATAAACTATCACGTACACCTGTAACAAATGATTTTACAAAATCATAGCCTATCCTGGTTCCTTCTGCATCCTGCCAGTTTTTTGAAATAATCAACTGGTAGGTTGAATTGGGCTGCAATGGTGCACCCATGGTGAGATTGGGTTGCAGGTTGCGTTTAATTCTCCCCGGATCGAACCAAATGGTAATAACTGTTCTGTTCTCGTTCCATAGTTCGGGTTGCAGGTCGAGAAAGGTACCCGGCAATGTATCTTTTTGATGATTGACGAGTTTAATATGCTGCAGCGATTCACCCTCACGCATAGGCTGGGAAAATTCAATATAGAGCTTCAGGGTATTTTCGGGAAGGGTGTCTGATTGCGGATACACTGCTACCACTTGCGGAGCTGTGTGTTTGTTATCTACAGGTATATGAAAGCTGGCAACCTTCTTTTGGAGAACAGATACCGTATAGCTGGCCCCGCGTTGAAAAGGGATCAGTGGTTCAAACACTAATCCTTGTTCAGTATGGTAATAACCGAGCAGGGTAGTCGTGTCATTTTCTTTTCTGATCCTGACAGCGTTGTTGATATCTGATGCTGATACCTCATTCACCAGGTGGTTGGGTATCAGCACTGCTTTGGCCTTATTCCCCTCCCAGATAATGCTGATGTTTTTCGGACTTTCTGCACAGGAGAAGAGTAGCACAAGGCAAAAAAATAACAGGTTATACAATTTGCATAACCTGTTATGTTGCATGTTTTGATGGGACTTACAATGCATCGTTCTTAACGGTGGTCAGATCCAATGAGCCATTGTCTTTTTTCTGTAAGATGACTACACTGTTATTATCCAGCTTATCCATCTGTTGCACTTTGGTTAAATTGGGTATTACTGTAAATGCAGTTCCTGCAGTAGTAGCAACCCTTTCTGTAATGGTTCCTTCAAATGCGGCAATGGAAGTATAATTTACTTCAGTTACAGAACGGGCTGTATTACCCATGATCAAATAGGTTTCGCTGCCTTTGGTAATGGTAGTCATATCGATAGGTGTATTACCACTGCCCATTTCTGCAACGGTTCTTCCTTTTACGTGCTGGCCTGATTTTAATTCATCCAACGGGTATAAAACCAGCGGTGTACAGGTATAGCTGGCAATGATATATTGTTTACCGTTGATCTTTCCGGTGGTAAATGTGCGGATAGGAGATGTGGTTTCAAAGCGGCCATGCGCACCATGGTACATTTCCAATGAAGCCATATCCTGCCGGTCGGTAAAAGGAAAAGGAATACTGCGAAGGGATGAACTGAATTCTTTGTTCGACAATCCGCTTACCAATACTTTACCGTTGGCAAAGCCCATATCGGAAATGGTAGACACGCGTAAAGAACGACCTCTTGCATCTTTGGCATCTTCGGCGGCCACATCATTCAGGGCAATGCTAGAGTAGTTTACATCTTTCAATGTAACTGCTTCTATTTTTTCGCCGTTTAATGTTACGATTACAGGTGTTCCATCACTGTTTTGTAAGCCGATATATAGTTTTTTAGATTGTGGGTTAACGGCCATATCCGTAATGGTAATTTTATCTTTTGCTGTACCAAGGGCATCGGCTATTTTTTGGTCGATACCTGTTATATCAATAGCTGCTGCATTGTTATTGTTTTTAGCATCTTTAGTGTCTACAGCAAAAATGGTAGCGCTTTTCGAATCGCCAATAAACAGTATCCCATCCTTACCAAAAGTTAAGGCACTTACAGATTTGATATCCGGTGTTCCTTTGCTGAGGCCCAGGGGCGAGCTGGTAAAGGGTTTGGTGGCAGCCAGCAATGCGATGCCTGCCAAAACCGTAACGAAGTAGAAATAATTCTTTTTCATTGTTAGTTTTTGTTGGGTGATTTGATATTTGGCAATACGAAATTTTGCCGGGTTGGGTTGCCGTTTTACAGCTTATTAAGATACACAAACAAATAGAAATAGTTCGTTATTCTCATGCGCCGGGCAAAATACATGGTTTTATCGGTGGAAAACAGGGTAAACAGTCAACAAGCTAATGGTAAACAATCCACAAAACCCCAATCCCAAACAATACCAAAGAAAGCACTGGCCATATTCTATCCTTTCCTTTTGCACGAAACAGGTTCCAGATGGCTAGACCAGCTAATAATGCAGGTAAGATAAGCATGGGTAAAGCGATTAGCTCATATAAAGCACCTGTGAAGTCGTTACTATAAGTATGGTACCGCTTTACAGTAAACCAGAACAGTGTAACGCCAACCATTACCAAAAAAAGTGTGCGGTTTGAAATGTTGTGTGGCTTTTTCATTCAATATAAATATACCTTTTTCAGAGAAATTCTGTGTTCTCAGTGGCAATTAGCTGCCACTGAAGACACAGAATTTCACAGAATAGGGGGAATAGGTTGTAAAACTTTTTCGCTAATGATTCGTTAGGTATTTTATCTGTAACATAGCTGTAGGAAGAGAATATAAAACTAATCTGTCTCTTATGAAACTGCATAAAAATCAACAGGTTATTGCCCAGCTCGATAAAAGAAAAGGCGGGTATTATTATTGCGTGGTAACGGCTGCTGTAGCCAATAAGTTTACCCATAAACACAAAACAAGACTTATCTGTACCATTGATAAAACGCTCAGTTTCCAGTGTGGGTTAAACCATCTGGGGGATGGAAATTTCTTTATCATCATCAGTTCTAAAAAGATGAAAGAACTCAACAAAAAGATTGGTGATAAAATCAATATCACACTTCAGGAAGATCCTAATCCATTGGGTGTTGAAATACCAGAAGTACTTACTGCACTGCTGGAACAGGATGAAGCATTGAAGGCTAAATTTGATCAGTTTACTGCAGGAAAAAAAAGATCGGTGGTTCATGCGGTCTCACGTATAAAAGATATTGATAAACAAATCAGTACAGCAGTGAAGGCCATCAACGGACAATTGTTGCAAAGAAGGAAGCAATGATTTTACAAAGAGAAGTCGATCAGGTTGCCAGCCATAGCAATAGACCTGTTGAATGTTTTTATTTTATGCAAGCTGATAGTTCAAACAAAAAAAGTCATAACATTTTTTTTACAAGTTTGCAGAACAAAATTATTTCTATACCTGTTCATATATAACCCTCGCAGCAGAAATCTTGAAAAATGTGTAACTGATTGTATACACATGACCCTCTAATGAACCCTTATACATCCGGCATGCGATTTGCATTCTGTGAATTGTACTGAAGACTGCAGCTGTCAGTACACCACAGCAGCAAGTATTTGTTGGGTCATTCATTGTAAAACATAAATAACAAGTTGATGGAAACGTATACGAATCCAACTAATGAAACTATGCCTGTACTGCAACCCTGGCAACAGATATTCATGCTGCTGCATGGACGAGGTCGCATACAGGTAGTGACGAATACTGCTATTTGTCAGACTAATATTTTTTACATAACCAATCGTTAACAAACTAAAACACAACTTATGATCAAGCACACCAAAGTTTTCATGTTGGCTGGTATGTTATTCCTCATGCTGGCATCCTGCAAGAAAGATGAAGCAGTGCCTACAAAAAACATTGCCACACTGGTTACTGAAAATGCAAATTTAACTTTATTAAGAGCGGCTGTTGTAAGAGCGGGTTTGGTGGAAACATTATCTGGCCAGGGTACATTCACGGTTTTTGCACCTGATAATACGGCCTTTGCAGCTGCGGGTCTGGGTACAGAAGCAGCTATCAATGCAGTGCCAGAAGCTACCCTACGGCAAATTCTTTTGTACCATGTATTGATTCAGGAATATGCGTCGGGTATTATTCCATCTGCCACTACTGAGTTGGCCACAGCTGCAGATGCGCGTGTATATGTTACTAAAAACAGCAATGGTGTATTTGTAAATGGTGCTGCTGTTACAACCGCAGATATTGATGCGCAAAATGGGGTAGTACATGTTATCAACAAAGTATTGATGCCGCCACCAGGTAATCTGGTACAACTGGCCCAGGCAAATCCCAATCTTTCATTTCTGGTTGCTGCTGTTGTAAGGGCGAGTCAGGGTACAACCAATGTGGCAGGCGTATTATCAGGTGCGGGACCGTTTACGGTGTTTGCGCCTACCAATACCGCATTTCAGAATGCCGGATTCCCAACCATCGAATCTATACAGCAGGCCGATCCTAATACACTGGCATCCATTCTTACATATCATGTGATAGCTGCAAGGGTATTTTCATCTGACCTTACGGAAGGGGCGAAGCCTGCAACCGTAAATGGAGCTACGGTTACCATCACGCTTGCGGGTGGCGCCAAAGTGAAAGGAAATGCCAATACAACGGCATCCAATATTACAGCTACCAATATTGTGGCAAGTAATGGTGTAGTGCATGTGATTGATGCGGTTTTATTACCCTAGTGCCTGGTTGATTACGTGGAATATTGAAAAGTAAAGGGTGCTGAATATTCAGCACCCTTTACTATTCGACTAAATTGATGCTTTGATAATCATCAAGAAATAGGATATTATAATTTAGGCATGTTGCATTTAGTAATGTAGGCAACAATAAATAGCACTTTTGTTTTGTAATTGTTTCTGGTTTTCCCTGTCAGTCGCCCGGTTATAAATTATACTTCCGGTTAAGAAAGAAGATAACATTTTCATGAATGATGAATTTTCTATCATGAATAAAGAATTTTATATCCTGTCCTGTAAATATTTTGAATTACTATGCAATGAATAACAGTTGTTGAAAGTGTGAAAAGCAGAAAGAAAATATTTTTTTACTGATGTAAATCATAGATCGGGATGATAGCTGTCATGTTTTTTATTGTTGTTTTATTTCAGTTTTGGGAAAATGTTTTTTATGAAAGTATATTTTCTGATTCAACTGATTTTAATACTGTCGATCTCAACGAAAGGCCAGGTTTTATCAGTTACAGAAGCGGGTTTATCTGAGTCGTATTTAAAAATAAAGCCTAAGATCAGACAATATTTAAGATCAAATCAAGCTGATTCAGTGGTTGTATTAGGGGAAAAAACCTGGAACGATCTGGATAAGATGGTAAAGGCTAATCAGGATTCAAAAATTAAAACGCTTATTCATAATATACAAATTGAATTAAGCTATGATCTTGCCAGGGGGTTTGCAATGCTTAAAAACAAGGAGAAAACACTCTATTATTTAGCGGCATTTGAACAAACAGGATTTAATAATCCAAAATTAGTGCGGGGAAATACGTTGTTTGATTTTGTTAGTGATGAGAAGAGGTTTCAATCTATTGTAAAAACATTGCGGGAGCGTGGTGATTACCAATATATTTTACAAAAGTATGCGCGGTATGAAAATAAGAGAAAAGTTGAAAGTTTTAATTTTACATACGAGTCCTTTAATAGTGAATACCTGGTGAAGATCCGTCAACTGTTTAATCTTGATTCTATTGCAGGTGGGGGAGATGAAATAAGTCAAATCACCCGATTGATGAAGTGGGTTCACGATATTATTCGTCATGATGGATCTTCTTTAAATCCTGAAAGGAAAAATGCTTTTGATATAATTAATGTTTGTAAGATTGAAAATCGAGGAGTTAATTGTCGGATGATGGCTACAGTTTTAAATGAAGTTTATCTGGCGATGGGGTTTTATTCGCGCCATTTGACTTGTATGCCTAAGGATAATCTTGATTCCGATTGCCATGTTGTAAATATGGTTTTCAGCAGGAAATTGAATCACTGGATATATGTAGATCCTACTTTTGAAGTCTTGCTACAAGACCAAAATGGACAATACTTAAGCCCGGAAGCAATAAGAAAAAGAATGGTATCAAAAGATAGTATTCATGTAGCTAATACACTAAACTGGAATGGTAAACCTTATAATGGCATGTTTGGAGACGGTAAAAGCGGCTATTTAGAATATATGACCAAGAATTTCTTTTGGTTTACCTGTCCTATTGATAGTAGGAGTTCTTACGAAACCAATAACACACAACTACATTATATTGGTTTAGTACCTGTAGGATTCAAAGAGTATGATTTTAAAGTTCCTGCGGGCAGTAAAACACAGGTTACCAATCAGCCAGCAGCTTTTTGGAAATCACCTATAAAGCGGTAGGGTAATATTGTTTAGGTGTGGCTTTTATAAACAAGAAATGATAGGTTGACTATTATACATTAAGCAATGGGCGTAGTGCCATGTAAAAACAGTTGCCTCCATAAATCAATCAACACATAAAGCCAGCTATTTTGACTTTTGAATTTTTATTTTTGACTTTTTCACCCCTCCATCTCCATCACCAGTTCAAACACTTCCTCATACTCTTTATTCAACTCATTCCATTTAGCCTGTGTTTGTTTATAGGCTGCTTCAAGCTCCTGGAATTTTTTGGGGTCTGAATAATTGGATGGATCACCCAAGGCAGCTTCCTGTTTTGCTTTTTCTTCCTTGCATTTATTCAGCTCTGTCTCGAGGTTGGTAAGTCTGCGTTTCTGTTTCTGTAATTCTTTCTGCTTCTCCCTGTCAATCGCCTGGTTATTGGTCGTATTCGCTTTTTCCTCTTTCACCACGATCGCCTCTTTCTTCACTTCCACCTCAAACTGCTTCTCTTTCGGACTTTCGGACTTGGCTACCCTGACAGCGGAAGGGCGGTCTCCCTGACTTCCTTTTATTTTCTCCATCCGTTCATTCCATTCCACCCATTCCTGATAAGTACCTTTAAACTCTTTGATCTGGTGATCCACAATCTCCCAGATCTTATTGGCCGTTTTAGAAATAAAATACCGGTCGTGACTCACGAGTATGATACTGCCTTCGTATTTATTCAATGCTTCGGCAAGTAGTTCCACCGAGTGCATGTCGAGGTGGTTGGTAGGTTCATCGAGAATGAGGAAGTTGGCTTTGCTCACAATGGTTTTTGCCAATGCCACACGTGCTTTTTCACCACCACTTAATACACGGATGCGTTTGTCTACATCATCACCACTGAATAAGAAAGCCCCCAGTAAGGCGCGTAGTTCCACATCGGTTTTCTTGCTACCGCATTGTTGTAATTCTTCAAGGATGGTATTATTTAGTGTTAGCGCTTCCAACTGGTGCTGGGCATAGAAGCTTTCTTCTACACTATGTCCCCATACCCGCTCACCTTCAAAAGGCTCTGTGCCACCCACCATTCTTAGTACAGTTGATTTACCTTTACCATTGGCGCCGATGAGTGCAATTTTATCGCCCCGTTCAATCTCTGCATTGGCGGCATCTACGATCCTGATCTTGCCGAAATGTTTGGTGGCATTTTTCAATTCTACTAATACTTTACCCGGCACTTTATCTAACTGGAAATTGATTCGCAGATCGGGTCTTTCCAGTTTTACATCTTCAATCTTTTCTATTTTATCTAAGCGCTTCTGAATACTCTGTGCCTGTGCAGCTTTACTGGCTTTGGCTTTAAAGCGTTCAATAAAACGTTCCTGCTGTCGGATATAGTCCTGCTGGTTCTCAAAAGCTTTCTGCTGCATTTCTATACGCAGGGCTTTCTCAGTTTCATAGTAAGTATAATCGCCTGAATAAATATGCAGTTGCTGTTGATACACTTCCACAATCTTGTTCACCATTCTGTTGAGGAAGAATTTATCGTGACTCACTATCACTACACTGCCCTGATAATGCAGCAGGTATTTCTCCAGCCATTCAATAGAGGGAAGATCGAGGTGGTTGGTAGGTTCATCGAGCAGTAATACATCGGGCTGTTGCAGGATCATTTTACACAGTAGTACCCGCATTCTCCATCCACCACTAAATTCTTTATAGGGTCGTGAAAGGTCTTCATTGCTAAAACCGAGGCCATGTAATACCTCTTCGGCTTTATGGTGAATATTATAACCATCCAATACATCCAGCTCATGTAGGGCATCGGTGTACTGGATCAGGAGATCATTGTTTTCTGAATCTTTCTCCAGTTCATGTCCAAGTCGCTCAATATCTTTCTCCAGTTGGCGCACTCTTTCAAAAGCACCCAATGCCACTTCGGTAATGGTATCATTGGTATCGAAACTCAGTAGATCCTGGTGCAGGTAACCGATGGTGGTATCTCTTCCTTTTTCAACGGTTCCTTTAGAGGGGGTATATTCGCCCACCAATACCTTGAGCAGGGTAGATTTTCCGGTTCCATTATAACCAATCAAACCAATACGGTCGCCGGGTTGTATATGCCAGGTGGCATCTTCCACAATTACACGGGCGCCAAATTCAAAAGTCACATTCTGTAAGCCGATCAACATTTCTTAACAACGATTTAGGAGCGCAAAGGTAATTGCAAACGGCTGCCAATTCAATTTGCTTTAATTTTGTGCAAAATTTTATCATATGAACAAGTTACTGGTACTGGCTGGGTTCTTTTTTCTGGCTGCCTGCGGTGGCAAGGATGAAAAAGCGGCTTTTGCCGATACAACCCCCAAAACACTGGCTGCAAGTGCCCATTCAGACAGTTTCAACCTAGCTTTTGGCAAGATGCTCGATAGTTATTTTCAGTTAAAAGACAATTTTATCGCTGAAAAAGATACTCTGATTGCACAGCAGGCCGTAGCTCTCATCAGCGATGTGGCTGCCGCAGCGGTTAGCTTTCAGGAACTCAAAAGTGATTCTTCCGTAGCTTCTACGGCACGGAGCTATGCCGTAAGTATCAGTTCAGAACTAAAATCCATCGTATCTGAACCTGATCGGGAAGAGCGCCGAAAGTCATTTCAGGTGGTAAGTGAGCAGATTTATGACCTTATCCGCACAGTTCGTTACGACAGAACAGTGGTGTATCACCAGTATTGTCCGATGGCTTTTAATGATGCGGGCGCTTTTTGGTTAAGCAACTCTTCTGATATCCGTAATCCGTATCTGCCTAAAAAAATGCTTACCTGTGGTGAGGTAAAAGACTCTATCGATTTCCGGAAATTCTAATGATTAACCTTGCTCCGGACTTAAGTCCGGAGCAAGGTTAAGTAATTTACATATATGCGTATTTCTCTTTTGGTGTTGTCTTTCCTTTTCTCGTTAATAGTATCTGCACAGGAGAAAGTAACACTGAATGGTTACCTCAAAGATTCTCTTACTGGTGAAACACTTATTGGTGCCAATATCCTGGTAACAGGCGAGGGCAGGGGTGTGCAAAGTAACCAGTATGGTTTTTATTCCATTACACTTAATAAAGGCACCTATAAGTTCCTGGTGTCCTTTATTGGTTATCAGCCCAGGGAACTTACCCTTAATTTACAGAACGATATTCAGGAAAATATCCTCTTACTGCCAAATGCAGCCATCATTAATAATGTAACTGTTATTGGCAGAAGAAGAGACAATAATGTGAAGACGGCCCAGATGGGCAAAATAGAACTGAGTGTCAATACCGCCAAAGCATTGCCAGCCTTACTTGGGGAAGTAGATGTCTTAAAAACCCTGCAACTGTTGCCCGGTGTAAGAAATGCAGGAGAAGGTAATGCAGGATTTTATGTACGTGGTGGTGGACCCGATCAGAACCTCATTCTGCTCGATGATGCAGTGGTGTATAACACAGGCCATTTATTTGGGTTCTTCTCCATTTTCAATGCCGATGCTATAAAAAATGTTACGCTTATTAAAGGTGGTATGCCGGCACAGTATGGCGGTCGATTATCATCCGTGGTAGATGTGGCCATGAAAGAAGGCAATAATAACAAGACGCAGATCGATGCAGGTATTGGTTTGATTGCATCCCGTTTTTCCATACAGGGGCCATTAAAAAAGAACAAAGCATCTTATATGTTGTCGGCCAGGAGAACTTATGTAGACATGCTCACGAAGCCCTTCATCAAAAAAGACAATGAGTTCTATGGATCGGGTTATTATTTCTATGACCTGAATGCCAAAATGAATTATCGTTTTTCTGAAAAAGACATTCTTTATCTGAGCGGGTATTTTGGTCGCGATCAGTTTAATTTCAATAACAGCAAACGTTCCTTTGCTATTGATATTCCCTGGGGTAACAGCACTGCTACCTTGAGATGGAACCATATCTTCAGTAAAAAACTGTTTGCCAATACCACGGCGGTATATAATGATTATAAATTTCAGTTAACGGGCAGGCAAAATGATTTTAATATCAATCTCTCCTCTGGTATCCGTGACCTGAACCTGAAAACAGATTTTGATTATTACCCCAGTCCGGAACATAAATTAAAATTCGGGGCGCAATACACATTTCATACATTCTTGCCCAATGTACTTAGTGGCAACCAGGACAGTGTGGTATTTGAACCCAATAATGCCACTAAAAAATTCGCCAACGAATATGCTGTGTATCTGCAGGATGACTGGGAGCTGAACAGTAAACTAAAACTTAATTTGGGTATCCGTTATAGCATTTTCCAGCAGGTTGGTAGATATACTTTTTATCAACGTGATGCCAATGGAAATAAATTGGATAGCACTGTATACAAGCGTGGAGAAACTGTAAAAGCCTATGCAGGCCTTGAACCCAGGGCTACATTGCGTTATGCCTTTAGTGAGTTGTCTTCCTTCAAAGCAGCTGTAACACGTAATATTCAGTACATACATCTGGTGACCAATGCAGGTACTACCTTACCCACCGATTTATGGGTGCCCAGTACCATCCGTGTTCAGCCACAAACAGGCTGGCAATATGCCATGGGGTATTTCAGGAACTTCAATAATGGCATGTTCGAAACATCACTCGAAGTCTATTACAAAACCATGAACAACCAGATTGAATACAGGGAAGGATATACACCCTCGCTGAAAGATCCGGAAGAGGAATTTGTATTTGGCAAAGGATGGAGTTATGGCGCAGAAATTTTTATCAATAAAATAAAAGGCAGGTTTACCGGTTGGGTTGGTTACACACTAAGCTGGACCTGGCGGCGTTTCAATGACCTCAATGATGGTCTCAAATATCCAAGCCGTTACGACCGCAGACATGATATGTCGGTGGTAGGAACCTATGAGTTGTCGAAGAAATGGAAAGCTTCTGCGGTATTTGTATATGGAACAGGTAACGCAACCTCTTTGCCTGAGCGTTTTTATTTTGTTGGAGGCGTGTTAACACAGGAGTATAGCCGTATCAATGCTTATCGAATGAAAGCCTATCATAGGATGGATCTGTCATTCACTTATACACCCACACCCAAAAAAGCAAGAAAATATACCTCCAACTGGGTCTTCAGTTTATACAATACTTATAGCAGACTCAACCCGTATTTCATTTATTATGATCAGGAAGGCGATGCGAGTAATGGCACGCTGCAGGTGAAAGCCAAGCAGGTTTCGTTATTTCCCATTATTCCTGCAGTTACCTGGAATATTAAATTGTAAAAGTGAGTAGTCAGTAGTGAGTATAAATTCTGCTTCACTCACTACTCACTACTGACTACTCACTCCTTATACTCAATCACCACCTTAGCATTCCGTTGTTCATTGGAGACAAGAAAGATTTCGTAACGTTTTTTTCCGGCTGTAATCACCATTAAAGCGCTGTTGGGTGGAATTTCACCGAGGTTTTCGGCAACCATAATCAATTCATGGCGCTTACTTTCATCTGAGCAATCAATTTTTAAGCGAAGCGGGGTATAGCTGAGTTTAGCATGACTAATAATCAGTTTATTATTGTGATAGAGAGAAATGGTATCATTATCGATCGTGCCATTATCAAAAATTTCTACTGTCGCTACACGCTCATTGGTATAGATTGTTTTCACGAGATTGTTTTCACGCTCCAGTAATACTTTCGGAATGGGGCCTTGTGAAACAGGAGGTTTTTCCCATTTCACGATAGGAGTATCTGTTTTTTTACCCGACACCGTTACATCGGGCTTCCAGGTTGATACAGCAGGTGCCTGAGATGGTGTTGTAACAGGTTTTACCTCCTGTTTAGCTGTTGTATTATTTGTTTTGGCAGCGGTTTTATTTTGTTTTAGAGGCTCCTTGCTGTTGTTGGTTTTATTGTTGGCAGGAGGAACTACTTTTGCAGTCGTATTTGTCTTTGCTGGCGCTGTAGTTGATGGTTTCTGCGTATTAATTTTTACAGGCGCTTTGGTAGTATTGTCCTTTTGTGCGTTGTTATGCTCAGGTGTTGTTACCTTTTTTTGTTGCTGAACAGGAGGAGGAATAATAGGAGTTCTCCTGGCAGTAGACTCAGGTCTTTTTTTCAGCAGAAAAGGTTCCAGTTCAAAATCAGATTCTTTCACCCTTTCCAGGTAAACTTTACCACTGCCGCAATCGGCTTTGCTCTTTTCATTCACAGAACTAAAAGTTCCCTGTAATACTTCCAGCTTGCCAATTTTGGAGTATTCAAGGTAACAGGTCATTAAACAAGGTTGACTTTTATCAGTAATCTTTAATTCTTGCAAACCTGTTTCTGTAAGGATCAGGTTTTTAGTCTGAACGGTATAGATACCCCTGAAAGAGGCTTTACCGTAAAAAACAGTGCTTTTATATGAATAAGTAACGCCTTTTAGTCCGTTATTAGCTTGCTGGTCTATTTGTACTTCATATTTAAACAGTTCCTGCCTTACATCATCTCTATATAAACCGCTGGAAGAACTGAAATACCCACGCCAGATACCGGTCAGGTCCTGAGCACCTGCAGTAAAAGCAAAAACCAGTAAAATAGGGGTTAGGGTAAACTTCAGTTTCATTCGGGCAAAGCTACAACCGCAATATAGTGTATGCTGATAAAGAAGCGTTAAATAAGCTGAGAGCCATCAGCTACAAGTTTCAAGCTGCAAGCTGCAAGCAAAATGAATTGAAGACTGATATAGAATTCTAAGCAGATAAAAGGCTTGCTGCTTGAAGCTTGAAGCTTGTAGCTTAAAAACCAAGGCTTTTTCTTACTTTTGCTACCCTTAGCATTAATCAAGTTTTCAGCAAGCAAGAAATGATCAACATCAGTTTTCCCGATGGGGCAGTAAGGCAGTATGAAGCAGGGGTAAGTGCCCTTGATATTGCCAAATCAATCAGTGAAGGACTGGCCAGAAAAGTACTGGCAGCCAGTGTGAATGGACAAGTATGGGATGCCACGCGTTCCATCACGACAGACAGCGCCCTGAAACTGCTTACCTGGGATGATGCAGACGGAAAAAATACTTTCTGGCATTCATCTGCTCACCTGATGGCCGAAGCGGTGGAAGCAATTTACCCGGGTGTAAAATTCTGGGTTGGACCAGCATTGGATAAGGGTTTTTATTATGATATTGACCTTGGGGGTCATCATATATCAGATGAGGACCTGGCGGCCATCGAAAAAAAGATGAATGAACTGGCTAAGCAGAATAATCCTTATCAGCGTAAAGAAATTTCCAAAACAGAAGCGGTAGATTATTTTACGACTAAGTCTGATGAGTATAAACTCGATCTCTTACAAGGTCTGGAAGATGGCTCTATCACTTTCTATACACAGGGTCAGTTTACTGATTTATGTCGCGGGCCACATATACCACATACCGGTTTTATTAAAGCCATCAAACTTACCAGTATTGCAGGTGCCTACTGGAAAGGAGATGAAAAGAATAAAATGCTCACCCGTTTATATGGTGTAACCTTCCCTAACCAGAAAGAGCTGGATGAATACCTGCTGATGCTGGAGGAAGCCAAAAAAAGAGATCACCGTAAACTGGGTAAAGAGTTGGGTATTTTTACCATGGATGATGATGTGGGTGCAGGCTTGCCCTTATGGCTGCCCAATGGAACTGTGATTATTGAAGAACTGGAAAAACTGGCCAAACAAACAGAAGAAGCAGCAGGTTATAAGCGCGTGGTAACACCACATATCGCCAAAGAAAGCATGTACCTCACCAGTGGTCACCTGCCATATTATGCCGATAGTATGTTCCCACCCATGGAACTCGATGGTACCAAATATTACCTGAAAGCCATGAACTGTCCGCATCACCATAAAATTTTTGATGCGGAACCTAAGAGTTATAAAGACCTGCCTTTCCGTATTGCAGAATATGGTACCTGTTATCGTTATGAACAGAGTGGTGAGTTATTCGGACTCATGCGCGTTCGTTGTTTACACATGAATGATGCACATATTTATTGTAGTAAAGAACAGTTTGCAGCAGAGTTCCGTGCGGTGAATGAGATGTACATCAAATACTTTAAAATATTTGGTATTGATAAGTATGTGATGCGTTTAAGCTTACATGAGCCTGCTAAGCTGGGTGCCAAATATGTAAATGAACCTGCACTCTGGAAAGAAACAGAAGAGATGGTGCGTAATGTGCTGATTGAATCTGATATTCCATTTGTGGAAGTACCGGATGAAGCGGCATTCTATGGACCTAAGATTGATGTACAGATATGGAGCGCTATCGGAAGAGAATTTACGCTGGCTACCAATCAGGTAGATTTTAATTCGGGCAATAAATTCAAACTGAATTATGTAAACCAGAATAACCAGCCCGAAGTTCCGTTAATCATACACCGTGCTCCATTGGGTACACATGAGCGGTTTATCGGGTTCCTGCTGGAGCATTATGCCGGTAAGTTTCCGGTATGGCTGGCACCTTTACAGGTAAAAGTGCTGCCGATTAGTGATAAGTTTATGGACTATGCCAATAAGGTAAAAAATACATTGAGGGCAGTGGGTGTGCGTGTGGAGATTGATGACAGGAGTGAAAAAATCGGTAAAAAAATACGCGATACTGAATTAAGCCGTGTGCCGTACATGTTGGTAGTGGGAGAGAAAGAAGCAGCAGAACAGCAGTTATCGGTGCGCAGACAGGGTAAAGGCGACCTCGGAACCCAATCGCTTGAGGTATTTGTGAGTATGATACAAGATGAAATTCTGCACAGAAAAGCGGCAGAATAAATATAAGGCGTGTTGTATTGTTGCGCTCGTTACTAAACGATATGGTCATATAAAGTCTAATGGGTTAAGCGGGTTAAATGGAATAATTTTAATCAGTCCCTGTGGACGGGCCTCATTGGGATCGGTGTCAAGCGCAGCGATGACAGATCAGATTATGCGAAGCAAATCTGATCAGAGGCCAATGCAGCCCGGTAACAGGGACGAGGCCCAGCGGCCATGAGCGATAAACTTTTAACAGCAGTGAGGTTGATTTTAGTAGTACAACACGTCAGAATACAGAAATAGCTATATCTTTAACAACAAAACAATTATTCACAAAACAAGTTTTAATGGCATTACCACCAAGAGGGGGCGGAAGATTTAATCCCAGGTTTAACAGGCAACCGGAGCCTGAACATCGTATCAACGAAAGAATCCGGGTACCACAAGTGCGTTTGGTTGGAGACAATGTAACAGTTGGTGTTTATTCTACCCAGGAAGCATTAAAGATTGCACAGGAACAGGAACTGGACCTCGTTGAAATTTCTCCAACGGCTGATCCTCCGGTTTGTAAGGTGATTGACTATAAAAAGTTCCTTTACGAAAAGAAGAAGAAAGAGAAGGAAATGAAGGCTAATTCCAAGCAGAGTGAGATCAAAGAGATCCGCTTTACGCCTGGAACGGATGACCATGATTTCGATTTCAAAGCTAAACACGCGGAAAAATTCCTGAAAGACGGAAATAAAGTAAAAGCTTACGTACAGTTCAAAGGACGTGCTATCATGTTCCAGGACCGTGGCCAGCTTTTGCTCCTCAAATTCGCCGAGCGACTGGCTGATGCCGGTTCACTCGAAAGCATGCCCAAACTTGAAGGCAAGCGTATGTTTGCCATTTTTACCCCTAAAACGGGCAAAAAGAAAGCAGCGAAAACAGAGGAGTAATTTGAAAATTAGTCAATTTGGAAATTTGGAAATATTTAATGGTCGTTGCGGAGCAACGACCATTTTGTTTTTAAATTCATTTAATATATTGATTATAAGGTACTTAGGTGAGTTCATGCCGAAGGGGTACACCCAATTTCCAAATTTTCAAATTGACTAATTTTCAAATTATTTCCCTACTTTTGCACTCCAAATTTTTCCCGTAAGGCTCAACAAGTGTCCCGTCTGTTCGGGGCCGCCAGCAGGGTGTAATCTTAAGCAGATTATTTATATGCCAAAGGTAAAAACAAACTCCAGCGCTAAGAAGCGTTTTAAGGTGACCGGCAGTGGAGAAATCACCTTCCAGAAAGCTTTTAAAAGGCACATCTTAACCAAGAAATCAAAAAAACGTAAAAGAGCATTGAACAAGAAAGGTCTTGTAGGTGCCCCTAACAAAGATTTCGTTTTACGCTTACTGCGTTTAAAAGGTTAATCACCGCCATTTTCCCGGAAGGGAGTTCAAACCATTAAAAAACAATCCCGCTTTAAGCGGGACAAAAAAAAGATACTATGCCACGTTCAGTAAATGCAGTAGCATCAAGAGCCCGCAGGAAACGTATCCTGAAGCAGGCCAAAGGATTCTACGGTAAACGTAAAAATGTATATACCGTAGCCAAAAATATTGTTGAAAAAGGTATGACTTACAGCTATGTTGGCCGTAAGTTGAAAAAGCGCGAATACCGCCAACTCTGGATTGCCCGTATCAACGCAGCAGTAAGAGAAGAAGGGTTAACCTACAGCCAGTTTATCAATAAGCTGGCGGTTAAAGGTATCGACCTGAACCGTAAAGTGCTGGCTGACCTGGCTATGAATGAGCCTGCCAGCTTCAAAGCACTGGTGAACAGCGTTAAATAAATAGAGTTTGATCCCAGATCGAAAAATATAACCGGGAAGTAACATGCTTCCCGGTTTTTTTATTTGTGGAACTGTACAAACAGTTATTTTTGTTGTTTACGATAGGGTAATTTTCTGTTCACACTAAACAACCACTAACCCGGCTAATGAACAATACCTACACCTCACTGGTGAACCAGACCTTCCACTTTCCACAAGAAGGATTTGATGTAAATGATGATGGCTACCTCCAGTTCAATGAACTGGACCTGAAAAAAATCATCGAAAAGTATGGTACCCCGTTGAAATTGACTTACCTCCCCAAGATTGGTATGCAGATCAACAAAGCCAAGAAAATGTTTGCTGATGCTTTTAAGAAGCATAAGTATGAAGGCGAATATTTTTATTGCTATTGTACCAAAAGCTCACACTTTTCATTTGTAGTGGAAGAAGCACTCAAACACAATATCCACCTCGAAACTTCCTTCGCATACGATATTGAAATCATCAATCGTTTATACCAGCGCAGAAAGATCAATAAAGAGACTTATATCATTTGTAATGGCTATAAACAAAAGTCATACACTTCCAGGATCGCCAAACTGATCAATACCGGGTTTAAAAACGTTATTCCGATTCTTGATAACAAAGAAGAATTACTGGCATATAAACGCAGTGTGAAACAACCTTTCCGTTTGGGTATCCGTGTAGCTGCAGAAGAAGAGCCTAATTTCCCATTCTATACTTCCCGCCTGGGTATACGTGCAAAAGATATACTTGAGTTTTATGTAGATGAAATTGAAGGCTACGAAGACAAGTTCCAGCTCAAAATGCTTCATATCTTTTTGAATAAAGGGATTAAGGATGATATCTACTATTGGTCTGAGCTGAATAAAATCATCAACCTGTACTGTCAGTTAAAGAAAATATGTCCGGAACTGGATTCCATTAATATCGGTGGGGGTTTTCCTATTAAACACTCTTTAGGTTTTGAATATGATTACCAGTTTATGATCAATGAGATCGTAAGCAATATTAAAAAAGCCTGTAAGAAAGCCAAAGTACCCATGCCCAATATCTATACCGAATTTGGTAGTTATACGGTTGGCGAAAGTATGGCACATATCTACAGTGTAATCGGACAGAAAGTACAGAACGACCGTGAGTGCTGGTATATGATCGACTCTTCCTTTATCACCACCTTACCCGACACATGGGGTATCGGAGAAAAATTCCTGATGCTGCCCATCAATAAATGGGACAATGAGTACCATCGTGTGGTTTTGGGTGGTATTACCTGCGATAGTCATGACTATTACGATTCGGAAGAACACATCAATGAAGTGTTCCTTCCCAAGTTGCAGAATACAGACGCTAAGGATATTGAGGGTAATAAAGAACCCCTGTACGTGGGATTTTTCCATACCGGTGCCTACCAGGATCAGATTAGCGGTTATGGAGGTATTAAACACTGTCTTATTCCTTCACCCAAACATATCATTGTGGAATATGATAAGAATGGGAAACTGGAAGACTGGGTATACGCCAAAGAACAAACGGCTCAAAGCATGTTGAAAATACTGGGTTATCTCAGGTAAAAAAATCCTCCCGATAAAAACGGGAGGATTTTTTATGAAAGGCTTTTTACAACAGTCATTTCCCTTTACTTTTAAAACAAATAAGTCCATATGAAAAAAATGATGCTATGCCTGGTACTGCTCACGACAGTATATGTTACAAAAGCACAAACAGCAACTGATTCTGTAAAAGCTGTTATTAATGGTTTATTTACTTCCATGCGCAATGCAGACTCAGCAGCTATCGTAAATGCATTTGCAGATAATCATACATTACAAACATTGGTCAGAGATAAAGAAGGTAATATACTGGCCAAAACAGATCTTGCCACCGATTTCGGCCGCAACATTGGCCGCCTACCCAAAAATGCAGCGGATGAAAGAATTGAATTTGCATCCATTCAAATCGATGGCCCACTGGCTTCCGTATGGACGCCCTATAAATTTTATTTCAACGGAAATTTCAGTCACTGTGGTGTCAACTCCTTTCAGTTATTAAGAACAAAAAACGGATGGAAAATTCTATACCTTGTTGATACGCGTAGGAAAGAACCGTGTGAGAAATAAGGGAGGGTGAATGGTCAATGGTCAATGGTGAATTTTGAATGGAGGGTAGATACTTGACTATGTTTCAATGTAGACAGATTTGCATCGTTTCGCAAACCGTATAGCAGTTTCTCTCACTCATCATCAACTATCGACAATTCACCATTGACCATTGACCATTCACACTCTCCCCACGATCTCCACAATATTATCATAACTGTTCATCAGATTCGTTTCCAGTTCTCCTCCTTTCACCCATTGAATGATTTCAATATCTTCTTCAGTTTGAGGTATGAGTAACTGGTTGCCTGGGGCCAGCATATGAAACCAATGTGTTTCTTTAATCACTTCTTCTTTCAGCCACTGATCGTAATACTGGTGATAGGTAATACCGATCAGTTTACCACGAATAACAGTAGTTAAACCTGTTTCCTCCATTACCTCTCTTACGGCACAATCCTCTATGCTTTCGTCCGCATCGAGTTTACCTTTTGGCAAATCCCATTTTCCCCGGCGAAAAATCATCAATAATTCATTCATATCATTATACACCAAACCACCTGCCGCCAGTATCTTTTTCATTTCCATACCTCAAATGTGTCGCTAATTTTCAAATTCTCAAATTTTCATCCCGCCTTAGGCGGGACAAATTAACGAATTGACTTTCTTTGCAGCATGACTAATGAAAAAGCCGTTGCAGAAAAACTATTACAGGTAGCTGCAGTAAAATTGAGTCCTGAGCAACCCTTTACCTGGGCAAGCGGATGGAAGAGTCCGATCTATTGCGATAACCGCAAAGTATTGTCATTCCCTTATGTACGGGATTTTATTAAGAGTGAATTGTGTAATGTCATTTTTGAAAGCTTTCCCGATGCAGCACTATTGGCAGGTGTGGCCACAGCAGGTATTGCCTGGGGAGCGATGGCGGCCGATCAGTTAAAACTACCTTATGTATATGTGCGCCCCAAACCCAAAGAACATGGTATGGGTAATCAGATTGAGGGATTTTATGAACCAGGACAAAAAGTGCTGGTAATTGAGGATCTGATTTCTACCGGTAAAAGCAGTTTACAGGTAGTAGATGTACTGAGGGCAGCAGGAGTAGAAGTGGTAGGAATGGTTTCCATCTTTACTTATGGGTTTCCGCATGCAGATGAAGCATTTGCCAAAGCAGGCGTAGTATACAAATCGTTGACCAATTATAGCAGCCTGATCAGCCTTGCAGTTGAAAAAGGACAGGTATCTGCAGAAACGGAACAGTTATTGCTACAATGGAGAAAGGATCCGGCCAGTTGGGGGAAGTAGATAGTGTAAATGGTCAATTGTGAATAGGGAATGTTTTTAGGTACTATTAACGTATGATGGTGCAGCAAACAAGTGTCTTTATTCATCTAATTACTAACTTTCAGACCATCGCCTTTACCAGATGGGTGTGACTTTTATAAACTTTCAACCATGAAAAAACGGTTTTTATTCGGAATTTTATTGACTATAATCGGTTTTATGGCCAAGGCCCAGCAACCTAAACCGGAATGGGTAACCATTAAATCAGCCAATTTAAAATGCTGGGAGTGTAGAGAAGTGCTCGACAAATATCTTTTGCTCGAAAAAGGTGCTACAGACGGAGGAGTGTTACAATGGAAGATCAATCTTTTACAGGGCGAAATAAAAGTACAGTTCCTGCCCGACCGTGCCAGTGCAGATGGTATCAGAACAGCTCTAAACAATGCCGGTTTTGATGCCGATGAAAGCAAAGCCACAGAAGACGCCTACAAAAAATTACCTCCTTCCTGTAAACGATCTGAAGATGGTGGCGGACCTCAGCCGAGGAAGCCTTGTCATGTGAAGCCATTTAATTAGTGGGGGGGAGTCCGGAAGTCGGAAAGAATGTTTTTGTAGGATATCACTCTGCAACAATAGCTTAGTTACCTTTTTTATAGCGGGTGAATACCTGCTGGGGCCATCTTTCGGTCTTTCCGACTTACTGTCTTCCGGACTTACTGCTCTATAACCCCAGATCAAGCTTATGACGGGCTTCGTAATTGAAGGAGATCGTCTTAAAAAATCCAGCCTTACCCACGCGGGTGGTTCCTTTTACATTTACCAATACTTCTTTGTTAAAGAGTACTGTCAATGCATTTTTGAAGATGCTTTGCATATCAACCTGTATGCGTGAGGGTAGTACAAATTCTGCTTTACGCTGGATATGCATCAGTGTGTCGAGTTGGTATTTGCCGAGGTAGTGGTTGTCGATATAGATATCACAGTCTACTTTACGGAGATCAACCCCAAAGCTGTTGGGGTTATAATACACAAGCTCCATACAGAGGGTTGATTTCTCAAAACCTAATTTTTCCAGTTTTACATTTTTAACGGAGCGGTAGTCGAAAGCCTGGGGTTTCTGGCAGGCGGTGAGGCCAATGATGATAAGCAGGATAAACAGGGAAAAAGTTCTCACAAATTCAATTTGTTGCAATATAGGGGATAAGGCAATTGGGGCTGACCCGTTCAACCATAATTCAGTTTACCCTAACAAGTGTGGGGAGAATGTGGAGATGGGAGCGGATATCTGATTTTATCTTTATTCCGGTAATGGTGGGAGAGGCTTAAATCCAAAATTATATGATAGCCGATAAAGTGGCAGATTCGTTTACTATATAATTTAGTAATTCATGAATTTAGGTTTTAAATTAGAATGCTAGTTTTAATAGCTGATTTAATATAATATAAATATTTAAAAATCAATATTTTAAGTTATATATTCTAAACTTATTTAGTAAATAAAAATACCCGTATTTGCATGTTTTATATGATCCTTTACTTCAAGTTTATAATGATCAATAATGGATAAATTAATAATTGAATATCAATATTTTGGATCAATTAACTATATAAAAACTTTGTTTCAGTTTTCGCATATAGAATTTGAAGTATGTGAAACCTTCCAGAAGATGAGTTTTCGCAACCGGATGGTGCTGACGGGAAGTAATGGACTGGTGAATTTATCGGTACCCCTTGAAAAAGGAAGGGATCAGAAGCAGTTATTAAAAGATGTAAGGATCAGCTATTCACTGCCCTGGCAGCAGCAGCATTGGCGAACCATTGAATCCTGTTATAACCGGTCGCCCTTTTATGAGTATTACCGCGACTGGCTCGAAAGTTTCTACCAACGCCGCCCGGTTTTCCTGCTCGACCTGAACCGGGAGATTGCAGATTGGCTGGTTAAACACTTAAAACCCGGAACCACTTTAGGAGAGACTACCGCTTTTCTGGCTGACTATCCGGAACCGGTTACTGATTACCGCAACCGCTGGTTACCCCGCAATTTCCAGGACGAGGAGGAGCAGGAAATCAGGTACCGGCAGGTATTTGAAGACAGGATCGGGTTTCAGAAAAACCTCAGTATGCTCGACCTGCTTTTCTGTGAAGGCCCTTTAGCACGTAATTTATTGTCAGGCAACGTTTAACTGCGATAAATAATCTTTTACGCAATCGCTTACAAGCCCTTAATTTTAACCTCGTAACCCAAACAGGTCATTCAGCTAAGAAATGACCACATAACAGTGATGACTAAGCAAAAAACGTTTCTATTATTTCTCTCCATTCTATTTAGCTCTATTCTAGTAGCACAGGATAACTCTAACAAAGGAAAAGAGTTTTGGATTGCATACCCTGCTCACGTTGATGGCCCTACTTCAGTAATGGGACTATACATAACTTCTGATGTAAATACATCAGGTACTGTAAGAGTTGGTCCAACTACTACAGTCAATTTTACAGTTACTGCAAATCAGGTTACACGTGTATTTTTAGGTTCTGGGACTGGTGTTGACGCTAGCAATGCAGATGTGTATTTAAATTTGTCAGACGGTATAAAAGTAAATGCCGCAATTAAAGTAAACAGCAATGATCCGGTAGTGGTATATGCTCATATCATCAGAAGTGCAAGAAGTGGTGCAAGTCTCATTATTCCTACTCAGGTCCTTGGAGCCGAATATATTGCTCCCAATTTCCGTTCTACTTCAAGTGTCGGAGCTGGTCCTGGTACAGGCGGTACAACAGGGGGGATAGGACAGATTACAGTTATTGCGACACAAGCCAATACGACCGTAGAAATTACGCCTACGGCCGCTGGGGGCAGCAGGACTGCAGGAAATCCCTTTCAAGTAACATTGGCTAATCCTGGAGATGTATATCAATTTCAAGCAAACGTGCTGACTGATCTTTCAGGAACCAAAATCAGATCTATATCCGTTGGCGGAGGTGGGGGTTGTAAACCGATTGCCGTTTTCTCATCTTCTACCTGGAGTACATTTGACTGTTCTGGGGCAAGTGGTGGAGATAACCTGTATCAGCAGATATTTCCTACGAGAGCCTGGGGTAAACAATTTGTTACAGCACCATTTATAAACAGACCCAATGACATTTATCGCATTTTCGTACAAAATACTTCAACATCGGTACAGGTGACAGATAATGGTGTAACAACAACCCTTCCTAGTTCTTTTTTCACCAGTAATGGGAATTATTATACTTACACGAGTGCAAATCCTTTGGTTTTTCAGGCTACTGAACCCATCTCTGTTGTTCAATATATTAGTTCGCAAACATGTAAAACAGGATGTACTACACAGCAAAATGCTCCTGTTAGTTGTCATGCAGACCCAGAAATGGTCATTCTAAACCCGGTTGAACAAACACTAAGGGACATCACTTTTTTTTCTGCTCATAGAAATTTTGTCCCCACTGGGCAAACTCAGGTTGATAATCATTATGTAAATATTATTATCAGCAAGAACTATAAGACTACCGTCAAATTAGACAATGCTTTGCTTGCAGGCAGTGTTTTCATTGATATTCAAGGAACTAATTATTCTTATGCACAGATTAATGTATCAGCATCCTCTTCAACGAATCCGGTACATAGAATTATAGCTGATTCAAGTTTTTCTGCAATTGTTTATGGTTACGGAAATGTGGAATCATATGGGTATAATGGCGGCACAAATGTTAAGGACTTCAGCCGACAAGCAACATTTGTAAATCCGTATAGCCGCATCGATTCAGCGGTTACCTGTGTGAATACACCCCTTAAATTTTCAGTGCCTTTATCTTTTCAACCTACATCTATTCGATGGGATTTTGCTGCGGCCCCAAATATTAGCCCCAATGCAGGCATCGGGCCCAATAATAATCCAACCGCAGATAGCACGCCGGTCGTTAGCGGACAAACGCTCTATTACTTTAGTCCCGGACAAACATTCACCTTCTCCAACTCGAATACCACAGCATTGCGTGATACCATAAAATTATATACTACTTCTTCCACACCTGATGGTTGTGGCAGTACAGACCAGTTATATACTATTCCGGTAAAAGTAATTCCCAAACCAACCACCGAATTCAGTATTACTTCTACCGGTTGTGTTGGTGAAAACGTTGTTTTGTCGCCCAGTACTGCATCTGGTGTTCAGTATTTCTGGGATACAGGAGATGGAAAAACCTTCAACTTCAGTCAACCCAATGAAAAATTTACCTATAACTATTCACAGTCGGGCAACTATACCGTAAAGCTTAGAGCAGTATCATCCATAGGTTGTATTACAGATGAAGTAGCCAAAACGGTTGCTATCACCACCAAACCTGTTGCATCCTTTACTTATTCAGCCATCCGTTGTTTGAATACTGATATCACTTTCACCGATGCCTCCACTACCCAGTCCGGAACCCTTGCCAAATGGATATGGAACTTAGATGATGGGGCAGGAACTGTTACCGCCACTACCAATGCAGCCAGAGTAGTACAATATGCAAGTACAGGCACTAAAAACATTTCACTACTGGTAGAAACCAGTACCGGGTGTAAGAGTGATGTGTTTACACCAGCAACACCGCTTTTTGTAAACCCCTTACCACAGCCAGGATTTATTTTACCTGAAGTTTGTTTGAATGATGCATCTGCACAGTTTACGGATACCAGTAAAATTGCAGATGGCTCCGAAGCGCAATTCAGTTACCTGTGGAACTTTAATGCGGGTGGGCCTGCTGTAACACCCGGCCCCAATATCAGCACCAGCACCTTGAAGAATCCGCAGGTCAAGTATAATAAATCAGATAACTATACAGTGTCATTGCGTATAACGTCGAAAGATGGTTGCGTGAATACGGCCAATCAGACTTTCACCGTAAATGGTTCTGTACCCAAGGCCGATTTTGAAGTACAGCTAAACAATGTACTCTGCGATAAAGTACCCATCGTGATTTTAAATAAATCAACGGTTGATTTTGGTGCTGTTACCAAATCAGAAATTTACTGGGACCGCTTGAATGCACCTGCACAGGTTCAGACAGATGATAATCCAGCTTTCAACAAAGCCTATCCGCATAAATACACCGCGAATAATGCGGCCGGACAAAACTTTACCATTCGTATGGTTTCTTATTCGGGTGGAAATACCTGTGTGAGTGAAGTGAGTAAAGTTATTACGGTACATCCCAATCCAAAAGCAGCTTATACTATATCAGCTACTGAAGTTTGTTATAATGAACCTGTTTCTTTTACAGATCAGTCAGGAACCGTTTCGCTGGCTCCTCCGGCCACCTGGGTATGGAACCTAGGCAAGGGTAATCCCTCCGGTATTCAAAATCCGGTAAGAGCTTACCAGGATTCCGGCATCTTTAATTCAAGTTTACATGTATTTACTGCAGCGGGTTGTGGCAGCGATACTGCCGCTATCAGTTTTACAGTTTATCCACTACCCGTACTGGTCATGGGCACCAAAAGCACGGCTGTATTGGAAGGAGGAGAAATACGTTTGAAACCTTCTTTCGTATATGGTAATCAGTTGAGTTACCTGTGGACACCGCCCAGTTACCTCAGCAGCGATACAGCATTTTCTCCATTGTCCAAACCATTGAACGATATACGTTATACGTTCAATGTAATAGGAGAAGGCGGATGTACCGTGAGTGATACCATTTTTGTGAAAGTGCTGAAATCGCCTGAAATACCCAATGCTTTCTCACCCAATGGTGATGGCATTAATGATACCTGGAACATTAAATACTTAGAAAGTTATCCCGGGGCAACCGTTGAAGTGTATAATCGATATGGACAAATCATATACAGGTCATTGGGTTATAGCAAGCCATGGGATGGAAGGGTGTCTGGAGCGGCATTGCCCATCGGAACTTATTACTACATCATCAACCCCAAAAACAATAAACCGCAGATGACGGGGGCGATAACGATTATCAGATAAAAACATAGCTGATGGCGGATGTAGGATGTCTGATATGGGTGATGATCGACCGATTTCTGGGGTTGGTAAACCGTTTATCATCTTATGGATAAAGCAGGATGTTAAACTGGTTTACAAAATGTGATACGAATACGACTTATTACTATATTGTTCATCGAAAAATGGCAGTAGTAGAATCAAATGCCAGCAGCATGATAGAAATTATATGAAACGAACTGTGATATATTGGTTAGGGCTTTGTGTGATGATGCTACCTATGTTGGTAAATGCGCAGCAGCGCCCTTATTACACGCAGTATATCATGAATAACTATATCATTAATCCGGCGGTGGCAGGAATTGAGAATTACTGGGATGTAAAAGCATCGCACCGTATGCAGTGGGTGGGTATTCAGGATGCCCCTGTAACCACTTATATTACCATCCACGGCCCTCTCAAAAAAGATGATTTCGGTTGGGAAACGGCTACCAGTATGCGCGCAAGAGGAGAGAACCCCCGCGGCGAAGCTTACTGGCGCAGCTACCAGTCTGCAGCACCACACCACGGTGTTGGATTTACCATACTCAATGATAAAACCGGCCCGCTGAATCGTTTTGCGGCTTTTGGTACCTATTCCTATCACCTCGGTATATCCAGCAATACAAGTCTGGCTGCAGGTATTTCTGCAGGTTTTTCCAACATGAGTCTTGATGCTTCCAAACTTAATTTTGGAACCACTACGGTTGATCCTGCTGTGGCCAGCAGTGGACTGATTAACCAGATCAGACCTGATATCAGTGCCGGATTATGGCTGTATTCAAAGGATTATTTTGTTGGACTGGCAGCACAACAGATTGTGCCGCAGAATGTAGCTTTCTCTGATAATACCGTATATGTGGAGAAAGGCAAACTGGTTCCTCACTTATTTTTAAGTGCCGGTTACCGTATGCAGTTATCTAGAGATGTAAGCCTGTTGCCTTCCACACTCGTTCGTTATGTGTCGCCGCTGCCACTTGGATTTGATATCAACGCCAAGTTCATGTACCAGGATTTACTATGGGTGGGAGGTTCTTATCGTTACCAGGATGGTTTTGCCGGAATGGTGGGAATGAATTTAACGCATAGTATCAATATCGGTTATTCTTACGATATACAGACTTCCAGGCTTAACACAGTGAGCAGGGGTACCCATGAAATTCTGATTGGCTTTCAGTTAGGGAATAAATACGGAGACTGGTGTCCGAGGAATTTATGGTAAAGTTAAAGCAATTAAATCCTTGCTTTCTTTTTTCCCTTCTGTTGTTTCAATTGCTGTTTAATACTATCCCACTTGGCTTTGAATGCGCTGTCCTTTTGTGCCCGATCGTCAATATAATCCAACCATTCTAATTGCTTAATCAGCAATTGCTCAAATAAAGTATCAGGATCCATATCTTTTTGACTTACCAGGATAAGCGGTATTTCAGTTTCCTCATCCTGAATAATGATTTCTTCTTGCTGTTTGTCGGCACTTGTCTTTTGCTGATTTTTTTTATCGCCCTTCTGCTGTTTTGCTTTTTCTATGCTATTGGCTTTCTCCAGTTTAATATCCAGCTTATCAATTAGTTTAAGCAATTCAGTAACGGGTATGAGTTGATTGATATTCTTATCGAGTTGTAGTTTCTGTATTTCCTTTATCGCCCTTTCAATTTCTTTGCTCATCATTTCCTGTTCCGATTTAAATGGGATAGCCGTTTTCGAAACCTTACTGATGGCATCTTTAGCTTCGGCGAAATCGAGTTCCATCTTTTTTAACGAGAGAGCCATATCTTCTTTAACCAATTTCCGTTCAGTATTCGGAATTGATAAGGTATCTAATGAAGCCAGTGCCGATTTCATTTCTGCTTTTGCTTTTTCCAGTTCAGCCAGTTCCTGCTTCCAGCCGGATGCATTTTTAAACAGATCAGCGGTAAGTGTCGTATAAGCATTATTCAGTACAACAGGCACTTCCTGAATCGCTTCCTGTACTTCCTTGCTTTGTAAGGATATCCGCATTTCATCAGTCGCTTTTTTCAGGTTCTCCTGCATTTCTTCTTTTAATGTTTTAGACAGGAAAAAAGCAGGATTAAAAAGAGGGTTGGTTACTTTCACTGCCATTGGTTCTATGGTAACCGGCTGAATATCGATAGACGATGGCTGTATGGGATTTTGTGTTGCCGACAGTTCTTTTTGTTTTGATGGATGATCCGGATTCAACCAGGCAATAGAACTCAATATGCCTGTAACCAGTAGAAAAGCCAGTAATTGCCTGCGATAATTAAAGCCCTGGTCCTTTGCGCCAATCATTCTTTTTACCCTCGTGAGTAATTCATGTTCACTGGATCCCTTGGCCGCCATGGCAAAAGCCGGTGCTGCCTGTAACTGAGCAATCTGCAGCAATGCCGCTGCATAGGTTTCTGCACTGTATTGAAATTGCAATACCCAGTCATCGCAACTATTCTCTCTTTCTTTCCTTATCTGCCTGGCCATCAGCTGAGTGAATGGATTAAAAAAGAGACTGATTTCAGCAACAGACAATAACATATTTACGAGGTAATCATATCGTTTGATATGTGCCATTTCATGAAGTATCACCGCTTCAAGTTGCGCCACGGTAAGGTGATTGATGCTGGCCACCGGCACTAATATCAAAGGCTTAATGAAACCAATGGTTAATGGGGAACTGATTTTTTCAGAGAGATAAATGGAAATTTCCCTGGTAATACCTAACTGCTGGGCTGTTTGTTGAACAAACAGGCGCCAGTCTGCAGGGATTTTAAGCAATCCCTGTTTTCGTATCATCACCGTATAACGATAACCCATGATCCAGCGTACACATAATACCAACATCAGTATAAGGTAGGCTACAGATAGATAGGGGAGCAGTTGCTCTCCTCTGATCATCCATTCAATTACCACAGAACGAAAACCTTGTCCCTGTGGTACTAATGTGGCGATGGTTTTGCTGTCTAAGCCCGTTGATTCAACCAACAGTAAACGATTATACTGGCTATAATAAAATTGTAAAGTAAAGATGAACCATATAAATCCGATGCTTTGCAGGCAAACGGCCAGTATATATTTTCTGGAAGAACCTGGTTTCAGTAATGCATTAATAAGTATGTATACAAGCCACAGGAACGCCATTTGCCATAAACTATTGGCAATGGAATAACCAAGGGCCCTCAGAAAAGCAGACTGAAACAAAAACTGCATCAGGATTGTTTTTTCAGGTTGTCTAACATTTTTTGAATTTCATCCAGTTCCTCTTTGTTGGGAGCCTGGTTACCTAAGGCCTGCATAACCAGTTGACTGGAAGAACCACCAAACAGCGAGTTAATCATTTTCCCTACAATTTGCTGCTGGGTACTTTCCCGGCTTATATTGGCGCGATAGATATGTGTTTTACTACTGTCGTCTCTTTTAACGATGCCCTTTTCAACCATGATCTGCATAAGTTTGAGGGTAGTGGTATACCCGGCATCTTTGTGTTCGCTCAATATTTCGTGCACCTCACGAACGGTTGCTGTTCCTTTATCCCATAGAACCCTTAATATTTCCAGCTCACTTTCCGTTGGTTTGATATGTTTGGCCATGCTTTACGATTTAATTCGTAAGCAATTTACGAGACAAATCGTAATGGGAGGTGAAAATTTTGTTAAACGGCGACGGGTGGGCGTGAATGGTCAATGGTGAATTGTCAATTATGAAAACATGATGTGTGATAATAGAATATAATCGGGTTTTTATGCCTCCTAATCCATCCCATTCACAATTCACCATTGACCATTCACTTGCTTATTGCTTTGCTTCCGTCCTAAACACCCCCACGGCATAACTGGCCACTGTTTTAAAACGCAGCCGATCGCCTTTAATACTGGCGCGGGAGAGGGGTTTAAACTGGCCTTTTTTATCGGAAAAACCAAGTGTACAGGAGAAGGGATCGCTGTCTTTTTGAATCAGTACGGTTGGTTCTATTCCTACATTGGGAATGTTAAGTGAATCAGTTACCCTCAGTTCCTTGTATTGCATCCTCACTACATAATGAAACCTGCGTTTTGTTTCGTACACTTTAACAGCAAATTGCCAGTCGTTGAGTTCATCGGGTACTTTTTGAACATGACTCGCTACTGGTTCCTGTTTAACAGTGGTTCTTAATGTTGGTATGGTATCGGTGAGTACAATGACTTTCGCATCAATTACTTTATCTGTTTGATGATTATTGCATCCAAAGGCAATGAGAACGATGAATGCAAAAATGCGAAAGTATTTAGTGCTTATCACCATAAATCGGTATTTATATTATCAAGCAGAAAATTAATATGTTTTTCTTGCAAATCAGCGTGTCACTCAACAATTTTAATGATCCCCATATACCAGTGAAAACTGTCCTTAGTTTTTCGCATTGCTCATTTTCGAAATGATATTCTTATGAGGAAATTACAAAAATGCCTGAACTCCATCGGTCAGGCATACTATAAAAGAGAAAGGCTCCGATGAATCGGAGCCTTTCTCTTTTATGAACTGTAACAGTTATTTCTTCTCATCCGTCACATCCACTTTAATATTCAGCTTTTCTTTTCCGTCCAGGTATTTAGAAAACTGCTGTGCAACTTCATCAGAAAGTGCCTGACCATTCAGGATAATCTTTCCGTCTTTAATTTCTACGTTTATATTGTTGCCGGTAGCCAGACCTGCATTTTTCAGTTCTTCAACCAGGTTATCGATATTTACATCGGCACCATTTACGGTAACACTGGCAGATTGTGCGCCATCAGTAGCTTTGATTTCAATTCTTTTCTCTACTAAATGATCCGCCGAAGTAGCACCATGAATCTGAGCCAGTGTTGGTGCAATCACCAATGATACAATCGACATCAGTTTGATCAGGATATTCATTGATGGGCCGGATGTATCTTTAAAAGGATCACCCACTGTATCACCTGTTACAGATGCTTTATGTGGTTCAGATTTTTTATAGAACATTTCGCCATTGATCTCAACACCTTTCTCAAAAGATTTTTTAGCGTTATCCCATGCACCACCTGCATTGTTCTGGAACATACCCATCAGTACACCACTCACCGTGGCACCTGCCAGGAATCCACCCAATGCTTCAGGGCCTAACAGGAATCCAATGATTAACGGAGATACGATGGCAATAGCACCCGGTAACATCATTTTCTTGATAGAAGCTTCTGTAGAAATAGCCACACATTTATCGTACTCAGGTTTACCTGTTCCTTCCATGATGCCTGGAATAGAACGGAACTGGCGGCGAACTTCTTCTACCATCGACATAGCTGCTTCTCCCACTGCACGAATGGCCAGTGATGAGAAGATAAAAGGAATCATGGCACCCACAAACAGTGAAGCCAATACTTTAGCTTTATAAATATCAATACCCTCAATACCTGCAACACCTACAAAGGCTGCGAAAAGGGCCAGGGCAGTCAATGCTGCAGAAGCAATCGCAAAACCTTTACCAGTTGCAGCAGTGGTATTACCAACCGCATCGAGTACATCTGTTTTTTCTCTTACTTCTTTGGGCAATTCACTCATTTCAGCAATACCACCAGCGTTATCGGCAATCGGACCAAACGCATCAATGGCTAATTGCATGGCCGTAGTGGCCATCATGCCCGCAGCAGCAATCGCTACGCCATATAAACCCGCACATTCATAAGAACCCCAGATACCACCAGCCAAAACCAGTATGGGAAGGAAGGTTGATTCCATACCCACCGCCAGACCACCAATTACGTTGGTAGCATGTCCGGTTGAAGACTGACGGATGATTGACATTACCGGGCGCTTACCCATGGCAGTATAATATTCCGTAATGATACTCATCAGCGTACCTACTGCCAAACCCACCACAATCGCACCGAATACACCATCACGTGTGAAAGTATTGCCACGTAGGCTCATGGTTGCTGGTAAAATATAGTATACCAGACCCGCACAGGCAGCTGCAGTAAGTATAATTGAACCCCAGTTACCCATATTCAGGGCTTTCTGCACACTGGCAGTATTAATACCTGCTGAATCGCTGATGCGTACAAACCAGGTACCTACAATTGAAAAGAGGATACCTACACCTGCAATCAGCATCGGCAGCAGGATTGGGGCGTATCCGCCAAAATTATCAGAAGAAATGGTTTCCTGTCCGAGTACCATGGTAGCCAGTACAGTAGCCACATAAGAACCAAATAAATCGGCACCCATACCTGCCACATCACCCACATTATCACCTACATTATCGGCAATAGTGGCCGGGTTACGTGGATCATCTTCCGGAATACCGGCTTCTACTTTACCAACCAGGTCGGCACCCACATCGGCAGCTTTGGTATAGATACCACCACCTACACGGGCAAATAAGGCAATAGATTCTGCACCCAGTGAGAAACCTGTCAATACCTCAATAGTACGCAGCATTTCTTCTGAATTGGCCGCAGCATCTGGTGCAAATACCTGTTTCAGGATCAGATAAACACCACCCAGACCCAATACAGCCAGACCTGCAACGCCTAATCCCATTACGGCACCGCCGGTAAAGGAAACATTCAATGCTTTGGAAAGGCTGGTTCTTGCAGCCTGTGCAGTACGCACATTGGCTTTGGTAGCTACTTTCATACCAATATAACCGGCCACGGCACTACATACAGCACCCAACACAAATGCCAGTGAAATAGACCAGTGTGAATGTGGATTGCTTTTAGCCATTACACCAAGTAAAAGCGCAACAATGGCCACAAAATAGGTCAGAATTCTCCATTCAGCTTTCAGGAAAGCCATGGCACCCTCAGCAATATAATTGCTGATCTCTTTCATGCGGTCATTACCCGCATCCTGCTTGGAAACCCAATTAAACTTTAAAAAAGTGTAGAGAAGACCTACAACTCCCATCGCCGGAACGGCATAAAACAAGATTTTGTCCATAATCAGTGTGTGTCTGGTAAAGTTTATATTAAAAGTCTGC
>Ga0164290_1000517_pt1 | contig 118660 bp, 129 predicted proteins | sample Micstemetagenome_FD_108782 | JGI IMG/M metagenome (GOLD analysis project Ga0164290, IMG submission 108782) | Contaminated culture microbial community from soil near Moab, Utah, USA - Microcoleus steenstrupii SON62 (Illumina Assembly) | ecosystem: Environmental > Terrestrial > Soil > Soil crust...
GCGAACCGGCAAGGTCCTCCGCATCGAAGGGATGGCTGCCGAAGCCGGCCGGCATCGGGACGGGTGTCCAGGGTCTGCGGGCGAAGCTCCGGAGCGTGCCTTCGACATAGGCGCTCAGCAGCGCATTCGCCTGCCAGGCTGCCCACAGCACGCACCAGCGGACCCAGAACGAGCGGCCGGCGGCCTGTTCGGCCATGTCGGCGATCGAGAACAGGCGCATGACGATCCTCGCCATCTCCGCCTGTTCCCTCCCTGCCTTCGCCCTCCAGCCCATCGCCGGCTCCTGTTTGACCGGACGTAGTGTCGGGCATGTCGGCAGGGGTGGGGATGGAAATATTTCGCGGACCAACAGGAACAAGGGGTTAGTAGAAAACGGATGGAAATCGATCCATCAGATGGACGCCCAGGCCGGACCGCTGAGCCTCTCTCAAGCCAGTGCACATCGCCGCGCATCTCCATCCCGGCGACCGGAGGGCGGAGGGGCACAGGGCCATTCGGTCCCCCCTCGCCCTCAATTTCACCCCTATCTCTCCGGCCATGTCCAGGCAGGCCGGTCCGCCGCGTCCACCACGGTCTCGCCGAGCGACTTGGTGAAGTCGTGGCGCAGCGCGCCGGCGTCGTGCAGCGCGTCGGCGAGCGTGGCGTCGTGCGTCACGACGACGACCTGGCAGGTCTTCGACGCCTCGCCGATCAGCCGCGCGAGCGGCGGCAGGAGGTCGGTGTGGAGGCTGGTCTCGGGCTCGTTGAGCACCATCAGGCCGGGTGGCCGTGGGGTCATCAGCGCGGCAAGCAGCAGCAGGTAGCGGAGCGTTCCGTCGGAGAGCTCGGCCGCCTTCAGCGGACGCAGCAGACCGTGCTGCCGCATCAGCAGTTCGAAGCGGCCGGCGGACTCTTCTATTCGAAGCTCCGCGCCCGGAAATGCATCGTCCGCCGCCTGCGCCAACCCCTTCGGGTCGCCGATCTCGCGGATCGTCTGGAGCGCCGCGGCAAGATCGGACCCGTCGGCGCTGAGCGCCGTTGTCCGCGTGCCCGGCCGGGCGGCCCTCGCCGGCGCGTCGGCATCGGTGCGGAAATGGTCGTAGAAGCGCCATGCCCGCATGCGCTCGCGCAGGAGCAGCAATTCCGGCAGGCCACGCGGATCGGCGGCATGCGTCATCATGCTGTCGAAGGGCGCAAGCAGGCCGGTCAGCGTCGAGCGCCGGCCGGACTCGTCCAGCACCGTGACGGCTGGCCCCGAGCGGGTGGCGAAGGCGTTGCGCCTGCTCAGCACCTCGCCTGCCCAGACTGCTTCGGCCTTGATCTCCGGATCGAGGTTGAACATCGAGGCCGACGGGATCGGCAGGCCGAGATCGATGGCGTAGCCATAATCGTCCGAGGCGAAGCCGAGTTTCAAACTGACCGGGTTCTGGCGGCTGGTGCCCTGGATCGCCTGGACGCCTTGCCGCATGCCGCGCGAGAACTGCTCCGGTCCCGCCCACAATGTCGACTGAAGCCCGCCTTCGGCTGCGAGCGAGGATATGACGTTGCCCTGCGCGACATCGGCCAGCAGCCGCAGCGCCTTGTAGAAGCTCGACTTGCCGGTGCCGTTGCGGCCGGTGACGACGGTCAGCTGCTCAAGCGGCAGCACGAGGTTCCGGATCGAGCGGTAGCCGGCGATGGCAAGGGTGTGGATCATGACCGGTGCGCCCTGCCCTAGAAATCCGAAGACCTCTGTAGTCCGTCAATGCCCCTCGAACGACACCAGCGTCCGCACATTCACGCCCAGCGCTTCCAGCTTCCTCCGGCCGCCGAGGTCGGGCAGGTCGATGACGAAGCAGGCGGCGACGATGTCCGCGCCCATCTGCTTCAGCAGCTTCACCGCACCCTCTGCCGTGCCGCCGGTGGCGATCAGGTCGTCGACCAGGATGACTTTCTCGCCGGGCTGCACGGCGTCGGTGTGCATCTCCATCTCGTCGACGCCGTATTCGAGCGAGTAGGCGACGCGCACGGTGGTGTGCGGCAGCTTGCCCTTCTTGCGGATGGGGACGAAGCCGCTGGAGAGCTGGTGCGCCATCGCGCCGCCGAGGATGAAGCCACGCGCCTCGATGCCGGCGATCTTGGCGACGCCGGTGCCGGAATAGGGATGCACCAGCTCGTCGACGGCGCGGCGGAAGGCGCGCGCATCGCCGAGCAGCGTGGTGATGTCGCGAAAAAGGATGCCGGGCTTCGGATAGTCCGGGATCGTGCGGATCGCGGACAGGAGCGTCTGTTCGAGCGTGGAGTTCATGCGCGGGCGATGGTCCGTTGAGGGCAGGATTGCATAGTCGGTATCAACCGCCACCCCGCATGGCAAGGAATACCACGCCAAGCACAACGACGAGGACGACAGCCGGCAGCGCAATCGCCAGGGCGGCCGGACCGGCGAACAGGAAGGCTGCAACCAGCCCTCCCCCGACCAGGGCCTCCGAGACGGGATAGATCGCCGGCACGCGGTAGCCGCAGCGCGCGCAGCGGCCGCGCGCGACGAGCCAGCCGAGCACGGGAACGAGTTCGAGCGCCGTCAGCTGCGCCCCGCAACCGTCGCAATGCGAGCGCCCGGACAGCGCCGCCCATGCCGAGCGGCCCGCCGGCCGGGCGCACAGTCGGTGCGTGGCAAGCCCGGCGAAGCTGGCGATCGAGGCGCCGAACAGGAAGAGCAGGAACGAGATGAACACTGCCATGGTCGCCTCGCCTTCCTCTGCCCCATCGTCGCGCGATCATGCGCCTCAAAAGCAAGGGGCGCCACATGGGCGCCCCTGTCTCAAGTCCGATCAGGTTCGGATCAGTGCGGCACCGCGGCCCAGATCTTGCGCTTCGTCATGTAGACGAGGCCGGCGAAGAGGATGAGGAACACCATCACGTTGAAGCCGGTCTGCTTGCGAGCCTCCAGGTGCGGCTCGGCGGCCCACATCAGGAAGGCGGACACGTCGCGCGAATACTGGTCGACCGTCTGCGGCGCGCCGTCGTCATACGTGACGGCGTCGTCGTTGATCGGCTTCGGCATGGCGAGCGACTTGCCGGCGATGAAATACGGGTTGTAGTGCGTGCCCTCGGCGATCTCCATGCCTTCGGGCGGCGTCTCGTCGTAGCCGGTGAGCAGCGCGTGGATGTAGTCCGGTCCGCTCTCCGCATACTGCGTGAAGATGTCGAAGACGAAGGTCGGGAAGCCGCGCTCGACGGCGCGCGCCTTGGCGATCAGCGAGAAATCCGGCGGAGCCGCGCCCCCGTTCGCGGCGGCTGCCGCAACGTCGTTCGGGAACGGCGACGGGAAGTAGTCGGACGGCAGGCCGGGGCGGGTGAACATCTCGCCGTCGGCGTTCGGGCCGTCCTGCACCTCGTATTCGGCGGCGAAGGCCTTCACCTGCGCCTCGTTGTAGCCGAGCTCTTCGAGCGCGCGGAACGGTACCCTCTTCATCGAGTGGCAGGCGGCGCAGACTTCCTTGTAGACCTTGAGGCCGCGCTGGAGCTGGCCCTTGTCGTAGGTGCCGAAGGGGCCGGCGAACGACCAGTCCATCTCCACCGGCTTCTTGATCGGGAAGTGGGTCGGCTCGGCGGCGTTGTGGCCGGCCTCTTCCGCGCCGATCGCGAGCGCGAGGTTCGCGGTGAGACCGAAGGCTGCGGCCGCGACACCGATGAGGAACTTCTTCATCTCAAAAAATCCCTTGCGAGCCACGGTTCAGCCTTTGGTTTCCGGCGCGGCGGCGGCACCCACCGGCTGCGCGGAGGCCGCGCCCTTGTTCTTCTCGAGCACCGCTTCCGTGATCGAGTTCGGCAGCTTGCGCGGCGTCTCGATGAGGCCAAGCACCGGCATGATGACCAGGAAGAAGCCGAAATAGTAGAGCGTGCCGATCTGCGACATGATCACGTAGACACCCTCGGCCGGACGCGAGCCCAGCCAGCCGAGCAGGATGGCGTTGATCACGAACAGCCAGAAGAACAGCTTGTACCACGGACGGTAGACCGCCGAACGGACCTTCGAGGTGTCGAGCCAGGGCACGAAGAACAGCACCGCGATCGAGCCGAACATCGCCAGCACGCCGCCGAGCTTGGAGTCGATCGGGCCGATGTTGAAGGTGATGGCGCGCAGGATCGCGTAGAACGGCAGGTAATACCATTCCGGCACGATGTGGGCGGGCGTCTTCAGCGGGTTGGCCTCGGTGTAGTTGTCCGGGTGGCCGAGGAAGTTCGGGATGTAGAAGACGAAATAGGCGAACACGGCGAGGAACACGATCATCGCGAACGCGTCCTTGATGGTCGCATGCGGCGTGAACGGGACCGTGTCGGTCTTCGACTTCACCTCGATGCCGGTCGGGTTGGTCTGGCCGGTGACATGCAGCGCCCAGACATGCAGCACCACGACGCCCGCGATCATGAACGGCAGCAGGTAGTGCAGCGCGAAGAAGCGGTTCAGTGTCGGGTTGTCGACCGCGAAGCCGCCGAGCAGCAGCTGCTGGATCCAGTCGCCGACGAGCGGGATGGCGGTGAAGAAGCCGGTGATGACGGTGGCGCCCCAGAACGACATCTGGCCCCACGGCAGCACGTAGCCCATGAAGCCGGTCGCCATCATCAGAAGGTAAATGATGCAGCCGAGGATCCAGAGCAGCTCGCGCGGCGCCTTGTATGAGCCGTAGTAGAGACCGCGCATGATGTGGATGTAGACGGCGATGAAGAAGAACGACGCGCCGTTGGCGTGCAGGTAGCGCAAGAGCCAGCCGGAATTGACGTCGCGCATGATCTTCTCGACCGAGCCGAAGGCGAGCGTCGTATCAGCCGCATAGTGCATGGCCAGCACCACGCCGGTGACGATCTGCGCCACCAGCATGATCGAGAGGATGCCGCCGAAGGTGTAGGCGTAGTTCAGGTTGCGCGGCACCGGATAGGCCACGAAGGAATCGTAGATCAGCCGCGGCAGCGGCATGCGCTGGTCGATCCAGCGTCCGAGGCCCGAGCTGGGCGTATAGGTCGAGTGTCCACCGCTCATTGGAATGCTCCCCCTCAACCGATCTTGATCTTCGTATCCGAGAGGAACTCGAACACCGGAACCGCGAGGTTCTCAGGCGCCGGGCCTTTGCGGATGCGGCCGGCCGTATCGTAGTGCGAGCCGTGGCACGGGCAGAACCAGCCGCCGAAATCGCCCTGCTGGCCGAGCGGCACGCAGCCGAGATGGGTGCAGGAGCCGATCATGACGATCCAGTTCTCCTTGCCCTCGCCCGCCGAGCGGTCGATGTCGGTGGCGGGCGCGTCGGCGCCGATATTGGCGTTGCGGGCGACCGGGTCCTTGAGTTCCTCGAGCTTCACCGCCTTGGCGGCCTCGACTTCCTCATTGGTGCGGTTGCGGATGAACACCGGCTTGCCGCGCCACTTGGCCGTCACCGACATGCCGGGCTCGATCGCCGAGACGTCCACCTCGATCGTGGCCAGTGCGAGCGTCGAGGCGTCGGGGCGCATCTGGTCGATGAACGGCCAGGCGAGGCCCGCCACGCCAACGGCACCGGCGGCGCCAGTGGCGATGTACAGAAAATCGCGGCGATTGGGATCGGCTGATTCGGTCGCGCTCACGTGACAATCTTCCTTTTGTCTCGCACTGCCTAAAAGGCTGGACCCGGCACCATCAGACGCCCAAACACGCGGCGTCTCCCGGCTCGGAGTCGGGCAATATTGTGGCGAGGTTTCTATGCGTCGCGTCCGGCCTTGTCCAGACGCCGACACAGGCTGTGGGCAGTTTGTCGCGGGGGTGGCGGGGCGGGCTTTGGAATTGACCCCGCCAACACTATGTAGCATTGTAGCTACATAAGCCGATGGAGGCCCGGATGAACGCGTTTGCGAAGGTGCAGAGGACCATAACAAGCCGCGAATTCAATCAGAACCGAGCCAAGGTGAAGCGCGAGGCCAAGAAGGGTCCTGTTGTCATTACCGAGCGTGGGGTGCCGAGCCTCGTGGTGATGACGGTGGAAGAGTTCGAGACCTTGAAAGCCCGGGGCGCGACACCGCCGTCACAACCTGACAGGCCGTTTCGAAGCCTTGCCGATGCCTTGGCGCAAACTGAAGGCGGCGACTTTGACTTCGACATCCCCGAGTTCAAGGGAACAAGCCTGCGCCCCGCAGACCTCGGCTGATGTTCATCCTCGACACCAATGTGATTTCTGAACTGCGCCGGAAGGGCAAGGGAGACAGAAGGGTATTGGAGTGGGCCGCACGCAATTCGCCCGAAGACTTTTACCTTTCGGTGATAACGGTGCTGGAAATCGAGTATGGTGCCTTGTTGATCGAGCGGCGCGATCCTGTGCAAGGGCAATTGATGCGGCGCTGGGTCGCCGAGGAGGTGCTGACATCCTTCCTCGGCCGTATCTTGAACATCGACACGCAGGTGTCATTGCTTGCCGCATCCATGCACGTTCCCGATCCCAAACCTGATCGAGACGCCTGGATCGCCGCGACGGCACTGGTACACAATCTTACGGTCGTCACGCGCAATACGCGCGATTTCCAAGGCACAGGTGTCCGGCTGCTGAACCCTTGGCAGGCCTGACACGAACCTCCTCGCCGACCTCGACTCGCCCTTCCAGTCGGGCCTTCTCTTCCGCCGCAACAACCGGACGGAGAATTTGGCTATGGCGCTAGACTTGCAGGCGTATTTCTTGAATTGTCAGCATAGGCCGGAGGCAACGATGACGACCGCCTTCGGAAATGCAGCGCTTACTGAGTGGGGGATCGACGCATGAGGAAACTACGGATTTTCGCGCTCGCTATACTTTCGATCGTGCTCATCGATGGCCAAGTCGTGAGTGCGTTCGCCAAAGAAGTAACCAAGACGACCGAGCGAAAATCGGCTTACGCCAAATCGAAGAAGCCCGCCAAGACGAAATCCGCGGGACTCGCGGGCAGCGAGGGCAACGTACGTCGTCGAGTTCTCTATACGCGAGAGATGAGCGGTGGGTGCGGGAAAATGTACAAGCAGTACGTCGCCGCCTCGGGCCACTCGGCCTTCGCCTCCACGCCGATCGACTATTTCTACGGATCGAGCGTCTGCGCCGCGGCGTTCAATGCACCAAGCGCCAAGGCCGCGGAGGAACGCGCGATGGCGTCCTGCCGATCCGGAGCCAAGAAATACAAGAGTGCCGGAGAAATCGGCGTGTCGGGCGCCTGCGAGATCTTCATGTCGAAGTAAGGCGCAGCTATCGGGCGCCCAGTCGCGCCAGGATGCGCTTTGGTATTCCCATCTCGCGGATGACGTCGTCGTGGCGGCGCATGCCGCAGAGTTCGCGCTGGATGAAATAGGCCTGCACGGCGGCGGCGACGGCGCGCAGACGCTTTTCGCGCGCCTCGCCTTCGAGCCCGGCCTCGTCCTCGGCGAGCTTTGCCAGCGCCCGCTCGGCCCTGCGCCCGGCTTCGCCGAGCGAACTCGCCATCTCGCCGAGGATCTCGTGCTCGATCGGCTGCAGCCCGGTGGCGCTTGATGCGCGCTCGACGGTGATGCGGCCGGGCAGGCGCAGCGCCATCGGCTACTCCGCGGCGAGCCGATCGGCGAGGAAGCCGCCCGACTGGCGCTCCCACAGCTTGGCATAGAGCCCGCCTTTGGCGATCAGGCTCTCATGCGTGCCCTCCTCCACGATGCGGCCCTTGTCGATGACGACGAGGCGGTCGAGTGCCGCGATGGTCGAGAGGCGGTGCGCGATGGCCAGCACGGTCTTGCCTTCCATCATCGTATAGAGATTTTCCTGGATCGCGGCCTCGATCTCCGAATCGAGCGCCGAGGTCGCCTCGTCGAGGATGAGGATCGGCGCGTTCTTCAACATCATCCGCGCGATGGCGATGCGCTGACGCTGACCGCCGGACAGCTTGACGCCGCGCTCGCCGACATGCGCGTCATAGCCCTTGCGCCCCTTCGGGTCGGACACGTTGACGATGAACTCGTGCGCCGACGCCTTCTTCGCAGCGGCGATGATCTCCTCCTCGGTGGCGTCCGGCTTGCCATAGGCGATGTTGTCGCGGATCGAACGATGCATCAGCATCGCGTCCTGGCTGACCACGCCGAACTGGGCGCGCAGCGAGGCTTGCGTGACCGAGCGGATATCGCGGCCGTCGAGCAGGATGCGGCCGCTCTCGACATCGAACAGCCTGAGCGCCAGATTGACCAGCGTCGTCTTACCCGCACCCGACGGGCCGACCAGCGCCACCCGCTCGCCCGGGCGGATGTGCAGGTCGAGATTGGAGATGATGCCGCTCTTCTTGCCGTAGTGGAAGGAGACGTCCTCGTAGACGAGGTCGCCCTTGGCGCGCGGCATCACGGTCGCGTCCGGCGCATCCTTGATGCCAGGCTCGACGGAGATCACCGTCGTCGCGTCCTGCACGGTGGCGAAGTTGCGGATCAGGCCGTTGATGTTGAACATCATGTAGCCCGACATCTGGTTGAGCCGGAACACGAGGCCCAGCGCCGCGGCCACCTCGCCCGTGGTGGCGGCACCACCCATCCACTTGTTGACGGCCAGCACCGCGACGCCGGCCATCATGAAGCCGTTGAGCAGCGCCACCGCTGCCCGCACCGTGGTGATCGAGCGCGTGAGCTGCTTCACCGCGTCGAGGTAGCGCTGCATGCCTTCGCGCACATAGTTGTGCTCGCGGCCGCCCGAATCGAACAGCTTCACCGCCATGATGTTGGTGAAGGCGTCGACGATGCGTCCGTTGACGATCGAGCGCTCGTCCGCCGTGCGGCGGCCTGCCTGCCTGAGAGGCGGCAGCAGGTGGTATGCGGCCCAGAGATAGCCTGCGACCCAGACGGCCAGCACCACGCCCATGACGGGATCGAGCGCGCCGAGGATCGTGGCGGCGAGGATCAGGAAGGTGAGGAAGCTCCAGACCGTCTGCAACGAGGAGACGATGAAGTCGCCCGTCGCCTCGCCGCCCTGCAGGATCTTGGTGGCGATGCGGCCGGCGAAGTCGTTCTGGTAGAATTCGTAGGGCTGGTCCATCACGCGCCGGAAGGCCTGCCAGCGCACGAGCTGGTAGAAATTCGGCACGACGATCTGCTGCTCGACGACCGCGTTGCCGATCATGACCATCGCGCGGATGACGAGGATCAGGAACAGGAACGCGGCGAGATGCGGCCAATAGTCGGCGATCAGCGTCGCCGGATTGGCCGCGTCGAGCAGGTCGATCAGCCAGCCGACCGACCAGTAGAGCGCCGCATCGACCGCGCCCGACAGGCCACCGGCGATCAGCAACAGCACGAAGGGCATCTTCGCCTGGCGGGCAAAGAACAGGATGAACTGCCACGCATCGCGCGGCAGCACCGGCCGATCCGTGTCGGCGAAGGCGTCGACCACGTTCTCGAAAGGGGAGTAGAGGCGGTCCTGGAGGGTCTTGGAATCGTTCATCTACGGCTAATGTAGTCTCCAGCTGCCAGCCGGACATCCCCTCTTTGTCAGGATGGAGAAAATGTAATGGGCGGTGGGGCGGATCGAGGCGGCCCCCTCACCCGGTCTACGACCGTCGTGGCCACCTTTCCTCCGGATGGCGCAGGCGCTGGCGAACCTCCTCTCCCCTCAGGGAGAGGGTGGCCGAGTGAAGCAGAGGCTGGGTGAGGGTCGGCGACCTGCCCTACTCCGCTGCCGCCTCGACCTTGCCCTCCTCTTCGGGCGTCTCGTCGAGCAGGAAGCCGCCGGACTGGCGCGCCCAGAGCTGGGCGTAGAGCCCTCCCCGCTTCACCAGTTCCTCATGCGTCCCGTCCTCGACGATCCGGCCCTTGTCCATGACGATCAGCCGGTCCATCGCTGCGATGGTGGAGAGGCGGTGCGCGATGGCGATCACGGTCTTGCCCTCCATCAGCCGGTAGAGGTTCTCCTGGATCGCCGCCTCGACCTCGGAATCGAGCGCCGAGGTCGCTTCGTCCAGGATCAGGATCGGCGCGTCCTTGAGCATGACGCGGGCGATCGCCACGCGCTGCCGCTGGCCGCCGGAGAGCTTCACGCCCCGCTCGCCGACATGGGCGTCGTAGCCCTGGCGGCCCTTGGGGTCGCGCAGGCCCTGGATGAAGCCGTCGATCTCCGCCTTGCGCGCCGCGTCCAGCATCATCTCCTCGGTCGCGTCGGGGCGGCCGTAGGTGATGTTGTCGCACACCGAGCGGTGCAGCAGCGAGGTGTCCTGCGTGACGACGCCGATGTTGGCGCGCAGGCTGTCCTGCGTGACGCCGGCGATGTCCTGCCCGTCGATCAGGATGCGGCCGCCCTCGATGTCGTAGAAGCGCAGCAGCAGATTGACGAGCGTCGACTTGCCGGCGCCCGAGCGGCCGACGACGCCGATCTTCTCGCCGGCCTTGACGGTCAACGTCAGTCCCTCGATGACGCCGCGCTTCTTGCCGTAGTGAAACCGCACGTCCTCGAAAGAAAGGTCGCCGTGCGAGACGACGATGTCCTTCGCGCCCGGCCTGTCCTCGACGAGCCGCGGCAGCGCGATCGACGTGATGCCGTCCTGCACCGTGCCGATGTTCTCGAACAGCGCCGACACCTCCCACATGATCCATTGCGACATGCCCCACAGCCGCAGCACCAGCGCCATGGCGACCGCGACGGCGCCGATGGTGACGACGTCGCCCAGCCAGAACCAGATGGCCAGCGCCGAGATGACGAGGAGCAGGGTCGAGTTGAGCACGTAGAGCGTGCCGTAGAGGCCGGTCACCAGCCGCATCGACCGGTGGACCGTATCGAGGAACTCGCTCATGCCCTGCCGCGCATAGGCAGCTTCGCGGCGCGAATGGCTGAACAGCTTCACCGTCTGGATGTTGGTGTAGCTGTCGACCACGCGGCCGGTCATCATCGAGCGCGCGTCGGCCTGTTCCTCCGCGACCTTGCCCAGCCGTGGGATGAAGTAATAGAGCAGGCCGATATAGGCCGCGATCCAGCCGACCAGTGGCAAGGCCAGCCGCCAGTCGGAAGAGCCGATGATGAACAGCATGCCGAGGAAATAGACGACGACATAGTTCAGCACGTCGACGAGCTTGACGATGCATTCGCGGATAGCGAGCGCTGTCTGCATCAGCTTGGTGGCGACGCGGCCGGCGAACTCGTCCTGATAGAAGGTCATCGACTGCTTGAGCAGATAGCGGTGCACCATCCAGCGGATGCGCATGGGGAAATTGCCCATCAGCGACTGCTGGTTGAACAGCGACTGCGCGAAAACCATGGACGGCAAGAGGATCATCACGACCACGGCCATGCCGATCAGCTTCCACCTTTCGGTCTGGAGGAAGGTCTCGCGGCTCTGCGCCGACAGCCAGTCGACGATGTTGCCGACGAAGCCGAACATCCACACTTCGGCGATGGCGATGCCGGCCGAGAACAGCGCGCCCGCGATGATGAGCGGCCACGTGCCCTTCGCATAGTGCAGGCAGAAGGCGAGGAACGATTTCGGCGGCTCGGTCGGCTCCGCGGCGGGGAACGGATCAAGCAGGCCTTCGAACCAGCGGAAGAGTGCAGTCATCATGGTCTCACCTGTGCCCGCTGCGCGGCGCGATCGGTTTCACGACCACGGCGCGGTCCTTGCCGCGGGGGCCGTTGGTGGCGGCCTTCACGGCCGGTTTCGTTCCCTTCGGGCCGGTCGCACGGCCAGGATGGGGATTGGTCGCCTGCCCTCCAAGCGCCCTGCCGACGGCTGCCGACAGGGCATTGTCAGTAGGTGCGGCGGGCTTTCCGATCGTTTCGGACGGAATCGGAAGGGCGGAATGTGCGGGGTGACCCGGCTTGGCATGCATCGTCGAACTCCACGGAAAGCGATTGGCTTTACGGGCAGCCCCAGCGAACGATGCTCAAAGTGTCAGGATCGGTCGAACCGGGGTGCCGTCAGGCGGAAGGCCCAATCAGGCGGGCAGGCGCATAGCGCAGCTGGTAGTCCATTCCGCCCTCCTTGGTTCGAGTTGACGAGGAGCGCCGTATAGACGACTTCTCCGCCAAAGGCCAGCCCGTGTGCCGACACTTTGCCGACAGTCGCGAATGGGTGTTGCCCGGAAGCCTCACCCGCGTCGACCTGAATCAAAGTGCGAAGTCCATGACTCACGATCTCCACATCGCGCTCTACCAGCCTGAAATCCCTGGCAATACCGGCGCGATCCTGCGGCTCGCGGCCTGCTTCTCGGCCACCGTCGACATCATCCGGCCGATCGGCTTCGAACTGTCGGACCGGACGCTGAAGCGCGCCGGCATGGATTATCTGGAGATCGCCGCGATCCGCGAGCACGCCGATTTCGCCGCCTTCGAGGACTGGCGGCGCCAGAACGGCCGCCGGCTGGTGCTGATGTCGACGAAGGCCGAGAGGGCCTACACCAATTTCGCCTTCCGCCCCGACGACGTGCTGATGCTCGGCCGCGAATCGTCCGGCGTGCCCGACAGCGTCCACGCACTCGCCGACGCCGAGCTGCGCATCCCGATCCGCCCCGAGGCGCGCAGCCTCAACCTCGGCATGAGCGCCGCGATCACGCTGAGCGAGGCAGTGCGGCAGATTGGGCGCACTTGAAAACTCGTACGAATATGGCAATCTTTGCCAAAAATTGGAGATCTACCATGGCTACGATGAACATTTCCCTCCCCGACCAGATGCGCGAGTGGGTCGAGGCGCAGGCGAAGTCCGGCAGATACGGCAATGCCAGCGACTACATGCGCGACCTTATCCGGCACGACCAAGAACGGGCCGAAAAGATCGCGCATATGCAGAAGCTGGTGGATGAGGCTCGTGCGAGCGGGATCTCGGACAAGACTGCCGATGAAGTGATTGCAACTGCGCGGGCGAAAGCGCGAGCCGGTGGCGTATAGGCTTTCGCCGCGGGCAGAGGCCGATCTCGAGCGGCTTTATCGCGAGGGCTTCGACCGCTTCGGGGAGAAGCAGGCCGATCTTTATGCGCTCGACCTGATCAGGGCCTTCGAACTGCTCGGCGAAAATCCGGGAATGGCGCGGCTGAGATATGAGATCGAGCCGCCTGCCCGTGTCCACGCGCACCGCTCGCATCTGATCATCTACGAGGAGGTGGACGATCTCGTCGTCATCCTTCGCATTCGCCACGCGCGCGAGAATTGGGCCGAGCGCCCGCTCTAATCCGCCGTCGGCAACCGTCGCATCGTGAACTCGATCACGTCGTCGGGGCGTTCGCGCCAGCTTTCGATGGCGGTCCAGTAGGCCTGTTTCGGCCAGCGGTCGAACCATTCGCGGGCCTTCTGGCGGGCGACCGGGCGAGGGAGTGCGAAAGTCTCCCGCACGAAGCCGTCGCGGGGAAGGCGTATCCCCTCGGCTCTCTGCCGGTCCAGACTTCGCTTCAGGCCGTCCAGCGGCGGCCGTGTCGGAGTGCCCACGCGACATCCTCCTTGACCCGTCTGGATTGAAGTTTAGGGATCGCATCCGAAAAAGACGAGTCCTTTGTGGATCGAGCGGAGTGCGCATGGAACGGCCCGATATCCCGGCAGGCCTGCCGGACGACATCGAAGACAAGAAGGCGGCGGCCCGAGCCTGGTTCGAGGAACTGCGGGACCGCATCTGCGCCGGCTTCGAGAAGATCGAGGACGAGCTGACGGGGCCGCAGTCATCGTGGTCGCCGGGCCGCTTCGAGCGCACGCCCTGGCTGCGCAAGGAGGGCGAAGGCGGCGGCGGGGTGATGTCGATGATGTACGGTCGCGTCTTCGAGAAGGTCGGCGTCCACACCTCCACCGTCCACGGCGAGTTCTCGCCCGAGTTCCGCAAGCAGATCCCCGGCGCCGAGGACGATCCGCGCTTCTGGGCGTCGGGCATCTCGCTGATCGCGCATCCGCACAATCCAAACGTGCCGGCCGTGCACATGAACACGCGCATGGTCGTCACCTCGCGGCAGTGGTTCGGCGGCGGCGCGGACCTGACGCCGGTGCTCGACCGGCGCAGGACGCAGGAGGACGCCGATTCGATCGCCTTCCACCGCGCGATGCAGTTCGTCTGCGACCGGCACGCGGCAGTCGCGGACTATGGGCGCTACAAGGCATGGTGCGACGAATATTTCTTCCTGCCGCACCGCAACGAGCCGCGCGGCATCGGCGGCATCTTCTACGACTGGCTGCATTCGGACGAGGACAAGGGCGGCTGGGCCGCCGACTTCGCCTTCACGCAGGATGTCGGCCGCACCTTCCTCGTCGTCTACGACCACATCCTGCGCAGGAACTTCAATCTCAACTGGACCGACGCCGACCGCGAGGAGCAGCTGATCCGGCGCGGCCGCTACGTCGAGTTCAACCTGCTCTACGACCGCGGCACGACTTTCGGCCTCAGGACCGGCGGCAATGTCGACTCGATCCTGTCGTCGATGCCTCCCGAGGTGAAGTGGCCGTAGGCCGTCGGAGATTGCCGGACCATCCGCGACAGCTTCCGACAGGGTATCCCGTCGGCATACATCCGTGTGCGTCGCATAGCCGCTGCGCACGCCGCCCCATTCTTTCCACAAAGCGTTGAATCCGCTGGCGAATATGGCGGTGACGCCACACCGGATTTTCTTTTTCGTCTAATGGCGCAGCCGTTCGGCAGGTCTATTTTCCACGCCGTGGCCGGGAAACGCCGGCGGCTCCCCCAAGCCGCGACACGACGCAACCTGACGGCCATGTCCTGCAGAGCCGCGCCCTAGAAGAGGCGGCCGATTTTCAGGAGTAACCGATATGCGCAACCATCTCGTTCCCGTTACAGCAGCCGCCCTCGTCGCGGTGTCCTCGTTCGCCTTCGCCGCCACTCAGCATCACGCGACCGGCAGCGTGAAGACCTACGACAGCAAGGCGATGACGCTCTCGCTCGACGACGGCTCGACCTACACCCTGCCGAAGAGCTTCAAGGACCCGGGCCTCAAGACCGGCGAGAAGGTCAATGTGGCGTGGCAGCAGAGCGGAACCATGAAGATGGTCGACAAGGTCACGATCCAGAAGTGATCCAGGGCGGCGGCGGAGCTTCCGGCTCCGCCGCCTCGCCTGCATCTCACTCCCGCACCAGCGAGCGCAACTGGCCGGCGGGCAGGTCGGCGATCTGGGACAGGTTCATCGTCTCGAGTTCGGGATGGGCCAGCGGATCGCGCAGCCAGTCGGCGCAGGCCGCCGCGCAATCGGCGAAGGAGCGCGATACGCCGGCGCGGCCGGCGAGATCGGACAGCAGGGTCGTCAAAAACTTCAGCATGGCAGCCTCCGTTCAAGTTCCATGCTCCGATCATGCGGCCGAAACACCGCTTTCTCAATGGAGAATGCTTCGCCTATGATATAGAAAAACTGCATGAACCGTCTGCAGCGTTTCCATATCAACGGCCTCAAGGCACTCGAATCCGTCGGTCGGCTGGGCTCGCTCCAGGCGGCGTCCGATGAACTGGGCGTGACGCCCGGCGCCGTCAGCCAGCACCTGATCCGCGCCGAGCGGCAACTGGGCCGCGCCGTCTTCACCCGCACGCCGAAGGGCCTGCTGCCGACCGCGCTCGGCGCCCGCCTCCTGCCGCGCCTCACCGCCGCCTTTCGCACGCTGGACGACGCGCTCGCCGTCGCCGAGGAGGACCGCGAGCGCGCGCTCACGGTGTCGGTGGCGCCCGTGCTCGCCTCGAAATGGCTGGTGCCGCGCCTGTCGCGCTTCCGGGCCGCGCATCCCGACATCCGCATCCGCATCGATGCCACGACGGAGATCGTCGACCTCGATTCCTCGGATATCGACCTTGCGCTGAGGGTCGGTCGCGGCGACTGGCAAAACGTGCGCCTGCGCCGGATGCTGCCGATGGAGGTCTTCCCGGTCTGAGCGCCGGCGCTTGCGCAGACGCTGCGGTCGCCGGAGGACCTGCGCAGCGCGCCGATCGTGCTCGATTCCGGTGCGCGCGGCATCTGGGACCACTGGCTGGCGCCTTACGGCATGAAGGAGACGGACCTCGGCCCAGCCGATCACTTCACCGACGCCTCGCTGTGCGCCGACGCCGCGATCGGCGGCCAGGGCGTCATGCTCGGCTGGCACACGCTGGCGGTCGACGCGATCCGGGCCGGGCTTCTCGTCGCTCCCTTTGCCCGCGCCGTCGACATCGGCACGGGCTATTTCGCCGTCACCTCACCCACCCGGCCGGAGACCAGGCAGATGAAGGCGTTTCTCGCCTGGGTGGAGGAGGAGATGGCCGCGACGGCGCGCGAGTTCGGCAGACCGACGGCGGCGAAAAGGGCGTGAGGCGTAGGCGCGCTTAGAGCGGAACGTACAAGCTCTTGCCGCATTTCCGGCTATACTCACCGCCGATAAGAAGGAAGGGAGAAACGCCATGAAGGAATTCCACTGCGGCTCGCTGGTGCCGGGATGCGAATGGCATACGCGCCACGAGGAAGAGGCCGAGATCATGCGCCGCGCGGTCCAGCATATGCGCGAGACCCACGGCGAGACCGTCATGCGCGAATCGATGATCGACGCGATCCGCTCCCGCATCGAGAAGGTGCGCCACGCCGCCTGACGCCTATACCGGCCGGGACATACCTAACGGATTATCTACCTGCGACCTCGCCGGCCGCGGGTAATTGCGTGCAACTTCAAGACGTTCCGTAACTTCAAAATAACACCTGTCTGTCATTGTGCGGCGAACAACAGGCATTCCAGCCTTTCGTATGCGCCGGAGAGACAGGCATGTTCAAACGGTTCCTCAGGGCCCGGGGCGGTAACTTTGCGACCGTCACGGCCGTGGCCTCGCTGCCGCTGATCCTGGCGGCCGGCGTCGCGGTCGACTACACGCGCTACCTCTCGGCCGAGAAGCACCTGCAGGACGTCGCCGACGCCGCCGCACTGGCGATCGCCGCCTCCGACGAGAAGGACGAGATCAAGCTGCGCGCGCTGGCCGACAGCTTCGTCAGCGGCAACTATTCCGACAGCCGGATCCATGAACTCTCGGTCGCCAGCCTCGACCTCGGCGAGGACCAGGTCGACCTCGCCGTCCAGGGCCGCCTGCCCACCACCTTCATGGGCATCGTCCACTACGATTGGCTCGACGTAAAAGCCTCCTCGCTCGCCGTCCGCGCCGTGACCGGCAGTGTCGAACTGGCGCTCGTGCTCGACAACACATGGTCGATGTCCGAGAAGGACAGTTCCGGCACCACCAAGATTGCAACTCTGAAGAAGGCGGCGGGCTCGCTGGTCACCGAGCTGATGAGCAATGCCAAGGCGGATGTCAGCATTGGCCTGGTCCCCTATGCCGACTACGTCAATGTCGGAACGAAATATCGAAATGAAAGCTGGCTGAGTGTGCCTGACGATTACACCACCGCGCCGACACCCAAAGTATGCGAGACGAAGACCACCAAGACGGTGTGCCTCCAATACGCGCCGAAATATTCCTGCACCAAGATCGTGGATGGTGTCTCGGAAGCCGCGACCTGCGGCGGCGAATGCACGAAGTCCGAAGTCCAGACGGTTCCGCCATACCAATCTTGCAGCGGCGGCGGCAGCGGCACCGCCTACAAATGGTACGGCTGCATCGGCTCGCGCATGTCCGGCACTACGCGCCTCAACGACGGGTCACCGGCCGTCACCTATCCGGGCTATGTCGAGACCAGCCAGAAGTGCCTGAACCCGATCGTGCCGCTGAGCAAGAACAAGGCGTCGCTCAACTCCGCCATCGATGGCATGATCATCAACATATCGAGCTACAAGCCCTACACATACATTCCCGCCGGGATGATCTGGGGCGTGAACCTGCTGTCGCCGACCGCCCCCTTCAAGGAGGCGGGCGCCTATGACGCGAAGAACGTCGCGCCACGCAAGGCAATCGTGCTGATGACGGACGGCGAGAACACGCTGCGCTTCAACTCCGGCAACGGTCGCCACGCCTCTTTGAGCAGCAATGCTTCCACCGCTGCGACACAGCTCGCACAGACCAATGCCGACACGAAGGCGATCTGCGACTATGCCAAGACGAACAAGATCGAAATCTTTTCCGTCGCCTTCATGGTCGACAATGCCGACGCTAAGAGCATCCTCGAATATTGCGCGACGGATACGGAGCACTACTTCGACGCGTCGGACCCCGACAAGCTGATGGCCGCCTTCTCCGGCATCGCCCGTTCGCTCAGCCAGGTGCGTCTGGCGCGGTAGCCCGCGCAAGCAGTTCGTCCCGCGTCAGGGCGAAGCCGGAGTCGGTCCAGTCCGCCTCGAGCCGGCGCAGCAGGTCGCCCATCGCCGGGCCGGGAGCGATGCCGAGCGCCTGGAGATCCTTTCCGGCGACCGGAAAGACCGGTCGCTTCCACGTCGAGGCGAATTTCAGCAGGCGGCCATAGCCTCCGGCCTCAATCATGTGCTTGTCGCTCGTGCCGGCATAGGAGCGGGCCGAGGCCAGCGCCAGCATCAGCCGGTCACGATAGGCCTGGGGGTCGCCGCCATAGAGAAGCCTGGCGAAGACCGCCTCCGCCATGTCGTGCGCCGGCAGCGGCACCGAGGCCCAGGCCACCAGCCGGTCGCGCTCGCCGTTGGAGATCTTGAGGCGCTCCGACAGTGCGACCGCCCGCGCCGGGTCGGGCGGGACGATCGCTTCGAGACGCAGCAGCGGATCGGGCGGCCAGCCGAGGTCGCGCTCGGCCGTGACGAGGCCGTGGATCGCGTCGATGCCCCATTTCTCGGTTTCCGGAACGGCGAGAGTGAGCACGCCCGCCTGGCGCATCCACAGAAGGGCGCGCGACGGGTCGGCAGCGCCGAGCAGCTTCTTCAGCTCCGCCCAGATGCGTTCGACCGAAAGCCGGGCAATCCCCTCCTTCAGCCGCGCGCAGGCCTTCAGGCCCGCGGCGTCCGGCCGGCCGCCACCATACTGGGCGAAGAAGCGGAAGAAGCGCAGGATGCGCAGATAGTCTTCCCGAATGCGGGTCTCGGCGTCGCCAATGAAGCGGATGGTGCGCGTCTCGAGGTCCGCCAGCCCGCCGACGAGGTCGATCACGGTGCCGTCGGCCTCCGCATAGAGCGCGTTGACGGTGAAGTCGCGCCGCTCGGCGTCGGCCTTCCAGTCACGGCCGTAAGAGACGGTCGCATGCCGCCCGTCGGTCGCGATGTCGGCGCGCAGCGTGGTGACCTCGTGCGGCCTGCCGTCGGCGAGCACCGTCACGGTGCCGTGTTCGATGCCTGTGGCAAAGGTGCGGAAGCCGGCGGACTGCGCCCGGCGCACCGTCTCGTCGGGCAGGGTCGTGGTCGCGATGTCGATGTCGGTGACGGCCTCGCCCAGCAGCGTGTTGCGCACCGCGCCGCCCACCACGCGCGCCTTCTCGCCGTCGGCGGACAGGACGGAGAGCAGTTTCTGCAGCGCCGGCTCGGCCAGCCAGGCAGCCGAGGCGATCGACGCGCCGCTCATGCGTAGAGCCTGTCGTGCACCGCGCGGATGATGCCCGCCGTGACGCCCCAGATGTGCCTGCCGTCATAGGGCATGGTGTAGAAATAGCGCTCGATATTGTTCCAGATCCGGCTGTCGGTGTGGTGATTGGCGGCGTCCATGAGGAAGCGCAGCGGCACCTCGAACGTGTCGTCCACCTCGTCGGGATTGATCGTCAGCGTGAAGCCCGGCCGCACCACCGACAGAACAGGCGTGATACGGAAGCCGCTGCCGCTGTAGTAGTCGGACAGTTGACCGACGATCTCGATGAAGTCCGGCTTGAGCCCGATCTCCTCGTCGGCCTCGCGCATGGCGGCGGCCTCCACCGACACGTCGCCGGGGTCGACGCGGCCGCCGGGAAAGGCGATCTGCCCCGGATGGCTCTTCAGCTTCTCCGTGCGCTTGGTGAGCAGCATCGTCGCGCCCTCCGGCCGGTCGACGACGGGGACGAGCACGGCCGCCGGCCGCAATCCCTCGCGGACGATGTCCTTGCGCGAGGCGGGGTTGAGCCTGTGGTCGCCATTGACGTCGTCGCTGGGGCCAGGGGCGGCGCGCTGCAAGGCGCGGGCGCGGAAATCCGCCGCCGAATAGGGTTCTAGCGCACGCTGGTCCATCATTCCCCGCTGAGCTGCTTCAGCTTCTCGACGGGCATGACCGGAAACACCGCGCCCTTCGAGCGCAGGGCGAACATTGCCCTGCCGTCGATCTCGATCTCCTCGCCGATCTCCGCCAGCTCGTACATCACCGGCCGTGCCACCAGCGCCTCCAGCCGCCCGCGCACGTGCAGATAGGGCTTGAGCCCGCCGGTGCCGTCCTCGTCGACGAAGCGCAGCGGATGGTCCGGACCGGCCTCGACCACGTCGCCGACATTGGTGCGGAAGGTGAGCACCTGGTCCTCGCCCTGCCCCGACGCATCGACCTCCACCGCCACGAAGGGCGCGTCGACCACCCGGATGCCGACCTTTTCGACCGGCGTGACGAGATAGGTCTTCCCGTCGTCGTCCTTGCGCAGCACCGTCGAGAACAGCTGGACCAGCGGCATGCGGCCGATCGGCGTGCCAAGGTAGAACCAGGTGCCGTCGGCGCGGATTTCCATGTCGAGGTCGCCGCAAAACGGTGGATTCCAGCGCTCGACCGGCGGCAGGCCCTTGCCCGCCCGCGTAGCGCGGGAGATGAGTGCGGTGAGGCCCGCGGTGTCGCGCGCGCTGGCAAGCGTGTCCTGTGGGCTGGTCTGGCTGTCCTGCTGCATGGTCACGAAATAGTCACTGTTGTTCCGCTTGTCAGCCTAGGTCAGTGATTTAAGTTCATCTTGCAGCGCAGCGAAACATGCGAGTCGACCGACCGCCTCTTGCGACGAACGCTGGCAAGGACGAACGCCTGCCCGGGCCGCGTCTCGAATGCCGCGGCCGGGGCACTCTTCCAGAGGATCGAGACGCATGAGCGTGATGACAAGGGAAGCCGGGATCAGCGAGAAGGAGATGGTCGCCGCGGCCGAAAAGGCGCTCGACGACATCTCGAAGGTGCGCGCCGGCGTCGGCAAGGTCATCTTCGGCCAGGAAAGCGTGGTCGAGCGGACGATGGTGGCCCTCCTCGCCGGCGGCCATGCGCTGCTGGTCGGCGTGCCCGGCCTCGCCAAGACCAAGCTGGTGGAGACGCTGGGCGTCGTGCTCGGCCTCGATTCCCGCCGCATCCAGTTCACGCCCGACCTGATGCCGTCCGACATCCTCGGCTCCGAGGTGATGGAGCAGGACGACGCCGGCAAGCGCGGTTTCCGCTTCATTCCCGGCCCGATCTTCGCCCAGCTTTTGATGGCCGACGAGATCAATCGCGCCAGCCCCCGCACGCAGTCGGCTCTGCTGCAGTCGATGCAGGAATATCACGTCACCGTCGCCGGCCAGCGGCACGACCTGCCTGCACCGTTCCACGTGCTGGCGACCCAGAACCCGCTGGAGCAGGAAGGCACCTATCCGCTGCCGGAAGCCCAGCTCGACCGCTTCCTGATGCAGGTCGACATCCTCTATCCCGAGCTCGACGCCGAGCGCCGCATCCTTCTGGAGACAACCGGCGTCAGCGAGGCGAAGGCGGAGAACGTGCTTGACGCCGAGCGGCTGCGCGCGATCCAGATGCTGATCCGCCGCATGCCGGTGCCCGAGAGCGTTGTGGAGGCGATCCTCACCCTCGTGCGCTCGGCGCGTCCCGGCAGTGGCAACGAGGACACCGACAAGCACGTCGCCTGGGGCCCGGGTCCCCGCGCCAGCCAGGCGCTGACCCTGTGCGCCCGCGCCCGGGCGCTCTACGAAGGCCGGCTCGCTCCGTCGGTGGACGACGTGCATGCGCTCGCCGAACCGGTGCTGCAGCATCGCATGGCGCTGACCTTCTCGGCGCGCGCGGAAGGCATGCATGTGCGCGATGTCATCGCGCGGCTGGTGAAAGCGGCAGGCTGATGGCCGCATCGATCGGCGAAGCCGTCACACCGGTCGGGACCAGCGATGCGCTGGCGCGCGCCCGGCTGCGGGCCTCGCTCGTGCCCGACCTGCTGGTCGAGGCGCGCCGTGTCGTCAACACGGTCATCGCCGGCTGGCACGGCCGCCGCCGCCGCGGCATCGGCGAAAACTTCTGGCAGTTCCGGCCCTATGTCGAAGGCGATTCCTCGCGCATCGACTGGCGCCGCTCCGCCCGCGACGAGCACATCTACGTCCGCGACAAGGAGTGGGAGGCCGCGCATACGGTGTGGCTGTGGGCCGATCCGTCGTCGTCGATGCTCTACAAGTCGACCTATGCGACCGTGTCGAAGGAATCGCGTGCGCTGGTGCTGATCCTGGCGCTGGCCGAGCTTCTGTCGCGCAGCGGCGAGCGCATCGGCTGGCCGGGCCTCACCGACGCGTTTTCGGCCCGCAACGGCGCCGAGCGGCTCGCCTCGCACCTGGCGCATGCCTCGCGGCTTGAGGCGCGGCCGGACGTCGCCTCGATCCGCCGTTTCTCCGACATCGTCATCGCCAGCGACTTCCTCGACCCGGTCGAGGAGACGATGGAATGGCTGGACGTGCTCGCCCGCCACGGCGTGCGCGCGCATCTGATCGAGGTTTCGGACCCGGCCGAGGAGACCTTCCCGTATTCCGGCCGCACCGAGTTCCGCGATCCCGAGACCGGTCTGAAGCTCACCGCCGGCCGCGCCGAGACGCTGGCCGAGGACTACCGGCTGGTCTACCAGGCCCGCCGCGACCAGCTGTCCGCCTGGGCCAAGCGTCTGGGCTGGAGCTACACGGTCAACCACACCGACCGGCTCGCCTCCGAATCCCTCGTCAGGGTCCATGCCGCGATGACCGTCGACGGCGGCTATGCGTCGGGAGGCCGCGCATGAGCTGGCTGCCGCTCTCCTTCGGCTTCCCGGCGGTGCTGGCCGGGCTCGTCGCGCTGCCGGTGATCTGGTGGCTGCTGCGGCTGACCCCGCCCAAGCCGCGCAGCGAGCTGTTCCCGCCGCTGAAGATCCTGGCGCGCGTGATGCGCAAGGAGGAGACGCCGCACCAGAGCCCGTGGTGGCTGACGCTGCTCAGGCTGATCATGGCGGCACTGGTGATCTTCGCGCTGGCCGAGCCGGTGTTCAACCCGCAGGAGCGCGCCGAGACGGGCTCCGGCCCGGTCGCGGTCGTGGTGGACAACGGCTGGGCGAGCGCTTCCGGCTGGGACCTGCGGGTGGCGACCGCGCAGCGGCTGATCGCCGACGCCAACGATGCCGGTCAGCCGGTGGTGCTCGCCTTCACCGCCGAGCCGGCGGCGACCGAGATCGGCCCCTTCGAGGCGCGCGCCGCGATGGAGCGGCTGGCCGTGGCCAAGCCCCGTCCCGTGCCGGTGGACCGGCCGGGCACCTATGCCCGCGTCGCCACTGCGCTCGACGGTGCGGAGAACGTCACCATCGCGATCCTCTCCGACGGGCTGCGCGCCGAGGGCGACGAGACCGCCTTCGAGGCGATCCTGTCGCGCGGCGCCTCGCGCCTCGTCTGGGCCGAGCCATCCCACCTGCCGAAGGCCGCGCTGACCGCGGTCGACAACACTGCCACCGCCTTCACGCTCACCGCCGTGCGGCCATCGTCGGACGTCGCGCCGATGCAGCTCGCAGCCGGCGCCTATGACGACCGCGGCCGCCGCATCGCCGACACGGTGCTGAGCTTCGCGCCGGGCGAAAGCTCAACCACCGCCGACGTCGCCGTGCCCTTCGAACTGCGCAACGACTTTGCTTCGGTGTCGATCGACGGCGAGGCGCAGGCCGGCGCGATCCGCGTGCTGGACGAGAGTTCGAAACGCCGCCGCGTCGGACTTCTGTCACAGTCGGAGGCGGACCAGGCGCAGCCGCTGCTGTCGCCGCTCTATTACATCCGCCGGGCGCTCGAACCCTATGCAGACCTGGTCGAATCCCAGACGCCCGACCTTGCCGTCGCGGTGCCGGAGCTTTTGGCGCAGAAGCCGGCGATGGTGGTGATGGCCGATGTCGGCACCCTGCCCGACGCCGCGCGCGAGGCTCTGGTCGAATGGGTGCAGGGCGGCGGCACGCTGGTGCGCTTCGCCGGCTCGCGCCTTGCGGCGGCGGAACCGGACGAGGAGTTGCTGCCGGTCAGGCTGCGCGCCGGCGAGCGCGCGCTGGGCGGCGCGCTGTCCTGGACCGAGCCGCAGCCGGTCAGCGATTTCCCGGCCACCGGCCCCTTCGCCGGCCTGACGCCACCGCATGACGTGTCCGTCTCACGGCAGGTGCTGGCCGAGCCGAGCCCCGACATCGTCGACCACACCTGGGCGAACCTCGCCGACGGCACGCCGCTGGTCACCGGCGCCACGCGCGGCCAGGGCACGGTCGTGCTCTTCCACGTCACACCCGAGGCGACCTGGTCCAACCTGCCGATCTCCGGCTCCTTCGTCGAGATGCTGCGGCGGGTCGTGCAGCTGTCGCGCAACCAGGGCCAGGTCGAGACCGCCAACGGCGCGCCGGCCACCTCGCTGCCGCCCTATCGCGTCATCGGCGCCGACGGCGCGCTGACCACGCCCGATCCCGAGGCGCGCCCGCTCCAGCCGGGGGCGTTGCCGAAGATCACGGTCGAGAACCCGCCGGGCCTCTATGGCTCGGAGGAAGGCGTGGTGGCGCTGAACCTGTTGCCGGCGACGGCGACGCTCGACCCGATCGCGCGCCCGTCGACCACCCTCCCCGTCGGCACGGTAAGCTACGCGCTGGACGAATCCCGCGACCTCAAGGGACCGCTGATCGCGGCCGCCCTTGCGCTGATGGCGCTCGACACGCTGGCGGTAATGTGGATCGGTGGCGTATTCAGCCGCCGCCGCGCAGGATCGATGCGCGCCACGGCGGCGCTGCTGGCGCTGGCACTGGTGCTGGGCGGCACCTATGACGGCCGCGCGCAGGACGAGAAGCCCGGCGACGCCGAAGCCATCGCCTCGATCTCGCGCACGCGGCTTGCCTATGTGCTCACCGGCGATCCGGCGATCGACGCCGTGTCGCGCGCCGGCATGGAGGGGCTGCGGCGCTTCCTGACCGAGAAGACGGCGCTCGAGCCCGGCGAACCTGCTGGCGTCGACATCGCGGCGGACGAGCTCTCCTTCTACCCGCTGATCTACTGGCCGGTGGACCCCGCCACCACCATGCCGACGCAAGCCGCGATCGCCCGTGTCGACGCCTACATGCAGCAGGGCGGCACGGTGCTGTTCGACACACGCGACCAGTTCGAGACGGGCCTCGATTTCGCGAACTCGACCAGCGCCGCCACCCAGCGCCTGCGCGACATCCTCGGCAATCTCAACGTGCCGGCGCTGGAGCCGGTGCCGGAGGATCACGTGCTGACCAAGTCGTTCTTCATCATGAAGGAGTTTCCCGGCCGCTACGCCGGCAGCCCGCTCTGGGTCGAGGTCAGCACGCCGGCACAGCCGGGCGAGGACCGGCCGGTGCGCGTCGGCGACGGGGTGTCGCCGATCATGATCACCGCCAACGACTTCGCCGGCGCCTGGGCGGTGGACGAGTCCGGCCAGCCGCTGCTGCCCACCGTCCCCTCCGACCCGATGCAGCGGGTCTATGCGCTGCGCGGCGGCGTGAACATCATGATGTACATGCTGACCGGCAACTACAAATCCGACCAGGTGCACGTGCCGATCCTGCTTGAGAGGCTGGGGCAGTGAGATGAACTGGTCGATCGGCTTCGAACCCCTGCTCTCGTGGACCTGGCTGGCCGCGATCATCCTGCCGCTCGCGCTTCTGGCGCTTGCCGGTGTCGCGCTCGGCCAGCGCGGCAGCCTGGTGCGCGTCGGCGCGCTTGCCGCCCTTGCGCTGGCACTCGCCAATCCGGTGTTGCTGGACGAGGAGCGCGAGCCGCTGAAGAGTGTGGTGGCCGTGGTGGTCGATCGCAGCCAGAGCCAGGATATCGGCAACCGCACGGCCGAGACCGACGCGGCTCTTGCCGCCATTCAGGAGCGGCTCGGCCGTTTCAACCAGTTCGAACTGCGCGTGGTCGAGACCGGCAAGGCGAGTGCCGCCGACGACCGCGCCGAAACGCGGCTATTCGGCGCGCTGGACGGCGCCTTCCGCGACGTGCCGCCGTCGCGCATTGGCGGCGCGATCATGATCACCGACGGCCAGGTGCACGACGTTCCAGCCTCGATGCCGGGCTTCTCCGCCCCCCTGCACGCGCTGATCACCGGCGAGGAGGACGAGCGCGACCGGCGCATCCGCTTCGAGAACGCGCCGCGCTTCGGCCTCGTCGGCAAGCCGCTGGCGATGACCTACCGCGTCACCGGCACGGCGGGCGAGACCGGCACGGTCGAGGTGAGCATCCGCGTCAACGGCGACCTCGTGGCGACCGACCAGGCTGCGATCGGCACCGAGATGCCGCTCGACGTTACGATCCCCAATGCCGGCCGCAACATCATCGAACTGTCGATCCCGCGCGCCGAGGGTGAGATCACCGACACCAACAACCGCGCCATCGCCATGGTCGACGGCATCCGCGAGAACCTGCGCGTGCTGCTGGTGTCGGGCGAGCCGCATGCCGGCGAGCGCACCTGGCGCAATCTGCTGAAGTCGGACGCATCTGTCGACCTCGTCCACTTCACCATCCTGCGTCCGCCGGAGAAGCAGGACGGCACGCCGATCAACGAACTGTCGCTGATCGCCTTCCCGACGCGCGAGCTGTTCGTCGAGAAGATCAACGATTTCGACCTGATCATCTTCGACCGCTACCAGCACCGCGACGTGCTGCCGATCCTCTACTACGACTACATCGCCGAATATGTCGAACAGGGCGGCGCGCTGCTGATCGCCGCCGGCCCCGAATATGCCGGCGAACAGTCGATCGCCCGCACGCCGCTGATGGCCGCGCTCCCCGCCCTGCCGACCGGCGATGTGCTGGAGAAGGCGTTCTATCCGCGCCTGACCGACACGGGCCGCAAGCATCCGGTGACGCGCGGGCTTGAAGGCTCGGCCCAGGAACCGCCACGCTGGAGCCGCTGGTTCCGCCAGATCGGCATCGGCGAGGTCGAAGGCGAGACGGTGATGAAGGGCGCCGACGACATGCCGCTGCTCTTGCTCAACCGCAAGGGCGAGGGCCGCGTCGGCATGCTCCTGTCCGACCAGGGCTGGCTGTGGGCGCGCGGCTTCGAGGGCGGCGGCCCGCATGTCGCGCTCTACCGCCGTCTCGCGCACTGGCTGATGAAGGAGCCGGAACTGGAAGAGGAGCGCCTGACCGCCGAGGGCCAGGGCATGACGCTCAACGTGCGCCGCCAGACCATGGCGGACGAGGCAGGCCAGGCGCAGATCATCACGCCGTCCGGCGCGACGCGCACCCTGCCGCTGACCCAGACCGAGCCCGGCATCTTCGCAGGCTCGATGGAGACCGACGAGATCGGCCTCTACCAGGTCGCGAACGGCGACCTGACCGCACTCGCCCATGTCGGGCCGGTCAACGCGCCCGAATTCGCCGACACGGTCTCGACCGGCGAGATTCTCAGGCCGCTGGCGGAGGCCACCGGCGGCAGCGTGCGCCGCGTCGCCGCCGACGGCCGGATCGAACTGCCCGGCATCGTGCCGGTGCGCGGCACCGCCAACGCCTCCGGCCGCGACTGGCTCGGCCTCAAGACCACGAACGAGAGCGTGCTGAAATCGGTCAACCGCGTGCCCCTCTTCGCCGGTTTCTTCGGCCTCTGCCTGCTGCTCCTCGCGCTCGGCGGGATGTGGTGGCGGGAGGGGCGGTAGGCCGGTCCGCCTCCGGCGGATCGATCATGCCGGTGGCATGATCGAAGGTCTATCGCGGGCGGGAACTGCGAAGCAGCGGGACCCGCCCCGGGAAGTCCACCAGCGTTGCGCCGCCCCTCACCTGCCTGCCGGCATCCTCTCCCCGTAAACGGGGAGAGGAATTCTAAGCCACCACCTTCGCCGCGCGATCCTCGTGCACCACATCGCCCGTCAGCTTTGCCAGCGAGCCTTCGACCAGTTCGCGTGCAAGCAGGCGCTCCGGGTCGACCGGGCGCGGCATCGAGATCTGGCCGTAGGGGATCTTCTTGAAGCCGAGCGGGCCGTAGTAGGGCTCGTCGCCGACCAGCACGACGACGCCCCAGCCCTGTTCCTTCGCCTTGGTCACGACGATGTCGAGCAGCTTGCGGCCGATGCCAAGGTTCTTCCAGTCCGGGATGACGGCCAGCGGCCCGAGGAGCAGCGCCCTGCCCTCGCCGGCCGCGATGCGGGTCATGCGCACCGAGCCGATGACCTTGCCCCAGTGCACGGCGACATAGGACAGGTCGCGCTCGTGCGGGCCGCCCTCGCGGATCTTGTAGGCGGCGCGGGTGAAGCGGCCCGGCCCGAAGGCCTCGGCGTTGATCTGTTCGATCGCGCGGTCATGGGCCGGGTTTTCCGGCAGGTAGGCGATGTCGTTGACGCTCATGGAGAGGGTTCCGTTTCGGCAGACGAGAGAGCCGCAGGGCGGCGTGCGCTATCCGCGCCCGGCAGGGCGCAGTTCAGCCAATTCGTCGTCGCGGAAAACGGATGCTGGTCACGATTGATCCTCTGGCCGCCCCGCTAGCACCCTTTTTCGGCGCCGTCCATGCCCCCGCTACAACAAGTTACGCTCCGTTCACCGCGAAGCCGGTGCGTCGCGGCGCCTCTTGCCCTACATCTCGGTGAACAGGAAGGATTGCATCATGGGACTTCTGGTCGACGGCATCTGGCAGGACAAGTGGTACGACACCGGCAAGTCGGGCCGGTTCGAGCGCGCGCAGTCGCAGTTCCGCGATTTCGTGACCGTCGACGGCAAGCCCGCGCCGGGCCGCACCCGCGGCTTCAAGGCCGAGCCCAGCCGCTATCATCTCTACGTCTCGCTCGCCTGCCCCTGGGCGCACCGCACGCTGATCTTCCGCAAGCTGAAGAAGCTCGAGGACGCGATCTCGGTCTCGGTGGTGCATCACTTCATGGGCGAAAACGGTTGGACCTTCCTCGCCGAGGACGGCGCGACGGGCGACACGCTCTACGGCCTCGACTACCTGCACCAGATCTACACCAAGGCGGACCCGACCTATTCCGGCCGCGTGACCGTGCCCGTTCTCTGGGACAAGCAGGAACAGACAATCGTCTCCAACGAATCGTCCGAGATCATCCGCATGCTGAATTCCGCCTTCGACGAATGGGGCGACGCGTCGCTCGATTTCTACCCGCAGGCGCTGCGCGGCGAGATCGACGCGATCAACGCGTGGGTCTACCCATCGATCAACAACGGCGTCTATCGCTGCGGCTTCGCGACAAAACAGGACGCCTATGAGGAGGCATTCGCCGAGCTGTTCGCAGCACTCGACCGCGCCGAGGACATCCTTTCAAGGCAGCGCTATCTCGCCGGCGATCGGATGACCGAGGCCGACTGGCGCCTGTTTACGACGCTGGTGCGCTTCGATCCGGTCTATGTCGGCCACTTCAAGTGCAATCTGAGGCGGATCGCCGACTATCCGAACCTCTCGAACTATCTACGCGACCTCTACCAGGTGCCGGGCGTGGCCGAGACGGTGAACCTGCACCACATCAAGCATCACTACTACGGCAGCCACAAAACCATCAATCCGACCGGCATCGTGCCTGTCGGGCCGGAGATCGACTTTTCGGCGCCGCATGATCGGGATCAGTTCGGAAAGGTGTAAACGGCTCGCAGGCGCAAGGCCCCCTCATCCGGCCGCTTCGCGGCCACCTTCTCCCCGAGGGGGAGAAGGGGTTGGCGTCGACGTCCGCGATCTCCTCTCCCCTCGGGGAGAGGTCCGCCGAGCGAAGTGAGTGCGTAGCAAGGGTGAGGGGGCTGCGGTATTGATCACCAGTACGGCGATGGAGCCGCGCCACCGATTGCCTCGTCGATCCGCCGCCGCGTGCCGCCGGTCGTCATCTCCGGCAGCGCATCCACGGGGAAAAACCCCGCCGCCCTGATCTCGTGGTCGGGCGCCTTGGGGGCGGTCTGGCGGAAGTCCGTCACCAGGTAGACGCCGACATGGTCGCGCCGGCTGGCATGACGGTTGTGGTGGAGGCTGACCAGCGCCGGCGGGCCGGTGAGCTCGATATTGCCCTCCTCGAAAAGCTCCCGCTCCAGCGCCTGCAGCATCGTCTCGCCGGTCTCGACGCCGCCTCCCGGCAGCTGCCAGCCGGGCACGTAGGTGTGCTCGATCAGGAAGACGGCGTTCGCCGCGCGGTCGTAGACGATGCCGCGTGCGCCGAGCGTCATCGGCCGGCGGAACAGGAAATAGAGGTGGAACAGACGGCCGCGCAGGCCGGGCCAGCCGGTCTGACGGAACGGATCGGACGGCGCGCTCATTGTGCGTCCCGGAAGCGGTGGCACGGCCATGCGCCATCCGCTACAGAGGTTCTATGTTCCGGCTCGCGCATATCTCGGATGTCCATCTCGGGCCCCTGCCCCCTGTAACCTATCGCCAGCTCGCCTCAAAGCGCATCACCGGCTACATCAACTGGCAGCGCACGCGCAGCAGGAGTTTCCACGACGGCGCGCTGGGCGCGATCGTCGCCGACATGAAGGAAGCCGCCCCCGACCACACCGCCGTCACCGGCGACCTGATGAACCTGGCGCTCGCCGAGGAGATCGCGGTGTCGCGCAAATGGCTGGAGATGCTGGGCGCGCCGGCGGACGTCTCGGTCGTGCCCGGCAACCACGACGCCTATGTGCCGGGCGCGCTGCGCAAGGCCTGCGAAGCCTGGCGGCCGTGGACGGAGGGCGAGCACGGCTGGGCGAAGACGAATGTCAACGGCTTCCCTTATGTCCGCGTCCGCGGGCGGGTGGCGATCGTCGGCGTCTCCTCGGCCCGCGCCACTGCCCCTTTCCTCGCCACCGGAAGCTTCACCGACGAGCAGGGCCGGCGCCTCGGCCGCATCCTGCACCGCGCCGGCGAGGAGGGCCTGTGCCGCGTCGTCCTGATACATCATCCGCCGGTGCGCGGCGCGGACCCTGCCCACAAGCGGCTCTACGGCATCGGCACCTTCCAGAAGGTCGTGCGCCGCCACGGCGCGGAGATCGTGCTGCACGGCCACACGCATCTGCCGACGCTCAACTGGATTCCCGGCAAGGGCAAAAGCCAGGTGCCCGTGGTCGGCGTCGCCGCGGCAGGAGAGAGCCTCGGCCACGAGAAGCCGCTGGCGCAGTACAACCTGATCGAGATGGAGACCGACGAGGGCGCCGAATGGCGCATCCGCCTCACCCGCCGCGGTCTGGTCGGCCCGACGGGCCGCGTCGAGCAATTGTCGCAGCAAGAACTGATCGAACCGGCGAAGCGCGCCGAGGCTACGGCATAACGGCAGGCGGCAGCTTGTCCCACAGCCAGGCGAGCACGGCGGTCACCCCGGCCGCGGCACCGATGACGATGAAGGTGAGCGCCCACAGGAACCACGCCCATCTGTCGCCGGTCGAGGACGGGGCCGCCTGAGTCTCGACCGCCGGGGCGGCGGGGTGAACATCGCCATTCATCATGCGTTCGCGTTCGATCATCCGCTCGGCGATGTAGCGCGTCACCTTGTCGGCCACGTCCTTCATCTCGGCGGTTTCGGCGAGCACGACACGGCCGAGGCGGGTGTCGCGCACGAAGCGGTAGACCCGGCGATCGCGGCCCATCGCGACATGCGCGGTGGCGTCGATCCACAAGCGCGGCTGCAGGCCGGACGAGATAGTGAAGTCGAACTGCTCGCTGTCCTTCGGCGTCTCTTCGAACACGGTGCTGAGTTCCTGCGCCAGAAGCTCCAGCCGCATCCGGCTCGCCTCGCGCAGCTCGACCACGACATCGTCGCGATCGGCGAGCGCGTTCTTCATCTCGCGGATCTGCTCGGCCAGCCGGCCCAGCGACTCGGGATGCTTCGGACTCTGGCCGGACTCACTCATCGGCGAACGCTCCACACAGGCGTGTTAACCGATCATTAACACAAAACCGTGCGCCAGAGCTACGTCGCCCGTCGCATGGTGGTTCGGATGGCGTGGATGACGCTCTTGCGCGCTTCCTCGGGCAGCATATGGCCGATACCGGGCAGGACGACGAGCTGGAAGCTCTCCGGCAAGCCCTTGGACTGCGAGAACGGCAGCACCGGATCGTCCGTCCCCCAAACGACCGTGACCGGCATGGCGAGCGTCGCCAGGCTGTCGCGCGGGATCTCGCCCTGCTTGCCGTCCTTCGCGATCTTGCCGACGATCTCCACCAGCTTCGCCTCCTGGCCGGGTAGCGAGCGGGTCGCGGCGAGTGCGGCGATGTTCTTGGTCGGCATGTCGAAGCCGGGCGCGCCGAGCGCATTGACCGCGGCGCGCAACCCATCGGTGGAGCCGGGAGAAGCGAGGTTCTTCAGCCGGTCCTCGCTGATATCCGGGCCGAAGCCGCCGGGCGCCAGAAGGGTCAGCGAGGCGACGCGGTCGGGCGCGCGCAGCGCCATCAGCGTTGCGACGGCGCCGCCCATCGAGAAGCCGGCGACATGCACGCGCGCAATCCCGCGCCGATCGAGGTCGGCGAGGATCGCCTTCGCCATGCCCGAGGCCGACCCCGCCGCCGGATGGTCCAGCGAGCGGGCATGGCCGGGAAGGTCGTAGGCGAGCACGCGGGCGTCGCGCGCCAGGTCCGGCTGGATGTCGTACCAGTCCATCCAGTGGCCGCCGAAGCCGTGCAGGAGAACGAGCGTCTCGCGCCCGTTCCCCTTCTCGCGCGCGTGAAGCGTGTCGCTCAAGCCTTGGCTTTCCTGCCTTCGAGGATGCGGTTGGCCGCGGAGACCACCGCTTCGAGCGAGGCGGCGACGATGTTGGTGTTGATGCCGGCGCCGAACAGCCTGCCGCCCGGATGCTCCATCTCGACATAGGAAATCGCGGCCGCGTTCGAGCCGCGCTGCATCGAGTGTTCCGAATAGTCGAGCACCGACATGTCGACGCCGACATGGCGCGACAGCGCGTCGACGAAGCCGTCGATCGGGCCGGTGCCCGTGCCGGTGATCGTCACCTCCTTGCCGCGGTCGAGGATCGTCGCCTCGACCTTGCGGCGCTGGCGGTTCTCCGGGTCCGAGATCGTCTGGTGATCGACGAACTTCAGCCGGCCCTTCGGCTGGTCGACATAGCGCTCGAGGAACTGCTCGTAGATGCGCTTCGCCGGCACTTCCTTGCCCTCGGCATCGGTGATCGACTGGATGTGCTGCGAGAACTCGACCTGGAGGTTGCGCGGCAGGTTCAGCCCGTAATCGGCCTGCAGCACGTACGCGATGCCGCCCTTGCCCGACTGAGAGTTGATGCGGATGATCGCCTCATAGGTGCGGCCGACGTCCTTGGGGTCGATCGGCAGGTAAGGAACCTCCCACAACTCCTTGTTCGCCTTCTTGATCGCCTTCATGCCCTTGTTGATGGCGTCCTGGTGCGAGCCGGAAAAGGCGGTGTATACCAGCTCGCCGACATAGGGGTGGCGCTCAGGGATCTTGAGCTGGTTCGAATATTCGTAGACGTCCTTCATCCGGTTGATGTCGGTGCAGTCCAGCTCGGGGTCGATCCCTTGGGTGTACATGTTCAGTGCGAGCGTCACGATGTCGACATTGCCGGTGCGCTCGCCGTTGCCGAACAGCGTGCCCTCGACCCGGTCCGCGCCCGCCATCAGCGCCAGCTCGGTGGCCGCCACACCCGTGCCGCGGTCGTTGTGCGGGTGCAGTGAGACCAGGATCGAGTCGCGCCTGTCGAGGTTGCGGCACATCCATTCGATCATGTCGGCATAGATGTTGGGCGTCGACATCTCGACGGTCGCTGGCAGGTTGAGGATCAGCTTGTTTTCAGGCGTCGGATTGACGATCTCGGTGACGGCGTTGCAGATCTCCAGCGCCACATCGAGCTCGGTGCCCGTAAAACTCTCCGGCGAATATTCGAAGCGGAAGCCGCCGCCCGCCTTCGCCGCCATGTCGGTGATCATCTTCGCCGCATCGGTCGCGATCTGCTTGATGCCCCGCACGTCCTTCTCGAACACGACGCGGCGCTGCAACTCGCTGGTCGAGTTGTAGAAATGCACGATCGGATGGCGTGCGCCCTGCAGCGACTCGAAGGTGCGCGTGATGAGTTCGGGCCGGCACTGCACCAGCACCTGCAGCGAGACGTCGTCCGGAACGCCTGCTTCCTCGATCGCCCAGCGGGCAAAGTCGAAATCGGTCTGCGAGGCTGACGGAAAGCCGATCTCGATTTCCTTGAAGCCCATGTCCAGCAGGAGCTTGAACATGCGGGCCTTGCGGTCATGGCCCATCGGGTCGATCAGCGCCTGGTTGCCGTCGCGCAGGTCGACCGAACACCAGATCGGCGCGGTCTCGATGCGCTTCGACGGCCAGGTGCGGTCGGGGATGTCGATGAAGGGATAAGGCTGGTATTTGCGCGGGGCGTCCGGCATGCCGCGCTTCTGGGATATCGGGCTGTGCTTGTTCATCTGTCGTTCTCCGGAGCCGCCGGCGCGCTGAGGCGTGTACGGACGGCGTCCTAGCATGCATTGATCGAGATTGGGACTGGCGAGGAGCGCAAGCCTGGGCGGCTATCGACCGCCGGGCGCCCCTCTTCAGCGAGCCCGGCGATCGCCGATAAGGCCGAGAAGAAGCAGGGTCGAGGAGAACGCGCGTGCCGTCTCGCCCGCGAAGGCGGCGAAACGGGAGACGGTGATGGTCTGGCGCGACGACATGGCGCGCTCAATATCCGAAGCCGCGCGCCGAAGCAAGCCGTCAGGCCGGCTTTGCGGCATTTGCCTGTTCGATGAGCCGCGCGCTGCGGCCGACGAGCTGGCTGGAATAGATCACCGCCGCGCAGCCGATCGGGAAGATCACCTCGTTGATGATGCTCGATGCGATCTGCACGGCGCCGGGCGACAAGCCCTTCGAGACCGCCACATGATAGGTGAAGAAGGCGATGACGCCGCCGAACACTACGCCCACCAGCCCGCCCGAGCCGAAATAGCGCGTGGCGCGGACCTCGCTTTTCTGGACGAGGCGCGCCAGCAGCCAGCCGAGCACGCCGTATTCGACCGCGCGCAGCACCGAGATGGCGCTGAGCGACAGGACCGGCTCCTGCTCGGCCGCGGAGACCAGCCCCGCCATCACCTTCTGGCTGGACTTGGCGAACGCCACCGCAAGCGGCGCGACCAGAAGCGACACCAGGCCCGCAACCAGCGGCTTTGCCTTCGACACGGCGGTGACGATGCCGACCCCGACGCAGATCAGCAGCGACCAGGAGACGCCATGCGTGAGATCCGCGATGATCGTCGACGTCGCCGGCGTGATCCCGCCCGCAAGTTTCGAGAGGAGGATCAGGCCCTGGATGGCGAAGCCGAGCAGGATCGAGAGCAATGCGATCAACGCGATGCGCCTGACCAGCGCGCCGGCGCGCTCCGCATCGGCGGGCTCGCCGTCCGCCACCTCGATCCGACCGTCCGTCATCTCATACGGGCTCCTGCACGTGCCGTAACGTAATGGCCGAGCGAGGTGGCGCTGGCAAGCCCTTGGCGTTCCTAGTCGGGCTCGCGGACCCGCTCCGCGAGCCAGCGCGCGACCGGCGGGCCGGCGAGCAGGACGATCAGGAAGCGCATCATCTGCATCGCCATGACGAAGGCGATGTCCACCGAGCCGGACGCAGCAGCGATGATGGCGACGGTGTCCATGCCGCCGGGGCTGGTCGCCAGGTAGGCGGTCAGCGGGTCGATACCAAGAGAATGGACGAGCACCCACGCGACCGCGCCGCAGAAGCCGATGAGCAGGAGGACGGCCAGCATGACCTGCGGCAGCGAGCGGCCGGCATGCGCGAGCACCTTGCGGTCGAAACGCAGCCCGATCGACCAGCCGACCAGCACGTAGCTTATGGCGAGCAGCCAGTGCGGCAGTTGCAGCGGCAGGCCGAAGCCGGCGTGGACGACGATGCCGAGCAGCATCGGCCCGAGGAAGATCGCCGCCGGCAGGCGCACCAGCCGGCCGCCGACAACACCGGCCAGCGCGACGGCGAGCGTCGTCATGAACGCACCCCAATGCAGCGGCGGGAACCATGCGACCGGCGGCCGCTCGATTCCCGACGTGTCGACGAACAGCCGTGCGATCAGCGCCGCGGCGATCGAGACCATGATGACACGGACATATTGCATAAAGGCCACCAGCCGCGCGTCGGCGCCGAAGGCGTCGGCCATCAGCACCATCGCGGAGGCCGCACCCGGCGCGGAGCCCCAGATCGCGGTCGTTCCGGGAAGGATGCCGAACCGGGCGATCAGGCCGCCGAGCCCGCCGCTGGCCACCAGCGTGGCGAGCGTCGCGCCAAGCAGGATCGGCCAGTCGTCCAGCAGCGCCGCGAACAGCGCCGGTTCGAGCGAGGCCGCGATCAGACAGCCGATGATCGCCTGCGCCCCCAGGAGCGCGATCCGCGGGAGGCTGAGCCGCGCGCCGAGGACGCCGACGACGATGCCCGAGATCATCGGCCCGACGAGGAGCCCGGCCGGCAGGTCCGCCCACTCGAACAACGCCGATAGGGCAGCCGAAAGGCCCGCGAGCAGGGCCCACCAGCCCAGCTTGGCAAGACGAGATGTCGGATCGGCCTGCTGTTGTCCCATATACCCTTTCTAGAGCCTGCGGCCCGCCGGGCGAACAGGCAATCTCGCCGGGCAGCCATGCGCGCCGTCAGGCGAAGGGCACCGCGGCGGTGCCGAGCGGCAGCTTCGCCTCGTCGTCGGGCTCAACGTGGATGGTGACGCGGACGCTCGGGATCTCCGCCTTCAGCGCCTCCTCGATCCGGTCGCAGATCGCATGCGCATCACCGACCCGCATGTCGGCATCGACGATGAGGTGGAACTCGATGAAGGTGGCGCGGCCGGCGATGCGCGTCTTCAAGTCGTGCACCTCCAGCGCGCCCTCGGAATTGGCCGAGATGATCTCGCGGATGCGGATGTTCTGGTCGAGCGGCACCGCCTCGTCCATCAGGCCGCTGAGCGACGAGGTGATGACCTTCCAGCCCTGGAACAGGATGTTCAGCGCCACGATCAGCGCGAGCAGCGGATCGAGGAACACCCAGCCGGTGGCGATCGCGCCGAGCAGGCCTGCGAGCACGCCGATCGAGGTGACGACGTCGGTCATCACATGCTTGCCGTCGGCAATCAGCGCCGGCGACCGCTCCTGCCGGCCGGCGCGGATCAAAAGCCAGGCCCAGAATGCATTCACCGCCGCCGCCGCCGCGTTGATGCCGAGACCCATGCCCGGCTCCTCGAGCGCGACCGGCGCCTGCCAGGCGCGGAAAACCTCCGCCAGGATCAGTAGCGAGGCGACGACGATCAGCACGCCCTCCAGCACGGCGGAGAAGTATTCCGCCTTGTGGTGGCCGAACTGATGGTCCTGGTCCGCCGGCTTGTGGCTGACATTGATCGCCCAGAACGCCGCGCCCGCCGCGATGACGTTGACGATCGATTCCAGCGCGTCCGAATAGAGCGCGACCGAGCCGGTCAGCCACCAGGCCGCGAATTTCATGCCCATCACGGCGAAGGCGACGATGATCGACCAGAAGGCGAGGCGGGCGACCCTGCGCTTGGCGGGCATCTAGATACCCCCCTCTGGCCTGCCGGCCATCTCCCCCTCAAGGGGGGAGATCGGCAGTTCGAACGGCGGCGCCCAAGACCCCTGGCCGATTGGCGAAGTCGCCAAGCCTGGCGCAATCTCCCCCCTTGAGGGGGAGATGCCCGACAGGGCAGAGGGGGGTCCCTGCACGCACTCCATTCGATCTACGCCGCCTTCACCTTCGCCCGGCGGGGCAGGTGGGCGACGACGTTCTCGATCATGCGCATGCCGGCGTTCTGGCCCAGCGTCATGATCGATTCCGGATGGAACTGCACCGCCGCGATCGGCTCGTTGCGGTGCTCGAAGGCCATGATCACGCCGTCCTCGGTCTCCGCCGTCACCAGGAACTCGTCGGGCAGCCGAACGGGATCGGCGAAGATCGAGTGGTAGCGGCCGACGGTGACCTCCTTGGGAAGACCTGAGAAGACGATGCCCTGCTTGTTGATGCGGATGCGCGACGGTTTGCCGTGCATCGGCACGTGCAGTTGGCGCAGCTCGCCGCCATAGGCCTCCGCCAGCGCCTGCAGGCCCAGGCACACGCCGAAGATCGGCAGTCCCCTCGCCCGCGAACGCTTGATCGTCGCCTTGCAGTCAAAGTCCGTCGGCGTGCCGGGTCCTGGCGACAGCACGACGAGATCCGGGCTGAAGCGGTCGAACACCTCGTCCGGCACCGGCGTGCGCACGGTGGTGACGTTCGCGCCGGTCTGGCGGAAATAGTTGGCGAGCGTGTGGACGAAAGAGTCCTCGTGGTCGACGAGCAGGATGTTCACCCCCTCGCCCACCCGCGCCGTCATGCGCTGCGTGACCGCGGCATTGCCGGCCTTGGCTTCGCGGATCGCCGCCAGCATCGCCGACGCCTTGAGCTCGGTCTCGGCCTCTTCCTCGGCCGGATCGGAATCGTAGAGCAGCGTGGCGCCGGCGCGCACCTCGGCGATGCCGTCCTGGATGCGGATGGTGCGCAGCGTCAGGCCCGTGTTCAGGTCGCCGTTGAAATGCACCATGCCGATCGCGCCGCCGTACCAGGCGCGCTGGCTCTTCTCGTTGCTCTCGATGAAGCGCATCGCCCACAGCTTCGGCGCGCCGGTGACGGTGACCGCCCAGGCGTGCGACAGGAAGGCGTCGAACGCGTCCATGCCCTCGCGCAGCCGGCCCTCGATGTGGTCGACCGTGTGGATCAGCCGCGAATACATCTCGATCTGGCGGCGGCCGATCACCTTGACGGAGCCCGGCTCGCAGACGCGGCTCTTGTCGTTGCGGTCGACGTCCGAGCACATGGTCAGCTCGGACTCGTCCTTCTTTGAATTCAACAGCTTGAGGATCTGTTCTGAATCAGAAATTGCGTCGTCGCCGCGGCGGATCGTGCCGGAGATCGGGCAGGTCTCGACCCGGCGGCCGTTGACGCGCACGAACATCTCGGGCGAGGCGCCGATCAGATACTCGTTGTCGCCGAGATTGATGAAGAAGGAATAGGGCGACGGGTTGATGGTTTTTAGCCTGCGGCAGATCTCCGACGGCGTCGTCTCGCAGCGCTCGTAGAACATCTGGCCGGGCACGACCTCGAACAGGTCGCCGCGCTTGAAGGAGAGCTTCGCCTTATCCACCAGCCTGGCGAATTCGCCGGGCTCGTGGTCGCCGCGCGGGGGGATGCGGTCGGAGGTCTTGAACGGCCGCTCCTCGCCGCCGCGCGCGAGGCCATCGGTTGAGTGGCCCTCGGCGGCGAAGTCGTAATGATCGTGCCAGGCCCGCGCGGTGTAGTGGTCGACGACGAGAATCTCGTCCGGGAGGAACAGCACCAGGTCGCGCTGGCCGCGCGAGCGATCCAGCGTCAGCGTTACGGGGTCGAACTGGAAGGCGAGATCGTAGCCGAACGCGCCGTAGAGGCCGAGATTGGCGTCGTCATTGGTCTTGTAGAGGGCCACGATGGCGCGCAGCACGGTGAAGACCGAAGGGACGCGGCTGCGCTCTTCTTCCGAGAACACCCGGCCGGGCTCGGCGATCTTCAACGCAATCAGCGCCGCCGTCGCCTCCTCCACCGCCACATCGGCAAGGGCGCCGACCGCCTTGCGGATCGCCGGCAGCATCGCCTCGCCGCGCCTGTTGAGCGCCTCGATGCGCATGTTGCGGCCGATCGCGGTGATCGCCACCGGCGGGTCGATGATCGCCGTGTCCCAGCGCGTGTAGCGGCCGGGATATTCGTAGTTGGAGGAGAAGACCGCGCCGCGCCGCGAGCTCAGCGCATCGATATAGGTGTCGATCGCGCCCTCATAGGGCGTCGGGCTGCGTCGTCGCGTGACCTCAACGCCACCCTCCGTTGTGAAGCGCTCCGCGCCGTCGACCAAATGTTCCGTGCTCATCCTGCTCTCCGTTCCCCTTAGAGGCGGCCCGGGCGGAAAATGAAAATGGCCGCCCGGATATTCCGTTGCGGCCACCTGTGATTAGTACACGCGTGACGGGGCCGCTAGAGAGCGGGCCACCACCAGTTCGCGTTGATCGACTTCGAGATCATGGTGGAACGCATAGCCGCGAACGGGGCTATGCGCAACTGGAGAATTGCGGCGCCTAGGCCGGCACCGCGCGCGTCCGCAGCACCACGAACAGGAATGTCAGCATCGACAGAAGTGCTGCGAAGGAACCGATGATGGCAAGGATCTCGGTCTGGCCCTGGATCGCCAGGATGATCCCGGGAAACATGAACCAAACCGCCAGCGTCGACAGCGCGAAGTGGACCTTCGCCAGCGGGCTCTGCGCCGCCGCCGGCACCACGTGATAGTAGACGCCGAACAGGGCCATGGTCGCCCAGCCGACGAGGTTGAGGTGGCCATGCGCCGGCGCGAGCGTGTGGTCGTGCGACGCCGACATCCAGATGCCGAACAGCATGCCGAGCGTCACGTAGACGACAGCGGACGCAAAGAACCACAAAGCTACCCCTCTCATATCCCTCTCCGAATCACGTGAGACATCCCCCAGCGTCAAGTCTAGGACGAACGCCTTGGTCCCGCCATCGGCTCATGGCTTCCGACGGTCTCCGCCGCGCCGCGGACGCGAGCGATGTCCGAGGGATGGTCCAGCGCCCGTTCGGCCCGCTCCAGCGCCTCGCGCGAATGTCGCAGCGCGTCATCCCGAAACCGCCCGTCGCCGCATCTGGCGAGCGCTGCGAAGGCCTTCTGCAGCCTGATCTGCACCTCGGCCTGGCCGGCGCCGTCGCGCGCAATGGGGTGGAACACGTCGTCGAACATCTCGGCGGGCTCGAGCGAAGGGACAAAGACGTCGGGAAACCGCGGTTCCTCGGGTTCGGCGTCGCGTTCGGGCTTCGCCGCCCAGACAGAGAGAATCCGTACAGTGCGGCCGATCACGTCGATCGCGGTGCCCGGGTCATTGATGCCCGGCGACAGCGCCCGAGAGGCGATCTCGGCCAGCACCGACAGGCCGAAGCGCGGGTCCTGATCGAAGGTGCGCTCCTCGCCGACCGTGTATCCTTCCCGGAAGGCGGCCTCGTTGTCCTTCGACAGCGGCACGCCGACCCAGACCAGGGGGCGGCCCGGATCGACGAAGGTTCCTGGCGTCGCACCAACCCAGACCTTCGTCTCACGCGCCTCGCCGGCCTCGGCCAGCGCGGCGATGTCGAGATGCTGGACATAGCCGACTCGGTCGGCGAAGACCGGCGTCGCGTCGGGCGGCACCGGCTCGCCCAGTGTCAGCGGCGCACCGCCCAGATAGGGGTTGCGATGACGGTCCTTCAGCGCGCGCTCCGCCGCTTCCTCCACCTTCGCCGTCGTTTCCCCCACCCGTCCGAAGCCGAGCAGATAGTCGATCCAGCGCAGCAGCGTGACCACGATCAGCAGGACGACCCCCACCGTCACGACGAACAGGACCACCCGACCGCGCTCGCCATAGGATCCGGTCGACAGGGTGATGAGCGCAACCAGGCTGTAGAGGAACGATCCCACAAACGTGCCGAGCACGTTCTGCGCCGTAGTGTCCTGGATAAGGAGCCGCGTCGCACGCGGCGTCACGTTGGAGGTGGCGGCGGAATAGGCCGACACCATCGTCGACAGCGAGAAGGTCGTCACCGCCAGCATCGACGATGCGATGATGGTCAGGATGCTCTCGACCGAGTCCGCCCCGATCTTGGCGGAGATGCCGGCGGGAAGGTACGGCGCCACGACGATCGAGACCAGCGCCGCCGCGACCGACAGCAGCGAGATGATCGACGCCCGGAACCAGAGCCGGCGAGTGAGCAGGGCAAGCAGCCAGCGCCAGCGCGGTGTCATGATGCCGTCCTTCCTGCGCGCCGGGCGCTCATGCCTGCTGCCGCCTGCGCCAGGCCCGCAACGCGGCGACCACCAGCCAGCTGAGGCTCGCCCAGGCGATGCCGAACGCCCAGCCTGCCGCGACGTCGCTCGGCCAGTGCACCCCCAGATAGATGCGGCTGATGCCGATCGAGACGGTGAGGAGCAGGGCGACGACGAGGACATAAACCCGGATCGCGGTCGAATCGACCAGCCGCACGATCAGCGAGGCGAGCGTGAGATAGACCACCGCGCTCATGGCTGCGTGGCCGCTCGGGAAGCTCGCCGTGTGCACCGTCACCAGCTGTTCGACCACGTCCGGGCGCGGCCGGTCGTAAAACAGCTTCAGCAAATGGCTGACCGCCGTGCCAGACACCACCGCGAGCACCGTGAACAGCGCCGGCCCGAACATGCGGGCGACGATGAGATAGCCGACCACGAGCGCGACGATGATGGTCAAAAGCGGATATCCGCCGAGCGCGGTGAGCTCCGCCATGAACTCGCGGAACCAGGGCGGCCCGAGCGGCGTCGCGAGGTCGTCCGGCTGGCGGAAGGCCGTGAGCAGCGCCCGGTCGAACGCATCGAACTCCGCCTCCGACACTTCGTCGGCGATCTGCACGAAGGCGTAGGCGCCGACGCCGGCGATCGCGGCAAGGACAAAGGGCGCGGACGTGACGGGCAGGTCGCGAAGGCCGCGGACGAGGTTGGTGATACGGTTCTTCATGTCTGCCTTGGTGTGGGCGGAATGCATCTGACATACGCGCCAACGGCAACGCTGGGCAATGCGGCCACGCGTCATCCGTCCGGGCAAAAAGGCGGCGGCGAAGAAAATCTGCTGTAAACTGTCGAATGCGGGAAGCTCCGCGCGACATTCGTCCGGCACGCAAACGTGGCCGGAAAGGAACATCACCATGCAATACATGCTTCTCATTCATGTCGACGAAACGAAGATGCCCAAGGTCCCGACCAATGAGACCTACCAGATGGCGGCTGCCTACAACGCCTATACCGAGGCGCTGAAGAAGGCGGGCGTCCTTCTGGCGGGCGAACGGCTGAAGCCCTCCGGGACCGCGGCCGCCGTGCGGGTTCGCGACGAGAGGACCGAGGTCCTTGACGGGCCCTTCGCCGACACGAAGGAACAGCTCGGCGGCTACTACCTGATCGACGCGCCGGACATGGATTCGGCCGTGCAGTGGGCCGCCCGCTGCCCCGGCTCCTCCACCGGAACGGTCGAGGTGCGCGAGGTTTGGCCAGCCATGGCCCCGGCCAATTGAGCGCCGACGGCCCGGCTTCGGCGGCGCGGGCGGCGGCCGAACGCGCCGCCCGCGACAGCTACGGTCGGCTGGTCGCCTACCTCGCGGCACATACGCGCGACATCGCCGGCGCGGAGGACGCGCTGGCGGATGCGTTCGCCAGTGCGCTCGCCCAGTGGCCGACGAGCGGCGTGCCGCAGAAGCCCGAGGCCTGGCTGCTTGCCGTCGCCCGCCGCAGGCAGGTCGACGCGAGCCGCAGGCGGCGCACGGCCGATGCCGCGAGGGAGCATGTCGCCATGATCGAGGACGAGCGCAGCGGCATCGCGGCGGACGAAGGCTTTCCCGACGAACGGCTGAAGCTGATGTTCGCCTGCGCGGCCCCGGAGATCGAGCCGGCGATGCGCGCGCCGCTGATCCTGCAGACCCTGCTCGGCTTCGACGCGGCCACCATCGGCGCAGCCTTCCTGGTTTCTCCGGCCACGATGGGGCAGCGCCTTGTCCGCGCCAAATCGCGCATCCGGCAAAAGGCCGTGCCGTTGCGCATACCGGACCGGTCGGAAATGCCCGGACGACTCGACGCGGTGCTGGCCGCGATCTACGCCGCCTTCGCGGAAGGATGGAGCGACGCGGCGGGCGCGGATGCGCGCCGCACCAATCTCGCCGGCGAGGCGATCTGGCTCGGGCGTGTGCTCTCGGCGCTGTTGCCCTCCGAGCCGGAAGTGCTGGGCCTTCTGGCTCTGATGCTGTTCGCGGAAGGCCGCAGCGCCGCCCGGCGCACGGCCGCCGGCGCCTATGTTCCGCTCGCCGAGCAGGACGTCGCCGCCTGGAACGACGAACTGATCGACGAGGCCGAGGCGCTGCTGCTGCGCGCCAGCCGTTTCGGCACCTTCGGCCGCTATCAGATCGAGGCGGCGGTGCAGTCGGCGCATTGCGCCCGCAGGCGGACGCGGCATGTCGACTGGCCGGCGATCCGGCTTCTCTACGAGGCGCTGGCCGGAATCTGCCCCTCCCCGGTCGTGGCCGTCAACCTCGCCGTCGCCATTGCCGAGACCGACGGGCCCGGCGCCGGCCTGAGGCATCTGGACGCCGTCGCGGACGATGCGCGGCTGACGGACTACCAGCCCTACTGGGCCGCGCGCGCCGACCTCCTCGCCCGCTGCGGAGACGTGCCCGAGGCCAGGCTCGCCTATGAACGCGCCACCGGCCTGCAGAGCGACCCGGCTGCGAGGGCGTTCCTGATTGCCCGTCGCGAGAGGCTCGGCGCCAGTCTCAACTGAGGCCGGCGCCGGAAGGATGTATCGGCCGCCTCAGCGCAGCGGCTCGCCGGGTTGGAACGCCTTGCGGATCATCTCCGCCATGCCGAGGATGGCCGCGCTCGAACGGCGCGGGTTGCGCTTGAGGATGACCCGCGAGGCGTCGATCGGGGGAAAGCCGTCCGCGGCTGTCAGTTCGCGGCAGTCGGACGGGATGGCGCTGCGCGACAGCGAGGCGATCGCGAGCCCCGCGGACGCCACGCTGACGAGGCCGGCCAGCGTGTCGCTGGTATAGGCGACGCGGTAGCGGATGCCGTAGCGCTGCAGAGAGGCGATGGCGAAGCGCGAGCACCAGTTCGATTCGTCGTTGAACAAGGCAACCGGAACGGGGTCCCGGTCTTCCAGCCGAAACCCGACCGACACCGCCCAGACCGTGGGGTCCACGCACAATACGTCATGTTCCAGCTGCCGGTCGGGCACGTAGGCGACCACCAGGTCGAGCTGGTCCTGGTCGAGCGCGGCGAGCTGCTTGACCGACGTGGCCGACCGCACCGTGACCTCGACGGCCGGATGCCGCTCGGCGAAGGCGGCGAGCGCGCGCGGCAGGATCGTCTGGCCCCACTCCTCCGGCACGCCGATGCGCACCGGGCCGTCCAGCGGCGTCGTGCGGATGGCTACGGCCGTCTCGTCGAGCAGGCCGACGACGCGACGCGCATAGGGCAGCAACTGGTCGCCGCGCGGGGTCAGCGCGACGCCGCGCGGCCCGCGCGCGAACAGGGCCTCGCCGATGCCTTCCTCCAGCCGCCTGACCTGCATGCTGACCGCCGACTGGGTGCGCCCGACGCGCTCGGCGGCACGGGTGACGTTCCCGGTCTCGGCAACCGCGAGGAAGGTGCGCAGAAGGTCGCTTTCGAGCGGAACAGTCATCGGTCGCCATCAGCAAAAACGATTTCTGGCATTGTCACTATTCGTTTGTCGAATGTCAAACGGCACGCGACCATGTGCATGCCTCAAAGGACACGCCCATGGCCGAGACCTGCCCTGCCCGCGAAAAGACCCTGCTGATGCGCCTCGTCGCCGCCTGGCGCCGCCTGCATATCAAAGCCGTCCGGCGCCGCACCGTCGAGCGCCTCGTCGCCCAGGGCGATGTGCGCCTGCTGGAGGACACCGGCATGGACCGCGCGGAGGCGCAGGCGCTCATCGAGCAACGGCGGCTGCACCGCGTGGCGGAACTGACCGGCCTGCGCGGACGCGGTTCGTAAACGCAGTGCAGTGCCTCAGGCGCGGCCGAGCCCCATGCGGCCGAGAAGCCGGTCCCTGAGCGCGAACTGGTGATACAACGCGGCAGCGACGTGCAGCGCCACCAGGCCGATGAGAAGCCAGGCGAAGAGGCCGTGCGGGCCGCGCGGCGCGAAGTTCTCGAAGGCGGGCAGTGTGCCGCCTCCCGCGCCGAAGAGCACGCTTCCCGCCCCCGACATGATGATCGTGGCGATGCCGCTGCCGGCGAGCAGGATGACGACGAGATAGAGCGCATAGTGCACGGCACGCGCGGCAAACGCCTGCCAGCGCGGCGTCGCCGCCGTGTCGTCCGGTCGCGTGTCGGCGAGCACCCACCATAGGATGCGCAGCAGCGTCAGCGCCAGCACGGCAACGCCGGTGACGACGTGGAAGCGCAGGATGTTCGCCGCTCCCGCCTCGCCCGACGCGCTCTCGGCCGCGAGGCCCGAGCCGACCATCGCGAGGATCGCGCCGGCCGTAACCCAGTGTATCGTCCGGGCGACGGAACCGTAGCGGATTGCATCGCTCTTCAACGCCATGACATCCTCCTTGATCGGGGACCGCAATGAGATTTATATAGCATACGATGTAAATGGATAGCAAGCTATGTTTTATGATCGATTCCGCTCGACCGGCTACATGACCAACTGGGCGGCGCGCCTTCTGGCGCGGACGATCGATACGCGGCTGAAACCGATCGGCATGTCGTCGGGCTACATGCCGGTGATGTTCGCGCTGGCGCACGGCGCTGCGATGTCGCAGCGCGCGCTCACCGAATTCGCAGAGATCGAGCAGCCGACCATGGCGGCGACGCTTTCGCGCATGGAGCGTGACGGGCTGATCCTGCGCCGCCCCGACCCCGGCGACCGCCGCGCCTGGCTGTATTCGCTGAGCCCGGAGGGCCTTGAAAAAAGCGTCAAGGTCCGCGAGGCGGGCCGCGAGATCAACGAGGCAGCGCTGGCCGGCCTGTCGGAGGCCGAGCGCGAGGCGCTGCTGGCTGGGCTGGCGAAGGTGGTTGCAAATCTCGAAACGTTTCTCGGAAGCGCGAAGGCCACGCGATAGCCGCGGCGTCGTCTACGTGCCGAGATTCTCCCGGAAGCGGCGCGAGCCACGCAATTCGGTCCCGTCACGCAGGATGATGCGCAGGTCGCCATCTCCCGCCGGTGCCGTCTCGGCGACGAAGCGGCGTCCGACCAGGAGCGAGCGGTGGACGCGCGCCATGTCGGCGCCCGCTTCGCCAAGCTGCTCTTCCAGCGCCCCGAGACTGGAACGCGCCAGATGGGTGCGGCCGGTCGCACGCACCTCGACATAATTGCCCGCCGCCCGCGCCCATTCGACGGCGGCGGCGTCGAGCATGATGGTTCGCCCGCCCGATTTCAGCGTCACGCGTCCCGTCGTCCGCGCTTCCGCCCGCGCAGTGGCCGCATCGCGCCGCAATTCCTCGACCGCGCGCAGGATGGTCAGGATCATCAGCGCCAGCGCGTATGTCAGAGCATCCTTGCGGTACTCATAGACGAGGTCTGTCAGCGGCTCGTCGAAGAAATCGTACGGCCAGCCGAGCAGGGCGGCGAAGACGACCTTGCGCAGCAGGATCATGCCGGCGACGTGCAGGCCCGAATAGACCAGGCTGCACGCGATATGCGCCGGAACCAGAATGCGCCAGTTGCCGGGCTCGACGGGGAAACGTCGCTCCCACAGAGCAAGCAGCGGCATCAGCGCGAGGATCACGGCGATGCTCGTATATTCCAGGAGCCAGGGCTGAAGCGGATGGACCGGCAGGCCGAACCGCGCAGCGTCAGTGGCGAAGGAGGAGGCGTTCACCGCCGCCACCGCCAGCATGAACGCCACCGCGATCGCCAGGAACCGGCGCAACACGCGGCGGTCGATCTCCCGTTCCGACACTGTCTCGGGGATGGGTTGGCCTGATCCGCGGCTCATCGGCGCCGTTTCTCGTCCCGCTTCAGCCGCCGCTCGTCCCGGGTACGCGCCATCCCGCCACCGCCTGTCCCGCCGGTCCGCCGTCCATCCCCGGGCGGTTCCGGGATTGCTGCGCCGTGCCTAGCCTCCGTGCCGCATCGCCGTCTCACCGGAGTTCTCCCATGCCTTCAACCGCCCTGCCCGGCCGCCGTCACGATCTCGACTGGCTCCGCATCATCGCCTTCGGCCTGCTCATCCTCTACCACGTCGGCATGTTCTACGTGACCTGGGGTTGGCATGTTAAGAGCACTCACGCCTCGCCGACGATCGAGCCGGCCATGGCGCTGCTCAATCCGTGGCGGCTGACCCTGCTGTTCCTCATCTCGGGCATCGCGGTTCGCTTTGCTCTGGACAAGACCTCCAGGCTGCCTTTCCTGCGCGACCGCACGCTGCGCCTGTTTCTCCCGCTCGCTTTCGGAATGGCCGTCGTGGTGATGCCGCAGGCCTATGTCGAGCTTCTCTCCAAGGGGGAAATCCCACCCGGTATCCTCAGCTTCTGGTCGACCTACCTTGGCCCGCCGCCCGGCCCTTACTCGATCATCACGCCGACCTGGAACCATCTCTGGTATGTCGCTTACGTGCTGGTCTATACGATCGTCGCCGCGTTCGCCGGCCCGGCGCTGAACCGCCTGTCGGCTCTCGCCGCGCGATGGTCTGGCGCAGTTGAGGCGGATCGCACCGGCCTGCTGCTTATCGGCGCGATGGCCCTCCCCTTCCTGCTCTACAGCGCAGTTCTCGACCCCATCTTTCCGACCACCCATGCGCTCGTCGACGATTGGGCCGCTCATGCCCACTATCTGACCGCCTTCCTGCTCGGCTATCTGACGGCGAAAGATCCTTTCTTCTGGGGAGCAATCGCCCGGCACTGGCGCAAATCAGCTCTCCTGAGCGTGTTGCTGGGCGGAGCAATTGTCGCGGCACGACTGAACCTGGACGTCGTGCGCGCAGACCCGGCGCTCTTCCTGGCGATCCGGCTCGTTCGCACGCTCTATGCCTGGACGGTCATCGTCGGTCTGCTCGGCGCCGCGCAGCGCTGGCTGAACCGCCCCGGCCCCGCGCTCGTCTATTTTACCCAGGCGGTCTTTCCATACTACATTCTTCACCAGACCCTGATCGTCCTGATCGGCTTCGCCTTGCTTGATGCGGGCCTGTCCGCTCCGGTCGAAGCGGCTCTCCTTATCTTCGGAACCCTTGCCGGTTGTATCGTCGGCTACGAGGCGATCCGCAGGACAGGGCCGGCACGGATATTGTTCGGGCTGAGATGGCCGGACGTATCTCGTGGCAAACCCGCAGACGTCTCGCCTGCATGTGCAGAGGTGCCACGCACGCGGGACGTCGCCTAAACGGCCCCTCGATATAGCCCATGTCGTTGAGATGGATCTTGTCGGACGACGGGCTCCTGGGCAGGCCGGGCATGGTCATGATCTCGCCGCAGATCGTCACGACGAAGCCGGCGCCGGCCCGCACGCTTGACACACGTCAAAGCAGGCTCGCCGTTCGTCACTATCCTCATATCCGCGACGTAGAACCAAGCGAACGGAAAGGACATGACGATGGATGAAAATCCGCAGCGCAAGACCATCACCGAAGAGATAGAGATTGCCGGCGCCCAGCTCGTTGACACGATCAGGTCGATCATCGCCGAAGGCAATGTGCGCCAGGTCCGCATCAAGGACGCCGACGGCGACGTATTCCTGGAAACGCCGCTGACCTTCGGCGCGATCGCCGGCGGCGCGGTGGTCCTGGCCGCCCCATGGCTCGCAATGCTGGGAGTTCTCGCCGCACTGGTGACCCGGGTGCGGATCGAGGTCGTGCGGGATTCCGAAGCATCCGACGCAACCGCGATGCCTCCGCAGTCGTCCGCGAACTCGCCGTCGGACGATCCGCAGAAGGACGCGGCCTGAACCGGGAGGCTGCTCCCGCGCGGCCGTGGTCCGACCGCGCGGGCGGCTCGGTTAGAACAGCCCCTCGATATATCCCATGTCGTTGAGGTAGATCTTCTCGGACGACGGGCTCCTGGGTAGGCCGGGCATGGTCATGATCTCGCCGCAGATCGCCACGACGAAGCCGGCGCCGGCCGACAGGCGGACTTCGCGCACCGGCACGACATGGCCGGTCGGTGCGCCGCGCAGGTTGGGGTCGGTCGAGAACGAATACTGCGTCTTGGCGATGCAGATCGGCAGGTGGCCGTAGCCCTGGTCCTCCCACTGCTTCAGCTGATCGCGCACGCCCTTGTCTGCGATTGCCTCCAGGCCGCGGTAGATGCGCTTCACGATCGTGTCGATCTTGTCGAACAGCTTCATCTCGTCCGGATAGAGCGGCGCGAACTGCGCCTGGCCGCTCTCGGCGAGTTGCACCACCTTGTGCGCCAGTTCCTCGATGCCGGCCGAGCCCTGTGCCCAGTGCTTGCACAGGATCGCCTCCGCACCCTGCTCGGCGACATAATCCTTCATCGCCGCGATCTCGGCGTCGGTGTCGGAGACGAAGTGGTTCATGGCGACGACCACCGGCACGCCGAACTGCTTCACATTCTCGATGTGGCGGCCGAGATTGGCGCAGCCCTTCTTCACCGCCTCGACATTCTCCCTGCCGAGGTCTTCCTTCTTCACCCCGCCATTCATCTTCATCGCCCGCACGGTCGCGACGATGACGGCCGCCGCCGGCTTGAGCCCCGCCTTGCGGCACTTGATGTCGAAGAATTTCTCCGCGCCCAGGTCAGCGCCGAAACCGGCCTCGGTGACGACATAGTCGGCCAGCTTCAGCGCCGTCGTGGTAGCGACCACCGAGTTGCAGCCATGCGCGATGTTGGCGAACGGGCCACCGTGAACGAAGGCCGGGTTGTTCTCCAGCGTCTGCACCAGGTTCGGCTGCATGGCGTCCTTGAGCAGCACCGTCATCGCGCCGTCGGCCTTGAGATCGCGGGCGTAGACCGGGCTCTTGTCGCGGCGATAGGCGACGATGATGTTGCCGATGCGCTTCTGCAGGTCCTTCAGGTCCGTCGCCAGGCAGAGGATCGCCATCACTTCCGAGGCCACCGTGATGTCGAAGCCCGCCTCGCGCGGATAGCCGTTGGCGACGCCGCCGAGCGAACAGATGATCTCGCGCAGCGCCCGGTCGTTCATGTCCATGACGCGCCGCCAGGCCACGCGGCGGGTGTCGATGCCGAGCTCGTTGCCCCAGTAGATGTGGTTGTCGATCAGCGCCGAGAGCAAGTTGTGCGCCGTGGTGATGGCGTGGAAGTCGCCGGTGAAGTGGAGGTTCATGTCCTCCATCGGCACCACCTGGGCGTAGCCGCCGCCGGCCGCCCCGCCCTTGACGCCGAAGTTCGGCCCGAGCGAGGCCTCGCGGATGCAGGTGATCGCCTTCTTGCCGATGCGGTTCAGCCCGTCGCCGAGCCCCACCGTCGTCGTCGTCTTGCCCTCGCCCGCCGGCGTCGGGTTGATCGCGGTGACGAGGATCAGCTTGCCGTCCTTGCCGCCTTTCTTCGAGGCGATGAACTCGGCCGAGATCTTCGCCTTGTCGTGGCCGTAGGGCAGAAGGTGCTCCTCGGGAATGCCGAGCTTGGCGCCGATCTTCATGATCGGCTGCTTCTTCGCGGCGCGCGCGATCTCGATGTCGCTCTTGTACTCGGCCATGGCGGTCTCCCCCATCTCGCGGTAACGGCTCCTCCCGTCGCTGCGGCATCAAGCCCGAGCGAGGATGTTTCCGCCGTCCCAAAACAGCCGCCGAATACGCGAAAAACGACAGGTTTGGGAAGCGCCGCGCACCGCTGTCAGCACGCGGCAGGAGAGTTGGCCGGCGGGACCTGACCTTTCTCGGCCCGGCGCGTTATCCTGTCTGCAGATGTAGGAGGATAAGATGAGCTATGTCGACGGTTTCGTTCTCGCAGTCCCGAAGGACAAGGTGGAAGACTACCGGAAGATGGCCGAACTCGGACGCGAGGTATGGATGGATCATGGAGCGCTGGCCTACATGGAGGCGATTGCGGACGATGTGCCCTATGGCGAGCTGACCTCGTTTCCGCGGGCAGTCATGGCAAAGGAGGATGAGATCACCTTCTTCTCTTACATCGTCTACCGCGACCGCGCGCACCGCGACGACGTGCAGGCGAAGGTCATGGCCGACCCGCGCATGAACTTCGATCCGGCCGATTCTCCCTTCGACATGAAGCGGATGATCTTCGGCGGCTTCTCCGCCATGGTCGAGGGCTGATGGCGAAGCGGCGTCTACATGGGCATGGACCACCAGCCTAGTCGGAAAGACTAAGGCTGCGACGCCGTCCGAACCGCCGGGATTCCTTCCAATGGCCGCGAATCACGGGTAACAAGGAACGGAAGGAACCGGCGGCGGGCGTGCACGTTGTGGCGGTGCCCTGAAAAGTCCGCGAGCTCATCCTATCTTGGCCTTGATGATCAACGACCGCCATACCCTCCCCCGGACCCTCGCCGCGGCGTTGCGCAACCAGCTGCCCCATTTCGTCAAGATCGGCGAAGACGATCCCTGCACCACCATCGCCTCCTACAACGTCCACAAATGCGTCGGCACAGACGGCCGTTTTGATCCCGCACGCACCGCGGCGGTGGTGGCGGAGCTCGACGCCGACATCGTGGCCCTCCAGGAGGCCGACGAGCGGCTCGGCGAGCGCGTCGGCCTGCTCGACCTCGAAGCGCTGGCAAAGTCCACCGACCTCGTGCCGCTGCACATGCCGCAGGGCTCGCGCAGCCACGGCTGGCACGGCAACCTGCTGCTCGCCCGCGCTGGCGTCGTGCAGGAGGTCAAGACGATCCACCTTCCCGGGCTGGAGCCGCGCGGCGCACTGATCGTCGACCTCGAGATAAAGGGCGTCCACCTGCGCGTCATCGCGGCGCATTTCGGCCTCTTCCGCCACTCGCGCAAGCGTCAGGCCAACGCCGTGCTGGAAGCCGCGCAGGGCGTCATTCGGCCTACCGTCATCCTGGGCGACCTCAACGAATGGCGGGTCAACACGCGTTCCTCGCTTCTGTCGCTGCTGCCGCATTTCGGGCCGCTCAACGCCGTGCTGCCGAGTTTCCCCTCGCGCTTTCCGCTGCTCGCGCTCGACCGCATCCTTGCCCGGCCGCAGGCGATGATCTCGTCGATCGAGGTCCACCGCTCGCCCTTGGCGCGCGTGGCCTCCGACCACCTGCCCATCAAGGCGCGGCTCAAGCTCGCCGGCGCCGCGACGGAGGGCGTTCGCGATGCGGCGTGATGCCCGTCTCACGGCCGGAGGGTCCTGAAGGGCGCGGCGATGGACACCGCCATCACCAGGACCGATGACGACCGGGCCGCAGCCGGCAGGAGCGGCCTGCTGCTGGTCTCGGAAAACGACGACGCGCTGGCCGTGCGCATCCTGGCCGCCCGCGGTGCCACCGCCACGCTCGACCTGATGTACTACATCCTGCGCGACGACCGGTCGGGCGGGCTGCTGCTCAAGGAAATCGTCGCGGCTGCCGACCGTGGTGTTCAGGTGCGGCTGCTGATCGACGACATCAACCCGCAGTCGAGCGACGAGACCTATCTGGCGCTCAACAGCCACGCCAATATCGAGTTGCGGCTGTTCAACCCGGTCGGCCTGCGCAACGGCTCGGTGTTGCGCTGGCTGGAGCTTGTGTCGCGCGCCTTCGCCCTGACGCGGCGCATGCACGCCAAGGCGTTCATCGCCGACCGGCGCATCGCGATCGTCGGCGGCCGCAACATCGGCGACGAATATTTCGAGCGCACCGATTCCGCCTTCCGCGATCTGGACATGGTGATGCTGGGAAGCGCCGTTGACGACACGGTGGCGATCTTCGAGCGCTACTGGACCTGCCCCGCCTCGCGGCCGTTGCATCTGGTGCATCCGACCGTGCGCCGCCGCTCGGCAAGCAGGCTGCGCGTGGCCGAACTCGATGCCGGCAAGGTGATCGGCGACACCCGTTCGATCGACGACTTCGTCGCCGCCCATGGCGGCATGCGCTGGTCGTACGGCGCGCGCGTGCTCGCCGACCCGCCGGAAAAGGTGCACGGCCGCCGCCTCCGCTCCTGGCTGATGCGCAAGCTGATGGTCGAGATCCGCTCCGCAGAACACAGGCTGGAGATCGTCTCGCCCTATTTCATCCCCGGGCGCAGGGGGGCCGCGATCCTGGAGAAGATGGTCGGCAAGGGCGTGAGCGTCACCGTGCTCACCAATTCGCTGGCGGCCACCGATGTCGCCGCCGTGCACGGTGCTTATGCCAACTATCGCAAGCGCTTGCTGAGGGCGGGCGTCGCGCTCTACGAGTTCCAGCCCGCAGGCCGGCAGAGGAAGATGTCGATCTTCGGCTCGAAGGGCGCCAGCCTGCACACCAAGGCGTTCGCGGTGGACGAGCGCCTGGGCTTCATCGGCTCGTTCAACTTCGACCCGCGCTCGGTGTCGCTCAACGCGGAGATGGGCGTCTTGTTCGAGGACCCGGAGCTGGTCGCGGCCCTTCTCGACCATTTCAAGGCCGAGCGCGCCCCCGACGTCAGCTACCGGCTCACGCTGGACGGCAGCCGCATCCGCTGGAATCGCTCGGAAGGCGAGGGCAAGTTGCGCTACGGCGAGCCCAAGGCGAGCATAGGGCGGCGGCTCATCGCCTTCGTGGTGCGCTGGCTGCCGATCGAATCGCAGCTGTAGTGGCGTAGACGCGGGCTGGGCCGGGAGGCTCAGATCGTGGCGAGCAGCCCGTCGACCAGCCGCCGCACCGCGGCCTTCGCCTGTTCGACCGTGCGGCCCTGGTCCTGCCGCAGGCGATACCAGACGTCGAAGCTCAGTACCGTCAGGAAGGCGTCGAACAGCGTCTCGTCGCGCTTCACTTCGGGCGGGAGGATCGAACACAGCCGCTCGATGTCGGCATCGACGGCGCAGCGATGCTTGGCCTTCAGGTATTCGGACTGCAAGAGCCGTGCATTCGCCTGCACCTTGAAGGGCATCACCCATTCGAAGGCCTCGGCGCGGCGGTCGATCATCTCGATGATCCGGCCCTGCCAGTCGCTTGCAACGAAGGGCCTGCGCATGATCGGCTGGATCTGCGCGTCGATCTGGTCGCCGACCTCCTGGTAGAGGCTGTCCATGTCCTCGAAATGCCGGAACACGGTGCGCAGGCCGACCTTGGCTTCTTCCGAGACGCGCTCGGCGCTCGGCATGATCTCGCGGTTGCGGATGAGGGTGATCAGCGCATCGACGATGCACTTGCGGCTGCGCTCGGCGCGAAGGCGGCGTCCGTCGGGCAAAGACCCATCGTCCCGCGGCCGCTCGGCCGTCATGGTGTCGAATGTGGTCTCAGACATCTGCCTTTCTCCTTTCGCCCTTGCGAGCTTACATCATCTCCACAACTGTCGTCTTCCCTATCGTGTTCCCCGCCCGGATTTTCTCGGACGGAGAGGACGGCCGGGTTTGTCCTGGCCGCCCCTCAAGCTCCGGCTTAGCGGCCGGAGTAGTTTTCGTTCTGGTTGATCTGGAACCCGTCGGTGCCGGTCACGGTGGCGCTGGCCTGGCCGGAGACGACATGCGACGCGGCCTGCGAGCCTTCAACGGTCTGGCCATAGGGGTTCACGCCGTAGAAAGCGGGGACTTCCTGGGCACCGGCGACGCCGGCGAGACCGAGAAGAGCGACGGAAGCGAGGAGGAACTTGTTCATTGTCTTTGCCTTTTCTTGAGGGTGGGCGCGGAGGCGGCGCATCGCCCGCCTCCCGTGCCGGGTCCCGGCTTACTTGCCGGAGTAGTTCTGGTTGCGGTTGATCTGGAAGCCGTCATGGCCGGGAACGGTCGAGTTCGACTGCTCGCGGACGATGGTGGCCGAATGAGCCTTCTGCTGCGAAGCCTCGACGGTCTGCCCGTAGGGGTTCACGCCGTAGAAGGCCGGAACTTCCTGGGCGCCGGCGACACCGGCCAGGCCGAGGAGGGCGACGGAAGCGAGGATGATCTTGTTCATTGTCTTTGCCTTTTCGTAGGGCGCGCGGAGGCGGCGCATGGCCCGCCTCCCGTGCCGGTCCCGGCTTACTTGCCGGAGTAGTTCTGGTTCAGGTTGATCTGGAAGCCGTCAGCGCCGGGAACGGTCGCGTTCGACTGGTCGCGGATGATGGTGGCCGAGTGAGCCGTCTGCTGCGAAGCGTCGACAGTCTGCCCGTAGGGGTTCACGCCATAGAAGGCGGGGACTTCCTGGGCGCCGGCAACACCGGCCAGGCCGAGAAGAGCGACGGAAGCGAGAACGATCTTGTTCATTGTCTTTGCCTTTTCGTTGTGGTTGGGGCGCGGAGGCGGCGCAATGCCCGCCTCCCGTGCCGGTTCCGGCTTACTTGCCGGAATAGTTCTGGTTCAGGTTGATCTGGAAGCCGTCGGTGCCGGTGAGCGAAGCGCCCGACTGGCCGGAGACGATGGTCGCCGAATGGACGGTGCCCTGCGCGTCGGCCGACAGGCCATAGGGGTTCTGGCCATAGAAGGCCGGAACTTCCTGAGCGCCGGCGACACCGGCGAGGCCCAGAAGAGCGACGGAAGCGAGAACGATCTTGTTCATTGTCTTAGCCTTTCTTGTGAGGCTCGGCGGCGGCAGTTCGCGTCGTCGTCGTTGGCCTGACGGGGAAATAGGCACGTGTAGTGCCAATAACAAGTGGCATTGTTCGTGTCATTTTATCACGACTTTGTGAGCCGGCTTGTGATGGCTTGTCGATCTCGCTCATGCTCGCCCTGGCGCGAGACGGGAGTTTGAGAGCGGCGGGCCGTGGAAAGGACGCAGCGGGTCCGGCGCCCTATTTCTCCCTTGCGGATGGGCGGGCGATTTCAGAAGCTTGGCGCAACCGCGAAGACTGCGGATCACAAAATCGCAGCGGGAGGCACGAACTGACCCATTGCCACGTTCCGCCTCGGTCGGAACCGCCCTCGCCGCCCGACATTCAAGGCTGGTGATGGACGATCGCGTATCCCCTTCCGGTTCACCCCCGGCTGGCCTGGATGCTCTGCGCGAGCGACTGCGGCTGCTCTATCACGGCCGTGCGCCCGGCGCGGTGCGGTTCCAGTATGCCATGATGGCGATCGACATCCAGATCGTCGCCTTCTTCATCGCAAGCCCGGTGCTGCGCGACCGGCCGTCATTTCTCTGGATCGATTATTCTATCGCGGCGGTGCTGATGCTCGATATCGGCGCCCGCGCGCTCGCCTCCAGCGACGTCCTGCGCTGGCTACGGCAGCCGACGAGCATCCTCGACCTGTTCATCCTGATGACGCTCTTGTTTCCGCTGTGGCTCGCCAATCTCGGCTTCCTGCGCGTCCTGCGCCTGTGGACGCTGTCGCGCAGCGGCGTGTTCTGGCGGCCGCTTGTCAGGCGCGGCTACGGTCCCTGGCGTGAGGTCGTCGAGTCGGTGACCAACCTGATCACCTTCCTCTTTGTCGTGACAGGGTTCATCTACACCTTCTTCTTCAGCGAAAGCTCCGGCTTCGCCGGCTATGTCGACGCGCTTTATTTCACCGTCACCAGCATGACCACCACCGGCTACGGCGACATCCTCCTGGACGGCCCGTGGGGAAAGATCACCTCGGTCGTCGTCATGCTGGCGGGCGTAACTCTCTTCATCCGTCTGGGGCAGGCGATCTTCCGGCCGCACAAGGTCTTCTACCCCTGCGAGCGATGCGGCCTGCAGCGCCACGACCCGGACGCGGTGCACTGCAAGGCCTGCGGCAACCTGCTCAAGATCCCCGACCCGGGCGACTGAGATCAGCCGCGCCGCGCGGCATCGATCGCCGCGACGTCGATCTTCTTCATTTCCATCATCGCCTGGAAGGCACGCCGGGCTTCCTCGCCGCCGGCGGCCATCGCCTCGGTGAGCGTGCGTGGCGTGATCTGCCAGGAGACGCCCCAGCGGTCCTTGCACCAGCCGCAGGCACTCTCCCGCCCGCCATTGCCGACGATGGCATTCCAGTAGCGGTCGGTCTCCGCCTGATCGTCGGTGGCGATCTGGAACGAAAAGGCCTCGCTCTGCTTGAACGCCGTCCCGCCGTTGAGCCCCATGCAGGGAATGCCCGCGACGACGAAGTCGACCGTTAGCACGTCGCCTTTCTTCCCCGACGGAAAATCCGCCGGCGCGTGGTGGACGGCGTTCACGCGACTGTCGGGAAAGGTCTCGGCATAAAACCGGGCGGCGGCTTCGGCGTCCTTTTCATACCAGACGCAGATCGTGTTCTTGGGGATGGGCATCGTGTCTCCTCCTGGGATCTGGCCGGCCGCTTGGGTTTCGGCCCACGGCGATGGCCAACGGAGAGGAGAAGGGTAGTCTTCGAGAGGCGGCAGGCAAGACGGCGGCGGCAGTCTGCTGACGGCTACGGACAGGCGAGGCCTTGCCCGCGATGCGCTCTGCAACGGCACGCGGTCCGAGGCTGGCTCGGCGGCCGTGGACATTCTCGCCCGGATGGGCTTTGATTTCCCTTACGTCATCACGAGTCACAGGAGAATTGCATGAGACGTCTGGTTGCCTTGGCAGGTGCCGCGATTTCGCTGTTGCTGGCCGCGTCATCCGCATCCGCGGAAGTGGTCGATTGTACCCCGATCGAGACGGTGCCCATCGTCATCACGGTGCAAGGCATCTATTGCCTCAAGCACGATCTCGTCACGTCGATCACGAACGGCACCGCGATACTCGTCAACACGAACAACGTCACGATCGAGATGAACGGCTTCAAGCTCGGCGGCCTTGGCGGTGGAACGGGCACAACGGCCTATGGAATCGCCAGCTACAGCCGGCAGAACGTCACCGTGCGCAACGGCACCGTCCGCGGGTTCTACAACAACGTCTACCTGTTGGGTGGGCTCGGACACATCGTCGAGGATCTCCGGCTCGACGGCGCCAGAGGCAACGGTCTCTTCCTTGGTGGGTCCAACCTCATCGCCCGCAACAACTTCATCACCAACACAGGAGATGGGGCTGGCTCAAGCGCGGCCGGTATCTATGTCGACAGCGGCTACTATCTTTCAATCACCGGAAACATCATCGGAAGCGTTTCGGAAACGTCTACATCCAACGGCATTCGTGTTGAATATGCCGAGCAGTCGGCCTTCGAAAGGAATGAGATCCACAGCATTATCGGCGGAGGCACGCGAAACGGCATCTATATAGGCGGCGGTTTGCGCAACGTTCTCAGAGACAACATCGTGACCACTTCGAGTGGAAGCACTGGCATAGGCGCGTTCAGTTCGAGCGACGCCTGCGTCAGGAACGTGGTCACAATAACATTCGCAACGCCTTTTACCGGATGCGAGACAAGCAGAGAGAACGATTCCTATTAGAGCCGTGCACGCACGGCATGGCGATCTGCCTGCCGGAGCAAACGAGGGGTTTTTCCGCCGGGCAATGAGGTCAAGCCCGGGGCATCCCTCACCTCCTCAACACCGCGCTCAGCACATCCCTGATCCCGATCGCCCCTACAAACCGGCTCTGGTCATCAAACAGCGCCACCGGCGAGGTCTGGCTCCTGTGCATCGCCAGCATCACCGTCTTCAGGCTGGTGCCCGGACGGGCCCAGAAGACGTGCGGGGCGTCGTCGGGGAGCGATTCCACGTCGTCGCAGGAGACCCAGACCGCCGGCTTGCCGTCGCGCTCGGCGGCGGCGACCAGCCCGTCGCTGTCGATCTTGAAGCGCGTCGTGCGGCGGCGGTCGAGCCATAGCCAGCCTTCGCCGGCGCCCTCCAGGTCGCGCCGGTCGCGCATCACGTTCCAGGCGGTCAGCACCGAGAGCGGATTCACATTGGCAATGAAGTCGCGCACATAGGCGTTGGCGGGCTTGAGCACGATGTCTTCCGGCGGGCCGGACTGGACGATGCGGCCGCCCTCCATGATCGTGATCCGGTTGCCGATCTTCAGTGCCTCCTCCAGGTCGTGCGAGACGAAGACGATCGTCTTCTTCAAGGTTTTCTGCAGCTGCAAGAGCTCGTCCTGGAGTTTCGTCCGGATCAGCGGGTCGAGCGCGGAGAACGGCTCGTCCATCAGCAGGATCGGCGCCTCGGTGGCGAAGGCGCGGGCGAGCCCCACCCTCTGCTGCATGCCGCCGGACAGTTCGTGGGCGTATTTGTTCGCCCACTGGTCGAGGTTGACGAGCTTGAGCTGGCGCGCGACGCGCTCCTTGCGCTCGGCCTCCGGCACGCCGGCGAGCTCCAGCCCGAAGCCGACATTCTCGGCCACCGTGCGCCAGGGCAAGAGCGCGAACTGCTGGAACACCATCGCCACGTTCTTCTGCCGCATGTGGCGCAGGGTCGCCTCGTCGCAGGAGACGATGTCGACCATGCGCTCGCCGTCCTTGACCAGCACCTGGCCACGCGTGACGACGTTCAACCGGTTGACGGCGCGCAGGAGCGTCGACTTGCCCGAGCCGGACAGGCCCATCAGGACGGAGATCTCGCCCTCCTCGACCGTGAGGTTGGCGCCCGCGGCGCCCAGCACCTGGCCGGTCTTCTCCAGGATGTCGGCGCGGTCGGCGCCCGCATCGAGCATGGCGAGCGCGGCCTTCTGGTTCTCGCCGAAGACGATGTCGACGTTCTTGAAATCGACGGCGACGCTCATTTGACGCCTCCCATCTTCACGCGGGAGATGCGGTCGAGGATGATGGCGAGCACGACGATGGCAAGGCCGGCCTCAAGCCCGAGCGGGATGTTGACCGAGTTCAGCGCCCGGACCACCGGCTTGCCGAGACCGTTGGCGCCGATCAGCGCCGCGATGACCACCATCGACAGGCACAGCATGATGCATTGGGTGAGCCCCGCCATGATGGTGGGCAGCGCCGCCGGCAGCTCGACCTTGTAGAGCAGCTGGCGCTTGGTCGCTCCGAAGGCCTGCCCCGCCTCCAGCATCGGCTTCGGCACCGAGGTGATGCCGAGATAGGTGAGCCGGATCGGCGCGGGCGCGGCGAAGATCACCGTGACGATCAGGCCGGGCGCCACGCCGAGGCCGAACAGGATCAGTACCGGGATGAGGTAGACGAAGGTCGGCATCGTCTGCATCAGGTCGAGGATCGGGTTGAGCCAGGCCCAGGCGCGCGGATTGTGCGCGGCCCAGATGCCGACCGGCACGCCGATGGCCATCGAGGCGGCGGCGGCGCCGACCACCAGGATGATGGTCTCGACCGTCTCCTTCCAGAGGCCCTGATTGATGATGAACAGGAGGCCGAGCGCCACGAACAGCGCAATCCGCCAGGAGCGCTGCAGATACCAGGCGAGTGCGACGATCGCCGCCACGACGATCACCGGCGGGAACCACAGCACGATGTCGATCAGCCCGTCGAGGACGAAGGTGGCCGCGTTGGCGATGGAGGAGAAGAACCACTCGAAGTTCTGCGTCAGGAAGTCGAAGAACTGCTTGCCCCAGCGCCCCACGGGGATCTTCATGCTGCGGATGAGTTCGCTGAGCGGATCCATGCTTAATCTTCCCCCTTGCCGGGAGGCGAAATACCCCCCTCTGCCCTGCCGGGCATCTCCCCCTCAAGGGGGGAGATTCGCAGTTCGAACACCCGTCCCTCTCACGCGCGATCTCGATAAGCGCCGCCCTTGGCGAAGCCAATCTCCCCCCTTGAGGGGGAGATGCCCGGCAGGGCAGAGGGGGGTGTAGCGCCCGCCCTACAGCGCGCCCTTCACCGCTTCCAGCCCGTCCTTGCCGTCGAGCGTGGTGACGCCGGCGAGCCAGGGGGTGATCGCGTCCGGATTGGCCTTCAGCCATTCGGTCGCGGCGACCGTGGCGTCCTTGCCGTCGTTGAGGATGGCGCCCATGATCTCGTTCTCCATCTTGAGGGAGAACACCATGTTCTTCAGCAGCGTGCCGACGTTCGGGCACTCGGTGGCGTAGCCGGCGCGGACGTTCGTCGCCACGATCGCGCCACCATAGTTCGGGCCGAACACGTCGTCGCCGCCCGACAGATACGCCATTTCGATGTTGGCGTTCATCGGATGCGGCTCCCAGCCGAGGAAGACGACGTCCTGCTTGGACGACGCGGCCTTCTGCACCGCCGACAGCATGCCGGCCTCGGAGCTCTCGACCAGCTCGAAATCCTTCAGGCCGAACTTGTCGGCCGAGATCATGTCGAGGATCAGCCGGTTGCCGTCATTGCCGGCCTCGATGCCGTAGATCTTGCCGTCGAGCTTGTCCTTGAACTTGGCGATGTCCTCGAACGACTTCAGGCCGGCGTCGAAGGTGTATTTCGGCACGGCCAGCGTATATTTCGCGCCTTCGAGATTGGTCACCAGCGTCTCGACGGTCTTGGCCTCGAGATAGGGCTTGATGTCCGCCTCCATGGTCGGCATCGAGTTGCCGAGGAAGACGTCGATGTCCTTGTTGGCGAGCGAGGTATAGGTGACCGGCACCGAGAGCAGCTGCGTCGACGGCTCGTAGCCGAGCGCGGTGAGCACGACGGAGGCGGTGGCCGTCGTGGCGGTGATGTCGGTCCAGCCGACATCGGCGAAACGCACCGCCTTGCAGCTTTCGGGGTCGGCGGCGAGCGCCTGGCCGGCGACGAGGCCGGCGCCCAGCGCCAGAAGCACTGATTTGGACTTCAGCATGAACAGTCTCCCATTTTGTCCCGATCGAGGGGGATATCTCTCATTGTGCCCCGAACGAAACACCATTCTTCCGTTCTTTCAAGCCGCGCGCCTGTCCTTTAGCCGTCAGATCGCTGCCTGCCTGCGACGCACAGGGCGGCGGCCGGCAATTTTCGGTGGAACCGCGGCCCGCCCCCTCCCCGTTTCACGGCGCAGCGATTAAAGGCAGCTGAATGGCCAAGCTCTACTTCCACTACGCGACGATGAATGCGGGCAAGTCGACGATGCTGCTGCAGGCGTCGTACAACTATCGCGAGAGCGGCATGCACACGCTTCTGCTGGTCGCCGGTCATTACCGCAAGGAGGATCAGGGTTACATCTCGTCGCGCATCGGGCTCGAATCCGACGCCGACATGTTCCGCGACGGCGACGACCTGTTCGAGCTGGTCGCAGAGCATCACCGCCACCGGCCGATCCACTGCGTCTTCGTCGACGAGGCGCAGTTCCTGGAGGACGCGCAGGTCTGGCAGCTCGCCCGCGTCGTCGACCGCCTGGACATCCCGGTGATGTGCTACGGCCTGAGGACCGATTTCCAGGGCAAGTTGTTCTCCGGCTCGGAAGCGCTGCTGGCCATCGCCGACGAGCTGCGCGAGGTGCGCACGATCTGCCCGTGCGGGCGCAAGGCGACGATGGTGGTGCGCCTCGGCCCCGACGGCAAGGTCGCCAAGCAGGGCGACCAGGTGGCGATCGGCAAGGACGTCTACCGCTCGCTCTGCCGCCGCCATTGGGAGGAGGAAATGGGCCGCGTCGACCCGGAGGACTTCATCGGCTTTGCGGGCGGATGAACCGGGAATGCCAATCGTTACCGATATTTAATGCAACGATCTGATGCGAGCCTCGTTTGTCCGGCATAGGGACAACGTCACGAGGCAACTCAATGAAGATCTTCAGCAAAACAATCTGCGCGGCCATCGCGCTCACTTTCGCGGCGGGTTCAGCCCTCCCGGTGGCCGCGGCTCCGTTCGTTGCGCCGAACGCGCAGACGGAAGCGGCCGGCGGCAACGTGCTCAATGTGCAGATGAGCGGCGAGCAGCGTCAGCGACGCTTTGACAGGCGCCAGGATCGCCGCGAGGACCGCTTCGAGCACCGGCAGGATCGTCGCGAGGCACGGTTCGAGCGCCGCAACGGCCGCTACTACTACAACGGCCACCGCGGATACCGCGAGCGCCGTGACGGATATCGGTACTACAACGGCTACTGGTTCCCCGCCGGCGCATTCATCGCGGGCGCGATCATCAGCGGCGCGATCAACAACGCCACCCAGTCCAGCGGCTCCGCTCACGTGAACTGGTGCCACGACCGCTACCGGACCTATCGCTCGTCGGACAACACCTACATGTCGAGCGCAGGCTACCGGAAGGCATGCAACTCGCCCTACAGCTGAGCAGCACCGACTGACGACGAGGCCCGCCACCGGACGACCGGGGCGGGTCTTTCCGTGAGCACTCATGGCCGTCCGGCAGGACCTTTGCGGGGCGCGGTGACGAACCCCATCGCGAGCAGGACCAGTTCGTCCTCGAATTCCGGATCGGCTAGATCCGATGTCTCGGTCATGACGGCCGTTCGTACCGCACCCATGATCGCGCTGCCCAGCACCAGGGTCGCCGTGCGGCTCAGGGGCCGGAACGGGCCATCGCCTCCCGCGCTCCGCACCGCTTCCGAGATCTCGTCGACGGCGGCCTCGAAGAACTGCGCCTGGGCCTCGCGCCCAACCACGGGCATCAGCGACAGCAGAATCTTGCGACGGACGCGCTGCCGCTTGCCGAAGGCCTCGAGCAGGGCCCTGATCGCAGCGCGGATCGCAGGCTCCGGGTCTTCCGGATCGAGCTCTTCAAGGGCGCGCTTTATCCCCTCGCTCACCCGCACGCGCTCACGTTCCGCCATGGCGGCGAGAATGGCCGTGGCGTTCGGGAAGTACTGATAGAGCGACCCGATCGAAACGCCGGCGCGTTCGGCGATACGGTTCGTGGAGGCGTTCTCGTCCTGGTCGAGAAGCTGAGCGGTCGCCTCGATGATCGACTCCACCGTCTGCCGCGCGCGCTCCTGCCCAGGCTCTTTTCGCTTGAATATCAAATGCCTGACCATCTGCTGCCACCGCCTTTGGGTCGCCGGGACGATGCGAGTATGAAAAAGCGAGCAATGCTCACATGATACTGGGAACGCGGTTCGCCGCAATCCCTCTATCCCGGAGCGGTCACATGGAATCGATATCGACAGGTTGGGCGATCACCTTCGCCATCATCCTCGCCTCGATGACGATCCGCAGCCTCATCGTCGTCGGCGCGGCCTTCGCCTGGTACAACGCATCGAGCTTCGCCCAGCGGCGGCGCGTCTATCGCCTTGCCTATGCCGAAGGGCAGATCGGCAGCGAACTGCAGTCTGCCGTGACGGTGATCGCCTTCGATGCGCTGGTCTTCTCGACGTTCAGGCATTTCGGTTTGGTCCAGTACGCGCAGGATACGAGCGCGCTGCTGTTTGCCGGCAGTTTCCTGCTCGTCTTCCTGTTCACCGAGGTCTGGTTCTACGCCACGCATCGCGCGCTGCACCACAAGGCCCTGTTCTGGATCCATCGCCAGCACCACACGGCCAAGGTGACCGACCCGCTGACGTCGCTGTCGTTCTCGATCATCGAGCGCGCGATCCTGATTGGCGGAATCCTCGGCTTCTCGGCATTGGTCTCGCTCGCCATCCCGCTGAGCATGGGCGGCCTGATCGCCGCCGGACTGTCGAACTACGTGCTGAACGTGCTCGGGCATTCCAACGTGGAGTTCATCCCGGAATGGTTCGCCAAGTCGCGGATCGGCCGCTTCTTCATCACCCCGAGCTACCACGCCATGCACCATGCGCGGTTCCGGGGCCACTACGGGCTTTTCACCACGGTTCTCGACCGCTGGTTCGCAACGCGTTTCGAGGACTACGAGCAGGTCTACGACCGGGCCCGGGCAGGACGAGGCCTCGACCGGCTGGGCGAGCGTGTCGAGAGCTCGCCCCGCGTTTCCCGTCGCGCCGTTGCCGGAGCCCGGTCGTGAGGCGCGCCATCGTCGTCGCCTTGCTCGCGCTGGCGGGTCCGGCAGATGCGTCCCAGCCCGAGATCCCCGCCGAGCAGCGCGAGGCCTGCCAGCGCGACTACATTCGCCATTGTCTGGGGACGACGCCCGGAGAGGGACGGGTCATCCAGTGCATGATCGACAGCTTCGACAAGCTCAGTCCGAAATGCGCCGCGAGCCTGACAAAGGCCGCCTGTGATCCCCAAGTGGCCGCCATGGCTCCGATCGCGATCGAATGCCACGGTGGAAAGGTGCCGCAGGCCACGGCGAAGCCCTGATCCTTCGGTCGCGCGTTTCCGCAATGTTGCAATTCAGCGCCAAAGCGCATCCCCGCGACTTTCAATCGAAACACTGCGCCCATATATTCGCCCGCGTGACCGAACGTCGGCCCCGGAGGGAATTCATGGCGACACTGCAGAACTTCGATTCCGAGATCGAGAAGACAAAGCGCACCGTCGAGGACATGCGCTCCAAGATCGAGCAGTCCGGAATCCTGCTGGAAAAGTTCGCCAAGACGGACGCCAAGATCGGCCAGGCCGACTTCGATATCGAGAACGCCCGCATCGAGGACGTGCTCAAGCAGCAGAAGACGATGGAGGCGAACATCGCCGACCTCATCATCGGCCTTGAGGACGCGACCAACGTATTCGGCACCGAATTCGAGACGATGAAGAGCTACACCGGCTGGGAGAACTTCATCGGCATCTTCTCGCAGCAGCGCAAGCAGCGCATGCGCACCGAGCGCGTGCGCAACATGTCGCTGGCCGGCAACCTGCAGGAGCTGCTCGCCAAGTCCGACACGATCGTCGGCATCCTGAAAGAGCAGAAGAACGTCCTCGAACAGCGCTACAAGACCTCGGAGGCCAGCCTCAGCCAGGTGATCGAGCGCCGCAAGGTGACGATGGAGAGCCTGACCGCGACGCAGAAGCGGATCGAGGAGCTGAACCCGCTGCTGCTCGACATCGAGAACAAGATCGCCGCCTCCACCAGCCAGCAGGAGCGCACGCAGCTCGAAGGCGAGCGCTCGAAGCTCGCCACCGAATACAACGAAAAACAGGCGAAGGAGCAGGAGCTTCTGGCCGAGAGCCAGACGCTGGAACGCTACACGTCGATGTTCCAGACCTTCGTCGATTCGCTCAACAACCAGATCGCCGCGCAGTCGACGCTGATCAACAAGCTGACCATCGACACCGAGCAGCGCATCGTTCTTTACAAGGCGCTGGAAGACTCGTTGAAGACCGCGGCCCAGCAGGACGTGGCGCACAAGATCAACACGCTGGGCAGCCAGGTGGACAATACCGCCGAGGAGACCATGGCCGGCATCGGCGCCGCCGCCCAGAAGCACATCGGCGACCTGCTCGAAATGCACGAGAAGAACATGGTCACCACCGCCGACATCCAGCGCCGCAAGAAGCTCGCCGACGACGCCTTCGCCCGCCGCTTCGACGAGGTGATGCGCAAGCACAATTCGGCGGATTACGTGAAGGCTTGAGGCCGGTTCTGGACCAGACCTTGCGCTCCATGGCGCCCCCCTCTGTCCTGCCGGCTGCCCCCGATGCTGGCGTCATCCTCGGGCTTGTCCCGAGGATCTACGGCGTTCGGATGGATAGCGACGGGCATCAGAGCCCCCCGAGCAACGCGCCAGAGCCAGTGTCTGCAAACTCGGTAGATCCTCGGGACAAGCCCGAGGATGACGACGCTCGGGCGGCAGAGACAGGCCAGCAGGCCTCGTTGCTCCCAAGGCGTCACACATCTCCGCCTCAAACGCGGAAGCACCCATGACCCCCGACAACCCCGCCGCCCGCTACTTCGACGCCATCAACGCGGCGCTCACAGGGCTCGATATCTTCCTGCGCGACGATTCCTCGCCGCTCTACCGGCACGACGTGATCGCGCAGGTGGTGGCGGAATATATCGTGCGGCTGGAGCATTCGTTCGGCGCCTGGCGCAACCGGCTGGGCTTCATGGAAAGCTTCCGCATCTCCCGCGCCGAGAGCGGCTTCCCGGTGTTCCAGAACGTGCTGGAGCTGGAGAACGACCGCCGCACCGCCGAGCAGCGCCTGACCGCGATCCCCTCCCCCGAGGCGCTGCGCGCCGAGATGGCCGACTTCATCCTGCGCCACAAGGCGATGCCCACCGAGCTGCAGCGCATGATGGCCGAGCGTCTCTATCTGCAGGAGGTCTCGACCGGGCAGGTCTTTGCGCCTTTCGTGCTGCCGAAGACGGTGAAAGTCTCGGCCAATCCCAAGACCATGCGGCCCTATTACTTCGTCCACTGGGGCGCATTCGACGGGCTGGCCAACCTGCCGCTGGTCTACATGGCCGCGGTGGAGGACTCCTCCGACAAGATGGTCGACACGCTGGTGACCCGCGACGGCCGCCTGAACGAGAAGGTCGAGATTCCCCTGCCGGTCGAGGGCCTGCTCAATCCCGATCTCGCGCACAGGTTCGACGACTTCGCCGCCAAGAACTCCGCCTATACGCTCACTCCCGCCACCATCGCCGGCAACCTCGACAAGGATTTCGAGACGCTGCACCCCAAGCAGCTGCGCCGCTTCGTACTCGGCCCGTTCTATTCGGCCGGCATCACCGAGAACAATTCGACGGTTCAGCAGGTTCTGGAAAAGGTGCGCAAGGCCGAGAACGCCTGGCTGCTGACCTGGACGGTGCAGGAGGTCTATTCCAAGAACGAGCGCCCCGGCCGCCGCGGCCTCTTCTCCAGCGAGAAGGCGGCGCAGGAGTTCTACATCAACACCGATGACCTCGAAGCCGCCCGCATGGGCGTCTCGACCTACGAGAAGCACGCGCTGGTCCCGCACGAGGCCTACCAGGCCCTCTACGCCGCCGGCGAGGCGCAGAAGATCTTCGGCGGCTACAAGGTGCACATCCTGTCCGGCGGGCGGGTGATTTCAGATGTCTGAGCGCCTAGGAGATTGGAAGGCGCAAAGTAGGTGGCTTGCCTACGTGACGGGTGCCGCTGCTGGTCTCCAGTTTTTTGCAGTAGCTGGGCCACTCGGCGAAGCGTTGTCAGAAATCGTCCAGCGTGTCGTCATCGGCTACTTGACCATCATGAAGCACTTTTGGGGAGCAGTATCTGAATTCCTTGGATTACAGCTTTTACCTTACCACCACGCGTTGACGTTTATTATCTTAGTGGGAATGCCATATGTCATTCGGTGGCGAAAATTAGCTTTCTCACCTTTTTTCCAAGACAGAAATAGAATATTGGCATTCCTAAATTTCTGCGCCGTTGGATTTATATCATCAAATATATATAGAGACTATAGAGAGTATACGGGAGAAAACTGGTTGATATGGATTTCAATTATCCCATTTGCGCTTATATTTTTATTTAGCGGGATATATAGTTACAGGTTAGATCCAACTCATCGGCCTACGCTTAAGATTGTTATCGTAGCCATAACTTTATGCTTAGCTTTAACTGGAATAGGATCTATATTTGTTGAATGGCACAAGATATCTAATATTTTCCAACCGTTTTTGACCATAGCGATAAATTTAATAGAGAGCTCCATATATGCAGTTGGCATACTATTCAGAGTTGATGGGTATTATCCATTTCTAGTCGCCTTCCTTTTCTACATAACTATTTGGTTGGTCAATTTTTTCTTGGTTAACTGGATACCTATGCTCCTTGGCACATTGGATTCAATGGGGGTATAAAAATGGACACCGGCCTGACGACCATCGATGAGAAGGACATCGACAAGCACCGCGCCACCGCGCAGTCGATGGTGACCCGCGTCATCGTGCTCGAAGCCTCCGCCGGCCTGTCGAATACCGCGCTCGCCGGCACCGGCCGCCGCTTCGTCTCGACGGTCTCCACCGGCTCGGTGCAGCGCACCAAGGAGGTCGAGCTCGCCAAGCGGATTGCCGCCGTGCGGCCCGACGACCAGATGCTGTCGATCCTGCAGCACACGCTGCTGTTCCGGGCACGGCGCGGGCTCTCCGTGGCGCTGGCCGTGGCGGATGTCTTCGCGCGCGGCAACGATCTCGAGGCCTTGCAGGCGAAGAACGCCCGCGCTCCGCTAGAGGGCGAGGAGGCGACGAACTTCAAGAAGCTGATCAACGCCTCGGCCTATGTCGCCGCCTTCGCCTTCGCCTCCTATCTCGCACAGACCATCGAGGCCGACGGTGAGCCGCCGAACGACATCGCCGAGCCGGATTTCCTCTTCGACACCGCGCAGGATGCGCTGAAGTCGCTGGTGGCGGGCCTCGACGCCGGCCTCGCCGGCGCGAAGGACGACCACGACATGATGGCGCGCGCGAAAGCCTTCGCCCGCATCGCGATCGAGGGCCTGTTGACGCGAAAAGGCCGCTTCGACGGGCTCGGCGCCTTCGAGGACGCGCATATCCGCATCGAGGCGGACGACTTCACCCTCAACGGCTTCGACGTGGCGCCCGGCCAGAAGGCCAAGCCGCTGGTGATGACCTTCAAGAAGCCGGAGGAGGTCGTCGGCAACCACATCGCCAAATACCAGGCGGTGAAGCTCGCCAAGATGCTGGTCGCCTACGATTTCGACCGGCAGATGAACCCGTTCGTCGAACTGGGCGGCTTCCTGTTTACCTTCATCGGCGACGGCGCGCCCGGCACCGGCAAGACGACGCTGATCCAGATGATCGCCGGCCTGGTCAATGGCCACTGCCAGGTGGCGGGCTATCCGTTCCACTACCAGAACTTCGGCGTCGACCAGATCTCGTCCTACCAGGGCAAGTCCGGCCAGAACTGCCGCGCCTTCGTGGAGAACGTGCTGAACCCCAAGGCGATCGGCTTCGGCACCATCGACGACATCGACCAGGTGGCCGCCAAGCGCTCCGACGACCGCGCCTCCGCCGGCCAGCACGAGATCACCGGCGTTTTGATGGATGCCTTCTCGGGCGCAATGACCGTGGTGCGGGGCAACTGCTCTTTCGGCATGTTCTCCAACTACCCTGAAAACGTCGACGACGCGCTGCGCCAGCGCGCCGGCGCCCGCTGGCTGGTCGATGGACCGCAGAGCCGCGACGACTATATCGACATCTTCGTGCTGCTCGCCGGCAAGAACCACAAGATCCCGCTCGGCGAGCACCAGCTCTACGCCGCGCAGGAGATCCAGCGCGCCGTCGACACTGCCTACGAAAGCCATTCGAAGCCGCATGAGGACGGGCTGATGCGCGTCTACGAGCGCTTCATGAAGGAGAACGGCCAGCCGAAAACCATGGCCGACATCGGCACCTATCTGCACCTGATCAAGGAGGCCGAGCCGCGCTTCACCGGCCGCGCCATCAAGAACGTCACCGACGCGATCAAGATGCGCGCCATGGACATCGAGCTGCCCGACGACTGGTTCGAGAAGCCTGAGACCTTCATGCACAAGCCCTACGACGACAAGAAGGCGATGATCGAGGACCTGCGCGGCCCCTTCGACATGGAGATGGTCATGCAGGAGGTGAACCGCTACGCCGACTCGGAATTCCGCTACTCCGACAAATCGGACGACGCCGCGGTGTCGAAGCTGATCCGCGACGCCAAGCTGCGCGAGCGGGCGGTGAAGGAGATGGAGGAGCTGAAGGCGAAGGGGCTTTGGGGAGCTTAGTTCCTTCTCCCCGTTCACGGGGAGAAGGTGCCCGAAGGGCGGATGAGGGGCAGCGTCATGCGTGGCAAGAACACTCGCCGGACCGAACAATCCCAACGTCTCCGCAAAGTCGACAACGATGCGGAGCGAGCACTATGGACCGAGTTGAGAGACCGCCGCCTCAACGGTTTCAAGTTCGTACGGCAGCATGGCATAGGGCTGTTCACCGCAGACTTTGCCTGCCGCGAGAGGAACCTTGTTGTCGAAGTGGATGGCAGCCAGCATGAAGGGTCGGTCAGGGACATCCGGAGAGACACTTCTATGAACATCAACGGCTGGAACGTACTTCGCGTCTGGCATATCGACGTCCTGCGGGATCGTCGCGCTGTTCTGGAAATGATCGTTGCCGCGCTTGACGGAAGACTTGGCGAGAGAATGGTCTCCAGCGAGACGAAGTATCTTCCCGCGACATCTGCGCCGGAGACTGGATTGTGAACGCTTGCGCCGCCCCTCATCCGCCCTTCGGGCCCCTTCTCCCCGTGAACGGGGAGAAGGGGGAGTCGCGCTGATGGACCTCCTCCGCGACAACGACCTCATCTACGGCCGCCTCCTCGCCGTCGACGAGCCGCATCTGATCGAGCGCTACAACAAGGCGCTGAAGGCGTTCGGGCTGAAGCCGACGAAGCTGAAGAGCTTCGACATCGACCGCACCGGCTTCTCGCCGCAGATCGCCGAGGAGCTGGGCGACCTGCAATATCTCGATCCGAACGAAGTCAATCGCCGCTTCATCATCCTGACGCCCGCGCAGGCCGAGCTGCCGGTGGTGCACACGGCGTTCTCCAACACCTCGCAGCTGATGTTCGAGTTCTATTCGAGCAACCGGCGGGTGATCGACGCGCTGACGATCAAGGATGTGATCTACGGCGAGATCGAGGATTCCGTCTCGAAGGTCGAGGACATCGAGGACCTTTTATCGATCAACCAGGTCGAGTTCCGCGTGCTCTCGGCGGAAGACGTGCTTGGCAAGGCCGGCGAACTGGGCGCGCTGGTCGACCGGCTGAAGCTCGAGCCGGATGCCTGGCGCGACACGGCCATGCTGGGGCGGATGGTGGAACTCGCCAAGGTTACCGGCGACATCCGCGAGAACAAGCTGGTGCCCGACCGGGTGATCTTCCGCCACGAAGCGTTCTGGACCAGCCATTTCGGCGGCATCTACGTTTTCATCGACAAGGAGATGACGACCGTCATCTCCGATCCCGCCGCCCCCGGCTTCCGCCGCTCGCGGCCGTGGCAGGTGAGCTATCTCGGCATCCGCGACGCCGAGCGCGTGTTCCGCTTCCTCGCCTCGACCGGGCGGCTGGACCTGCCACGTGCCTCGTGGATCGAGACGTCGAACTATCTCGAGCACCGCGCCGAGATGGCGGTACGTGCGCTGATCCACAGGCAGCAGCCGAACCTCGACTTCGACAAGGTCGACAAGGTGTGGCTGCAGACCTGGATCCACTCCAACGCCGACCTGATCAACAAGGACGGCATCTTCCCGTTCCTCAACGCGGCCAAGCGCGAGCTTGCTCAGACCGGCAAGCTGCGGCTGGAGGACATGGAGCCTGAGCGGCGCTTCCTAGTGGTGCGGGCCAGGCCCGACCATCCCGACGCGTGGCTCACCAACCGGCTGATCTCGGATTTCGTGCCGGACGATTTCGTCTCCCGCTACGTCTTCAACAAGCAGAGCTTCTACAAGGAATACGAGACCTGGCCGGCGCGCTGGCGCGCGCATGTTGTCGAGACGCTCAAAACCACATATCTCAAGGACAAGGCGGCGTTCCGCGAGCGGCTCTACGGGCTGAAGGACTGAACGCGAGACATATTCGCAGGCTGAGGGAACCCATGCTCGATCCGATCGTCGCTTTCGTCACTATGGTGTTCCAGTGGATCGGCCGCGCCATCGGCCTCCTGATCGGCATTTTGATGTGGCCGTTCCTGTGGTTCGGCCGCTGGTACCTGCAGAAGGGCTGGATCCTGAAGGCGGGGCTGGGCGCAGCGATCCTGCTGCTCGCGGCACTCTATGCCTATTTCATCTATTCCACCCAGCGCTGGACGGATTTCGACCCCGACTACGTCGCGAAATACAATTTCGAGCAGCGCCGCCGGTCGGCCGGCGAGCAGGCAGCCTTGCCGCCGCAGCCCTCGCCCGCGATGGCGACCGTCGAGGCGCCGGTGACCTACCCCACCGCCACCGCGAACACGGGCCCGTCCGTGGCGGACGCGCCCGCAGCTGCCGCTGTCGCCCCGAGCGGCCGAAGCTGCGGCCGCTCGGCCATCGCCGAGGTCGCCGCCGACCTGACGGATTTCAACGTCAACCGGAACGCGTGGATCTCGTCGATGATCCTCTATAAGCTCGGCCTGTTCGGGCTGTCCTGGGACAAGACGCCCTTCCTCGACAACAAGGCCTCGTTCCAGCGCGGCATCCACGAGGCGATCCGGCGCACCGCGACGGAGCTCGCCGACAATCTTGGCCGCGTCCGCGGCACCTCGCAGATCGACGCCAACCTGCAGAGCGCGCGCGGCAACGCCCAGTTCGACGAATACACCTGGTATGTCGGCCTTAACCCGCCGGGCCCCAAGACCCCGACGCCGGCCTATTACCGCGAGATCGTGCGGGACCTGCGCGCCTTCGACGACCGGCTGGCGCGGTGCGAGGCGGTGTTCGACGCCCGCGCCGACAACCTGATCCAGTATCTCGACCGCGTCGCGAGCGCATTGGGTGACACGTCCGCGATCCTGCGCGAGCGCTCGGAGAACTACAATCGCGGCTTTTTCGACACCCGTGCCGACGACCGGTTCTGGTTCTCCTACGGCCAGCTCTACGCCTATTACGGGCTGATGACCGCGTCGCACGCCGATTTCGAGGACGTGATCCGCGAGCGCAACCTCGACAATCTGTGGAACGCGATGGAAGCGCAGTTCCGTTCCGCGCTGAAGATCCGGCCGTGGATCATCGTCAACAGTTCGGAAGACGGGCTGTTCGCCACGCACCTTGCGACGATGGGGTTCTACGTGCTGCGCGTCCGTTCCAACCTGATCGAGGTGCAGGCGGTGCTCCAGCGCTGACGCCACGTCGGCGGTCTGGACATCCTGCGCGATCGGGTTATGTGAGCGGCAACGTCATTCGCGAAGGAGGGCGCCATGCCTCCGGAAACGGTCACGAAGCCGAGGGTCAAGGTCAAGCCGAAGACCGAGCGGCCGAAGCTGCACAAGGTCATTCTCGTCAACGACGACTTCACGCCGCGCGAATTCGTGGTGATGGTGCTGCGGGCCGAATTCCGGCTTACCGACGACCAGGCCTACCGCGTGATGATCACGGCGCACCAGAAAGGCGTCTGCGTCGTCTCGGTCTATCCGAAGGACGTCGCCGAGACCAAGGCCACCCGCGCCACCGACGCCGGCAAGGCCGCCGGCTTCCCGCTGATGTTCACGACGGAACCGGAGACGTGAGCGAGCGCCCTGCTAGAGACCGTCCGCTCCAAATACCTTCCTGATCGTCGCCATCGGCAGGAACAGTCTCATCGGTATCTCCTGGAACAGAATGAACCCGTCGCGCCGATAGAAGTCGCGGGCGTGTTCGTCCTTAGCGTCGACCACGACGGCGAAAGACGCGATTTCGCTTCTCATCGATCGACGCAGGGCGTCCATCAACAGATAGCGGCCTGCACCCTTGCCCCTGTGGCGGTAGTCAATGGCAAGCCGACCAAGCAGGGTTGCCGGCACGACCGGATAGCGCGGCAATTTTCGAATGGCATCCATAGGGAGATCGCCGACGAGCACGGAACTCGACGAGAGTGTGTAGAAGCCGATTATCGTGCCATCGGCTGCAACAAGGACGAAAGGTGCAGCAACGTCCTTGCGAGAATCTTGACCGGCCTGTGTATGGAAGTATCGATCGAGTGCTTCGACGCCGCATTTGAAGGAAAGGCGATCATGCCGCGCGTCGAGGCTTTTGACACGTGCAGTTCGGGGATCAAACACCTGTCGCCTGGCGGTATCGGCGGACTGACTCGCGTAGGTGATCGTTTGGCTCCGGCGGATTAAGCAGCGCCTCGACGAACGCCTCGGCATCCCGGATGGACAACTTGATCCGCTGATGATCCTCGATCGCCTTGTGCGCGGCGTCCTGCACGCTCGACAGCACAAAATCGGTGATGCTACGGCCCTGGATAGCAGCCGCGCGCTCGATGAGGTCCTTCTGATCCTTCGTCACGCGTGCTTCGAGCCGTTCGCTGCGAATCCGCTCCTTGACCTTCTTTGCCGCCGCTTGTGCCATGGTTCACCTTCCTGTCGGATAGTGTACGGCCAATTGCCGCAAAATACAATCATTCGCCTGTCGTCTGGTCTTCACGCGCGCAGGCGATAGAGTGCTGGACAGGGATGGCAGCTTCAAGGAGAAAACGATGAACAAGCTCCTCGCCGCGGCGTTCGCCGTCGGCTTTTCCGCTCAATTCGCACTGGTCGGAGTGACGATGGCCCAAGACAACCGGATCGACCAGGTGCGACCCGACGCGCCGGAACTCGCGCCCTATGGCGAGCTGGAGATCGGCGTGCGCACGATCGACCTCGTCAACAAGGATCAGGTCGACATCGTGAAGGTAGAGCCCGGCAAGGAGCTTCCGCGCTACGACCGTCCGCTCAAGGTCGAGGTCTGGTATCCGGCTGCGCTGTCGCCGTCGGCGCAGCCTCGCATCTATGAAGGCGTCTTCCTGCGCGACGGCGAGACCCAGGTGACGCTCCACGGCAGAGCGTTGCGGGATGCGGAGCCGATCAAGGGCGAAGAGCCCTACCCGCTCGTCATCGTCTCGCACGGCTATCCTGGAAACCGATTCCTGCTCAGCCACTTGGCCGAGAACCTTGCCTCGAAGGGTTATGTCGTCGCGGCAATCGACCACACGGACTCGACCTACAACGACCAGGGCAAGTTCGGCTCGACGCTGGTCAACCGGCCGCTTGACCAGAAGTTCGTCCTCAACGAGATCGAGCGGCTCGGCGGCGAGGAGGGCAGTTTCCTCAACGGGCTGGTCGACACCGAAAAGGCCGCCATCATCGGCTATTCGATGGGGGGCTACGGCGCGGTCATCTCGGCCGGCGCGGGCGTCACCGAGGCGGCCGTCGGCTACGAATGGGGCGCGCCGGAAAAGACGCTTGCCGTGAACCAGGCCGGCTCGGAGAGCCACAACGGTTTGCCCGACGAGCGGGTCAAGGCGGTTGTCGCCTTCGCGCCGTGGGGCATGGAGCGCGGCTTCTGGGACGAGGACGCGCTCGCCAAGATCCAGAAGCCGATCTTCTACGTCGCCGGCAGCGCCGACGACGTCTCGGGCTATGACAAGGGCGTGAAGGCGATTTACGAGGGCACGATCAACGCCGACGCCTATCTCCTCACCTTCGAGAACGCCAACCACAATGCCGGCGCGCCGATCCCCGCGCCCGTCGAGTCCTGGAAAAAATCCGAAAAGCTCGGCTGGGCGCCGTTCGACCATTACGCCGACCCTGTTTGGGACACGGTCAGGATGAACAACATTTCCCAGCATTTCGTCACCGCCTTCCTTGGCAAATATTTGAAGGAAGACGAGGAGATGGAGGCCTATCTCGACGTGGTCCCCAATGCCGCCGACGGCGTCTTCGCTGCCAACGAGGACGGAACGTTCAAGCCCGAGCACACCTACTGGAAGGGCTTCGCCGACCGCACGGCAAAAGGCCTAACGCTGAGCGGCCGGATGGCGGGGAGCAACTAGTCGGGGCGCCTCCTCCCCCTTCGCCCTTGCCCTCCCCGTCCATTGGTGGTTCCATACCCGCATGGCCCCAACCGGCCGCACGGCCGGACAGGCCATGCGACGGCCGGACGGCCGGCCGCCGCTCATGTGCAACGCATGAGAGGAGGAAAGCATGGGCAAGCGCGCCGGAGAGAGGCGCAAGGGACCGAAATGCATCGCCATCATCGGTCCCTTCGCGAGCGGCAAGACCACCCTTTTTGAAGCCATCCTCGCCCGCACGGGCGCCATCGCCAAGCAGGGCAGCGTCGCCGCCGGCACCACGGTCGGCGACAACACGCCGGAGGCCCGCGCTCACCAGATGAGCACGGAGGCGACCTTCGCCACGGTCAATTTCATGGGCGAGTCGATCACCTTTGCCGACTGTCCCGGATCGATCGAGTTCTCCTACGAGGCGGTTCCGATCCTCGCCGCCTGCGACGCGGCGATCGTGGTCGCCGAGGCCGACGACAAGAAGATCCCCGCCCTCCAGCTCATCCTGCGCCAACTCGACGATCTCGGCCTGCCGCGCATGCTCTTTCTCAACAAGGTGGACAAGATCAACGCCGGCGTCCGCGATGTGCTTAAGCTCCTCCAGCCGGCGAGCTCGCGGCCATTGCTGCTGCGCCAGATCCCGCTGCGCAAGGACGGCATCGTCGTCGGCTCGATCGATCTCGCACTGGAGCGCGCCTATGTCTGGCGCGAGCATGCCGAGAGCGAAATCACCGCGATCCCCGACGACGAGAAGGCGCGCGAGGTGGAAGCCCGCTTCGCCATGCTGGAGCGGCTGGCCGACCACGACGACACGCTGATGGAACAGCTGCTCGAGGAGATCGAGCCGCCGCGCGACGAGGTGTTCGACGACCTCTCGGCGGACCTTCGCGAGGGCGCGGTGACGCCGGTGCTGATCGGCTCGGCCGAGCACGGCAACGGCATATTGCGCCTGCTGAAGGCCATCCGCCACGACGCGCCCGATGCCTCCGACACGCGCAAGCGGCTCGGCGTCTCCGGATCGAGCTGCGTCAGGATCGTGAAGACGTTCCACACGCCGCACGGGGGCAAGCTGTCCGTCGCGCGCATCTTGAGCGGGACCGTCGCCGACGGCGCGGAACTTGCTGCCGATGGCGCGCGAAGCGGCAAGGTGACGGGCGTCTATCGTCTCACCGGCCGCGATCAGGCCAAGCTCGGCGTCGCCGCGGTGGGCGACACCGTGGCATTGGGCAAGCTCGACGATCTCCGCACCGGCGACGTGCTGGCGATCGGCAAGGTCGCGCCGGCAAAAGCCGACCTTCCTCTGCCGCCCGAACCGGTCTACGCGCTGGCGCTCAGGCCGCGCGAGAGGAAGGACGACGTCAAGCTGTCGGCCACCCTGCAGCGCATGGCGGAGGAGGACCCGTCGCTCTTCGTGTCGCAGAACCAGGACACGGGCGAAACCGTGCTTGCCGGCCAGGGCGAGATGCATCTGCGCGTCGCGACCGAGAAGCTGGAAGGCCGCCACCAGATCCCGCTCCAGTCGCGTTCGCCGCAGGTGCCCTACCGCGAGACGATCCGCAAGGGCACGCAGCAGCGCGGCCGGCACAAGAAGCAGTCGGGCGGCCACGGCCAGTTCGGCGACGTGCAGATCGAGATCAAGCCGCTGCCGCGCGGCGCCGGCTTCGAGTTCACCGACACGATCACCGGCGGCGTGGTGCCGAAGACCTACATCCCCTCGGTCGAGGCAGGCGTGCGCGACTTCCTCAGGACGGGGCCGTTCGGCTTCCCGGTCGTCGATATCGCGGTCAACCTGTCGGACGGCTCGTACCATTCGGTCGATTCCTCCGACATGGCGTTCCAGATGGCGGCGAAGCTGGCGATGAAGGAAGGCATGGCGGCCTGTTCGCCGGTGCTGCTGGAGCCGGTGATGAAGGTCGAGATCGCGACGCCGTCCGAGGCGACCGCGCGCATCACGGCCTTGATCCCGCAGCGGCGCGGCCAGATCCTCGGCTACGACGCGCGCGAGGGTTGGCCCGGCTGGGACGTGGTCGAGGCGACCATGCCGCAGGCGGAGATCGGCGACCTGATCGTCGAATTGCGCTCCGCCTCGGCGGGCGTCGCCTCGTTCCGTGCGATCTTCGATCACATGGCGGAGCTCACCGGGCGCCTCGCCGACGAGGTGACGAGCGCGCAGGGCAAGGCGGCTTGACGCCGAAAAACGGCCCGTGCGGAGCTGGAAAGAAAAAAGGCCGGATCCAAAGATCCGGCCGAGTCAATTGGAAGTGCCGTTTCCGGCTGAACCTCCAGAGGGGAACACTCATGAGCGCTAATGGGAGGAGAACGCGCTCAGGAGATGATCGTGATATGTGCGCGTCGTGCCGAAATAACAAGCAGTCCATGCGCAGACCTGCCATGCAAATACGCATGGATGCCCGATTTTGCTCGCTTTTTCGGCGTCCTGGACCAAGCCCTTACGTAAGCTTGCCTAATCAATAGGCCCAGCTGCGCGCCTTTGCGACGAGGAAATCGCGGAAGACCTGGAGCTTCACCTGGTTCTTCATCGCGTCCGGATAGCAGAAATAGGTGTCGAAGGACGGCACTTCCGTGTCGGTCAGCACTTGCACCAGGCCTGAGTCCTTGTCGATCACGTAGTCCGGCAGCATGGCGATGCCGGCGCCGCGCTGCACCGCGCGCTTGATCGACAGAATGTCGTTGATCTGGAGCAGATTGACACGCTTCGAACCGTCCGGTCTCCCTGCCGTCTCCAGCCAGTTCACATCGCTGATGTGGACGGGAATGGACTCCCCGAAGGAAACGACGCGATGGTTGTCGAGATCGGCGAGCGAGGTCGGCTTGCCGTGCTTCTCGATATAGGAGGGCGCGGCGTAGATGTGGAAATGCACCGTGAAGACGCGGCGCTGGATCAGGTCCGGCTGCTGCGGCTGCCGCATGCGGATGGCGCAGTCGGCCTGCCGCATCGTGAGGTCGAGTTCCTCGTTGGAGAGAATGAGCTGCAGCTGTATCTCGGGATAGAGCTCGAGGAATTCCGGCACCCGCTCCGTCAGCCAGCCGGCGCCGAGGCCGACCGTGGCGGTGACCCTGAGCGGGCCGGACGGCCGGTCCTTGGCTTCGGTGAGGCGCGACCTGACATTCTCCAGCTTCATCAGCACGTCATGCGCCGTGCGATAGAGCATCTCGCCCTGCTCGGTCATCACGAGACCGCGCGCGTGGCGATGGAACAGCGGCACGCCGACGTCGTGCTCCAGCGCGCTGACCTGGCGCGAGATCGCCGATTGCGACAGCCTCAGCTTCTCCGCGGCGTGTGTGAACGATCCGGCCTCGGCGGCGGCGTGGAAGACACGCAGCTTGTCCCAGTCGAGCGGCATGTCATTCCCCCGTGCACGAGCGGACACCAGTTCTTACTCGGCCGCGTCGCGGACCGATTCCATTTCCGCGAGATATTTCTCTACCTCGAGCGCGGCCATGCAGCCCATGCCGGCCGCTGTCACCGCCTGGCGGTAGATGTCGTCGGTGACGTCGCCGGCGGCGAACACGCCGGGCACGTCGGTGCGGGTCGAATCGGGCGCGGTCCACAGATAGCCGTTCGGCTTCTGCTTGAGCTTGCCCTCGAAGAGGCTCACCGCCGGCGCGTGGCCGATGGCGACGAACACGCCGTCGATCGGCATCTCGCTTACCGCGCCGGTGCGGATGTTGCGCAGGCGGATGCCGGTGACGGATGGCGGCAGGGGCTTCTTGCCCTCGACGCCGACGATCTCGTCGACGACGTGGTCCCACATCACCTTGACGTTTTCCTTCCGGAACAGCCGCTCCTGCAGGATGCGCTCGGAGCGGAACTCGTTGCGGCGGTGGATGACGGTGACGGATTTGGCGAGGTTGGAGAGGTAAAGCGCCTCCTCGACGGCCGAATTGCCGCCGCCGATCACCACAACGTCCTTGCCGCGGTAGAAGAAGCCGTCGCAGGTGGCGCAGGCCGACACGCCGAAGCCCTTGTAGGTCTCCTCGCTCTCGATCCCCAGCCATTTCGCCTGCGCGCCGGTTGCCACGACCAGCGCGTCGCAGGTGTATTCGTCGCCGGAATCGCCCTTGAGCACGAAAGGCCGGCGCGTCATGTCGACGTCGACGATGATGTCGTTGACCATGTCCGTGCCGACATGCTCGGCCTGCTTGCGCATCTCTTCCATCAGCCACGGGCCCTGGATCGGATCGGCGAAGCCGGGATAGTTCTCCACTTCGGTGGTGATCATCAGCTGGCCGCCCTGCTGCATGCCGGCGATCAGCATCGGCTTCAGCATCGCGCGCGCGGCATAGATGGCGGCCGTATAGCCTGCCGGTCCCGAGCCGATGATGGCGACCGGTGCGTGGCGAGTGGACATGACAAAACCCTCGATCGAGCCGTGCGGGAGGCCCCGCGCCGCACGCGAAAACATGACGGCATGGCAGATGTAAGGAGTCTGCACGTATCTGTGAAGTATGCGCGCCGGTTGCACACAGATCGCGATGGGTCGGGCGCGAATGGACTTTCCGTCAGACGCCAGTTCGCGTAACTTTGTTGCGTACTCGAACCAGATTCCATCCGCGAAGGAGAACCCCATGGCGCCGAAAGCCGACCTCGACGCCATCGACTGGAAAATCCTGAAGGAGCTGCAGGACGACGGCCGCATGACCAATGTCGAGCTGTCGAAGCGTGTCGGCATCTCCGCGCCGCCTTGCCTCAGGCGCGTCAAGCGGCTGGAGGACAGCGGCATCATCCGCGGCTATCGCGCGCTGATCAACGCGCCCGCGCTTGGCCAGCAGGTCGTCGCCTTCTGCCTGATCGGCCTGCACCACCAGTCGGACGCCGAGCTGAAACAGTTTTCCGAGCGCACGCGCGGCTGGCCGATCGTGCGCCAGGCGTGGATGGTCTCCGGCGAATCCGACTTCATGCTGCACTGCGTCACGCCCGACCTCGCCACCTTCCAGAGCTTCGTCATCGAGGAGCTGACCTCAACGCCAAACGTCGACACCGTCCGCACCGCGCTGACCATCCGGCAGGTGAAGGACGAGGGGCTGGTGGACATTCCGTGAGGATGGCACATCGCTCCCGGCTCCCGGTTTGACCCCGGCCCGCTCCGCCGCTAGAGCCATCGGATCGGCTGTTTTGCCGGACCACGGACCGGTCGCCAGATGACTGACATTGCCCTCTCCGCCTACATCATCTGCAAGGACGAGAAGGATTTCCTCGGCGACTGCCTGGAAAGCCTGCGCGGCTTCCGCGAGATCATCATCGTCGATTCAGGCTCCACCGACGGCACGCTCGACCTGATCCGCGAGCACCAGGCGCGCGGCGTGCCGATCAAGCTGTTCGAGCGCGAATGGCCGGGCTTTGCGGCACAAAAGCAGTTCGCGCTGGAGCAGTGCACCCATCCGTGGTGCTTCAACCTCGATGCCGACGAGCGGCTGACGCCGGAACTGCGCGACTGGCTGGCACAATTCCAGCCTGGCGAACAGGCCGGCATCGCCTTCAAGCGCGTCGACTACCTGCCCGGCCACGGCTATCCGCCGCCCTCCGTGCACGCCCAGTTCCACCCCCGGCTCGTGCGCAAGGAGCGCGCCCGCTACGACCTCGATCTCAGGGTGCATGAAGGGCTGATCTTCGACGGGCCGGTGGAGAAGGTGACTGGGCCGCGGATGCTGCACTACCGCACGCTCTCGGTCGCCGAGGCGATGGAAAAGGCGATCGGCTATGCCGAACTCAAGGCGCGCGACATGCGCGACCGCGGCCGCAAGGCGAGCTTCGCCACGATGACGATCCGCCCGCTCGGCCGCTTCATCAAGTTCTACCTCTTGCAGCGCTTCTTTCTCTGCGGACTTCCCGGCCTGATCTATTCGATCGAAGCCGCGATCTACGTCTTCCTCACCGAGGCCAAGCTCTACCGCAAGTCGCTAGGCCCCAACGCCCCGCCGGAATGAGCGGCGATAACAGCCATCAGTTTCTCGGCAGGCATCCCGTCGAGCAGAAAGACGTTCGTCAGCCCCGCCCGCCTCCCGGCTTCCACGTCCGATTCCCGGTCCCCAACCATGATCGACCGCGCGAGATCGAGGCCCGCGATCTCGGCCGCCCGCAGGATCATGCCCGGATTGGGCTTGCGCATCGGATGGTCGGCCACGGCGAGGTTCCCCTTGCCATCCTCGTGATAGGCGCAGGCGAGAACGAGATCGATGCGGCAGCCTTCCGCCGCCAGCAGCTCGACCACGCGGCGGTTCACCGCCTCGAACCCCGCCCAGCCGAACAGGCCGCGCGCGACGCCCGACTGGTTGGTGACGATGACACTCGCCAGACCCGCCGCGTTCGCCGCGTGGATGGCGGGGAGGATGCCGGGGAGGAGAACGATCTTCCCCGGGTCGCTTGGATAGCCGGTGTCGACATTGATCGTGCCGTCACGGTCGAGGAACAGCGCCGGACGGCCACGGAAAGCGTCGAGGTCGGACAGCGGCTGCACCCACAGACCGGGCTCGGCGAGATGCCGCGTCCAGTCCGCCTCAGCCATCGGCGAGCCGCGCCTCCACCTGCTCGCACAGGAAATGGTAGAGGCAGATATGGCCCTGCTGGATGATCGGCGTCGCCGTCGAGGGCACGTTGAGCAGGATATCGCACAGCGGCGCGAGCTTGCCGCCGGTGTCGCCGGTCATGCCGATCACCGTCATGCCGAGCTTGCGCGCCTCTTCCGCCGCGAGCAGGATCGAGGGCGAGTTGCCGCTGGTCGAGATGGCCAGCAGCACCGCGCCCGGCCCGCCATGCGCCTCGACCTGGCGCGAAAACACCGTGTCGTAGCCGAAATCGTTGCCCCAGGCGGTCAGCACCGCCGCATTCGCCGGCAGCGCTATCACGTTGTACGCCTTGCGGTTTTTCAGGAAACGCCCGACCAGTTCGCCGGCGATGTGCAGCGCATCCGACGCCGAGCCGCCATTGCCGCAGATCAGCAGCGGCTTGCCGGCCGAAAGTGCCGTGACCACCGCCTCGACGGATTGGTCCATCGCCGCCGACAGGTCGCGCTCGACCATCGCGGTCAGCGCGTCGGCCGAGCGGACGAGATAATCGTTGAGGCCGGCCATCAGTTCACCTGTCCCTGCAATTTGCGGATCGTCGCCGTTGTGGAACGGCCGGCGACGAGGTCGACCAACAGCACCTTGCCGCCATTGGCCTGGACGATGTCGGCGCCCACCACCTTGTCGATCGTGTAATCCGCGCCCTTGACCAGCACATCGGGCTTGAGGCGCTCGATCAGGTTGAGCGGCGTGTCCTCGCCGAACACGACCACTGCGTCGACCGAGGCAAGCGCCGCGAGCACGCAGGCGCGGTCGTGCTCGGTATTGACCGGCCGGCCCTCTCCCTTCAGCCGCCTGACTGACGCATCGCTGTTGAGGCCGAGCACCAGCCGGTCGCACTGGCTGCGCGCCGCATGCAGAAGGCTGACATGGCCGGCATGCAATATGTCGAAGCAGCCATTGGTGAAGCCGACCGTCAGCCCCTCGCGCTTCCACGCCGTGACGAGGCGCTCCGCACCTGCGAGGTCGAGCACGGCATCTACATGGCGCGCCGGGCCGCTGGCGCGTGACAGCGCGCCGATCAACTCCTCGACCGTCAGGCAGGCCGTGCCGCGCTTGGCGACCACCACGCCCGCCGCCGCATTGGCGAGCTGGGCGGCAATGCTGCGATGCGCGCCGGCACCCAGCGCCAGCGCGAAGGTCGCGATCACCGTGTCGCCGGCGCCCGAGACGTCGAATACCTCTCGCGCCTGGGTGGCGATGTGGCGCGCATCCCCGGCGTCGACGACGCTCATGCCTTTCTCGCTGCGGGTGGCGAGGATGAAGTCGAAACCGTGCGCGGCGATCAACTCGCGCGTCGCAAGCTCGATCTCGTCGTCCGACATCACCGCGCGCCCGACAGCCTCACCAAGCTCCTTGCGGTTGGGCGTGACGGCGGTCGCCCCGGCATAGTGGCCGAAATCGCGGCTCTTCGGATCGACCAGCACCGGCTTGCCGGCAGCTTTCGCAATCGCGATCAGCTCGGCTGCGACGCCATTGGTCAAAACGCCCTTGCCGTAGTCGGACAGCACCGCGATGTCCGCATCGGCCAGCGCCGCCGCGAATCGGGCGACGAGTTCGGCGCGCGTCGGCGCATCGAGCGGGGCCACCTCCTCCTCGTCGAAGCGCAGCACTTGCTGGTTCATGGCGATGAAGCGGCTCTTGCATGAGGTCATACGCGCCCGCGACACCACGACGCCGGCCGCATCGATGCCGAGGTCGGAAAGCATGGACAGCACGGTGCGGCCGGCGGGATCGTCGCCCACGGCCGAGATCGCGCTCGCCTTGCCGCCCAGCGAGACGATGTTGGCGACCACATTGCCCGCCCCGCCCAGCGCCTGCGTCGCCGCGCGCCCGTGCAGCACGGGTATCGGCGCTTCGGGCGAGATACGCTCGACGACGCCGCTGACGAAGCGGTCGAGGATGAAGTCGCCGGCCACCAGCACCCGGACGCCGGCAAGGCGACCGAGCACGCGATGAACGGTTTCGATCGAAGGAAGAGAAGTTTCGCTCATTCTGGTCCGGTGTGAGGCGCGGCCAGCCGGGCCGACGCCCGCAGGGCGATATACCCTGCACCGCTGCAGCGCAACCATGGCGATTTGTCGACAGGCGTGGCCGGCTCGACTATATGCAGCCGAACTTCGGGACAAGAGAACCGCCCATGATCATCGTGACAGGCGGGGCCGGCATGATCGGCTCCAACATCGTGGCCGCGCTCAACGCGGAAGGACGGGACGACATCCTCGTCGTCGACGACCTGACCGACGGCCACAAGATCGCCAACCTCGCCGACCTGTCGATCGCCGACTATCTCGACAAGGACGATTTCCTTCCCCGGCTGGAGGCGAACGAGTTCGGCACCGTCGACGCCGTTTTCCACCAGGGCGCCTGCTCGACCACGACCGAGTGGAACGGCAAGTTCATGATGGAGGTGAACTACGCCTATTCGAAGCGGCTGCTGCACGCCTGCCTCGGCGCGAAGATCCCCTTCCTCTACGCCTCCTCGGCCTCGGTGTATGGCGGCGGCTCGGTGTTCCGCGAAGAGCTGGAATTCGAGCGGCCGCTCAACGTCTATGCCTGGTCGAAGAAGCTGTTCGACGACTATGTTCGCCGCAACGTGCTGGGTCGCGAAGCCTCGCAGGTCACCGGCCTGCGCTACTTCAACGTCTACGGCCCGCGCGAGGGCCATAAGGGAACCATGGCCTCCGTCGCCTTCCACCTGTTCAACCAGGTCTCGCGCGGCGAGAACCCGAAGCTGTTCGGCGCCTATGACGGCTTCGGTCCGGGCGAGCAGAGCCGCGATTTCATCCATGTCGGCGACGTGGCCGACGTCAATCTCTGGCTGTGGAAGACAGGCGCCAGCGGCATCTTCAACTGCGGCACGGGCCGCGCGCAGCCCTTCCGGGCGATTGCCGAGACGGTAATCGATCAACTGCAGCAGGGCGAGATCGAGTTCATCGAGTTCCCGGATCATCTCAAGGGCAGCTATCAGAGCTTCACCGAGGCTGATATGAGCCGCCTCAGAGCCGCCGGCTACAACGGCTCCTTCCGCAGCGTCGAAACGGGTGTCAAAGACTACATCGCATGGCTGAAAGCCCGTCCATCCTCGTGATCGGCCCCCGCTGGGTGGGCGACATGGTGATGGCGCAGTGCCTGTTTTCTGCGCTGCGCGAGCTTCATCCGGACGCGGCGATCGATGTGATCGCGCCCGCCTGGGCTGCCCCCCTGGTCGAGCGCATGCCGGAGATCCGCGCCCGCATCGACGCGCCCTTTTCGCGCAAAAGGCTGGAACTCGGCGCCCGCTTCCGCCTCGGCCGCGCGCTGCGCGGCCGCTACGGCGAAGCCTATGTGATGCAGGGAAGCTGGAAGTCGGCGCTGGTGCCGTTCTTCGCCGGCATCCCCAAGCGCGTCGGCCATCGCCGCGAGATGCGCTACGGCCTGATCAACCGCATCATCCCCCTGCCTGCCGAGCTCAAGCGTAAGACCGCGCGTGCCTTCCACACGCTCGCCGGCGGCGGCCAGTTCCGCGCACCGAAGCTGACCGTCGACACAGCCAACCAGCACGCTTTGCTCGAACGCCACGGCCTCGCCCGGGACGGCTTCGTCGCGCTGATGCCCGGCGCCGAGTTCGGCCCGGCCAAGCGCTGGCCGAGTGCCTCCTATGCCGGCCTCGCCCGTGCGCTGATGCAGCGCGGGCTCAAGGTGGTGCTGTTCGGCTCGAAGAACGACCAGCCGGTGACGGGCGAGATCGCAGCCCTCGCCGCTGGCGCGATCGACCTCGCCGGCCAGACGACGCTCACCGACGTCATCGACCTGATCGCCGCCGCGAAGGTCTCGGTCTCGAACGACAGCGGCCTGATGCACGTGGCCGCCGCCGTCGGCACGCCGATCGTCGGCGTCTACGGCTCGACCTCGCCGGAAAACACTCCGCCGCTGGCGGAGAACCGCGAACTGGTCTGGCTCGGCCTCGACTGCTCGCCCTGCCACCAGAAAGAGTGCCCGCTCGGGCACCTCAACTGCCTCAACACGCTGGACGTCGCCCGCGTGCTCGCCTCGGTCGAACGGCTCATCGCATGAGGGTGCTGCCATGAGGGTGCTCATCGTCAAGACTTCGTCGATGGGCGACGTGATTCACACTTTCCCGGCGGTGGAGGATGCGCTTGCCGCGCGGCCGGACATCGAATTCGGCTGGTGCGTCGAGGAAGGCTTCGCCGGCATCGTCGCGCTCCACCCGAAGATCCGCGCCATCCACCGCATCGCGGCGCGGCGGTGGCGAAAAAGCCTCTTCTCGGCAGGCACTTGGCAAGAGATGCTCGCGTTCCGCGGGGAACTCCGGGCCGAGCGCTACGCCCTCGTCCTGGATGCGCAAGGCCTGCTGAAATCGGCCGTCGCTGCCCGCCAGGCCGCCGCACCCGTCTGGGGCCTCGACCGCGCCAGCGCCCGCGAACCGATCGCCGCCCGCTTCTATGCGAAAGGCTTCGCCGTCCCGAAAGGCCTGCACGCCATCGAGCGCACCCGGCGCCTGTTCGGCCAGGCCTTCGGCTACGCGCCGGACCTGTCCCGTCTCGCCTCGGGCATCGAGCCGCCGCCGTCCGGCTATACGGCGCCAGCCGGCGCACGCACCGCCTTCCTGCTCCACGGCGCCAGTCGCGACGACAAGAAGTGGAGCATCGTCGAATGGCAGGCCGTCGCCCGCGCCTGCCTCGCGCGCGGGCTGACCCCGCTCGTCACCTGGTCGAACGAGGCGGAACGGCAGGTCGCCGAATCGATTGGGGCGGTTCCCGGTGTCGTGGTCATCCCAAAGTCGCCGCTGCCCGAGATCGCCGGCGCGCTCGGCCGCTCGGATCTCGCCATCGGCGTCGACACCGGCCTCACCCACCTCGCCGCCGCCTTCGGCGTGCCGACGGTCGCGGTTTTCCTGTCGACACAGCCGGGCCTCACCGGCCCGCGCGGCGCCTGTGCCTCGTCGCTCGCCGCCGAACCGGGCAAGCCGGTTCGGTCGCGGGACGTGATGGATGAAGCGGAAAAGCTGATGGCCGCGCGCGAGCGCGGCCAGGAAGGCTGAGGATCAGCCGAAGCGCAGGTCGACGATCTCGTAGCCGCGCGCGCCGCCGGGCGCGTTGACCTCGATCGTGTCGCCGACTTCCTTGCCGATCAGCGCGCGCGCGATCGGCGAGGAGATGGAGATGCGGCCCGACTTCACGTCGGCTTCCATGTCGCCGACGATCTGGTAGGTCTTCTTCTCCTCGGTGTCCTCGTCGACCACGTCGACGGTGGCGCCGAACTTCACCTTGTCGCCCGACAGCTTCGACACGTCGATCACGTCGGCGCGCGCGATCAGGTCCTCGAGCTCGCTGATGCGGCCCTCGTTGAGGCTCTGCGATTCCTTCGCGGCGTGATACTCGGCATTCTCCGACAGGTCGCCATGCGAGCGCGCCTCGGCGATCGCCTCGATGATACGCGGACGCTCCTCCTGTTGACGCCACCGCAGCTCTTCTTTGATCGCTGCGAAGCCGGAGCCGGTCATCGGGACCTTGATCATTTCCTGCCCTTCCTTTCACTCCCCGCACGGCGACGCTCAACGGCGCCCCGTCCCGCGCGGGCAAAAAGAAAACGGTCCGCGAGCCTTCGCCAACGGGACCGCCGAACCTGTCTGACGCTCAATATAGCTGCTTCGCGGCGATTTTCACGAAAAAAATACTGACGCAGCGGTGGCTACCCTGCCCGAATCCGCGGAATTTCAGCGGATTCGGCCGGAATTTCGATGGAAGGCGCCGGCCTGCGCTGCTCCAGCCGGTCGAGGATCGCGGCGCGCGCCGCCTCCGCATCGGCAAGGTCGGAGACCGCAAACGGCGTCCCGCCCGCCAGGTCGACCACCAGCGTCGCGCTTCGCGCCAGCCTTCCGCCCAGCCCGCGCCGCACCCTTACCCCCCTGATCACCGAATAGGGGACGACATATTGCCCGGTGCGCGGAAAGCCCGGGTGCAGGAGAAGCGTGTGCGGCATGACGTCGATCCGCGCCGTCGCGCGCCGCAGCACGGCATAGGCGATCAGGAAGGGCAGAGACAGGCTGAGTGCGAGGATGCAGAGCCGGGCCAGCGCGCCGTCGCCCCAGCCCGAGACCAGCAGCGCCATCAGCGGCAGCCCATAGAGCGCAGTCACGACGAGGATCGGCAGGACGAGGCCGCGGGCAGACGCCGTGAACGGACCGCTGCCGGTATGCTCGGCATTGTCGTTGGCGCCCCTCATGATCCCCCGAATCACGATCACCCGCTTGTGACCGCAACTATAGGCGCTTTTTCGCATTGCCGAAGGGGAAGTGCTTGCGCGAACGCCGCAAGGCCCCATGTCAGGCCGACAAAGAACAGAAAAACGACAGGAGATGACCCGATGCGGCAGGTTTCCACGCTCTCCATCGCCCTTGCAGCCTCCACGACGCTCGCGGCATGGCCGGCACTCGCCCAGGAGTATGCGACCGAGAAGGTCGGCGTCGTCGCCTCGGTGGTCGCCGACGGCCTCGATCATCCCTGGGGACTGGATTTCCTGCCCGACGACACGGTGATCGTCACCGAACGTTCCGGCACGATGCGGCTCGTGGGCGCCGACGGCACGGTGTCCGACCCGATTGAGGGCGTGCCGGACGTGTCGGCAAACGGCCAGGGCGGGCTGCTCGACGTGGCAGCCGCCCGAGACTTCGCGCAGTCGAACCGGATCTTCTTCACCTTCTCAGAGCCCGGACGTGGCGGCGCAGGCACGGCGATCGCGAGCGCGACACTTGTCCGCGACGGCGCTGCGGCGCGGCTGGAGGACGTGAAGGTGCTGTTCTCGATGGCGAAGAAGACCGGGCGCGGCCAGCATTTCGGCTCGCGCATCGTGCTGCATCCGGACGGCACGGTCTTCTTCACCACCGGCGACCGCGGCCAGGGCCCGCGCGCGCAGGACATGTCGGATGCGGCGGGCGCGGTGCTGCGCATCAATGCCGACGGCTCGGTGCCGGCCGACAATCCCTATGCCGACGGCGGCAACGGCGCGCTGCCGCAGATCTGGTCCAAGGGCCACCGCAATCCGCAGGGCTTCACGATCGATCGCGACGGCCGGCTCTGGACCGTCGAGCACGGCGCGAAGGGCGGCGACGAGGTCAACACGCCGGAAGCCGGGAAGAATTACGGCTGGCCCGAGATCAGCTACGGCGTGAACTATGACGGCACGCCGTTCCCGGCGTCGGAGGGTTCCGGCTTCGAGCAGCCGGTCCACTACTGGGATCCCTCGATCGCGCCGTCGGGCCTCGTCGTCTATGACGGCGCGATGTTCCCGGAATGGCAGGGCGACCTGATCGCCGGCTCGCTGAAGTTCGGCCTCGTCTCGCGCCTCGACCGCGACGACAGCGGCGCCATCGCCGGCGAAGAGCGCCTGTTCGAAGGCGAATTCGGCCGCATCCGCGACATCAACCAGGCCCCCGACGGCTCGCTCTGGCTGCTGACGGACGAGGCGAACGGCAAGATCGTGCGGATCGGACGGGGCGAGTAGCGCGCGGTAGAGGGCTACCCCCACAACGCCGTCATCCTCGGGCTTGTCCCGAGGATCTACTGCCGTCACGAAGACCAATCTGCAACGACCAGACCACCAGCGTCGGCAGATCCTCGGGACAAGCCCGAGGATGACGGCGATAAAAGTGTAAGCTGCCCGACGCCCCGAAAGGCGGCGGCTATCGCCTTCAATTCAAACCTCACCCGCCAACAGCGGCGATCTGCTTCTCCAGCGCCGCGTATTCCGCGCAGCCCTTGCCGCAGCGTTTCTCGATCTCGGAGAGCTGGTTCTTCGCCGCGGCCAGATCGCCCAGCGTCAGATAGGCCTCGCCCAGATATTCGCGCGCCAGGGTGAAGTCGGGATTGATGGTCAGCGCCTCCTGGTAGTAGCCGAGGCCGACATCGATGCGGCCGGACTTGCGATGCGAGAAGCCGAGCATGTTGAGCACGCGCGGGTCGTTCTTGTCGGATACCAGCCCCAGCATCTGGATCGCCTCGCCATATTTCCCGGCATAGGCGAGCGCGCGGCCGGTCTCGAACAGGCTGTCGTCGTCAACCGCCCCCTGCTTGGCGGGCACGCACTTCTTCTCGGTCTTGTCGTAGACCTCGCCCGACTTGCAGGTCGGCGTCTGGTCGGAGGCGCCGCTGCCGCTGTCACCTCCGGCTGAAAAGGCCGGCCAGGCGAGCGGCAGGGAAAGAGCGAGAACGGCTGCGGAAAGCTTCAGGCGGGTGGACATGGCTTCTCCTCCGGGAACGGGACATCGCATCCGAAACCATCAACGGCCGGCGGGCCGGGTTTCTTCCCGGCCAGAATAGCGCACCACCGATTTTCCGCCATCGCCGCCGCGATCAATTTCCGTTGCGTTACCTCACAGGTCGAGGATCATGCAGGTCTCGCTGCCATGCGCGATCAGGCGGCCCTTCTGGTCGAACAGCTTGCCCTCGCTGGTGGCAAGCCGCGCGCCCTGATGGGTGGTGGTCGCCTCGCAGCGCACTTCGCCGGAGTCCGCCAGCAGCGGCCGGACATAATTCACGGTCATCGACGTGGTGGTGTAGAGCTGGCCGGGCTTCAGCGACGAATGCACCGCGCAGCCCATCGCGCTGTCGAGAATGGTCGCGATCCAGCCGCCATGCACCGTGCCCATCGGATTGAGGAAGGCGCGGTCCGGCGTGCCGGTGAAGACGATCCGCCCCGGCGCGACCTCCGCGAGGTCGATCTTCGTCGTCGGCGCGAATGGCGGCGCCGGCAGTTCGCCGGCCAGCATCTTCGCCAGCACCTCATGCCCTGCAAGCCCCGCCAGTCGCTCGCGCGGCAGCGGCTGCGGCATCTGGACGGCGGCCTGTGCGTTCATCGGATCATCCTATGTTGTATATACACATAACGGGTCGCGGACCGGCGTCACATTGCCCCGCTCTACGCCGCGGGCCTGACCGCGCGCGCCGCGCGACGCAGGGAGCGGAAATCTTCGCGGATCATGTCGCTCTGCTCGCGCCGGAGCTCAGCCTGAAGCGCGTCCTGCGCCTGCTGCCAGAGCGGAAGTGCTGCGGCAATCCGCTCCTCGCCCTCGGCCGTCAGGCTGTGGATCACGCGCCGCCCCTCTCCCGCCTCAGCGCGGACTAGGCCCGCGGCCGCGAGCCGGTCGATATTGCGTGCCAGCGTCGAGCGCTCGACGCCAACCATCTCGGCAAGCTCGGAGGCCGAGCCCGCCTGCGCGCTGGCGATGGTGCACAGGATGGAGAACTGGGTCACCTCTATACCCACCGGCGCCAGGAAGGCGTTGTAGGTGCGGGTCAAAAGGTTGGCGGTGCGGCGGACCGCGCGGCCGAAACACTGGCCGCCGATCTCCAGCAGCTTCTGACGGTCGACCCTTGCGCCTTCTCCGCTCATGAATGTGTATCTACAACATGAGCGCGGCCTTGCCAAGGCCGGCGGTGTGTCAGGCCCGGAAGATGAACGTCGCCCCCACCGCGATCAGCGCGAAGCCGATCGCATGATTCCAGGTCAGCGCCTCCTTCAGGTAGAGCACCGAGAAGCCGGCGAACACGACCAGCGTGATCACCTCCTGCATCGTCTTCAGCTCCGCCGCCGAATAGACCTGGTGGCCGATGCGGTTGGCCGGCACGGCGAGCCAGTATTCGAAGAAGGCGATGCCCCAGGACGCCATCACCGCCATCCACAGCGGCGAGCCGGTGAACTTGAGGTGCCCGTACCAGGCGAATGTCATGAAGACGTTGGAGGCGACAAGCAGGAGGACAGGCAGGACGTAGGGCGAGACCAGCATCGACATTCGGGAGGACCTTGCGGGGAAGAAGGCGAGATGTCGTGCAGCGCGCTGCCTCTGTCAATCGCCGGGGTCTTGCATCCGCGCAAAATCGGCTATGGTCGCGCGAGGAGGCCTGCGATGCGGCGCATAAGCGACAAGGACTGGGACCTGACCCTCTCGCCGGAGACGATCCGCGAGCTGATCCTCAAGGCCCGCGCGGTCAGCGCCGGCATGAACGCCGACTACGAGGACGGCGCCGAGCACGAGGTCGAGCTCGACGACCGCGGCCACGACACCCACCACCACGACGGCCTCGCCGAGGAGGAGATCGAGGACCTGACCGCCCGCGAGCTGCGCGCCGCGATCCGCGAACTGAACGAGGACGAGGCGGCCGAACTCGTCGCCCTGATGTGGATCGGCCGCGGCGACTTCGAGCCCGCCGAGTTCAGGCTGGCCGTCGAGGAAGCCAAGGGCCGCTCCGACATCAAACCCTGGCGCTACCTCCTCGACCGCCCGCTGCTCGGCGAATGGCTGGAGGACGGTCTGCAGGCGATCGGGGCGTAGGGCTCGTTCGCCGGACCTCTTGTTCCTTCGCACCCCGTCGCTTTTCTCACACACCATGCCGGAACGCCCGCCTTCCCGGCGCGCCACCCGGCGCTAGTCTGCCTGGATTAAGGGGCGGCCATGCAGGTGTTCGACTTCATCATCGTCGGTTCGGGATCGGCAGGCTCGGTCGTCGCCGAGCGGCTGTCGGCCAGCGGGCGGTTCAGCGTGCTGGTGCTGGAGGCCGGCGGCACCGACCGGCGATTCTACGTGCAGATGCCGCTCGGCTACGGCAAGACCTTCTTCGATCCTGCCGTGAACTGGAACTACAAAGCCGAGCCCGACCCGGGGCTGGCGGGTGCCGCCGACCACTGGCCGCGCGGAAAACTCCTCGGCGGGTCGAGCTCGATCAACGCCATGGTCTGGATCCGCGGTGCGCGGGAGGAGTTCGACGACTGGCGCGACGCCGGCAATCCCGGCTGGGGCTATGACGACCTTCTGCCCGCCTTCAAGGCGATCGAGGACAATCAGGCCGGCGCCGACGCGTTTCGCGGCACGGGCGGCCCGGTGCACGTCACCGATATGTCCGCCGCCGTCCATCCCCTCACCCACCGCTACCTTGAAGCCGGGCGACAGGCCGGCCTGCCACTCAATCCCGACTTCAACGGTGCGGCCCAGGAAGGCGTCGGCATCTACCAGATCACCACCAGGGGCGGCCGGCGCATGTCCGCGGCCCGCGCCTTCCTGCGCCCGGCGATGAAGCGCAGCAATGTCCGCGTCGAGACCAACGCGCTTGCCACGCGCATCCTGTTCGAGGGCCCCCGCGCCGTCGGCATCGAATATGAGCAGAACGGGCGCAAGCAGCAGGTGCGCGCCAGCCGCGAAGTCATCGTCTGCGCCGGCTCGGTCGCCTCGCCGCAGCTCCTCCAGCTCTCGGGCATCGGTCCCGGCGCGCTGCTCCAGTCGCTCGGCATCCCGGTGATGCAGGCCAACGCCAATGTCGGCGCCAACCTGCAGGACCATGTCGGCATCAACTACACCTTCAGGGCCAAAGTGCCGACGCTGAACTCGGTCCTGCGGCCCTGGTGGGGCAAGGCTCTGGTCGGCGCGCGTTATCTGTTGACGGGCACCGGCCCGCTGTCGCTGTCGATCAACAATGGCGGCGGCTTCTTCCGCACCGATCCGGCCCGCACGCGGCCGAACATGCAGCTCTACTTCCAGGCCTTCTCGACCGTCATCCCCCGCGCCGGCGAACGCCCCATCCTCGCCCCCGACCCATGGTCCGGCTTCTCCATCGGCCTCTCCAACGCGCGACCCTCCTCGCGCGGCGAAATCATGATCCGCTCGGCCGACCCGCGCGAATATCCCAGGATCGTCGCCAACGCCTACTCGACCGACGACGACGTCGCCGAGATGCTCGCCGCCGTGAAGTTCGTGCGGACAATCGCCGCGCAGCCGGCCATCGCCGAAGTGATCGCCGAGGAAGTGCTGCCCGGCCCCTCCGTTCAGTCGGACGCCGACCTGACCGACGATTTCCGCAAGCGCTCCGGCACGGTCTACCACCCCTGCTCCACCTGCCGCATGGGCCCGGACCCGGCCACCTCGGTGGTCGACCCCCGCCTGCGCGTCCACGGCATCTCAGGCCTGCGCGTCATCGACGCCTCGATCTTCCCCGGCAACATCACCGGCAACACCAACGCGGCCTCGATCATGACGGGGTGGAAGGGCGCGGGGATGGTGCTGGAGGATCAGGGATAATTGTCGAGCAGCATGATGGAACCGCCCCCTCACCCGGCCTCCGCTTCGCTCGGCCACCCTCTCCCCAAGGGGAGAGGAGGTAATCCAACGCCTACCGCCAATCTCCACTCCAAATGGCGAAAAGGCCGGCGAACCTCCTCTCCCCTTGGGGAGAGGGTGGCCGAGCGGAGCGGAGGCCGGGTGAGGGGGAACGCCGCCAGAAGAGAGGAACAACCATGAAACTCACCGACGTCAAAACCTGGGTAGTCGGCAACCCTCCCCCCGGCATCGGCGGCAAGTATTTCATCTTCGTCCGCCTCACCACCGATTCCGGCGTCATTGGCTACGGCGAGGCCTACAACGCCACCTTTTCCGCTCATGTCACGGCCCGGATGATCGAGGACATGGCCGAGCGCTATTTCATCGGCCAGGACCCGCACAACATCGAGCTGTTCTTTCGCCGCTGCTATTCCTCCGGCTTCACCCAGCGGCCTGACGTCTCCGGCATGGGCTGCTTCTCTGCACTTGAAATGGCCTGCTGGGACATCATCGGCAAGGAGGCGGACAAGCCGGTCTACAAGCTGCTCGGCGGCCAGGTGCACGAGACGCTGCGCTCCTACACCTATCTCTACCCGCATTCCGGCAGCGTTCACTCCGAGGATGCCCCGGCTGGCAGGAACGTCTACAACGACCCCGACCTCGCCGCCGCCTGCGCGGCCGAATATGTCGAACAGGGCTTCAACGCGGTGAAATTCGATCCCGCCGGCCCCTACACCGCTTTCGACGGCCACCAGCCGCGCCTGGTCGACATCGACCTCTCCGCCCGCATGGTCAAGGCGGTGCGCGAGGCGGTCGGCACCCGCGCCGACATCCTGTTCGGCACCCACGGCCAGTTCACAGCGTCGGGCGCACTGCGCCTGGCAAAAGCGATCGAGCCCTACGACCCGCTCTGGTTCGAGGAACCGGTGCCGCCCGACATGCCGGAAGTGATGGCGCAGGTCGCCCGCGGCACATCGATCCCCATCGCCACCGGCGAGCGGCTGACCACGCGCTTCGAGTTCGCCCGCGTCATCGAGAACCGCGCCGCCACCATCCTCCAGCCCGACCTCGGCCGCTCCGGCGGCATCCTCGAGACCAAGAAGATCGCCGCCATGGCCGAGGCGTATCACATCCAGGTCGCGCCGCACTGCTATTGCGGCCCGATCGTCGGCGCGGCCAACATCCAGCTCGCCGTCACGCTGCCCAACTTCCTCATCCTCGAATCGCTGAAGCAGTGGGACGGCTTCCACGCGACGCTCCTGAAGAAGAAGATCGAATGGCAGGACGGCAACGTCATTCCGTCGAAGGAGCCGGGGCTGGGCGTCGAGCTGAACGAGGCCGTCTGCGAAGCGCACCCCTATGACGGCCCCCACCTCCACCTGCAGATGATGCAGACGCCGCTGATGCCGTGACGCGAGCAGCGCCCCCTACACCACGCTACGCGTGGTCCCCTTCCCCCGTGAACGGGGGAAGATCCGACGCAGCGGACGGCCGCGATCTCATATCCTCCCCCGTTCACGGGGGAGGGGGACCGCCGAAGGCGGTGGAGGGGGCTTATCGGCCGGAAAGACCATGATCCAGGTGAGCTCGATGAGATGAACCCCAACCATTCCTACGCCTTCGTCGGTCTCGGCCATCTCGGCGGCCACCTCGCCGCGAGCCTCCTGCGCAACGGCTTCGACGTTACGGTCTTCGACCGCGACCCGGAGGCGGTGGCGCGGCTCGTCGCCCTCGGCGCCAGGCCCGCCGAAAGCCCCGCCGACGCGGCCCGCAAGGCCGGCAACGCCATCACCTGCCTGCCCTCGCCCAAGGTGAGCGAGGCCGTGCTTGCCGGGCCAGACGGCCTGCTGGACGGCCTGCCCAAGGGCGGCACCTGGATCGAGATGTCGACCAACGGCCGCGACGAGATCCAGCGGCTGGCGACACTCGCCGCCGAAAGGGGCGTGCATACGCTGGAATGTCCGGTCACCGGCGGCGTCCACCTCGCCGCTGCCGGCAAGATCACCGCGCTGGTCGGGGGCGATGCCGGGCTCTACGAACGGCACCGCGCGGCGATCGAGGCGATGTGCGCGAAATCCTTCCTGATGGGACCGGTCGGCTCCGCGGCCGTCATCAAGGTCATCACCAATATGCTGGCCTTCATCCATCTGGTCGCCGCCGGCGAGGCGCTGATGCTGGCAAAGCAGGGCGGGCTCGACCTCGCCCAGGCCTATCACGCCATCTGCGCCTCCTCCGGCACCAGCTTCGTCCACGAAACCGAAAGCCAGTTGATCCTCAACGGCAGCTACGACATCGCCTTCACCATGGACCTCGCGCTCAAGGACCTCGGCTTTGCCACCGGCATGGGTCGCGAGTTCGGCGTCCCGCTGGAACTTGCCTCGAAGGTCGAGGATATTTTCCGTCACGGCAAAGCCGCCTACGGCGGCGACGCCTGGTCGACCAAGATCGTGAAGCTGCTTGAGGACGAGGTCGGCACGGACTTGCGCGCGCCGGGCTTTCCGGCGAAATTGCTCTAGGTTTTCCAAACGATTAGCCCGTCCGGCTGAATCTCCTCATGGACCCGTTGAATCGTCACGCGAACCAACTTCCCGCCTCCGCTCTATCGCAGCGCAGGAACCTCCGCAGGGTAGGATGACCTTGCGCCCACCGGCCCGGAATGGGATGGGCTGACCAGCGACGCCCTTTCCGGAGACAATCATGATCCATGACTTCTGTGTCATTGGCGGCGGGATCGTCGGCCTGGCGAGCGCCATGAAGCTGCTCGAGATGCGGCCGGGCGCAAGTCTCGTCCTCGTCGAGAAGGAGGACGGCCTCGGGCGGCACCAGACCGGCCACAACAGCGGCGTCATCCACTCCGGAATCTACTACCAGCCCGGCAGCCTGAAGGCAGATCTGTGCCGTCGCGGCGCGGCGGCGACCGTCGATTTCGCGCGCGAGCACGGCGTCGGATTCGAACTCTGCGGAAAGCACATCGTCGCGACCAGCGACCTTGAACTGACCCGCCTCGACGCCCTCATGGAGCGCGCCGCCCGCAACGGCATCGCCGCGGAGCGGATCGATGCGGCAGAGCTGGTGAAACGCGAGCCGGCCATTACCGGCCTTGGCGCGATCTTTACGCCCTCCACCGGCATCATCGACTATCGGGGCGTCTGCGAGGCGATGGCTGACGCCATCCGCAAGGCGGGCGGCGAGATCGTCACCGGGGCTGAGGTCGTCTCGATCTCGGAGGCCGCTGGCGTCGTCACGGTCTCCGCACGTGAGCGCTCGTGGTCAGCCCAGCGGCTGCTTGCCTGCGCGGGCCTGCAATCGGACCGCATCGCCCGGCTGGCCGGACTACCGATCAACCATCGGATCGTTCCGTTTCGCGGCGAGTATTTCCAGCTCCCCTCGGGCCGCAACGACATTGTCTCGTCTTTGATCTACCCCGTGCCCGATCCGGACCTGCCATTCCTCGGCATCCACCTGACGCGCATGATCGACGGCAGCGTGACAGTCGGGCCCAATGCGGTGCTCGGGTTCGCGCGCGAGAAGTATCAGAGGTTCGGCTTCGATCCGCGCGACACCGCCGACTGGGTCGCATTTCCGGGCCTTTGGCGAACCCTCGCCAGACATTGGCGCTCCGCGACGGTCGAGATGCGCAATTCGCTCTGGCATGGCGGCTATCTGGCGGAGTGCCGCAAATACTGCCCCTCTTTGACGATCGCGGATCTCCAGCCCTATCCGGCCGGCATTCGCGCGCAGGCTGTCATGGCCGACGGCGCGCTCGCCCACGATTTCCTCTTCGTCGAAAGCGATCGGCAATTGCACGTCTGCAATGCCCCCTCCCCCGCGGCGACCTCGGCGATACCGATCGGCGAAATGGTAGCGGAAAAGCTGTTGAAGGGGCCCTAGACCGAAGAATGCCCGGCTGTCGCAAAGTCTTCGGCGCTTCGGGTCGGGACCCGCCTCAACGAGACCTTACCCGCTGATCTCGCCGGCCGGCGGTGCTCCGCCAGCTGGGCAACAAGCCCCTACGAAGCGATGGCGACGGCACGCAGCATCGCTATTACGGCATGATCCAGTTTCTCGTTTACGGGAACCGGTTCGCACGACAAGCGGACAATGACCGTCTCCGTCGAGGGATCGATCCACAGCCACTGGCCGTGAATGCCAATGCCCGCGAGGCAGCCCCGGCCGTCATGGTAGAAGCAGGAGCGATAGCTGCCGCCGTCGAAGAGCCAGGCCTGGTCGCCGGCCGCCCAGATCGTGCTGTTGCCGCCACTCCATATATCGGCCATCTGCGCCTGTGCGATGATGCCGGCGCCGCGCAGCCGGATCATTTCGCCGACGCGGGCGAGGTCGCGCGCCGTGGTGGACATGCCACCGGCGGCTCGCGAGGCGCCTTCGCGATCGACCGTGATGAATGCGTCGGAATGCGCGCCGAGCGGCTTCCAGACAAGCTCGCTCATGAGATCGGCGAAACGTCGTCCGGTTGCGGCCTCCAGGAAAAGGCCGGCCATGTCCGTATTGATGGAGTGGTAGGCGTGCTGCGTGCCATGCGCGTGGGATGCCTTGGAGAGCGAGGCCAGGAACCCTCTCAGCGGCGGAGCATCCGCCCCGCCCCTTTCGGGATTCCATAGCATTGCGCGCCGATAGCGATCGAAGGCGCCTTGCGTGTCGAGATAATCGTCGACGAAATCGACGCTCACCTGCATGTCCAGCAGGTGCCGCAAGGTGGCGTCGGCGAAGGCCGAACCCCGCATCTCCGGCAATACCTCGTCCGTCCGCGTTTCGTAAGCGACCATGCCTCGCTCGACGAGCGCCGCTGCGAGCAGTCCCGTCATCGACTTGGTGATCGAGAAGATCAAATGCGGCCGGGATGGATCGCAATGCGGAGAATACCACTCGGCAACGAACTCTCCCCCTCGCATGACGACGAAGGCATCCGTCGAATGTCGCGCAAGGAACTGTTCAAGCGACGTGGCCGCCCCAGACAGGTCATCGACCGGCAAGTTGGCGAGGTCGCCAAGCGCGCGGAGTGTCGTTTCAGGCTTCCGCCTGGAGGCGACGGTCGCGGACGGTACGATTTCGCCAACATTCTGGAACGTCCATTGCGAATAGGGCTGAAGCCGCCAGTTCGCCAGATTGATCTCCTGGCGGCGGAAGGAATGGGTGGTCATCGATTATCCGTCGGAATGGATTGCGGGCGGCCGGTGAGCGGCCGCCCCTGAAACTGAAAGAAGGCTATTGCTTCGACACGCCCCAGCCGATCGAATTCTCCGCCGGCCAGGACACGTAACCGGACACATTCGCGCCGGTCACGGCGTTTACGGTGTTGTAGTAGAGGCTGATGATCGGGATATCCTTCTCCATCAGCTCATGCATCCTGGCGAAAATGTCGCCACGTTTGTTTGGGTCGGATTCCGCGAGCGAAGCCTGGTAGAGTTCATAGGCTTCCTTGTTGTCCCACTGGTTGGAAGGATCTTCCTTCTTGTCGCCGATGATCGAACCGTAGTTGAGCGACGGATCGAGGCGGGGTGACCAGATGAACGATTGGAGCTGGAATTTTCCGCTGCGGAACATGTCGAGCTGCGTGCCCCACTCAAGCGTTTCAAGCTGGGCATTGATGCCGATCTGCATGAGCATCGCCTGCACCATGATCGCGTTGTCGTACATGGCCTGATAGCGCGTGTTGGTCTGGATTTTCAGCAGCTCGCCCTTGTAACCCGCCTCCTTGAGCAAGGCGCGTGCCTTCTCCGGATCGTAGGCAGGCCACTGTTTCATGCTGTCGCGGAAATAGGGGCTCGCCTGCCCGACAGCGGACGGATTCGGCTCTGCCGTCCCTGCCGTCCTGATCGTTGCGATCTCGTCGTAGTCGATGGCGCGAGCCAGCGCCTCGCGCATCTTGAGGTTAGACAGGAGCGGATCGTTCGTCTGGAGAAGGATGGTCGTCCAACCGAGACCTGGAGAGGTCGAACGCTTCAGGCCGAGCGCTTCCAGTTCCTGAGCTCGTTTCGGTCCGACGAAGTTGACCACGTCGACGTCTCCGGCCTTGAGGGCGACTTCCTGCACGGTGGCGTCCGGGATGACGCGGAACGTAAGCTTGTCGATCAGAGCCGTGCGATCGCCGGAGTAGCCGCTCTTCGGCGCCGTGCTGGCGACATAGTCGTCAAATTTCGCAAGTGTCGTATGGTCGCCGGCGATGCGGCTCTCGAGCTTGAACGGTCCGGAGCCGATTGCCGAACCTTCCTTCCATACGCCCTTGTCATCGACGTTCTTGGGGCTCGCGACCCAGAGATTGCACTGGATCTCCGCGAGACGAGTCAGAAAGAGCGGGCTCGGCTTCTCGATCTTGAACACGACGGTGTTGTCGTCCGGGGTGTCGAGCGACAGTACCTTGATCTGGCGCGAACCGTCGAAATTGGCCTTGCAGGAAATCTTGCGGTCCGGGTTCATGTGAAAGTCCCAGCTCCACTTGAAGTCCTGCGCCGTGACCGGATCGCCATTGTGGAACTTTGCGCCCTGGCGCAGATGGAACGTATAGACGGTCCCGTCCTGCGAAACGTCCCACGAGTCTGCCAGGGCCGGGCCTACCGTCATGTCGGCGCGAAATCCGACCAGCGTCTCGTAGATGTGGTGAAGGACGGTGTCCGTGGCAGCGTCGCGGCCCGTCGCGTCGAGGCTGCGGATGTCGGTCGTTGTGGCGATGACGAGTTCGTCCTTAGAGGTCTTTGCCTCTCCCGGCGAGCTAAGCGCAATCAGCGCGAGGGCTGCGACCAGTCCCTTGCCGAGTTTCATGGCTGTTGGTTGGATCATTGCATATTCCCCTCATTGTTATCGTTGATGGAGACAGCGCGAGAAGAAAGCCTTCACGCGCCCGAGCATTGTCGAGTCTTCATGAGCCACGCCGGGGAACGTTTCGTATTCGACCTTCACACCGTGCGCTTCGAGACTGCGCCGTAGCGCTTGCTGCCGTTCGACGCGTGTCGCACCGGCATCGTTGGCGCCCTTCATCCAGAAGGCCTTGTCGGTCGGCTGGACGATCACCCATCGTGTCAGCAGGTCTTCCTCCCCGATCACCATCTGAACGGCGACCTTGCTTATCGCGGCGATGTCGATCGGCCGGCCAAAGAGCCTTTCGAAGCCGTTGGTGCCCACCCAATAGTCCGAGGCCTCATCGAGAAGCGTGACGGTGCCGGGAGCGCCGATGGAGACACCGATGAGCCTGTCCGGATGGGCAAAGAGAAAGCGGTGCGCGAACTGGCCACCGCCAGAGAAACCGTAGAGCAGGAAGCGCTCGGCATCGACATTGTAGCGCTCGCCGAACTCGTCGATCATGTCGAGAAGGATTTCGTCGAAGTTCACGCCATGGCCGCGCAGCAGCTTGTAGCTGTGCAGGTCGCCCTGGTGCAGTGCGTTGACGGGAAAGAGCGGGCACAGAAGCATCACCTGCTCGGCCTCCGCATAGTCGGCAAATGCGTCGCGGTAGCGTTCCATGGAACGCTCGGAACCGTGGACGATCACTGCCAGCGGGTATTTGCGGCCCTCCTCGTGCACGTAGGATTTCGGCACGTAGGTGCAGAACGAGAACCGGGCATCCTTGCGCGATGCCGTGACGGAGGAATTCCCCGTCTCGAACATCGATATCCGGCGCGGCTGTTCGACGCCGTGGTCGCCGCGTGGCAAATTCTCGAAAGCGTCCGACAGACCGCCCATTTCAATTGTCTCCACTCATCTTGGGGTCGACCAGATCCCGCACCGCATCGCCGAACTGGTTGATGCCGAGCAGCGTGATTGTGATGCAGAGGCCTGGCAGCAGGATCAGCAGCGGCGACTGCATGATGTAGGGCCGCGCGGTGGCGAGCATGTTGCCCCAGCTCGGATCCGGAGGCGGAACGCCGAGACCCAGGAAGCTCAGGGCCGCCTCGGAAAGGATGATGCTGCCGAACATCATCGATCCGAGCACCGTTATGGGTGGGATCGAGTTCGGCAGGACATGGCGGAACATCGTGGTGAAATGGGAATTGCCCATCACCACAGAGGCCTCGACGAATTCGAGCTGCCGGACCGAAAGGACGGTGCCGCGTACGACCCGCACGACGCCCGGCATGTAGGCGATGCCCAGCGCCACCACGATGCCGGAAGAGCTGGCGCCGAATATGGCCATGATGCCAAGCGCCAGCAGCAGGCCGGGAAAGGCGAGCAACGCGTCGTTGACCATCATGATGAAACGGTCGACGACGCCACCGAAATAGCCGGAGACGACGCCGACCGCCGTGCCCAGGGACAGCGCGAAAGCGAGCGTCGCAAAGGCGATCCAGGCGCTTGCCTGCGCGCCGTAGAGCAGCCGGCTCAGCGTGTCGCGGCCGAATTCGTCGGCGCCCAGCAGATGCTGCGCGCTCGGCCCCGTCAGCCGCGCGGGAAGGTCAAGGTCGAGCGGACCGTAAGGTGCGATGAACTGGCCGAACGCGGCGAGGACGAACAGCAAGCCGACAATCGTCGTCCCGAAGACCAGATTGAAGCGCGGACGGCGACCGGAAATACGAAGGGCCGTCATGCCGCCGCCCTCGGATCCAGCAACGGGTAGACGAGGTCGACGATCAGATTCACCATGACGTAGATGAAGGTGATGAGCAGCAGGCAGCCCTGCACGACCGGATAGTCGCGGCCATAGATGCTGTCGACCAACAGGCGCCCGAGGCCGGGGATGGTGAACACCGTCTCGGTGATGGCGATGCCGCCGAGCAATCCGCCGAGGTTCAGCCCGATCAGCGTCCAGGTCGGCGCGAAGGAGTTGTAGAAGACGTGCCGGCGCACGACCTGCGGCTCGCTCAGCCCCTTGGCGCGCGCGTGGGTGATATATTCCAGCCGCGCAACGGAGATCGCGCTGGCCCGCATCATGCGGGCCACGGAGCCGATTTCCGTCAGCATCAGCGTGACGACGGGCATGATCATGTAGACCAGCGCAGCCGGAATATTCGTGTTGAGCGAGACGAAGCCAACGACCGGAAGCCAGCCGAGCATCATTCCGAAGACCATCAGGATCATCAGGCCGAGCCAGAAGCCGGGCACGGACATCAGAAGGGAGGTGACCGAGACGACGATCAGGTCCGTGGCCTTGTTCTGTCGCCATGCCGCGAGAAGCCCGAGAGGAACCGCGACGATCGTGGCGAGCAGCAACGCCATGACGACGATAGGCGCCGAGACGAGGAAACGACCGACAATCAGCGGCAGCACCGGCTCGTTGATCGTGGTCGAGACGCCGAAATCGCCAACCAGAACCTTGCCGAGCCACAGCGCATACTGAACGTAGATCGGCTGATCGAGACCCATCTTCTGCCGCAGGGCCTCCAGGTCGGAAGGAAGCGCATCCTCATCGAGCATCAGCGCAGCCGGATCGCCGGGGATGAAGCGGATGATGGCGAAGACCACCACCGAGACGATGAGCAATGTCGGGATGGCGGAGCCGATGCGGCCGAGCACGAACCTAAGCAAGGTCGTCCCTCCGCTCGGCAGCGGGTTTGCACGTCGTCGCCTCCGACGGACGTGCTGTCGGGTTGCAACCGGCGCTACGCACAGGCCGCCACCGAAGGCTTGATCCCGGCGGAGACCGACATGTCCATGTCGAGCGCGTAGACCGCCGCTTCGCCATTGATGGCGGGAAGCGGCGTGACCTCCATCAGCCCGGCCGCCGGCCGAAACAGAACCATCGCAACCGTTGCCGACAGATTGCCGGCAATGCCGGGGATCGGCGGCCGGCAGACCGAGTATGGCGCGCCGAAGCGGTCCGAAAGCGCCTGCCTGATATCATCCATGCCGATGGCGTTGCCGACGCTACGGAGATGCCGCCGCACCATGAAGTCGCGATAGAGGCTGTCGGGCATGTTGCGGATGCCCATCTCCTTCAGTTTCGCCAGCGCGACAGGGCTCTGCCAGTGATTGGCGTGTACGATCAGGCCATCCTGCGGAAGGATCGTGAAAGCCTCGTCGGGGGCACATTCGAAATTTACCGCAAAGCCGTGGGCGGAACTGACGATCATGTTGTTCGATGTCGATTTCGGCGTGGTCGCCACCACCCTGAAAGCATCGGCCAGATGCCTTTGCTCCAGCGCTTTCCTGCGAATAAGGGTCAACGGAATTCCCGGCGTGCGGTAGTCGCGGTCTGATTCCAGATAGTTGGCGGTGACCGCGATGCCGGCGGAGTTGAAGCCGTTCCGGCTCAGGCCGCCGGCCTCCGTGAAGGTGAGTATGTCCGGCCCGTCCTGACGGCGGATCTTCAGCACCACCGAGGTTTCTGCGCATTCCGCCAGCCAGTCCCAGGTCTGGCCATGCAGAAGTTCGCCTGTATCGGTCGTCTCGGGCATCGCCACGACGCCCGTGCAACCGTCCGGCTGCAGCATCGCCGCCGCAGCGCGACGCCTGGCAAGCTGCACCAGCTCGGTCCGCGCGTTGACCAACACGATCTCGATGAAGGTCACGTCGGCGCCTTCGGCGACCGCCTCCATCTCGGTGATCATGTCCGGCGACCACTCCCTGATCCGGGAGATGAAATCGCCCGCGAGGTCTGCAAGCTGCGGAAGGCCGACGCCAGCCGCCTCGATCTGTCCTTTGTAGAGATCGATGGAACGACGGATGCGCCCCTTCGCCGCCTCGCCATAAACGAGCCCGCGCTGGCGCGGGGAACCCGACAGCTCGATCAGCGGAAAAGGTTCGATTATGGGCATTGCGTCTATCCGGTGCGGTGAATGTGATGACTCACAAATGCATTTTCATCATATAAAAAGCAGTTTGTCTATCTGTTGAAAAGCCCCCGACTGCCCAAATAATTATCGAACATGTGATATACGCTCGCCTGGTGGTCGTAGCCGCGGAATGCAATTATGACGAAGCAAAAAGCTGGGATGGCGATGCCGTTGACGCCGCTGCAGCGCGACCTCGCGCGGCGAATCCTCGAGCATCTGAGAGACGCCTCCCTTCCGGCCGGAACGCGTGTGTCAGCACCGGAACTGGCGGCGCTGTTCAAGGTTTCCCGCTCGCCGATTGCCGGAGCGCTCAGCCTGCTCGTGGAAAGGGGAGTGCTGAGACCGACGCAAACGCGGCGCCTGGAAGTCGCTTGTGACCTTGCGAATGCGAATCTCGACGCCATCATTCCCGTGTCGGAGGTCGAGGATCTCTACACGCGGATGATGCGGGACAGGTCGCGGGGCGAACTGCCCATGGAAGTATCCGAGAACGAGCTGATGCCGCGCTACGGCGTATCGCGTGGCGTCATCCGCAAGCTTTTGATGCGGTTCGCCGCCGAAGGCCTTGCGGAGCGCCTCCAGGGACATGGCTGGCGTTTCGTTGCCTCACTCGACAGTGCGGACACGCTGAAGGCGAGCTACGAGTTCCGGTTGATCGTCGAATGCTCGGCCTTCAGGGTAGCCGGATACCAGACCGACGCTCAAAAGATCGGCCAGTTGCGCTCCGCGCACCAGCGCGTGCTCACCGTGGGCCGCGGTGTGATCACGGCGACCGAGTGGTTTCATGTCAATTCAAGCTTCCACGAAACCATGGCGAGCTTTTCGGGCAATCCCTTCCTGACCGCGGCGGTTCAGCACCAGAACAATCTGCGGCGCATGTGGGAGGCTGCGATCTACCAGCATCTCACTGTGGATCGCATCAGGGTATCCTGTGAGGAACATCTGAGCATTCTCGATGCCGCGGAGTCCGGCAATCTCGAATGGGCCGAATCCCTGATGCGCGAACATCTCAAGAAGGCAGGCCGACTCTGATCTGCAGGGCAGTTGGAGAGACACACAACGCCGTCCGCGATCAGCACTCGCCTCCAAGGGTCACGCACGTCATGCATGTGCGGAAGCCGACTGGACCTGAATGAGGAAGGCGTCGGCCGGTTTTTGTGGGAAGCTGGATCGGCAAGCTTATCGTTAACAGCCGCCACATTGCGCGCGTGGTCGTCATCGATCTCGTGTGCAGGCGGGCCGTTTCATCCACCGCTCCTTGCGACACAGCCACGTTACGCCGGCAGGTGAATCGTCTATCCTGCATCGATCGCAGGAGACCGCCCGCCCATGACCCTCATCCAGAAGCTCGGCATCGTCTATGCCGTGATGTTCTTCGCCGTCGTCGGCCTGAACTACCTGCCCTTCATCCACGACGAGAACGGCATGATGTTCGGCCTGTTCTCGCTACAATGGTACGACGACCTGCTGCACGGCTTCTCGGGCCTGTGGGTGCTGATCGCCGCCTTCGTCTCGCACCGCGCCACGGTGCTGTTCTTCAGGATCTTCGGCTCGATCTACCTGTTCGACGGCGTTCTCGGCCTCGTCACCGGCTCGGGCTGCCTCGACGGCGGCATCTTCATCGACGGCTTCCGCTCCTTCTCCGACGTCGAGTTCCCCACCCGCTTCTTCGCCAACCTGCCGCATCTCCTGATCGGCGGCATCGCGGTCTATATCGGCTTCGTGCTCGCCAGCCGCGTGTCGCAGAAGCTCGCGGCGGCCTGAGCGTCCATGCTGCGCATCCTCTGGCGCGTCGTCCGCGCGGTTCTCATCCTGCTTGCAGTGGTCGTGGCGATCCCCGTGCTCGGCCTCGCCTATGGCTGGCTCTCGACCGACGCGCCGCAGCGCGGTTCGATCGTCACCCGCTCGCCCGAGGTCGCGGCGGTATCGCAGCGCCTCGCCACCGAGATCGCCGGCTACAAGCGGCCGGAGGAATCCACCTTCCTCACCTATCCCGAATGGTCGATCGTCTATTCGGCGCGCGAATATGCCGACTTCGTCCAGGACCACAATCCGGCGGACTTCCCCTACCTCGCCCATGTGGGCCGCTTCTGGAAGGACTACTCCGCGATGATCCGCGCCAGCGCGGACTATCCGTTCAACTTCCAGAACCATCTGATGCTGATGGTCATCGGCACCAGCCATACGATCGAGCACATCATCCAGTTCGTCTACGAGAACACGGTCGGACGGCTGAGCTGGTCGTTCGGCCACGCGATCGGCGAGGACGCGGTGCTGGCCGGCATAGCGGCCGACTATGCCGACTTCCTCGACCAGACGCCGTGGTACCGCTTCCCCTATGCCGAACGCCGCCGCGAGCTCAACGCCCTGCCCGCGGCGCCCGGCTGGGCCGCGGTGCGCTCGTGGGAGCGCAAGATCGGCTACGGCTTCGCGCTCACGGTCAAGCAGGCCTATGCCGACCTGATCGCATCGGGCCTCTCCGCCACGTCCGACCCCGCCTTCCTCGACATCCATGTCTGGGCGCAGGGACCGGTGGCCGAGGCGATCGAGGGCGAGCCGGACACGACGCTGGAGCACGATCTCGGCGCCGACGGCGCGGTGTTCGTGACCAGGCGCTACCAGGTCTTCACCGACATGATCCCCCGCCTGATCGAACGCGGCGTGAGCTTTGTCGAGATCGGCGGCAACGACGACATCCTGGTGACGGTCCTGTCCAACGAGGACATCGACGCGCCGGACGGGGCCTCGACGCTGTTCTCCTACCAGCTCCCAACCGACCCGACGACGATCCGCACCGGCCTGTCGGTGCCTGTCGGCGACCTGCATGAGACGATCCAGGACCTCGTCAACGCCGGCGCCCGGCTGGAGCATGTCTACGACTATTGAAACCCGGCTTTGAGCAACCTGCGCGACATGGTAATGTGAACACCATGAACAAGCCCAAGCGAGATTTCCCGAAGGCGATCCTGACCGCGCCGATGACGCGGCAGGAGGCGGAGCAGGTGTGCGCCGTGGAAGGCTTGCACCTCTCTCCAGAGCTCACGCAGCTCTTCGAGCAGGCAGAGCGCGACGGCGCAACTCACGACGAGCTTCAGCGTCGCATAGACGCCGCTTTCGGCTTCTAGGCGACCCATGCCGTACGGCTCCTCCAAGGATCCGTATTGCTATCCCGAAACGACCGTTCTCAAAAACAAGCGCGACCTTCGCGACCCTGCTCGGCTCGAACAGTTCGAACTCGCGAAATACATCGCGCGAAGCCAGGCACCTTGGCCCCCCGGCAAGCTCGACAAGGCCCACTACTACGCCCTCCACCGCCATTTCTTCCAGGACGTCTACGACTGGGCCGGCAAGCCGCGCACGATCCGCATCGGCAAGGGCGGCAACTGGTTCTGCTATCCCGCCTTCATCGAGGGCGAGCTGGACCGGCTGTTCGGCGACCTGCGGAAAAAGAAGCACCTTGTCGGCCTGCCGCTCGACGGCTTCGCCCGCGAGGCCGCCCATTTCATCGCCGAGGTCAACGCCATCCATCCCTTTCGCGAAGGCAACGGCCGCACCCAGCTTGCCTTCCTGCGCCTGCTTTGCCTCAATGCCGGCTGGCGCTTCGACGCGTCCGTCCTGGAGCGCGAGCGGGTGATATCTGCGATGATCGCAAGCGTCGACGGCATGCCCGACGCGCTGGCCGAACTCGTCCGCGACATCGCGTCGCCAGAACCATAAGCCTGGGAGGCACCATGTTCGAAACCACCATCGCCGGCAGCCTGCCGAAGCCGTCCTGGCTGGCCGAACCCGAAAAGCTGTGGGCGCCGTGGAAGCTCGAAGGTGCGGAACTCGAGCAGGGCAAGCGCGACGCCGCGCTCATCTGGCTGAAGGAGCAGGAGGACGCCGGCATCGACATCGTCACCGAGGGCGAGCAGTTCCGCATCCATTTCGTGCACGGCTTCGTCGAGCACGTCGCCGGCATCGACTGGCAGAAAAAGACGAAGATGGGCATCCGCAACAACCGCTACGTCGTCGACGTGCCGACCGTCACCGGCCCGCTGACGCGGAAGAAGTCCATCCACAAGGCCGAAGCCGAATTCGCCCGCGCGCATACGAAGCACAAGCTGAAGTTCACCTTGCCCGGTCCGATGACCATCTGCGACACGGTGGCCGACGACCACTACGGCCGCCGCGCCGACATGGCGATGGCCTTTGCCGATCTGCTCAACGCTGAAGCGAAGGAACTGGAGGCGGCGGGCTGCGACGTGATCCAGTTCGACGAGCCGGCCTTCAACGCCTTCACCGAGGAGGCCGTCGAGTGGGGCATCGCCGCGCTGGAGCGGGCCGTGGCGGGGCTCAAATGCAAGACCGCCGTCCACATCTGCTACGGCTACGGCATCAAGGCCAATATCGACTGGAAGGCGACGCTGGGCGGAGAGTGGCGACAGTACGAGGCTTTCTTTCCCTCGCTCAACGCCAGCCGCATCGACCAGGTCTCGCTCGAATGCGCCAATTCGCGCGTCCCGCCGGACCTGATGGCGCTGTTGAAGGACAAGACCATCCTCGTCGGCGTCATCGACGTGGCCACAAACGAGGTCGAGACGCCGGAAAAGGTCGCCGCGACGATCGCGACCGCGCTGAAATTCGTCGACCCCGAACGCCTGCAGCCCTGCACCAACTGCGGCCTGGCCCCCCTGCCCCGCAACGTCGCCGCCGAAAAACTCCAGGCGCTCGGCGCCGGGGCGGAACTGGCGCGGAAGCGGCTTTAGCTAGGCGCCAAACAGCCTTCGGTCCCAGTAGACTGGCTGGTGGAGACTGACAGATATCGTCGGAAACTCGGGATGTGCCGGATTGATCAGCACGTTCCGGTCGAGGCGCGCCACGACCGACGGCACCAGCAGGATCAGGCTGCGGCGCGCCGCGCACCAGTCCGCGCCAAAGGTTCGGCTGACCGTGGCCGGCATCGCATCCCATCCCGGCAGCGACGGCTCGGAGAAGACCTCGTAGGTCGAACCTCTCGGTATGGTGATCTCGACATGGTGCTGGTTGGGCGGAAGGCGTCCGCTGCCGTGCACGAGCTTTTCGAGCAGCGCCGTCGAGAAATGCTCGCTGGCATAGATGACCGGGCTGCCGCGCGTGTTCCAGCGGCCGGGCGCGATGGTCGACCCCGTGGCGTCGAAGATCGGATAGGTTCCGGCCGGATCCCCGATCCGGAACGCGGTCAGCGTCCGGTCGAGGCGCTGCGCCGTCACGCGGCACTGCCGTATTTCAGGCTCCCGAGGACATCGAACACAAGCTCGGCACCAATCTCGCTCTGGATCACCAGATCGATCGGCCGCCTGTCATCCAACATCGCATGCGGCCTGAACAGGAATTCGCGGGCATCCTCATCGCCCTGCCAGACATCCAGCGCAAGGCTCCAGACACGTGCGACGCGGGTCAGTCTGGTCCCTTCGTCCGACGACAGGCGATGCGAGGTCTTGCGCCGGTCGTAGGTCGCCTTGGGAATGAGACGGTATTTGAACTGAGTGTCGTGCGGTGCAAGCAGGCGCGCCACCCGCTCGACCGCATTCACCGGCAGGCCGTCCTCGATCCGCGAGATCAGCGCGTACGGCGACGAAGCCGCCTTGTCGCGAAGCCCCAGGATGCCGATGACGTTTTCGACCGCGAGCATGGCAATAACCTCAGTGAAGGCAAAATATAGCCTCAAATGAGGTTGCCATCAAGGGTCAGTCGGCGAGCATCCCTTCCCTCAGCGCGATCGACACCGCGTCGGTGCGGTTGCGGGCCTTGAGCTTGGCGCAGACCGACGCGACGTGGAACTTGGCCGTGTGCACGGAGATGTCGAGCCTGCGCGCGATCACCTTGTTCGACGCGCCCTCGGCCAGGAGCTCCAGCACCTCGCGCTCGCGCTGGCTGATCGGCGCCTGCGGCTCGAAGGCCGGCGGCGTGTCGGCGCGCCGCTCTGGTCCGTCGGCCTTCCTGATCGTGTAGCCGGCCGCCGCCAGCCGCGTCGCCGCCGCCACGAGATCGGCCGAGGCGTCGTTGGAAAGCACGGCGCGCGCGGACGAGCCGGCGTCGCGCGCCGGGTCCTCGCTCAGCATCACCAGCGCCAGGCCGGTCTGCGAGCGGCGCACGATCCGGCCGGGCGCCGGTGCGCGGAAATAGCGGGAGCCGTCGACCGCGGTGACGGTGTCTTCGGCGAGATCTGGGGGCGCGTAGTCGAGAAGCATGGGATGTCCTTCTTCGCGGAGGGCGACCGCGGCAGCGGACGCGAGAGGATCGTAGGCTCCAATGTAGGTCGGATAGCCGGTTATGTAAGGGTGGGGAAGAGGCGGCGCGACGGGCGGAGGAGCGAAGCACCAGTCTCGCGCAGCCGGAACGGATGCGAAACTGCCCGATCGGGCAGGTCGCCCGGGCCTAGAGCATCGCCCGCACGGTGTGCTCCAGCAGCTCCGTCCCGCCCGGCCGCCAGCCGAGCGAGCGCAGCAGGGCGCAGTCCATCGCGTTGACCGGCTCGCCGGAGCGCGGCGACAGCGGATGCGGCGAGCCGGTCGCGGCCTGCACGATCGCCAGGAGGTCGTGCCGGTCGAGCACTATGTCCGACACGTTGAGCACCGGCGGCGGCTCCGGCGCGTCGAGTGCCGCGAGCACCGCGGCCGCCACGTCGTCGCCATGCACTTCCGTTGCGCGCCGCGGCGCGACCGGCCGGCCGGCGAGATAGTCGTCGAAGAGATTGGACCATTTGTGCGGCCGCCCCGGCGCCGCCAGGCCGTAGACGCCGGTAACGCGCAGGCTGATGCCGCGAAAACCGTCGTCCGACATCGCTGTGAGCGCACGTTCCGCCGCGAGCTTCACCTCGCCGTAGAGCGTGTCCGGATGCGGCTCCATGTCTTCGGCGAGGTCCGCGCCTGGCAGTTGCACGCCGTATACCGCGCGGCTCGACAGGAACACTGTTCGCCCCACGCCCGCCCGTTTCGCCGCCTCGAACAGCGCCACGGAGCCATCGAGATTATGGCGGCGGAAGGTCTTCGGGTCGTCGCCCTCCCCGCCCCGGTAGCGGCCCGGCACATGGTCGAAGGCCGCATGGACGAGTTGCGTCACGCCGTCGAAGGCGGCCGACAGGTCGCGGTCCGGATCGAGGCTGCCCTGCACGAACCCGACCGGGCCGGAGAAAAGGCCGCCGGGCGGCGGCGTTCGCCCCATCACGCGCACCGCCCGCCCCTGCCGCAGCAGCGCCTCGACGACGAAGCGCCCGACGAAGCCCGTGCCGCCGGTGACGAGGACAGTCATGTGGGTCGGGATACGGTCGGCGGACCCGGCAGGCTGGCCAGGTCCGGCACCTCCCGCCCCTCGAAATAGGTCCGCCACAGCTCGATCAGCGGCTTGAGCTTTTCCGCCTTGTCGTGGTCTTCCCACGGCTTCTCGTACTGGTAGTGCACCACGCGCACCGAGTTCCAGTCCCACAGCGCCGGCAGGTTGAACCACACATATTGCAGCATGTTGAACGTCACCGGCAGGCCGTGCCAGTCGGGGAAGAAGGTTTCCAGAAACGTCTGGTCGGTGCGCCGCCAGAATGCCTCCGGCGCGTCGAGCCGTCCAAGCATCGCCTCGAACGTCGCCCGCGACGGCCTCGCCACGAACACGCCGGAGTTCAGCCGGTGGAAGTCGGCGAGGCTCTCATAGACGTTCGGCGCGGCCGAGAATTCGGGATAACCGAACAGCTTGTCGATCGGCCGCAGCACCAGCGTGTCGGCGTCGAGGAAGACGATCCGCTCGTACTCCTCCATCTGCCACAGCCTCAGCTTGGCGAAATTGTCGAGCGGCGTGTGGAAGGCGGGCTTCGTTCCCTTGGTGAAGGGTGCGGCCCCATGCAGCTTCGCCCGCTGATGCCGCTCGTTGAAGGCATCGGAGGTCGCCAGCAGTTCGACCGGCACCAGCCGCGCGCCGAGCCGCGCCACCGGCTCCAGCGCCTCGGCCGTCACGCCGCCGGTATGCAGCACGAGAATGTCGGCCTCGGTGCCCGTGAGCCTCAGCGAGCGCACGAGCGCGGTCGCGCCCATGGCATAGTCGGCATTGGTGACGAGGGTGGCGTAGGCGTAGCGGGTCATCGACCCCCCTCTGGCCTGCCGGCCATCTCCCCCTCAAGGGGGGAGATCGGCAGTTGAGGTGATTTCGCCCATTTCCTGAATATGCGATTGGACGCGGAAGCAGAAGCTGCCGATCTCCCCCCTTGAGGGGGAGATGGCCGGCAGGCCAGAGGGGGGTATGAAGCGCTCAAGCGCTCCTCACCCCACGCTCCTCAGCCTCTTCCCTTCCGGATCCCGCTCCAGCGTCGGCGCGATGTCCTTGGTCCAGGCCGACACCGCCGGAATCCGTGACCGATCGACCCGGTAGGCGAACTTCTTCGCCACGTCGACCACTTCGCTCAGCAGCCCCTCCTCCAGGGTGATCGGATCGAGCCCCAGCGCCAGGAACTGCTCGTTCTTCACCACCAGGTCGTTCTCCGCCGCCTCCTTGCGCGGATTGGGCAGATAGGCGACGCGGCCGCCGCCGATCCGCGCCACCATCTCGGCCAGGTCGCGCACACGGTGCGTCTCGGTCATCTGGTTGAAGATCTTCACCCGCTCGCCGCGCTTCGGCGCGTTGTTCAGCGCCAGCTCGATGCAGCGGACGGAGTCCTGGATGTGGATGAACGCCCGCGTCTGCCCGCCCGTGCCGTGCACCGTCAGCGGATAGCCGATCGCCGCCTGGATCAGGAACCGGTTCAGCACCGTGCCGTAGTCGCCGTCATAGTCGAACCGGTTGACGAGCTGCGCGTGCCTGCGCGTCTGGTCGGTATGGGTGCCCCAGACGATGCCCTGGTGCAGGTCGGTGATCCGCACTCCGTCGTTCTTGGCGTAGAACTGGAACAGGAGCTGATCCAGGCACTTGGTCATGTGGTAGATCGAGCCCGGATTAGCCGGGTAGAGGATGTCCTGCTTCACCGTCTCGCCGGCCATCGTGTCGATGCCGACCGGCAGGTAGCCTTCGGGGATCGCCGCGCCCACCGTCGAATAGCCGTAGACGCCCATGGTGCCCAGATGCACCAGATGCGCGTCGAGCCCGGTCTCCACCAGCGCGTTGAGCAGGTTGTGCGTGGCATTGACGTTGTTGTTGACCGTGTAGTTCTTGTGCCGGTCGCTCTTCATCGAATAGGGCGCGGCGCGCTGCTCGGCGAAATGGATCACCGCGTCCGGCCGGTTCTCGGCCAGCCACTGCTTCAGGATCTCGTAGTCGCCCGCCAGGTCGATCAGGTGGAAATGGATGCGCCGGCCCGTTTCCTGGTGCCAGATGCGCGTCCGTTCCTGGATCGAATCCATCGGCGTCAGCGACTGCACGCCGAGCTCGGTGTCGATCCAGCGCCGGGACAGGTTGTCGAGGATGTGGATCTCATGCCCGGCAGCGGACAAATGAAGCGAGGTGGGCCAGCCGACGAAACCGTCGCCGCCGAGGACCGCAATTTTCATCGAATCGTCCCTCTCTAGCAATTCATGTCGGTTAGCAGCGGAATGTGACAAAAAGTATGTCACAGTCCGACAACGGAAAGGCTCAGCCGATCCGCAGCGCCACGACGCCGGCGACGATCAGCAGCGCGGCGACGACGCGCCAGCCGGTGATCGCCTCGCGCAGCACCGCGACCGAGATCAGCATGGCGAAGAGGATCGAGGATTCGCGCAGTGCCGCCACCGCCGCGATCGGCGCCTGGGTGAAGGCCCAGGCCGCAACCCAGTACGAGCCGGCGGCGAGTCCTCCTGCCAGCGCGCCCGTCCGCCACTCCGGCGCCATCACCGTCAGGATGCGCCTGCCGCGAAGCATCAGCGCCAGCGTCAGGCACCACAACCCGTCGAGTACGTAGAGCCAGGCGATGTAGCTCGTGGCGGATGCCGCGCTGCGCGCCCCGGCCCCATCCGACAGCGTATAGGAAGCGACGAACAGCGAGGTGACCAGCGCGTAGGTCACCGTGCGGCGGCCGAATCCGGCCGTGGGGTCTCCGCCCTTGAACGACATCGCCAGCGTGCCGAGCGACAACAGCCCGATGCCGAGCATCGCGACCGCGCCCGGCAGTTCCGCCAGCAGCAGCGCCGCCCCCAGCGTGGTGATCAGCGGCGCGGTGCCGCGCGCCAGCGGATAGGCCTGCGCCAGATCGCCGGTTTCGTAGGCTTTCACCAGGAACCAGCGATAGCCGGTGTGGAAGGCCATCGAGGCGAGGATGTAGAGCCAGGTCACGCCCTGCGGCATGGGGACGAGGAACAGCACCGGCAGCGCGAACACGCCCATGCCGATGAACATCAGCGTCATCGAGGCGAAGCGATCGAGCCTCACCTTCACCATCGCATTCCACGACGCATGCGCGGCGGCGGCGGCGAGAACGGCAAGGAAGACGGTGAGGGACATGCGTTGATCCGGCCATGCCGCGAACGCGGCGCGCGCGCTGTTTAGCAGCCGGCTACGCAATTGGGTATGCGCCAGAGGGCGTGGCGATGGGGGCAGCGCGGCCGCGTGTTTCCCTTGCGGCACCGCTGCAGGTGAGCTACGCCTTGACCCCCGCCTGAAACGAAGACTGCATTTGGGAGAGGCCTGTGAAAGCGCTTGTCGTGGTTGGCCATCCGGCTGCCGACAGTTTCAATCACGCGCTGGCGGAAGCGGTGCGGGCGGCTTGGACATCCGCTGGGTGCGATGTCGTCTTTCATGATCTGTACGCAGAGGGTTTTGATCCGCTTCTGTCCGCGTCGGAAGCCAGGGGCGGGTCGACCGCAGACGAGACGGTCGCAGCGCATATTACCGAGCTTCGCGCCTGCGATCTGCTCGCCGTCGTTCATCCCAATTGCTGGGGCGCGCCACCGGCAATGGTGAAGGGCTGGATCGATCGCGTCTTCGCCCCGGAGGCCGCCTACACATTCGCCAAAGGTGACAGCGGGGAGGCGATCGGCCTGTTGCGGGCGCGCGCGGCTTTGATCCTGAACACGGGCAACACTGAAGCCGACCGTGAGGAAAATCATTTCGGCGACCCGCTCGATCAGATCTGGCGGCGATGCATTCTCGACTTTTGCGGCGTCAAGCATGTGAGCCGCGCACTGTTTGGTGTCGTCGCCACAAGTTCCCCCGACGACCGGCGAGCGTGGTTGGAACAGGCTGGAAAGATGGCACGGGACATGTGGGAGCAAGCGCGCTCGTAGTCGTGGGTCAGGGTGCCGGCGTGGCGCTTCGTCCGTCAGCGTCGGAACGCTAAATATCCATCTCCACCCGCACCGGAAAATGGTCCGACGCGCGGTTCTGCACATCCACCGACACCGCCCGCACCTTCCCCGCCAGCCCTTGCGTGACGAAGCAATAGTCCAGCCGGCGGAATTGCATCGCCCCCTCGAACATCCGCTCATGCGTATGGAACGCATCCGCCGCATGGCCGGCGGCGACTGCCGCATCGACAAAACCCGCCTCGACCACCCGCCGATACTCCGCGCTGCCCGGCAGCATGTTGAAATCGCCCATCCAGATCGCGTCGGCCGGCGCGTCCGGCTCGCTCTCGCCGTTCGACCACGCCCGCTCCGGCTCGTCATCGCGCCCGCTCCACGGCCCTCCCTCCTCCGGCACGCGGGCGTGGCGCGCGACCAGCCAGTCGATCTGCTCCAGCCGCTCGTCGGCGGAAATGTGCGCCAGATGCAGCGAAAACACCCGCAGCGGCCCGGCCGGCGTGCGGATCAGCCCCTCCAGCGCCGGGTTCTGCGTGTTGAGCCGCTGCGTCATCCGCCGCATCGGCAGAAGGTGCAGCCGCGACCACACGATCGGCCAGCGCGAGACCAGCATCGTGCCGAACTGCCGGCGGCGGTTGACGACGCGCCCGTCCTCCACCGTGCTCGCATCCATGTCGAAGGCCGGCCCGTAGACCCAGTAACGGTCGGGCAACAGCCGCGATATCAGCTCCGGCTGGTCGTCCTGGCCCGTGCGCGGCCAGTTCCGCTCCACCTCCTGCAACGCGATGATGTCGCCGTCCGCCACGCCGGGCACCGCGCGCGACAGGTCATAGCGGCCGTCGAGGCCGAAGCCATACTGGATGTTGTAGGAAACGAGCCTCAAGACGACCGCCTGCACCACCGGACCACGATCACTAGCCCGCAGCGATCTGGTCGCACAAGGGCGACGGATCCGTCTTGAGGAGGAGAAAGAAGCAATGCGGCTTCGGAGCCGGTATAATGTTTCGCATGGTCCTTGCCGGGGCGAGCCGCCTGTCTCGCCCGCCCTGTGCGACGGCCCTCCTGCGCGAGCGTCTGCACCGCGATCGTCATCCCGGCGATCGGAGGTCAGCCGGGATCTATTCTTCTCTCCCCGGTTACACGCCGAAAACGCCCCACGGTCGCAGAAAGAGTCAGCGCCAGCCCGCCAAGGTCAATCGATCCCGGCTGACCTCCGGTCGCCGGGATGACGATCGCGGACGGTCTGCGCTGCCTTGAGAGCCTCGGCAGTCAGGTCCGGGACGTCCATCCGATGGATCGATTTTCGCCCGTTTTCTACTAACCCCTTGTTCCTGTTGGCCCGTTAAATTTTTCCATCCCCACCTTGCCGGCATGCCCCACACTACAGCCGGTCAAACGGGAGCCGGCGATGGGCTGGAGGGCAAAGGCGGGAAGGCAACAGGCGTTAAAGGCGAGGATCGTCATGCGCCTGTTCTCGATCGCCGACATGGCCGAACAGGCCGCCGGCCGCTCGTTCTGGGTCCGCTGGTGCGTGCTGTGGGCCGCCTGGCAGGCGAATACGCTGCTGAGC